>Ga0255338_1000356_pt1 | contig 162753 bp, 135 predicted proteins | sample MeOH1_35cm_T4_19_FD_203715 | JGI IMG/M metagenome (GOLD analysis project Ga0255338, IMG submission 203715) | Sandy soil microbial communities from University of British Columbia, Vancouver, Canada - MeOH1_35cm_T4_195 | ecosystem: Engineered > Artificial ecosystem > Sand microcosm >...
TCCCGCCCAGTGGGGGAAGAACTTCCCCCGCCAGTTCGACGCCTACCTGAAGACCTCGGAGAAGTACAGCACCAAGTACGGCGGCGCCGGCAGCGAGGGCCTGCCCAAGAGCCGCATCAAGGAGGATCCGCGCCTGGTGACGATCTTCGATGGCTATGCCTTCGCCATCGACTTCAATCAGCGCCAGGGCCACGCCTACATGCTGGACGACCAGCGCAACACCAAGCGCGTCACCGAGCGCAAGCAGCCGGGTTCCTGCCTCCACTGCCACGCCTCCAACACCGTGGCCTTCCGCGAGCTGGGCCTGAAGGGCGGGGCGCCGGGCACCCTCGACGAGGCCTTCAGCAGCCCCAATGCCCAGGCCCAGCTGATGGCCGGCTTCGAGGCCCTCTGCAAGATGCCCTACGCCGACGCCACCAAGCTCGTGAAGCATCCCGTCGCCTGCATCGACTGCCACGACCCCAAGAACATGGCCCTGCGCGTCACCAAGCCCGGCTTCATCCGCGGCATCGTGGCCCTGGCCAACAGCGCGGAGCCCGTGCCGCACCTGCCCTCCATCGAGAAGTGGCGCAAGGGCGACAAGTCCGTGGCCTATGATGCCAACCGCGATGCCTCCCGCCAGGAGTTGCGGTCCATGGTGTGCGGCCAGTGCCACGTGGAGTACTACTGCGGCCCCAAGGTCACGCTCTTCTTCCCCTGGAACAAGGGCCTGAAGGTCGAGCAGATCGAGGCCACCTACGACGAGTACAAGTTCCCCGACGGCCACCGCTTCTTCGACTGGCAGCACGCCAAGACCGGTGCCGAGGTCCTCAAGGCCCAGCACCCCGAGTTCGAGATGTGGAGCCAGGGCATCCACGCCCGCTCCGGCGTCTCCTGCGCCGACTGCCACATGCCCTATGTCCGTGAGGGCGCGCTCAAGATCAGCGACCACCAGGTGCGCAGCCCGCTGCTCAACATCTCGCGCTCCTGCCAGACCTGCCACCGCTTCCCCGAGGAGGAGCTGAAGGCCCGCGTGACCTTCATCCAGGACCGCACCAAGGCCCTCATGGACCGCGCCGAGGACGCCGTGGTGAACCTCATCGACGACATCGCCGCCGCCAAGAAGGCCGGCGTGGATGAAGGCAAGCTGAAGCCGATCTACGAACTCCAGCGCAAGGCCCAGTGGCGCGTGGACTTCGTGAATGCCGAGAACTCCATGGGCTTCCACGCGCCCCAGGAGGTCGCCCGCATCCTCGGCGAGGCCATCGACTACGGCCGTCAGGGCCAGGTGGCCCTCCGCGATCTGGGCGCGCCGAAGGTGGCGAAGAAGTAGCTCCAGTCCGGAAGAGGGAAGCAGGGCCGGCAGCGCCGGCCCTGCTTGTCATCTGGAACCGCTTGACGGCAGGGGACGACCTCCCGAGGCTGGAGCCACCCATCCCAAGCCGTCCGGAGGTCCCATGCCGAAGTTCCTCATCGTCCCGGCCCTGCTCCGCCTCATCTCCGAGGGCAGCTTCTTCAAGCAGGTCTTCGCCTGGCTCCTGAGGCTGTGGACCGCCGCCGCCATCGTCGCGGGGATCTGGCTCTCCATCGAGCTGTGGCGGGGCGGGGGCACGAGCAGCCAGGCGATCTTCGGGCAGCTGATATTCCAGGTCGCCCTGATCGTGGCCACCTACCTCGTGGCCCACCTCAGCTGGGTGCGGGCCCAGGATGTGGCGGCCATGCCCCAGATCGCCGGCGAGGTGATCATCCCCCTCGCGCGCCTGCTGCTGCGGCTGGGCGGGGAGCTCTACGCCAGCCTGCTGGCGGTGATCAGCACGGGCGGGGCCCTCATGATCTGGATCAGCGCCGGCGAGGCCCGCCCGTACCTGGCGGAGCTGCGCCTCCTGCTGCCCGGAACGGGGGGCGACCCCTTTCCGGCCGGCCTCGCCATGCTGCTGACCGGCCTCGCCTCCGCCGCCCTGGGCCTGCTGGGCGGCTACCTCGCCTCCGAGTTGCTGGGGCTGCTCTGCGCCATCGAAAGCAACACGCGGGGCGGGAAGCAGGTCTGAGCTCTACCGGTAGCGCGCCGCCATGGCCTTCAACGTCGTCGCCAGGTGGGCGCGCAGGGCCTTCGGCACCAGCACCTCCGCCTCGGCGCCCAGCTGGAGGATGTAGCGGGTCGGGCCGTGGAGGTCCGTGGCCAGGAAGCTGAGCAGCACGGTGCCGCCCTTCTCCTTGCGGACTTCGACGCGGGGCAGGGCGGGGGGGGCGTCCAGCAGGGCCTGGGGCCAGTTGGAGCCGCCGACCCGCACCTGCACCTGGAAGGGCGCGGCAGGGCTGAACCACCCGCCGATCTGCAGCTCCCGGGCCTGCTCCAGGGGGCGCTTGTCGGGGATGAGACCCCGCTTCGGGAGGGCCTTCGCCTCCACGATGCGGGCCAGGCGGAAGTGCCGGGGCTCCTGCTTGGCGGGGTCCCAGGCCAGGAGGAAGGCGCCCCCGGAGAAGACGTCGTGGGTGAGGGTGAAGGGCACCACCGTGCGGGCGCTGGTGCGGCCCGTGGAGGCGGCGGCATAGGTCAGCTCCAGCTCGCGTGGCCCCTCGGGATGGCCCAGGGCCATGAGCACCTGGGAGAGCATCTTCGTATCCAGCGCCTGCTGGTCGTCGGCGCCGCCGCGCACGCAGACGTGGGCCTGGAGGGCGTCGAAGAGGTTCCGGTCGCGGCTGCTGAGGTGGCTGTCCGCCAGGGCGCGCAGGCCCTCCAGCTGGTCGTACCACATCTCCGTGGCGGTGCCCTCGAGGGCCATGAGCGCCACCTCCAGGGCCAGGCGCGCGTGGGGCGTGATCTTGCTGTCCCAGTCCGGCGCCTTCTCCAGGGTGAAGTGGATGACGGCGGGCCGCCCCTCGCGTGCCTTGCCGAAGCGGGCGCCCTGCTCCTCCAGCAGCACGATGGCGCGGTCCACGGTGCGCATGGCCACGCCGCCCAGCTTCCTCGCCAGACCGGCCTTGGTGATGCCCCGCTCGCCAGCGTCCCGGATGGCCTCCAGCACCGCCTGGAGCCGCTCGGGCTTCACCAGGCTGCCGCCGTCGGGGCGGGGTGATTCAGGCGTCTTCCGGAACGCGGAACGGGTCATGGCGACCTCCTGGTCCAGGATTGGCCAGTCGATGTCCAATGGCAAGGGGGCTACGTCTCCCGGGCCTCAATATCCCGTGGTCCGGGTGCCCTGGAGTTGGGCCGGGCTTTTCCCGGCCGTGGCCCCCGGTGCGAAGGTGAACTGGTAGCCCAGGTAGAAGTGGGTTTCGGCAGGGCCTGAGAGGTTCTTCCCCCAGCTCATCAGAAGGTGATGGTGGTCGTCCACGTTGATGATGGCACCCAGGTTCCAGCCCGCTGAAGTCTGGCCTCCGAGGGAACTGGCGGTGGTCCGGTACAGCTCACCGCCGAGGGAGAGCTGCTCCGACAGCTCCCGTTGGAGGAGCCACCCCGAGTAGCTCCAGTTCCTCTGCCCCTCCCCGGGGTTCCGCCACCACCCCCAGCCCCCATAAGTGGTCCACTTGCCGAATCCCTTCTGGATCCAGATCGGGAGGTAGACGGCGGTGTGCCCTGCCCCCAGCCCCCGTTCGGCCCGCCCGGTGGGCAGCTCGACCATGGGGAAGATGCCGACCTGCGGGACACCGTCGCCCTCCTCGATGAACCGGTACTTCAGGCCGACCTCCGTATCACCGTATCCACGCGCCCACCGCTCGCCAGAGGGCCTCACCTGCGCGTACGGCGCCACGACATGGAACTGGAGATCCGGGAGGATCCCGTAGTTGAACTCCAGCAGAGGAAAGGCTGTGGCCTGGCCAGCCGGGGTGCGTGCGCCCGTCCAGGTCAGGTAGAACTCGGCATGGCCCAAGGCCACCGGTTCGGGATCGTCGGTGCGGAACGGGGGACCGGCCCAGAGGCCTGGTCCTGCGGCCAGGGCGAGGGTGATCACCACCATCCGGGAGGACAGCGGCAGGCGGTGGGAGAAGGTGGACACAGGGACTCCTGGAGATCCGGATGCAAGATCATCGTCCTTCCCGGGGAAGGCGGGCATGGGTGCGGGGCGGTCGATCCAAAAAAACGGCGCGACGGAAGTCGTCGCGCCGTTCCCTCAAAGCCCTCCAGTTGGAACTAGAAGCCCCAGGTGATCTGGAAGAAGTAGCGCTTGTCCTTGAACTTGGTGGTGCCGGCGGTGGTGATGTTGCCGCCCAGGTAGGACTGCTTCTCGGTGTACTCGAAGTTCCAGCGGGCGCCGCTCTTGTCGCTCTGGTAGAGCATCCCGTTCAGGCCGATCATGGCCATGCTGGTCTCGTTGTTGGCGATGTCCTTGTTGGGATCCAGGTTGTCGAGGCGGGCGAAGACGCCGAAGCTGTCGGTGAAGTTGTAGTCCACCAGGCCGTAGTAGCCCTTGTTCTTGGTCTTGGTGCCGCCGAGGTTCATGGTCTCTTCGCCCAGGAAGTAGGCGCCCACGACGCGGAACTTGTCGCGGATGAAGCGAGCCAGGATGCCGTCCTTCTTGAACTTGTTGTCATAGGTCAGGGCGGTGGCGAAGTCATTCTGGGTGGCGTAGTTGGAGAACTGGCCGTCGTAGTGGTAGACGCCCACGGCGGAGCGGTTGGCATCGAAGCTGTAGAGGAAGGAGGCGAACCAGTCCTTGTGGTTGTCGGCATCGATGGAGTTGGTGACGGAGGTGCTGGAGCCGTCCACCACGCCCACGGCGGCCTCGAAGTCTTTGCCCACCAGGGTGGCGTCCAGACCCTGCTGGCGGCTGAAGGGGCGGTAGGTGTTGGTGCTGCCGGCCAGGGGGTCGTTCAGCACGATGGCGCGCTGCTCGGCGGACCGGGCGCCCACGCCGAAGACATGCAGGATGCCGGGCAGGATCTCACCGGCGCGCACGGCCAGGAACATGTCCTTGCCGAGGGGCTGGTTGTACTGGAGGAAGGCTTCCGCGAGCTTCTTGCGGGCGGCATCGCCCTGGACCACGTTGGCGCCCGAGGTACTGCCGGTGTTCTCGTTCAGGTACAGCTCGGTGAAGTAGGAGAAACGGTCAGACAGCGGACCGCCGGTGTAGAGGGAGAAGCTGTGCTGCTCGAAGTTGGTGGCGGGCTTCTGGGTGTTGGCCAGGCCCGTGCGCTGGCTGTCGAGGGTGTCGCCGTAGGCGCGGCCCTTCCAGATGAAGCTGAGGTAGTTGTCCAGCTTCTGATCCTTGGGGTCCACCTTCAGGGCCTCCATGCGGTGGCCGTTCTTCAGGAACTCCAGACCCATGGTGGTGAGCTGCCAGGTCGGCGTGGCGTGGCAGGCATTGCAGCTGGCGCCCGTCATGCGGCTGAAGGCGGGGACGGCCAGCAGCTGGACTGTACCCAGCAGCAGTGGAGCGATGTAACGGAGCAATTTCATGAGGAACCTCCCGCGCGGTCGGCGCATTGGTTGACGAGTCGATCCTGACCCACGGGTAAGTTAAGTTGGCAGCCTGATCCCTGGATGACGCGAACCTGACCGTTTGATCAGGTAACCGGGAATGTGATCTTCGCCACTGTGCCCACGCCCTCTTCGCTCTCAATCCGGAGCGTGGCGCCATGCAGTTTCGCGATGCCGTTCACGATGGCGAGGCCCAATCCGGCTCCGCCGCGCTTCCGGCTGCGGGACACGTCGGTGCGGACGAACCGCTGGCCCAGGTTGGCGAGGAACTGCTTGGGGATGCCCTCGCCCTGGTCCTCCACCTCCAGGGTGATCCCGTCGGATCCCTGGAGGGCCCTCAGATGCACGGCACTGGCCGGGATGGAATGGCGGATGGCATTGGCGAGCAGGTTGTGGAGGGCCCGCCGGAGCAGGGTGGCGTTCCCCCGCAGCACGAGACCCTCGGGCGCTGAGACTTCCACGGAGATCCTGCTTTCCTCGGCCAGGGGCACGAAGGGTTCGCGCACCGCCATCAGGAGTTCCGGGACATCCATGGGGAGCATCTCGATCTGGTTCGCAGGGTCCTCGGATCGGGCCAGGAACAGCATCTGTTCGATGAGGGCCGCCATGTGGTCGAGGGTGTCCATCATGCCGGCGAGCTGCTCCTCCACGATCTCGGGAAGGCCGCCGCTGGCGAGGATGTTCTCTGCTTCCAGCCGCAGCGAGTGGACCGGGGTCCTCAATTCGTGCGCCACGTCGCTGTTGAGCTCCGAAAGGCGGGCGAAGGCGGATTCGAGGCGGGCGATGCTGTGGTTCAGGGCCTGGGAGAGCGGGGCCAGTTCTGTGGGCAGGCGGCGGGAGTCGATGCGGATGCCCAGGTTGCCGGGCCGCAGGTTCTCGGCCTCGTCCTCCAGGTAGCGCAGCGGCTTCAGCCCCATCTTGACGAGCCAGTAGCCGAAGGCCGCGCCGGTGAGGGGGGCGATGGCCAGGAGCGCGAGCATGGAGTTGAAGAACCGCTTGAGCAGGATCTCCTCGGTCTTGAGATCCCTGGAAAGCTGGATCCAGCCCCCGTGATACCGGATCCGGAGGGAGCGGGGGGAGTGGTCCGCCGTCGCCGGGCCGTCGAACCAGACCCAGTCCCCCTGTTCTGGTGGCGCGCACACAAGCGGGAACCTCTTGTCCATGCCATGGGTTTCGAGGAGGACGTGGCTCGAGTGATCCATCACCCGGACGAGGAAGTGGTCCCCGACATCGAGGATCTCCTTGTCCAGGGCCAAGCGGTCATCGTCGAGCTTGTGGGAGAGCAGCTTGGCCGTATTGATGAAGTCGCGGTCGATCTGGGTGTAGACGATGTGCTCGATCGAGGAATACAGATAGAGGCCGGTGGCGCCCACCAGTCCCGAGAGGGTGAGGGCGAATCCCAGCGACAGGCGGAGCAGCAGGGACCGCCGCAGTCTAATCACCGGCGTGCTCGAGGATGTAGCCCACGCCCCGGCGGGTGTGGATGAGCTTGCCGGGGAAGGGATCATCCACCTTCCGCCGCAGGCGCCGGATCGCCGCATCCACCAAGTTCGAATCGCCGTCGAAGGCCAGTTCCCACAGTTCTTCGGCGATGCGGGTCCGGGTGACGATGTTGCCCCGGTTGCGGGCCAGCAGGTCCAGGAGCGCGTATTCCTGGGTGCTGAGGTCCAGGCGCTTCCCGCCCCGGTAGACCTTGCGCTGGAACCGGTGGATGGATAGGTCCCCGATGAGGATGTCCTTGGTGGGCGATTCCCCGCCTCGCTGCAGGAGGTTGTTGATCCGGAGCAGCAGCTCGGAAAAGGCGAAGGGTTTCACCAGGTAGTCCCCGCCGCCGACTTCCAGGCCGCGGATCCGGTCCGGCAGGGCGTCCCGGGCGGTGAGGAAGAGCACCGGCGTGTCGATGCCCGCCGTGCGAAGCTCGGCTACCAGCGTAAAGCCGTCCAGGCCGGGCAGCATCACGTCGAGGATGAGGCAGTCGAAGGATTCCTGCCTGGCCATGGAGAGTCCTTGCAGGCCGTCGAAGGCCGTTTCGACCAGGAAGCAGTGCTGCCGGAGGCTGCGCTCCAGCGCCTGGGCCGCCCGGGGGTCATCTTCGACGATCAGGAGTTTCATTGTGGTTTCCAATATCCTCGAGGCCAGATTACCAGTCCCTCCAGGCCTCCTGCCAGGATGGGGCGCTGGAGTTCCCATGCGTTTCCGCCTCCTTTCGGCCTGTCTCCTCCTGTCCACCGCCTTGGCCGCCGGTCTCCCCCGCCTCGACCAGGGCCGGATGGATCCGGCCTGGTTCGGGTCCGACCTCACCTTCGAGCGGTCCACCCTGGTCCAGTTCCTGTGGGTGAAGCCGGGCCTGTCCCTCCGGGGGCGGACGCTGCACCTGCGACCCTGGGAGGCGCCGGCCTGGCTGGTGAAGCCACGCCCCGAGAAGGACCAGGCCTTCCTCCGCCGCCTGGAGCCGATCCTCGTCCCAGGCCTGCTTGAGGCTCTGCAGGACGGACTTGGGGAGGCCCTTCCCGTCGCCATGGGAACGGGAGACCTGGTGCTCACCGGCCGGATCACCGATGCCCGGGCGGACGGTGTGGGGGGTATGTTCGGCGGCCTAGGCGGCATCTATTTCGACCTCAAGCTGACGGAGGCAGTGAGCGGGGAGCTGCTGCTGGCGGCCCACCACGCCATCGAGGGGGAGCGGGCCGAGTCCATCCAGGCCCGGTACCAGGCCTGGTGCGGAACCTTGGCCCGGATTCTGGCGGAGCGGGCCCTGCCTACCGCTGTTCCGAGGGCCCTGCCTCCGCTGCGTCCCGTGGCTCCGGCCGCCGCATCCGTCACCCCCTCCGTCGAACTGGAAGCCACCCTCCGGCGATTGGAAGGCCTCCGCAGGGACGGTCTCCTCACCGAGGAGGAATTCCAGGTCCTTCGCCGGCAGGCGGTGGAGAAGGCCAAGTCCCCGCGCTGACCGGCGCTCAGGCCGCCGGGTCCCAGAAACGCGCGAAGGGTTCCGGGTCCCAGGGGGCCTCCCCTCGCCGGAACCGGGTGGGGAGCCCTGCGACCACCAGCACGGCGTGGGCGCCGGCGTAGAGGGCGCTCCAGAGGGCTGCGCGCAGGGCGGGTTCGCCCAGGCGGGCCAGGGGAAGCTCCACCCGGGTGTCGTGGTCCCAGCCAAGGACCGTGTTCAGGCGCCGCAGGCGCGCCATGAGCTCCCCCTGGCTGAGGCCCGCACCGAAGGGGGTGGCGGTGCTGACGACCTGCTCGCGGGCGTGGTAGGCGCCGCGGCCCGCCTCGGCGTTGAAGCGGGGGCCGCCCAGCGCGTCGGGCGGCACCGGTTGCCCTGTGTCGTTCCAGATCAGGCCCGAGGCGGCCACCGCCAGCTCGGCGGCCCAGTCCCAGGGCGTGCCCGTGGCGGCGTGCAGGGCGGGCGGCGGCGGCGTGGCCAGCAGGCCCAGGGCCACGCCCTCGGCGCGGTTGCGCAGCTGGGCGTACGTGAGGGTCCCCCAGTCCGGGGCGGTCAGGGCCGGGCGGTCCTGGAGCCGCGCCGCACGCTGGATGAGGAGGTCCCGGAGGGTGGAGGCCATGGAGAAGTGTCGCAAGATGGGGGTGGCGTCCGCAAAATGAAACCCGCCATCAACCCTTTTCCGGAGGCCTGGGTCAGAGGGGTATCCGCTTTCCCATCCCGACCGGAGCCCGGCTCCGTCCCCTGGAGATTCCCATGCGCCCCGTCCTCCGCACCTTCTCCGTGCTGGCACTGCCCCTGGCCCTCACCACTCTGGCCCTCAGCATTGCCTGCAGCGGCAGCTCCTCCGCCGGCTCCAGTGCCTCCGCCACGCCCATGGGCACGGCTTCCATCATTCTCACGGACGCCCCCTCGGACCAGTGGTCGGCCGTCGAAGTGGTGGTGACGAAGGTGGCCTTCCTGAACAAAGCCGACCACACCAGGGAAGTGGTGGCCTTCCAGGGCGCCAGCGCCAGGATCAACCTGGTGGACCTGGACAGCGTGGGTGAGCTGCTGGCCTCGGCCCAGATTCCCGCGGGCACCTATGACGCCCTGCGCATCACCATCGATCCGGCCAGCGTCAACCTCGTGAAGGCCGACGGCACCACGGTGGCCGCCAACCAGATCCATGTGCTGGGGTCCAGCGTCCTGGTGGGGCTCAGCACCGACCTGGTGGTGACCGCCAACGGCAGCAACGCCGTGCAGCTCGACTTCGACCTGGCCCATCCCCTCTTCCTCGTGCAGCTGCCCGACGGAAGCTGGGCCATGAACCTGCAGGTGAGGCACCGGCCCAATGCGAACGGGATGATGGGCATGGCCCAGCTGATGTTCCGCCACCGCAAGGGCACCATCGCCTCGGTGGGTGCGTCCAACTTCGTGTTCCACACCGACAGCGGGAACGATCTCACGGTGAACGTGGATGCCGGCAGCTGGTTCTTCGATGCCGACGCCCGGACGCAGGGCAGTTTCGCGGGCCTCGCCGCCGGCAAGTACGCGCTGGTGTCCCTGCGCATGCAGCCCGATGGCAGCCTCTGGGCCGTGCGGGTGTGGTACAGCGTCAATGCCCTGCCGACCTGGACACCGGAAGGCCACCTCTACGGCGTGGACCGGGTCAACAACCGGCTGCTGGTCAGCACGAGCACGGGCGCCCCCCGCGCCATCGCCATCGACTCCGATACCACCTTCACCTACCGCACCAGCCTGAGCCTCGGCACCGGGACGGCCACCCTGGCCAACCTGTGGTCCGGCTTCAAGGTGCAGGTCCAGGTGAAGGATCCCCTGGCCACGCCCATGCACGCCCAGTCCGTGAACATCCAGCGCGCGGTGGATGGCGGCCAGATCAGCGCGGCGGACGCCACCCAGCTCACCTACGCGCACCCCGTCGCCGGTGATCGCACCTACGCCTACACCAGCCCCTTCTCGTGGTGGTACGTCGGGCTCCCCGGCCTGGCCTCCACCAGCACCAGCGCCTTCGCCAGCGCCGTCACGGGCGCGGGGGACGTGCGGGTGCAGGGCCTGAGCGACCTGGTGTGGAACGGCGGCACCGGCGCCTGGAATGCCGCCAACGCCATCTTCCTGCCCGTGGCCCTGCCCCAGGGGACCATCAGCGGCTCGTACAGCGGCGGCCAGCTGGGCTTCACCTTCACCAGTTCCACGGGGGCCAGCCAGGCGATCTCCGTCAGCCTCAACCCCACGGTCGGCCTGCAGCCCGCGGTGCTGGAGGTGGCCAACCAGTCCGGCGTGGTGACCGTGGCGCCCATCCCCGTGACCGACTGGGCCGCGAAGCTCGTGGCCCCCGCCAAGGCGCGCGTGGCCGTGGTGCCCAAGCCCGATGGCAGCTTTGCCGCCTATGCGGTGGTGGTCTTCAGCGGGTTCTGAGGCAATCCACCCTCTTCAGACGAGAAGCGGCGCCTTGGCGCCGCTTCTCGTCTGAAGGCAGAAGACCTCTGGCGGAGGATGTCATGTCCACCCCCATCAGGGTAATCTGAGTTTGATGGTGAAACCCCCTCTCCAGTACGCGAGCTGGCCCCCATGAGGCGCTGGGTGGCGGTGGTCCTGTTGTGCCTGGTCGCGCTGTACCTGGGCGCCACCGGCGAGGACGCCTGCGGGGATGGACCCGGGGAAGCCTGCGCGCCCATCTGCCACCTGCTCTGCTCGGATGGCTGCGCCACGGCGCCCGTGCCGGAGACACCAGCGGCGCCACCCTGCGATCCCCCTCCGGCGCCCCGCTTCCTCGCCGAACGGATCCCGGCCTTCGTCAGCCTTAGCCCTGAACCGGAGAAGGACCCTCCCCGGGCCTGAAGGATCGAGCGACTGAACCATGGCTGGGCCTCGCCCTGCCTCGCCGTCCCGCCCTATTCCTTCGAGACCCCGATGCGAACCTTCCTCCTGGGGGCGCTGCCCTGCCTGCTCATGGCGCAGGCTCCGCCCCTTTCCTACGATGACCTCCTCCAGCGGGCCCGCACGGGCCCCGGGCAGTTCCGGACCGAGGCCCTGCTGGCCGAACGCCACCGGGCCCTGAGCGCCACCCGGGGCTTCCTTCGTGACGGCCCCTCCCTGGGCCTCTCCGCCGGACCGCGCACCAGCCCGGTGGCGCCGACCACCACGGATCAATCGGTGGAGCTGGACCTGCCGCTCTTCCTGTCGCCGGCGGCCCGGCGCGGCCTGGAGGAGGCCCTGGGCCAGGCCGACCCGGCGCTGCGGGAGGCGGCCCGGATCGAAGCCCGGTTCCGCCTGCGTCAGACCTATCTGGATGCCTGGCTGGCCGAGCGTCTGGTCCAGCTTCGGGAAGCCGACCTCGCCACGGTCCAGACCTGGCTCAAGGCCGCCCAGGCGCGTCTGGAGGCCGGAGCCGATCCCGGCTTCCAGGTGAGCCTGGTGGAAGGGGAGCTGCTCCGCGCGCAAGGCGATCTGGACGAGGCCCACCGGCAGCGGCTGGAGGCCTGGACCGGTCTGCGGGTGGTGGCCGAGGTCCCCGGAGCCCCGGTCCCCCTCGCGGATCCCGGGGTCCCTCCCCTGCCGCCCCATGAAGATCTCCAGGCCCGGTTCGAGGGCAGTGCCCTGCGGAAGGCCATCCGGAGCCGCCTCGACTTGGAGCGGCAGGCCCTGCGCCACCAGGAGGCCCTGGCCACCAGCCGATGGAGCCTCAGGGGCAGCTACGGCAGGGAGGGCGAGGAACGCATCGGCAAGGTCGGCCTGGCCTACCGCTTTGCGCGGCCCGGGGAAGGGCAGGCCATCCACCGCGAGACCGAAGCGGGCCTCCAGGCCCTCCGGCGCGACCTGGAGATCGCCCTCCTGGAGCTGGAGGCCCGCTTCCAGTCCGCGCTGACGAGGCTCCAGACCGCCCCGCCCCCGGCGCCCTTCGCCGGCTTCGATCCATCGTTGCGGGCCGTGGGCCTCCGCCTCAGCGAAGGCCGGGAGCGCCCCTCCGAGGCCCTGCCCATCCGTCGCCAGCTCCTGGAGGCCCAGGCCGCCTCCTACCGTCGCCTGCATGCAGCCCATCTTCTCGACGCCGAACTCAAGGCCCTCACCGACGGGGTGAACCCATGACTCACATCCTCCGATATTCACTGCTGGCCCTCGCCCTCGCCATGCCCGTGGCCTGCGGGCGCAAGGGCGAGCCCCCAAGCCCGGAGGCGGGACGGCACCAGGAGGAGGGGGCCCACGAAGGTGAGCCGGTCCACCTTCCGCTGAAGGAGGTCCGCGGCCTCCGCTTCCTGGTGGTCCCCGACCCCAGGACCGAAGGGGCTTGGTATCCCGCGGAGGCCATCGGCGACGAGTCCGCCCAGGCGCTGCTCAGCAGCCCCGTGAAGGGGATCGTCTCGGCCATCCTGATTCCGCCCGGGCGGCCCGTTGGAACTGGCGCCGGGCTGCTCACGATCCAGAGCCCCGAACTGGCCCGCCTCAAGGCCGACTGGCTGTCCACCCGCGCCAGGCGGGAACGGGCCGAGGCCGAGCTGGCCCGGGAGCAGCGGCTGTTCGAAGCCCAGGCCGGTTCTCGGCGCGAGCTGGAGACGGCCCGGAGCGAAGCGGCCACGGCCCGGGCCGATGAGGAGGCCGCCCGGCTCGCCCTGGAGGCCCGGGGCCTGAACCCGGAATCTGCGGGCGCGGTGCTGGCGGTCAAGGCTCCGAAGGCGGGTTCGGTCACGGCCTACAAGATCCAGCTCGGCCAGGGGGTCGAGGCGGGTCAGGAGCTGGGCAGCTTCCAGTCCGCCGCGGCCGCCATCGCCCGGCTGGAGCTGCCGCTCCCCGCGCCCGGGGACTGGCGACCCGGCGCCGTCACCGAGGTGCGCAAGGGGGACGGTCAGCGCTGGAAGGCCCGGCTGGAGGGCACGCCCACGACTCTCACCACGGACACCCGGCGCCTGAGCTACCGGCTGCGCCTGCTGGGCGGGCCCCTGCCGATCCCCGGCACGCCCCTGGAAGTCCATGTCCCCATGGCGAAGGCCATCGTGCTCCCCCAGAGCGCCCTGCAGCAGGTGGAAGGCACCTGGGGCGTCTTCGTGAAGGCAGGGGAGGAGGCCGAGTTCCGCCCCGTGCGCCGGGGCCCCGAGCTGGGGACCGACGTGATGGTGCTCGAGGGCGTGAAACCCGGCGAGACCGTCGTGGGTGAAGGTGCCTACCTGCTGAAGTCCCTCCAGATCAAGCGCAAGAGCGGAGGGGACGACCATGACCACTGAGCGCCCGATGCCCTCCGGGGAGGACCGCCCGGTGCCTCCGGCACCTCTGCGTCCCCCCACGGACCCCCCGTCCCCGGCTTCGGCCAAGCCGAACCCGGGGCCCGAATCAGATCCGGACATCCCTCTCGATCCGGCGATGCCCGACGATCCCTACAAGGTCTACACGCCCCAGCACCGGACCCTGATCCGCCGCTGGTTCGACTGGATGCTGCCGCGCAAGGGCTGGGTTTTCGCCCTGGCCCTGGTGTGGGCGGCCGCCGGTGTGGCCAGCTTCGCCACGCTGAAACGGGACCTCTTCCCGGATCTCACCCTGCCCAGCCTCAACCTGCTCATCCAGAGCCCGGGCCGCGCGGCCACGGAGCTGGAGCTGACCGTGGCCCAGCCCGTGGAACAGGCCCTCGGCGGCCTCCCAGGCGTCAAGCGGGTGGTGAGCACGGTGCAGGCGGAAGTCGTCCAGGTCGTGGTCGCCTTCGAGGGCGGCACCGATCCCTGGCGGGCCCGCCAGCTCGTGGCCGAACGTCTCGCGGGCGTCATCGGCAACTTCCCCGAGGGCACCCGGGCACCCCTCATGTCCAGTGCCGCAGGCCGTCTCCAGGAGATCATGGAGATCGTGCTCGAGGGGCCCGCCACGGACCCCATGAAGCTGCGGGATCACACGGAGAAGGTGTTGATTCCGCGCCTTCAGGCCGTTCCCGGCGTCGCCCGGGTCGAGCGTCTGGGGGGCGAGGAGCGCCAGCTCCAGGTCGTCGTCCAGCCTGAGCGCATGCGCCTCCAGGGCGTGAGCCTGAGCCAGATTCTCGAGGCCCTGGAGGGCAGCCACCAGGACAGCGCCGCCGGGGTGATGGAGATCCAGGACAAGGGCTGGTTCGTCACCGTGGGCAGTCTCGCCGCCCAGCCCGAGGCCGTGAAGAAGCTCCGGCTGAAGACCCCGCGGGGAGCGATCCTGCTGGGCGATGTGGCCGAGATCCGCGAGGGCGCCGCCTTCCGCCGCGGCCTTGCGCGCCATCAGGGCCACGAGGACGTGAGCCTGCGGGTGGTGAAGCAGCCCGAGGCGGAGACCCTGGGCGTGGCCCGGGAAACCCGGCAGGCCCTGGCCGAACTGCGCCAGAGCCTGCCGGAAGGCATGGAGCTGACCCTGATGTACGACCAGGGCCGCCTCGTCACCCACGCCCTGAATGGCGTGACCTGGGCGCTGCTGCTGGGCGGGGTCTTCGTGGCGCTGGTGCTTGTGGCGCTGCTGGGCAACCTCCGGGGCGCCGCCATCGTCATCGCCGTGCTGCCCCTCGCCACGCTGGGAGCGGCGGTGCCCCTGCAGGCTGCTGGGCTGGGCCTGAACGCCATGACCCTGGGCGGTCTCGCCATCGCCGTGGGCCTGCTGGTCGACGCTGCCGTGATCATGGTCGAGAACCTCGCCCACCGGCTGCGGGAACACCGGGAGCACCTGGAGCCCCGGCGGGTGGCCCTCACCCGCGCCGCCGCCGAGGTGGCCGTGCCCATCCTCACGGCAGTGTTGGTCATCCTGGCGGTGTTCATCCCGCTGCTGGCCATCGGCGGCCTGGCGGGGCGGCTCTACGCGCCCCTGGCCGTGGCCATCGCCGCCGCCATGACCCTCAGCCTCGTCCTGAGCTTCACGCTGGTGCCCGCCCTCGTGGAGCGCTTCCTGCCCCCGGGCGCCGAACTGGCAGAACCCCGGCTGGTCCTGGCCCTGAAGCGGGCCTACCGCCCGGCGCTGGAATGGGCCATGGGCCACGGCGCCGTGGTCCGCGTGCTGGCCCTGGGGCTGACGATTCCCAGCCTCTGGCTGGCACTTCATCTGGGGAGCAACTTCCTGCCCACCCTGGACGAAGGGGCCCTGCTCCTCAACAGCCTCCTGCCCGCGGAGACGAGCCTCGCCGCTGTGGACGAGGCCAACTTCCAGCTCGAACAGAAACTGGTGAAGCTGCCCGGCGTGGCGTCGGTCTACCGCCGGACCGGCCGTTCCGAGCTGACCGAGGACCCCATGCCCCACACGATCTCCGATGTGCTGGTGGTGCTGGACGGCACGCGCCGCACCCCCGAAGTCCAGAAGGACGTGGCCGGGATGGCGGAAGCGCTGCCCTATCCGGTGGAGCTGACCACGCCCATGCAGATGCGCATCGCCGAAGGCATCGGCGGCACGCCGGCGGACATCCAGGTGAAGCTGTTCCACCCGGATCTCGCCGCCCTGCAGGCGCAGCTATCCACCATCCAGGAAACGCTGGCGAAGGTGCCGGGCGTGGCTTCCATCGCTCCCGAGGGGGCGGGTGTCCTGCCGAAGTGGACCGTGGTGCCCGACGAGGACGCCCTGCGCCGGCTCGATGTCCCCCGGGGCCTGATCGTGAAGACCCTGAGAACAGCCCTCCAGGGCACCGGGACCTCTCCCCGCTTCGACGGTCCCCAGCGCATCGAGCGGGTGGTGCGCTTCCCCGACGACGGGCGCACCAGCCCCGAGACCCTCAAGCGCCTGCCCCTGGTGCTGGACGATGGCCGGGTGGTGGAACTGGGCCAGGTGGCCTGCTTCGAGGAGGCCAGCACCCCCAGCCTGATCCGCCGCGAAGCGGCCCAGCGGCGCCTGGCCCTGAATGTCCGCACCACCGGGGACCTCGGCGGCACGGCGAACCGGCTGGAGAAGGCGCTGAAGGGGACGAGCCTGCCCAAGGGCACGGCCGTGACCTTGGGTGGGAAGGTGGAGGAGGCCCGGGATACCCAGAGGCGCCTGGTCCTCGCCATCGGCGCCGCGCTGGTCCTGGTGGTCGGCCTGCTCTACCTGGCCCTCGGGCGCTGGCGGGAGGTCATGGTCGTGGTGCTGACCCTGCCGGATGCCTTCGCCGGTGGGCTGTTCGCCCTCTGGCTGGCGGGGGAGAGCTGGAACATCAGCTCCATCGTGGGGATGATCGGGCTCTTTGGCGTGGCGGTGCAGAACAGCCTGGTGCTCATCACCCAGGCCAAGCATCTGGTGGCCTCGGGCCTGCCCTTCCACGACGCCCTACGGGAAGCCAGCCTGGGTCGCGTGCGTCCCAAGCTCATGACCGCGGGCAGCGCCATCCTCGGCCTCATGCCCATGCTGCTCGGCCTCGGCGGCAGCGAGCTGGAGCGGCCGCTCGCCATCGTCATGGTGGGCGGGCTCGTCACCAGCACCCTGTTCACCCTGCTGGCCCTGCCCAGCTTCTACGCCTGGGTGGGGAGACCGAAGGAGGCCTGAGGCAAGGGACTCCGAGGGGGCGGCGCCCCCTCGGAGTCAGGGGATCGCGGTCATGGCCCCCACGGTGAAGCCGGGGTGGCGGTCCATGAGGGGACGGGGCGGGGGAACGTGCAGGATCCGCGTGAACCCGGCGTGGGCCAGGGCCTGGTCCCAGGCTTCGGGGGTGAGGAAGCCGTGGCGGGGCCGCCAGCGGGGGTCAAGCTTCACGCTGGTGAAGGCCTTGATGAAGTTGAAGAAGAACTCCAGGTAGAGCGGCGTGTCGAGGCTGGGCTTCAGGCACTCGCCGATGACGAGCCGGCCCCCGGGCTTCAGGTGGCCGCGGAGGTCGCGAAGCGCGGCCTCGAGATCCTGGGCCACATGCAGCACGTTGATGCCCACGATGGCGTCGAGGCTGGCGGGCTGGATGCCCTGGGCAGCGAGGGGCCGGTTCAGGTCCAGGGCCTGGAAGACGAGGGGCAGGCCGGGGGCAGCCGCGGCCAGGTTCCGCTGGGCCCGGCGGAGGAAGGTGGGGGCCACGTCCGTGAAGCGGTACTCGGCGATGCGGTCCAGCCACCCTTCCTCGGCGCCCTGCTGGGCCACCAGCTGGGCGAAGGAGCCGGCCCCGCCCCCCAGCTCCAGCACCCGGGCACCGGCGGGCAGGCCTTCGCGCAGGGCCAGCAGGGTGAGCAGGTTGTTGGGGAAGTAGCCCAGGTTCCCGTTGCGGAAGTAGGCCAGCCAGAGAGGGAACAGGGCCAGGTCGAAGAGCAGGGTGTCGCCGTCCTTGCCTTCGGTGAAGAAGGGGCGGATGTGGGAGCGCACGCCGTCCAGGAGGTCGAAGTTGCTCGCATGACCCGGTGCCTCGAGTTCCACGGCCTCGCGGATGCCCGCCAGGTCCAGGTCGGGCTGGCCCGTGAGGACGTACCTGTTCCCCTGCCGGGTGAGCATTCCCTCCACTGCGAGGAAAGGCAGCATCCAGGCCAGGGGCTTCCGGGCCTGGTCGGGCAGGCCTTCGCAGAGCCCGTCGAGCGTGACGCCGCCCCTCAGGCGGGCCTCCCAGCCCAGGTCGAAGAGCAGCAGGAGGCAGATGCGGGCGGTGTACAGCGCCGAGGCGCGGTGCAGGACGAGGAAGGGCCGCGTGAACAGGGGCGCGATCTCCGCTCCCTGGGGCCCCAGCAGGCCAAGGCCCGGGGGCGCCTCGATGGGACCGAGGCGCTCGACCATCAGTCCATCATCTCGCTGATGCTGCGCCCGCCGTGGATGCGGAGGATGGCGTCGCCGAAGAGGGCGGCCGTGGACAGCACCCGCAGGTTGGGCAGGGCCTTGGCGCGGTCGGGTGGGACGGGGATGCTGTCGGTGATCACCAGCTCGTCCAGGTTCGCCGAGTTGAGAGTCTCCACCGCGTTTCCGGAGAGGACGCCATGGGTGACGCCCACGCGCACCGTGCGGGCGCCGAACTCGCGGAGGATGCGGGCCGCCTCCTTGATGGAGCCGCCGGTGGCGATCTCGTCATCGTAGATGATGGCGTCCTTCCCCTTCACGTCGCCGATGAGGGCCACGCTCTGGGCCTTCTCCGTGTCGTCGAAGCGGCGCTTGTCGATGATGGCCATGGGCACGGACAGCCGCTTGGCGAAATGACCCGCGAACTTGGCGGCCCCCGCGTCCGTGGCCACCACCACGGCGTTGGAGAGGTCCTTGGTCTTGAAGTAGTTGGTGAGGGTGGGCGTGGCCAGCAGCTGGTCCGCAGGCTTGCGGAAGAAGCCCAGGATCTGCGGCGCGTGCAGGGTCATGGTGAGCACGCGGTCGGCGCCGGCGGTCTCCAGCAGGTCGGCCACCAGGCGGGCCGTGATGGAGATGCGCGCCTCGTCCTTCTTGTCGCTGCGGGCATAGGGGAAGTAGGGCAGCACCGCCGTGATGCGGGCGGCCGACGCGAACTTCAGGGCGTCGATGAGGATCAGCAGCTCCAGCAGGTTGTCGCTGACGGGCGGGCAGGAGGTCTGGATCACGAAGACGTCCGATTCCCGGACGTTCTCCTCGATCTTCACCTTGATGTTCTCGTTGGAAAATCGAGTGATCTTGAGCTTCCCCAGGGGCATGCCCATGTGCGTGGCGATGCCCCTCGCCAGATCCGGGTGGCTGCTCCCGGAAAACACCTTCATCTCGCCGAACATGGATCCCCCGATCTCGCCCCCAGTGTAGCCGAGGGGTCGGGCCGTGGCCGTCACAGGGATATCGGCGCCGGACAAAACCCGCGGCGCCCCCGGGGGAGGCGCCGCGGAATCGGGCCGGAGACCCCGGCCTGAAGTGGCCTGGGCTGCGCCAGAGGGGCGGCTCAGCCCTCGTCGGCGCTGGGGCCGTAGATGGAGGGCACCGGGACGTCGAGCAGCCGGAGGTAGACGGCCAGCTGGGCCCGGTGGTGGATGAGGTGGTTCATGACGAACCCGCGATAGACGGCGATGCGGGGCATGGCGAACAGGACCTGGCCCTGGTTCTTGAGGGTCCAGACCACGTGGAAGTCCTCGTCCGAGGCGCCGTCCAGGGCCTTCAGGGCCCCTTCCACCCCCGCGTCCAAGGTGCGGAGCAGGCCCTCGGTGGTCGTGCTGGGCTTCGGCTGCCGGGCCTGGGTCTCGGGCAGGCCGAAATCCAGCTCGGTCTCGGTCATGGTGCTGATGGTCCAGCCGGGGATCGTGGCCAGGTGGTTCGCGAGGTCGCCCAGGGTGAAGGACTTGGGATGGGGGCGGTAGTCCAGCCGGTTCGCGGGGATGCGCTCGAGCACGCGGCGCAGGGTCGCCATCTCGTGTTCGAACTCGGGGAGGAGGGCTTTGGCGAGGGCCATGGAGGCTCCTTGGGAAGTGGAAGGACCATGGTGCCCCCGTCTCCTGACAACCTGGTGGCAGGAGTGTTTGGACAGGCGCTTTTAGATCTGGTTCTTTTCCGTCCGAATTTTCCCCAGGTAGTCCTCCAGGCCGCGCCCGGGGAGGGCCTCGAAGGGGCCGAGCAGTTCGGTGGACTGGATCCGGTCCACCCGGAAGGTGCGGAGCGCCTCCCGGAGCTCGCACCAGGCGGCCAGGTGCCACCGGTAGCCCCAGAAGATCACGCCGAGCGGCTGGAGGATCCGGTCCGAGCAGGTCCCGTCGGCCCGGGCGTAGGTGACCCGCACCCGGCGCTGCTCCCGCAGGCCCTGCCGCAGCTCCCCCAGGAAGCGGGCGGTCTCCGGCGGTACGTGGAAGTCCGGCACCAGGAAGGGGAGGCCCGACAGGGGCTGCTTCCGGTCGGGCGGAAGGACGGCCTCCACCTTGCGGAGCACGCTTTCCGCCGCCTTCCGCAGCGAGGGATCGCCCCAGGCGGCCACGACCCGGGCCCCCAGGAGCAGGGCCTCGCCCTCCTCGGCATTGAACATGAACGGCGGCAGGTCGAAGTGGCGCGGCAGGCTGTAGCCGACGCCGGCCTCGCTCTCGATGGGCACGCCGGAGGCCATGAGGTCGGCGACGTCGCGGTAGAGGGTGCGCTCGCTGACGCCGAGCTCCCTGGCGAGGCGCGCGGCGGTGCTGATGCGGTCCCGCCGCAGCAGCTGCACGATCTGGAACAGGCGGTCGGCGCGGCGCATGGGGGATCGGGATCGGGATCGGGACCGGCCGGACGGCGCCTAGACCCTTCCGCCGCCCACGCGCTCGATGTTCGCGCCCACGCCCTGGAGCTTCTTCTCCAGGCCGGCGTAACCGCGGTCGAGGTGGTAGATGCGGTCCACGATGGTCTCGCCCTTGGCCACGAGGCCGGCGATGACCAGGGCCGCGCTGGCGCGGAGGTCCGTGGCCATCACGGTGCAGCCGGTCAGGTCGGCCGGGCCCGCCACGATGGCCGTGTGGCCGTCCGTGCGCAGGTTGGCCCCCAGGCGCTCCAGCTCCATGGCGTGCTGGAAGCGGTTCTCGAAGATGCCCTCGTTGATGACGCTGATGCCGCAGGCCTGGGTCATGACCGCCATCACCTGGGCCTGCAGATCGGTGGGGAAGCCGGGGAAGGGCAGGGTGGTGACATCCTTCGAGCGCAGCTTCTGGCCGCATTCCCGCTGGATGCGCAGCTGGCGTCCGTCCTGGCCCTCGCGCTCGGTGATCACGCAGCCCGAGCGTTCCAGCAGGTCCAGCAGCGACCGCAGGTGCTCGGGCTCGCAGCGGTCCAGCACCACATCGCCGCAGGCGGCGGCCACGGCGCAGAGGTAGGTGCCGGCCTCGATGCGGTCGGCGATGACCGCGTGCTCGCAGCCGTGGAGGCGCTCGGCGCCCGTGATGGTGAGGGTGCCCGTGCCGATGCCCTCGATCTGCGCGCCCATCTCCACCAGGAGGCTGGCCAGGTCGCCGATCTCGGGCTCCAGGGCGGCGTTGCGCAGGACCGTGGTGCCCTGCGCCAGGGCCGCGGCCATGAGGATGTTCTCCGTGGCGCCCACGCTCACCTTCTCGAAGGTGTGGTCGATGCCCTTCAGCCGGCCCTTCACCGAGGCGTGGATGTAGCCGTGGCTGATCTCGATCACGGCCCCCATGCGCTCCAGGGCCTCCAGGTGCAGGTTCACGGGGCGGGCCCCGATGGCGCAGCCGCCGGGCAGGCTCACCGTGGCCTTGCCGAAGCGGGCGAGCAGGGGCCCCAGCACCAGGATGGAGGCCCGCATGGTCTTCACCAGGTCGTAGGGCGCCTTGGGATCGTCACTGCCGGCGCAGGCGAGCTTGGCGGTCAGCTCGAAGCCCTCGCCTTCGGGCTCCAGGGTGGCCTCCGTACCCAGGGCCTGGAGCACCTTCACCATGGTGCGGATGTCCGCCACCGCGGGCAGGTTGGACAGCATGATGGCATCCGGGGTGAGCAGGGCCGCCGCCAGGCAGGGCAGGGCCGCGTTCTTCGCCCCGGACACCCGGATGCGCCCCCGCAGGGGATGTCCACCTTGGATCACCAGTCGGTCCATCGAAGCTCCAGCCTTCTAGCGTAGCCCAAGCGGGGTGTCCAAACTCCACCCCACGGTGGGAACCGGAGGGTGGGTCATGGGCCCGGGGGTGGGGCGGATCGGAGCGGATCCCCTACTTCTGGCGGGTGTAGGTGATCTCCATGGTCTTGATCTCTTTCCCGCCCCGGGATTCGTACCACTCCATGACATGGGAGTCGTCGCTCAGGACCTTCACGGTCTGGCGGACTTTCACTTTCGTGCCCGGCTTCATCATGTCGTCCATGTCGCCTTTGTAGGTGAAGGTCTTGGAGGCGGGGTCGTAGGTTCCCGTCATGAGCATGATGGCGGTGCCCATGTTGTCGGCCCAGGTGGCGGTGAAATGCCTGGCCACGTTGTCATAGCCCGTGAGCCCAAGCCCCTGGAAGGCCATTCCACCAAATGTGCCCGTGTACTCGCCCTGGATGAAGCGTCCGTCCATCAAGGGGGTGTAGACCGCGGAGCCCGTGGACATCTCCGGCGGGGCTCCGGGTTCCATCCACATCTTCGTGGCGAAGGTCCACCGGCCGGTGAGTCCGGCGAGAAGCTTGTGGTTCGAGCCCGGCGTGGCGGCCTTTTGCCAGGCTTCCATCATTGCCTGCTGAGCGGCCGTGGGCGCTTTCTCTTTCGCCTCCTGGGCCAGGAGTGGCAAGGCCACGACCATGCTGGCGGCGGCCGTGATGCGCGTGAAGAGATGCTGCAGGGACATGTGAGCCTCCTACAAGATGCTCGGTACGAGCGGAGGGATACCGTACCACAATCAAGAAAAATCAAATCCATTTCGATGAAATGGCGTTTTTTCCCATTCGTGGATCCACCCAGGGGGCTGTGCGTGCGAGATCATCCTTCCCCGCCATGGGCTCGGCGGTGGTGGTCGCTTTAGAGGATGCGGCCCCGCAGGGCTTTCGCGGGCAGGGGCCCCCAGCTCCGTCCGTCCTGGCTGTCAGGCCGGTTGTCGCCCAGGACCAGGTAGCCTTCGGCGCAGCCCGTGCGGCCCCGGCCGGTCCGTTCGGGGTGGACGACCCAGGGCTCGTCCAGCCGCTGGCCATTGACCCATAGATCCGGGCCGGTCCAGGCCACGCTGTTGCCGGGAAGCCCCAGCACCCGCTTCACAGTGGGGCCGTGAGGCCCTTCCACCAGCCAGATCTCGCCCCGCCGGGGGGCATGGCTGGCCCAGGCCCGCAGGGCCAGGCGCAGGCTCCCATCGTGGAGCGCCGGTTCCATGCTGCGTCCGGACACGCGGACGGGGTGCACGACGGCCAGGGGGGCCAGGGCCAGGGCCAGGGCGGCGGGGAGGATCCAGGGTTTCATCAGGTTCTCACTAGAAATCAGCCCCGCACCGCCAGCCGCCGTCCGCGCCCATCCGTCAGCGCGAGCTCCTTGAGGCAGGCGGGGGCTGGGACGAAGGGGGCCAGGTCCGCCAGCAGGCGCCGGGCCAGGGCCAGGGGGCCGTCCAGGCCCAGGTCCGAGAGGAGCTTCCCCTGGAGGGGCGCCAGGCTGCGATCCAGGGCCGCCTCCAGGTCGCGGAAGTCCACCACCACGTCGAAGCCGTCCAGGCCCGGGCGCGCGGCCACCACCTCCACCGTGTAGTCGTGGCCCTCCCAGGTCTCGCCGGCGCGGAACACCACCGACAGGGGGCGGGTCACGGCGGCTTCGAAGATCAGGGGGGATGGGGCGGTCAAGACTGACTCCAGGTCGGGACTTCAGTTTGTCACGGCCATGGCTACACTGTCCCTTCGACCGCATACCTGATAACTGGGTGAGACAATAGTCAGGGCCCCAAGCCCCGCGCTGTGGCCCGTTCTGAACGTTGACTGCTGGGAGGGACCGCCATGAAGGCCCTGGAAATCGCGCTGTTCTGGATCATGACTCTGGCCGCGGTCGGGTTCTTCGCCTGGACCATCCGGCTGCGGATCGCCACCCTGAAGGCGGGCCTGCCGGACAACCGCTTCGACCAGCCCTGGGTGCGCCTGAAGGGCGTGTTCACGCTGGCCATCATGCAGAAGCGCATGGTCCGCGACAAGTACGCGGGCTTCTACCACATCCTCATCTTCTGGGGCTTCTGCGCCCTGGCCCTGCGCTCCGTCGGCCTGGTGCTGGAAGGGCTCTTCCCGGCCTTCCACATGACCGAGGCCCTGGGCGCCCTCGGCCTCGGCTACCAGACCACCAAGGACGTGTTCGAGGTGCTGGTGCTGCTCGGCCTGGGTCTCGCCACCTTCCGCCGCCTGGCCGCCAAGCCCTGGCGCCTGGAGAACTCCTGGGACGCCTGGGCCACCCTGAGCCTCATCGGGGGCCTCATGGTCACCGACCTGCTGGCGGACGGCGCCTACGTGGCCCTGCACCATCCGGCCTGGGCCGCCTGGTCTCCCGCTGGCGTGGCCGTGGCTGGGTGGCTGAGCGGTTTGAGCCAGACCGGCCTCGTGGTGCTCTACAAGACCATGTGGTGGCTGCACCTGGCCACCCTCTACTTCTTCGCCAACTTCCTGCCCTACTCCAAGCACTTCCATGTCTTCACGTCGCTCTTCAACATCTACTTCCGCGAGTTGGAGCCCCAGAAGAACCTCAAGCCCATGGACATGGAGGCCGAGCACTTCGGCATCAACAAGATCCAGGACTTCACCTGGAAGCAGATGCTGGACTTCTACACCTGCGTGGAGTGCGGCCGCTGCCTGGAGAACTGCCCCACGACGCTCACGGGCAAGCCGCTGCGGCCGAAGGATTTCGGCACGGACCTGCGCGACTACCTGAAGGCCACGCCCCTGGAGCAGATGGGCCAGGACAAACCCGTGCCCGAGGACCGCAAGCTCATCGGCGGCCCCGTGCCCGAGGGCTCGTACTGGAAGCGCGATGACGAGCACGCCCCCTGGAGCAAGGCCCAGCTCGAGGGCTGGATCAGCCAGGACACCATCTGGGCCTGCACCAGCTGCGGCTACTGCGAGTGGGCCTGCCCCCTGCAGATCAGCTTCGTGGACAAGCTCGTGGGCATGCGGCGCTACCTCACCCTGGAGGAGAGCGACTTCCCCGCCGAGGCCCAGGTGGCCTTCAAGGGCATGGAACGCCAGGGCAATCCCTGGAACCTGCCCCAGGCCGACCGCGCCAAGTGGGCCGAGGGCCTCGAAGTCCCCACCTTCGCCGAGCACCCCGAGGCCGAGTACCTCTTCTGGGTGGGCTGCGCCGGCAGCTACGACGCGGCTGGACAGAAGGTGTCCAAGTCCCTGGTGAAGCTGCTCAAGGCGGCCAACGTCTCCTTCGCCATCCTCGGCACCGAGGAGAGCTGCACCTGTGAGTCCGCCCGGCGCCTGGGCAACGAGTACCTCTACCAGTCCGCCACCGAGGCCAACATCGAGACCCTCAAGGGCCATGGCGTGAAGAAGGTCGTCACCAACTGCCCCCACTGCCTGAACACCCTGAAGAACGAGTACCCTGCCTTCGGCGGCGACTTCGAGGTGGTGCACGGCACCGAGCTGGTGGCCAAGCTCATGGCCGAAGGGAAGCTCAAGCTCGATCAGAAGGTGGACGTGGACCTCACCTACCACGACCCCTGCTACCTCAGCCGCATCAACGGCCAGGTGGAGGCCCCCCGCGCCATCCTCGACGCCATCCCCGGCGTGAAGCTCACGGAGATGGAGAAGCACGGCGAAGCCACCATGTGTTGCGGCGCCGGTGGCGGGCGCTTCTGGCTGGAGGAGCACCTGGGCAAGCGCGTGAACCACGAGCGCTTCGAGCAGGCCCTGGAGACCAAAGCCACCACCATCGCCGTGGGCTGCCCCTTCTGCAACGTCATGCTGAACAACGCGGCGGGCGAGACCAACCACGAGGGCGTGGCCACCACGGACGTGCTGGAGCTGGCGGCGAAGGCGCTGAAGGCGTAGGTCGTCCCTTCCTGCGAGACGAGGGGGCGCCAACACGCCCCTTTGTTTCGTTGGAGGGCCCCCACCCCGAGGGGGCCGCGTTCAGGGGGCAGGGGTGGGTCCCTTCTGGCTCCGCAGGTGCTTCCGGATCCTGCGGGCCCAGTCCTTTTCGATGTCCGTGCGCCAGAAGCCCTTGGACACCTGCATGAGGCCGAGGACCTGGCCGGTGGCGGGATCCCAGAGTCTGACGCGGCAGATGGGCCCGTTTCGGGGCTGGGCTTCGCCTTGGAGGAAGAGGGTGCCTTCGGTTTCGGACAGGGTGGGCCCGCCCTTCTCGGCCTCCGGTTCGGCGAGCTTCCGGGGCATGCGGTTGGCCTGGAGGCCCCACTTGAGTTCCTTCTCGCCCAGTTCGGAGTCCAGGGACTGACCGGGGAGCCAGCGCAGGCAATGGATGCGGGCCTGGCTCAGATCCAGGCCCGAGCTGAACCAGACCTTGTCCCCGTCCGCCTCATGGAGTTCCCTGGCGGGCCACCAGGTCGCTTCGGCAGCCGGTCTGCCGGCCAATTCCCAGATCGCCGCGGGAAGGCTGGTGGGAGACTGGAGGCTCTTGAAATCCAGCCGGTCCTGGAGCGCCAGGACGGTGCCTCCGGTGCGGAGATCCACTGCCTTCACCTGGAACAGAACATCTGTGCGGTAGCCCGACACGCCGCTGATGAAGAGGGGCTGGTTCAGGGCGCCGTTGGAAAGAAGCAGGAGGGCCAGGTTCACGGGGACCAGGGCGATGTTCCCCGCCACCTGGCCGGCCTTGGCGGCCACCCGGGCCTGGCGATCGAAGGCGAGCACCCGCCCCTGGACCCGATAGACCGGTGGGGCCGCTCCCGGGGGGCTCCACTGCTGGGCCAGCGCGAAGCCCTCGGCGGCGAGGACCTGGAGGACCTGGGTGACCTGATCCCGTTTGGTCGTCCAGGGACCGCCTGCCCCAGCACCCGGAGGCGGAGCTGCGGCGACTTCCCAGGGGGCCAGTTCCATCGGCTGGCCCCGCAAGTCGAGGCCGGGACGGGCCCAGGCGAACGGGACGCGACCGAGCGGCGCCGGTCGGACGCCCTCGCCGAACCAGGCCGGATCCTGCAGGACCGGCTGCTCTTTCGATCCCTGGGGCAGCGTGGAAGGCGGCGGGTGGCAGGCCGGGAACATCAGCAGGATGACCAGGCCGAGATACCACCTGGCCTTCCGGACCGGTGCAGGGGGAGCGGGGAGCGCGGCGCTGGCGGACATGGGGCCTCGTGCGGGGATTATCCCACCCTGGCGGTCGTTCCTGATCAGGAGGCGTTCCGCCGCTTCGGCAGGTGGTCCTTCAGCAGGGCCCGGGTTTCGCGGAGCATGGCGGCAGTGTCGTCCCAGCCCAGGCAGGCGTCGGTCACGGAGCAACCGTAGCGCAGGGTGGCGAGGTCGGCGGGGATGGGCTGGCTGCCCTCCTCCAGGAAGCTCTCCACCATCATGCCGACGATGGAGCGGTTGCCCCGCAGGATCTGGTGGGCGCAGTCCTGGAGGACCAGGGGCTGGAGGCGGGGGTTTTTGTGGCTGTTGGCGTGGGAGCAGTCCACCACAATGTTCTCGGGCAGGCCCGCCTTGCGCAGGGCGGCTTCGGCGAGGGCGATGCTGACGGTGTCGTAGTTGGGGCGACCCCCACCGCCGCGCAGCACCAGGTGGCCGTGGGCGTTTCCCTTGGTGCGGACGATGGCCGCGGAGCCCTGGTCGTTGAGGCCCAGGAAGCTGTGGGGCCGGGAGGCCGAGAGGATGGCGTTCACGGCGGCAGCCAGGTCGCCGTCCGTGGCGTTCTTGAAGCCCACGGGCGTGGAGAGGCCGCTGGACATCTCCCGGTGGGTCTGGGATTCGGAGGTGCGGGCCCCGATGGCCGTCCAGCTGATGAGGTCGCCGATGTACTGGGGGGTGTTGGGGTCCAGGGCCTCGGTGGCCGTGGGCAGGCCGACCTCCCCGATGCGGAGCAGGAACGCCCGGGCCTTGCGCATGCCCTCCTCGATGTGGAAGGAGTCGTCCATGCGGGGGTCGTTGATGAACCCCTTCCAACCCGTGGCGGTGCGCGGCTTCTCGAAGTAGACCCGCATCACTAGCAAAAGCGTGTCGGAGACTTCATCCGACAGGGCCTTGAGCCGCTGCGCATAGTCGAGCCCGGCCACCGGGTCGTGGATGCTGCAGGGCCCCACCACCACCATGAGGCGGGGATCCTCCCGGGTCAGGATGCGCTGGAGGTCGCGGCGGCCGCCGGCCACGGTCTCGGCCACGGCGTCGGGAACGGGCAGGGCGGCATGGACCTCCGCGGGGGAGGGCATGCGGTCGAAGGCATCGATGTTGAGGTTCTCGAGCGCCTGGTGGGTCATGGGGGGCCTTCCGGAAGAAAATGAAAAACCCCGGTCCCTGGGGGGGATCGGGGTGGTCAGTGGGATGTTCCAGGTGTCAGGCAGGACCCTCTCCGTGCCACGCACGATCCGCGCGCGGGAACCAATAATAGGTATGGAAGCGGGGCGTCATGGGCGGTCCAGGGTGTTCCATCCTGGACCGGGGGTCCGGGACCGTCAAGGTCGGGCGGCACGAATCGCCCCGGCCGTGGGGGTGTTGGACTCGATAGTACAAAAATGTCTACAATCTGTAGTGATGTTACAATTTTGTAAAGTCACCCCCTTGGAGCCCCCATGGCCGCCCCGGAGGACGTCCTTCACCTCTCGCCCCTGCTGGAGCTGAGCCAGGCCCTGGCCGCTTCGGACATCCGGGCCTCCCTGCCGCGGGTGCTGGAGATCCTGGCGGAGGCCTTCGGGGCCCTGAACGGTGCCATCCTGCTGGCGGACGAGGAGGGGACGGCCCTCCGCATCGAGGCGGCCCGGGGCCTGTCGAACCAGGGGGTGGCCCGGGCCCGCTACCGCGTGGGCGAGGGCATCAACGGGCGGGTGCTGGCCAGCGGCAAGGCCATCGTGGTGCCCCAGGCCAGCCAGGAGCCGCTGTTCCTGGACCGCACCGGCGTCCTGAAGGAGCAGAAGCGGAAGAAGTCGGACATGTCCTTCTTCTGCATCCCGGTGTTCCTGGACCGGAAGACGGCGGGGACCCTCTGCCTCACGGTGCCCTACGACCGCCACCGCGACTTCGACCGGGACACCAAGCTGCTCCAGATCGCGGCCTCCATGGTGGGCCTGGCCATGAAGGTGGCGAAGCTCGTCGCGGCGGACCGGCAGCGGCTGGTGGAGGAGAACCAGCAGCTCCGCCTGGAGCTCCGGGAGCGCTACGACCTGCACCACCTCATCGGCCACAGCCATGCCATGCAGCGGGTCTACGAGGCCGTGGCCCAGGCGGCGCCCAGCAGCACCACGGTGCTCATCCGCGGCGAGTCGGGCACCGGCAAGGAGCTGGTGGCCCACGCCCTCCACTACAACTCGCCCCGGGCCGAGAAGCCCTTCATCAAGGTGAGCTGCGGAGCCCTTCCCGAAACCCTCATCGAGTCCGAGCTGTTCGGCTACGAGCCCGGCGCCTTCACGGACGCCCGCCAGCAGAAGAAGGGCCGCTTCGAGCTGGCCCACGGCGGCACGCTGTTCCTGGACGAGGTGGGCGAGCTGTCCCCGGCCACCCAGGTGAAGCTGCTGCGGGTCCTCCAGGAACGGGAGTTCGAGCGCCTCGGCGGGGTGCGGCCCGTGAAGGTGGACGTGCGGCTCCTAGCCGCCACCAACCGGAACCTGGAGGCCGCCGTGAAGGCCGGCGCCTTCCGGGAGGACCTCTATTACCGGCTGCACGTCTTCGAGATCTTCATGCCGCCCCTGCGGGAGCGCCAGGCGGACATCCTGCTGCTGGCGGACCACTTCGTGGAGAAGATCGCCGCGGCTCAGGGCAAGGACGTCCGCCGCATCTCCACCTCGGCCATCGACATGCTGGCGGCCTACCACTGGCCCGGCAACGTGCGGGAGCTGGAGAACGCCATCGAGCGGGCCGTCCTCGTCTGCGAAGGCGGCGTGATCCACGCCCACCACCTGCCGCCCTCCCTCCAGACCGCCGAGGTCTCGGGCACTGTGCCGGGGGCGGCGCTGGGCGATGCCGTGGCCGCCTTCGAGCGGGACCTGCTGCAGGACGCCCTGAAGTCGGCCCGGGGCAATCGCTCCCGCGCCGCCCGGCTCCTGCAGACCACGGAGCGCATCCTGAACTACAAGGTGCAGAAGTACGGACTGGAGCCGGAGCGGTTCCGGTCTTCTTGAAGGAATATTACAAATTTGTAGTTTTATTTAAATATTTGTACATTTTTGTAAAATCATTTTGGCTAAAAACAGGCCCTTGATGCTTATTTAATTCGTTTGTTTGAAGTGTTTGGATTTCATTGACCACCACTTTTCCAAACCGGCACACTCCCTGCTCTCTCTTTGGGCACAGGTGGCCGATGGTCGGCTCCTGGACTCAGGGAGGAATGGAACCGATCGTGGCCTGGACCGTCCTAACGGATTCCCACGGCAAAGGCCACATCGCTCCTCCGGCCCGTTGAAGGAGGCTCTCCCATGAACCGCCGAACCCTGTACAGGGTCCTCGCGGTGGTCGTGGCCCTGGCGGCCATCTCCCCACTGCTCCTCGATTTCGGCGGTGGTCTCCAGCAGCTCCCCTCCCGTGCCGCGGACCTCCCGTCGCTGCTCCTGGGCACCTCCCTCCCGCACTGACGCCCCGCCCCATTCCGATGCCGCCAGGGACCCCCCAGGTCCCCTGGGGTAGCTCTACCCCGGTCTTCCGGCCCCCATCCCGAGCCCGGGTGCAGACCCGGACCTTCTCCTTCCTGGAGCACGTCATGCGCCTTCTCAGGGCCCTTCCACCGCTCGCCACCCTGGCGGCTTCCCTCGGGGCCCAGAGTCCGGCGCCGCCGTCGGCACCTCCTCCCCCGGCCCTCCTGGGGTTCGTCCTGGGCGGCTCGGCCACCCTCGGCTCCCAGTACATCTTCCGCGGGCTCACCCAGACCGATGGCAAACCCGCGGTCCAGGCGGAGCTGGACCTGGTCCACCCCTCCGGCTTCTACCTCAGCACCAGCCTGAGCAGCATCTCCTGGTTCACGGACCAGAACGCGGGTGTGGCCAGCGCGCCCACCTCCCTGGGCTCGCCGGCCGCCGTGGGTGCGCCACTCTACCGGGCGGGCAAGGTGAACTCCGCCGGCGTGGAGCTGGACCTGTTCGGCGGCTACAAGTGGGGCTTCGCCAAGGACTGGACCCTGGATGTGGGGCTCTATCGCTACCTCTACCCGGGCACGTACGACAACCTCGGCGCCTACCGGAATCCCGCCACCACCGAGGCCTACCTGGGCGTGGGCTATGCCTGGGCCAGTCTGAAGTACTCCCAGGTCATCAGCGCGACCACCTTCGGGGTCAACAACTCCGGCGGGACAAGCTACGTCGATCTCTCCCTGGCGATCCCCCTGGGCGGAAGCGGATGGACGGTGCTGGCCCATGGGGGCCGCACCACCTACTCCGACAAGGCGAATCAGGGCTACTTCTCCAACGGGAGCACCGTGACGGGCGACAACGCGCTGTTCAGCTACTCGGACTACAAGCTGGGCATCGCGAAGGAGATCAAGGGCTGCACGCTCGCCCTCGCCGGCACCTACGCCGACACGAAGGCCCGCGCCGCCGACGACGACGTCACGGTCTATGAGAACGCCATGGGCCGGAACATCGGCAAGGGGCGGCTGACCCTGACGCTCACCAAGGCCTTCTAGGCGGGGCCCCGCCCTGCTCAGTTCGACATCTTCACCGCATCCCTTTTCATGGAGCCCCCCATGGCACGGATCACCCACGAGCGAGACAAGCTCTCCTTTTCCGGGAAACTGGCCCGGCTGTCGGCCCGCCTCAGGGATCCGGAGTGGCGCCGCTACGGGGTCGTGCTGGCCTCGGGCAAGCTGCTGGGGCTGGCCACCATCCTCGGCATGATGATCCTCATTCCGCTGCTGCTGAACGGCAGCTCGGTCCGGGCGGATGTCCCGCCCGCGAACCCGCCCGCCGCCGTGGCCACGGCCGCGCCCGCCGCAGCGCCGGCCCCTCCGGCTGCAGCTGTGCCGCCGGTGGTCGTGGCCAAGGACCTCATCAACCCCCTCAACACGGTCTGGACCCTGGTCGCGGCCTTCCTCGTGTTCGGCATGCAGGTGGGCTTCGTCATGCTGGAGGCCGGCTTCTGCCGCTCGCGGGAGACGGTGAACGTCCTGGTGGAGTGCGTCTTCGACACCTGCCTATGCGGCATCCTCTTCTGGGCCTTCGGCTACGCGTTCATGTTCAGCGAGGGCAACGGGTTCATCGGCACCCATTGGTTCTTCCTCAAGGGCGCCCCGGTGACCTACGGAGCCACCGGCGTGGCCATCCTGGCCCACTGGCTCTTCCAGTTCGCCTTCGCGGACACCTGCTCCACCATCACCTCCGGCGCCATGATCGGGCGCACGGATTTCATCGGCGACATCCTCTACAGCTTCGCGGTCTCCGGCTTCATCTATCCCATCATCGGGCACTGGGTCTGGGGCCCCGACGGCTTCCTGGCCACCATGGGCAGCGCCGGCAAGTTCCTGCCTTCGCTGGGCATGAACTTTCACGATTTCGCCGGCTCCACGGTGGTGCACACCATCGGCGGATCCGTGGCCCTCGCGGGGGCCGTGGTGCTGGGTCCCCGCCTCGGGCGCAAGTTCAAGCGGGACGGCGGCGGCCCCATGACGCCCCACGACCTCACCATCGCCGTCTGCGGCGGCCTGCTGCTCTGGTTCGGCTGGTACGGCTTCAACCCCGGCAGCACCCTCTCCGCCATGGATTTCGAGGGCATCGGCCGGGTGGCCGCCAACACGACCCTCGCGGCCTGCGCCGCCGGCCTCACTGCGGTGTCCTACATCTACTTCCGCACGGAGAAGTGGGATCCGGGCTCCATCACCAACGGCTTCCTGGCGGGCCTGGTGGCCATCACCGCGCCCTGCTACTGGGTGAGCCCCTTCGGCTCGGTCCTGATCGGGGGCATCGCGGGTGTCATCGTGATCCTGGGCGTGGACCTGCTGGAGTATCTGCGCATCGACGATCCCATCGGCGCCGTCCCGGTGCACATGATGAATGGCATCTGGGGCACCCTCGCCCTCGGCCTCTTCGCCAGCGGGCAGTATTCCGCCATCGGCAGCGATCCCATCTCGCCCGACCTGTCCACCAAGCTCACGGGACTCTTCTACGGCGGTGGCTACAAGGTCCTCGCCGCCCAGGCCATCGGCAGCGCCATCGTCACCTCGGCCACGCTGGCCGTGTCCTTCGCCGTGATGCTCGCCATCGACGCCAAGGGGCTCCTGCGGCTCCATGAGGACGCCGAGCACGATGGCCTGGACATCCACGAGCACGGCATCTCGGCCTATCCCGAATACGTGATCTCGGCGCTGGCCTCTCCCGCCGGCGCGCCTCTGCGGGTTCCCGTCCACAGCGAGAAGGCGAGCGGAACGCCCACTCCCGTCCCCCAGTCCCTGTAGGAGGAGCCGACCATGAAGATGATTGTCGCCATCATCCGGCCCGACAAGTTCGAGGCCGTCCAGGCCGCCCTGGTGGCCAAGGACATCTACCTGATGACCGTGTCCGACGTGCGGGGCTGCGGCACCCAGAAGGGCTTCGCGGAGCAGTTCCGGGGCAACAAGATCGGCCTCATCCGCCTGCTCCCCAAGGTGAAGCTGGAGATCGCGGTGAACGAGGAGTTCGTCCAGCCCGCGGTGGAGGCCATCATGGCGGCCGCCAAGTCCGAACCCAGCCACCTGGGGGACGGGAAGGTCTTCGTCCTGAACCTGGAGGAATGCTACCGGGTGCGGACCGGCGAGACCGGCGGCGCGGCCATCGGGCCGTGAGCGAGGGTGAGTGGTAGGGGGGCGCCTGGAACCGTTTCCGGCCCAGGCACCCCCTGACGAGCCGCGGCCTCCCGTCGCCCGGGATTCCGATAAGCTGGTCCCATGCCGCTCGATCCTCGCCTCCTCGAGATTCTCTGCTGCCCGGCCTGCCACGGGGACCTCGTGGAGAAACCGGAGGGGCTGCACTGCCAGACCTGCGGCCTGCTCTATCCCATCGAGGACGGCATCCCCGTGATGCTCGTGGACCAGGCCAAGCAGATGGGCGCCAAGAAGGTGCAGCCGTGAGGCTCGACCGCGCCCAGGCCGAGTCGCTGCTCCGCCGCATGGAGGGCCGCAAGGTGGCCGTGCTGGGCGACGTGATGCTCGACGAGTACCTGTTCGGCGAGGTGAGCCGCATCTCGCCGGAGGCGCCGGTGCCCATCGTGCGGGTAGTGCGCGAGCAGGCGGTGCTGGGCGGCGCGGCCAACGTGGCGGCCAACCTCAAGGCCCTGGGGGCGGAGCCCCTGCTCATCGGCACGCTCCAGAAGGATGTGGCCGGCGACCGGCTGCTGGGCCTGCTGGGCCGCCTGGGCATCTCGATCTCGGGCCTCGTCCTCGATACGTCCCGGCCCACCATCATCAAGACCCGGGTCGTGGGCCAGCAGCAGCAGATGCTCCGCATCGACCGCGAGGAATCCGGGCCGCCGGAGGCTGCGGTGCTGATGGGCCTGAAGGACCGGCTGGAGAGGGCCCTGGGCGAGGCCTCGGCCCTCATCGTGTCCGACTACGCCAAGGGGGTGGTGAACGCGCCCGTGATGGAGGCGGTACGGTCCATCTGCGCCGCCAGGGGCCTGCCCTGGATCGTGGACCCGAAGCCCGCGCACAAGGCCCTCTACCAGGGCGCGACGCTCATGACGCCCAACACCAAGGAGGCTTCGGAGCTGGCCCAGCGGCCGGCGAAATCCGATGCGGACGTGGCCGACGCCGGCCGGGCCATCCTCGCCGAGCTGGGCCTGCAGGGCCTGCTGGTGACGCGCAGCGAGCGGGGCATGGCCCTCTTCGCGCCGGACAGCGATCACATGGCGCCGTGGATGGTGCCCACGGAGGCCCGGGAGGTCTTCGACGTGAGTGGCGCGGGCGATACGGTCATCGCCGCGTTCAGCGCCGCCATCGCCGCCGGGGCCGATTGGCGCGAGGCCGCCATGCTGGCCAACGCCGCCGCCGGCGTGGTGGTGGCCAAGGTGGGCACGGCCACCGTCACCCCGGCGGAGCTGCTGGCCCACTACCACGAGCAAGAAGCAAATTGAGCCCAGGCGCAACGCGCAATGGCCTCACGCCCCCTCGGATGGGTGCCAGCCGGGCCACGGCTCCGCCGGGGGCCGGCACGGGGGTGCGGGGGTGTGCGCGCAGCGCGGAACCCCCGCCTGAGATCAGTTCCGCAGTTCGATGGCGAGGATGAAGCGGTCGCCCTTGGCGAGGCGCTCTTTCACCTGGGTGAAGTTCAGGTCGAAGGTCTCGGTCTCGCCGGGCTTGATGGTGCCGACCTTGGTGCCGCCGGAGGCCACGCCCAGCAGCCTGCCGTCCCTGTCCAGCACCGCCACGGCGAAGCCCGGGATCTTCGGATACTTGGCGGTGTTCGTGACCTCGACCTGGGCCCGGGTCCCGAATTCGGCGCCCTTGAGGAGGTTGAAGAAGCCGGGCTCGATGACGCGCCGGTTGAAGAAGATGCTGGTGACCTTCAGGCCGTCCAGGTTCACGGTCAGGGGGATCGTGCGATCCCAGGCGAAGGGGAAGCTCTCGGAATAGTAGGAGAGTGAGGTCTCGACCGCGGGGGCGGCCGCGGGGGGCTGGGCCGGTGCAGCCGGGGTCGGCGCGGTCGTGGGGGTCTGGGCCAGGCAGAGGAGGGCGGCGAGGGCGAGGGTCTGCATGTCAGTTCTTCCCGAAAAGGCCGCCGAAGAGGCTCTTCTTCGGAGCGATCTCCAGGATGGGGGAATCGAAGGCGGGCGCCGCGCTGCTGCGGTCGCGCCGCAGGCGCTCGAAGATCGGGCGCAGGCCGGGCACCTTGTGGGCCTCCAGCCAGTTCTCGCTGTGCTGCCGCGCGACCAGGTGGTGTTCCAGGATGCGGCCCTCTTCGATCCAGGCGGTCAGCTGGGCCATGGTGAGGCCCGGGTAGATCTCCTCGCCGATCTTCAGGCGCAGCCGCTCGCCTCCGGCGTCCTCGATCATGGGCTCCATGGCCGGGCTGGCCAGGACCTGCGGCTCGGGCAGGGGGGCCAGCAGGTCGGAAGGTCGCAAGGCCTCGGTGGGCGGCTCCGGGGCTCCGGCCCGGAGGGCGGCCCGGAGATCCTCCTGTGTCAGGCGCAGCGTGGTGGTGGAAGGGGCATGGAGGTCTTCGGGGTGCAGGCCGGAGGAGGTGGGCTCATCGCCCTCGGGTGCGACGGAGCCACCCGGAGGGGTCCCGCCCTTGCCCAGGGTGGCCTCCAGGGCCGACAGCGTGGCCTCCATGTCCATGGAGGAGGGCTCCTTGGGGGCCTTCGGCGCCTGGGGGAGCTCCGGCATGCCGGCGAACAGCTTGCTGATGGCATCCCGGGCCGAGCTGTACGTGCCGGTCAGGGTGTCTTCGCCGGCCTCCGGCGGCAGGGCCGGGGCGGAGCCGATGGCGGCGGCGGGGGGCGCCTCGACCGGGGCTTCGGGCAGGGGGACTTCTGGCAGGGAGGCTTCGGGCAGGGGATGGCCCAGGCCCGAGAGGGTCTTTTCCAGGATTTCCGCGTCGGTGCCCTCCAGATCGCCCAGGGTCAGGGAGGAGGGGACGGCCGGGGCGGGTTCGGGGGGAGCGGCCGGCATCTGGTCCAGCGCCGCTGCGACTTCCGCCAGATCGAAGCTGGCGGTGGCGGCCGCGGCCTCTTCCACCGGCTGGGCGATCGGCGCCAGGCCACGCAGGGGGAACACCTCGCCGCAGGAGAAGCACCGGGCCCGGCGGATGAAGGGCTTCAACCGCTCGGGGTTCAGGCGGTATCGGGTGGAGCAGCTGGGGCAATGGATCGCTTCGGCCACCTGGAACTCCTGGAGTTTCAAGCAGGATAGCACTGCCGCGGGAGCCGGCCAAACCGCAGGGGCCCGGCCCCCGGGTATCCTCATCGGACGGAGGTCGGTTTGCGGGGCGTGTTCATCACCATCGAGGGGGTGGAGGGTTCGGGGAAGTCCACCCAGCTGCTGCGGCTTTCCGAGCGGCTGCGCCACCTCGGCCTGCCCCTGGTGGTCTCCAAGGAGCCCGGCGGCACGGCCCTGGGCCGGGAGCTCCGCCGCCTGTTGCTGGAGCGCCATGCCAGTGGCGAAGCCTGGTGCGCGGACGCTGAGCTGCTGCTCTTCTACGCCGACCGGGCCCAGCACCTGGAGAAGGTGATCCGGCCCGCCCTGGCCGAGCGGAAGGTGGTGCTGGTGGACCGCTTCGAGGATTCCACGCGGGCCTACCAGGGCGCCAGCGGTGTGTCGGAGGCCACCCTGGACCGCCTCAGCGAGCTGGTGCTGCGGGGGCTGCGCCCGAACCTGACGGTGCTGCTGGACATGGATCCCGAGGTGTCGCTCCAGCGGGTGGAGGTCCGCAACCTGTCCCTGGGAGCCGAGTTCGCCGAGACCCGCTTCGATCAGGCCGCCCTGGAGTTCCACCGGAAGGTGCGGAACCGCTTCCTGGTCCTCGCGCAGACCCATCCCGCCCGCGTTGCCATGGTGCCGGCGCGGGATCCGGTGGACCGGGTGGAGGCGGCCATCTGGACCCGGGTGGCGCCGCTCCTGCGCAGCGCCGGATTCGTGGTGGACTGATGTTCGCCCCGGATCTGGCTGGCCATCACCCCATCCGCCAGCGCCTCCTGGCCCGCCTCCAGGCGGGGCAGATCCGCGGCTCGCTGCTCTTCACGGGGCCCGAGGGCATCGGCAAGCGCCGGGTGGCCCTGGAGCTGGCGCGACGCGAGCTCTGCTTCCGCCGCAACGCCTGCGGGCAGTGCGAGGGCTGCCGCATGGTGATGGGCGACGACCTGCCCTTCGAACTGCCCAACCTGCTGCGCATCGTCCCCGAGGGCAAGGCGGGCGTCATCCGCATCGACCAGGTCCGCGAGGGCCTCGATTCGGACCACCAGCCGCGCTTCAGCCGGGGCGTCATCGAGTGGGCCTCCCTGTCGCCCCCCGTGGGCTGCCACCGCTGGATCCTGGTGGAGGAGGCCCATCGCCTCCATGAGAACAGCGCCAACCTCCTGCTGAAGACCCTCGAGGAACCCCCCGCGGACACCCACTTCATCCTGGTGACCCATCGCCCCGAGGCCCTGCTCCAGACCATCCGCAGCCGCTGCGAGCGCATCCCCTTCGCGCCCCTCGGGCCGGAGGAGGCCTGGGCCGTGGCGGCCCAGAACGGCTGGACTGAGGCCGACCGCCCCCGCTGGACCGCCCTGGGCGAGGGGGGCCTGCGCTTCCTGGACGAAGCCGCCTTCCGCCGCGCCGAGGCCCAGGTCGAGGCCTGGCTCGCCCTGCTGGAGGGGCGCCCCTTCAGCGAAGCGGGCCAGGCCCTGCTGCCCGAGAAGGATTCCCCTCTGGCCCAGAGCGAGCAGCTGCGGCAGCCCCTGGAACTGCTCCTGCGCCTGCTGGCGGACCTGGCGCGGATCCGCGCGGGCGAGGCCCCGGCCCTGGACCCCTGGCGGGCGACCCTGGAAGGCCTCGCCGCCCAGCCCCGGGACCTGAGGCCACCCCAGGAAGCCGCCCTGGAGTCCCTGCGCCACCTGCCCCGGAACCTCAGCCCCGAACCCCTGCTGCGGGAAGTGGGGCTGTCCCTCCAGGGCGCGTGATCCCCGTCACGGCCGACCCAGGTAGACTTGGTTCAGGAGCCACGACTCCTGAACTGGAGCCCGCCATGTCCGAACCCCTCTACGGCCACGACCTGCTGTCCCTGCTGGTGGAGAAGGGCGGGAGCTGCCGCCTGGAGGAGCTGCGCGCCGCCTCCGTCGCGGCCCACGGCGCGGCGGCCACCTACTGCAACTGCCATGGGGACACCTTCGACTTCGACGGCGTCCTGGCCTTCCTGGGCAGCAAGGGCAAGATCCAGGTGGCTGGGGGTACGGTGACGCTGGGCATGGCTCCTGCCTGCCAGCATTGACCGGCCTGCCGGAGATCGGTGGTCCCGCCGGGAGAGGGTTCCCGCCCGAGGTTGCTAGGATCTCCCTGTGACCTTGCCCGCGGATCCCATGGAACCTTCCCAGGACGCCCCCATCCAGACCTTCGCTCCCAAGCGCTTCCTGCTGAGGCTGCAGGCCGGCGTCCTGATCCTCAACCTCTTCGTCATCCTCATGGCGGGGATCTCCGTCTACAAGGGCCTCCGGAACCGCCGGGACCTGGCCGTCGCCACGGCCCAGAATCTGAGCCTGGTCCTCGACCGCTACGTGGCGGAGACCTTCAGCAAGGCCGACCTCGCCGTGCTGGCGGTGAAGGAGGAGGTCGAGCGGGTGGGCATGGATTCCGCCCGGGGACGGCAGGACCTGGATGCCTTCATCCGCCGCCAGCATGAGCGGGCTCCGGAGCTGCTGGCCATCCGGACCACCGATGCCGAGGGCGTGGTGGACCACGGGAGCGGCGTGGGGTCGAATGCCAGCGTCAACCTGTCGGATCGCGAGCACTTCATCCGGCTCAGGGATGTTCCCGGGGCCGGCCTCGTGATCTCCAGACCATTGATGGGGCGGCTCACGGGCACCTGGGTGATCATCCTGGCCCGGCGCATCGAGCGCCCCGATCACAGCTTCGCGGGGATGGCGCACGCGGTCATCTCGCTGGACCAGTTCACCCGGGCCTTTTCGGCCCTGGATGTGGGACCCCACGGCTCCGTGGCCCTCCGGGACCTGGACATGGGACTGATCGCCCGCCACCCGGAGCCCGTGAGCGCCGGGACCGCCATCGGCCAGCGGGTCGTCTCCCCGGAGTTCGTGGCTTTCGCCCAGTCCGGCCGCGGTGCAGGCACCTACCGGGCCATCACGCCCTTCGATCACGTCGAGCGCACCTTCGCCATCCGCCGGGTGTCAGGGCAGCCCTTCTTCATCCTGGTGGGCCTGGCCGACCGGGACTACCTGGCGGACTGGCGGCGGGACGTCGCCCAGGAGGTCATGGAGGTGCTCCTCTTCACCTGCCTGACGCTGGTCGCCTCCTGGATGGTGCACCGGGCCTGGGTCCGGCAGCAGGCCGTCCATGCGCGCCTGGAAGCCCTGCTGGCCGAGGTGAAGACCCTCGGCGGCATGCTGCCCATCTGCAGCCACTGCAAGAAGATCCGGGACGACAAGGGCTACTGGAACCAGATCGAGGCCTACCTGAACGAGCACACCGACGCCGAGTTCACCCACGGCATCTGCCCCGACTGCGCGAAGGAGGTCTTCCCCAAATCCGGGAAGCACAAGCCCATCTAGCTCCGCCCTACACTGGTTCCGGGAGCCCCTTATGAAGCTGCTGCGCATCAACCACCTGGGCATCGCGACGCCGGGCCTGGACGAGGCCATGGCCCGCATGGCGCGCCTCTTCGACATGGGCGCCGATCACACCGAGGCCGTGCCCGAGCAGAAGGTGACGACGGCCTTCTTCCCCGTGGGCGAGAGTACCCTGGAGTTCCTGGAGAGTACCGACCCGGAAGGCCCCATCGGCAAGTTCCTCGCGAAGCGCGGCCCCGGCATCCACCATGTCTGCTTCGAAGTGGACGACATCGACGCCGCCGTGGCCCAGCTGCTCGCCAAGGGCGTGCGCATGATCGACCAGGCCCCGAGGAACGGTGCCCACGGCTGCCGTGTGGCCTTCATCCATCCGGCGGAGACCGGCGGGGTGCTGATGGAGCTGAGCCAGAGGGGCTGAGCGTCTCCTCCACGGCATCCAGGCGTCCCACATCCAGCTCGGTCATGCCGTCCGCCGTCGCGAAGATCATGGGCTGGAACCGGGCGCCCCAGCGCACCTCCTCGGCGGTGTAGGAAGTCCGGGCGTAGATGGTCTGCGAGAAGGTGTCGTCGAAGGCCTTGATGAGGACGATGAACTCGGCCTTGGCGCGGCGCAGGTCCTCGGCGGTCATGCCCTGCAGGGGGCTTCCCTCGTCGATGGGGTGCACCACGGTCCAGTTGGACGGAAAGAGGTGGATCTTGGAGCGCTCGAGCGGCAGCAGGGTGTACCGGCGCAGGCCGGATTCCGGATCCTCGAAGGACAGGCTCACCGTGGCCTCCACTTCGATGAGCTGGTTGCTGCGCATGTTGACGAGGCGGAACATGAAGCCCGTGATCTGCCGATAGGGGGCCACCACGGCCCTGGTGCTGAAGCGCAGGCAGGCCTGCGGCCGGGAGAACCGCCCATAGAGGAGGCCGGTGGCCAGGGCGAAGCTGAGGAGCCCGAGGAGAGACTCCAGGGCCGCCGCGGAGCTGGCGAGAGTGCCCCTGGGGCTGATGTGCCCGTAGCCTACGGTGGTGAGCGTCTGGGCGCTGAAGAAAAACGCATCCTCCAGTCGGGCCGGGAGCGTTTCGCCGCCCGGCCGGATGAAGTGTTCCATCCCGATGCCGAGGTAGAGGAGGGCGAACACGGCGTTGGTCAGGAGGAAGGCCAGGAACAGGAGCCCCAGGAAGGGGCCCCAGCCCATGGTGATGAGGTGGTGGTAGAGGTCGTAGGCCCGGAAGCGCGGAAGGCCCAGGCGGCGCACGTTGAAGGAACCGTCCTTGTTGACCCCTCGGCCGGCCCTCCCCTGGAGGCCCAGGCCGAGGTCGTCAGGGAGAGAGGGTCCGCGGAAGGGGGAGGCCATGGCGTCCTGCGAAGGAAGGGAAAGCCCAAAGTGTAGCGACGGGGGGCCAGTCTGCCAGAGGCAGGCCGTATCTCCATCTCTCGCGGTCGGCGCGAAGCCGGATCAGCCGACCACGCCCAGGTACCCCAGCCACAGCGCCCGCCCGAAGAACACCACGATGGGTGTGGCCAGCGCCAGGAAGCAGCCGAAGGGCAGCATGGTCTGGCCCCCGGTGCGGCGGGTGAGCATCAGGGGCAGGCCCACGGCGGCGCCCAGGCCCGCGCCCAGGAAGAGGATCCCCAGCATGGGGGCCCAGCCCCAGAAGGCGCCCAGCCAGGCGAGCATCTTGAAGTCGCCCATGCCCAGGCCATCGGTCTTGCGGATGGCCTTGTAGGCCAGGTTCAGCAGGGCCGGCGCCCCGTAGCCGATGGCCAGGCCCAGGAGGCTGGCCTGCCAGGTGACCGTGGGCTCGAAGCCGTGGTAGGCCGGGGCTGGCTGGAGGCCGTTGTGGAAGGCCAGGGCCTGGATGAGCGTGTCGCCACGCCCCCAGGCCTTCATCAGGGTCTCGGGCCAGGCCAGCTGAGGCAGCGCGAACAGCACCCCCAGCACCATCAGGGGGAACTGGATCGCATCCGGCAGGATCATCTCGGTGAAGTCCGTGAAGAACAGCACCAGCAGGGCGTAGGCGCAGATCACGGCCTTGAGCCAGATGAGCGTCCCGAAGGGGAAGAGCCAGTGCGCGCCGCCCAGGATCAGGCCGCCCAGCAGCTCCACCAGCGGGTACCGGAAGGGGATGCGCCAGCCGCAGGCCGCGCACTTTCCCCGCAGCCACAGCCAGCCGAAGAGGGGCACGTTGTGCCAGGGCTTGATCTTCGCCTTGCAGGACGGGCAGTGGCTGGCCTTTGTCACCACGTTGCGGTCCTCCGGCGCCTCCTGGGGCAGCCGGTGGATGAGCACATTGGAGAACGAGCCCAGGAGCAGCCCGAAGGGCGCCAGGAAGAGGCTCAGGATCCAGGGCGGGAGGTCGAGGAACGGCATGGGACAACGATACCGGGGACTTCTTCCCCGTTCGCGGCAGAATGGAAGGGAACGCCCCAGGAGTCCCCGTGTCCCGTCTGCTGCCCAGCCTCGTCCTCGCTGTCTCCCTGTCCGCCCAGGCGCCCGCCCCTGCGCCAACCGCCCAGGCCCCCGCGCCCGCACCTGTGCCCGTTCCTGCACCCCTTCCCGCGCCAGTGGCCAAGCCCCGGGTGCAGCTGCTCACCAGCTACGGTCCCATCGTGGTGGAGCTGGAGCCGGAGCTGGCGCCGAAGACCGTGGAGAACTTCCTCCAGTACGTGAAGGACGGCCACTACAAGGGCACCATCTTCCACCGCGTCATCGAGGGGTTCATGGTCCAGGGCGGCGGCCTGCTGGAGAACCTGGAGGAGAAGCCCATGCGGGCGCCCATCCTCAACGAGGCCCCCCAGACCTTCCGGGCCGGCCTGAAGAATACCCGCGGCACCATCGCCATGGCCCGAACAGGGTCGCCCCACAGCGCCACGGCCCAGTTCTACATCAACACCGTGGACAACAAGGCCCTCGACCACCGGGACATGAGCGAGGAGGGCTACGGCTACTGCGTCTTCGGCCGGGTGGTGGCGGGCATGGACGTGGTGGACAAGATCGAGAAGGTGCGGACCGAATGGCGCAAGGGCCAGTCCGGGGTGCCCCAGTACCCCGTGCGGCTCAAGGACGCCGTACTGCTGCCGCCGCAGTAGGGGCGATGGCGGGCCGCCCTCTCCTCCGTCCCCTTCTGGTCTGGATCTTCGGCGCCCTGGCGCTGGCGCTCTCCGTGTGCCTCTGCTTCCTGCTGGCGCCCTTCCTGGGCGGCCCGGGGGCCTTCTGGCTCGTGGCGCCCCGCTACATCCGCGGCACGGCCCGGGCCTTCGGCATCCGCCGCGAGCTGGAGGGCTGGGAGGCGCTCCCGCCCGATCTCCGCAGCGGCAGGCGGCCGGCCGTGTTCATCGGCAACCATACGTCGCTCTTCGACCCGCCGCTGATGATCTCCACGCTGCCCTGCCGCCCGGTGTTCGTGGCCAAGCGCGAACTGGCGCGCGTCCCCTTCCTGGGCTGGGTGATCTGGCTGGCGGACTTCATCTTCATCGACCGCCGCGACCGGAACGCGGCCCTGGCGAGCCTGGAGGAGGCCGCCGTCCGCATCCGCGCGGGCCAGAGCATCGTGGCCTTTCCCGAGGGCACCCGCAGCCAGGACGGGTGCCTGCAGCCCTTCAAGAAGGGGGCCTTCGCCCTGGCCTTCGAGGCCGGCGTGCCCGTGGTGCCCCTGGCCATCCATGGCGGCCCGGAGATCCTGCCCAAGGGCGGCTGGCGCGTGCGGGGCGGCCTCTACCGCATCACCATGGGCTCGCCCCTGGAATCCAGCGCCTACCCCGACGCGGAGGCGCTCCGCCTGGCCGCGAAATCAGCGGTGCGCGAGCTTCTGGGGAAAGGCGAAGGCGCCTGACCCCAGGGGCGCCAGGTTCAGTTCACGATCTTGATGGGCGGAGGCGGCCCCTGCGGGCGGCGGCGGTCCTTGGGGATGAAGATCGCACCGAGGAGGGAGGCGATGACGCTGCTCACCAGGGCGCCGAAGAAGCCGGCCCAGAAGCCCGAGACGGTGAACCCGAGGCCCAGCCGTGAGGACAGGGCCCCGGCCAGCCAGAACACCAGGCCGTTGATGACCAGGCTGAAGCAGCCGAAGGAGCAGGCCACGGGGACAAAGGCGATGAGCTTCAGGAGGCTGCCCACGGTGGTGTTCAGGGCGGCCAGGATCACGGCCACGATGAGCAGATCCAGGAAGGTGCCGTGGCCCAGGCCCGGCACGAAGGCGCAGGCCACCAGCAGGCCGATGGCCGAGAAGAGGAAGCGCAGGAGGGTGGTCATGCCGGCATTCCGTCCTTTTCCTTGGCTTGGGTGATGATGCTGCCCGGAGGCACGCTGCGGGTGAGCCACACGTTGCCGCCGATGGCCGAGCCCTTGCCGAGGGTGATGCGGCCCAGCACCGTGGCGTTCGAGTAGATGATCACGTCATCCTCCACCACCGGGTGGCGGGGGACGCCCTTCACGGGGTGGCCCTCGGCATCGAGGGGGAAGCTCTTGGCGCCCAGGGTCACGCCCTGGTAGATCCGCACGTTGCAGCCGATGATGCAGGTCTCGCCGATGACGACGCCGGTCCCGTGGTCGATGAAGAACCGCTCGCCGATCTGGGCGCCGGGGTGGATGTCGATGCCCGTGAGGCTGTGGGCGTGCTCGGTGATCATGCGGGGCAGCAGGGGCACGCCCAGCTTCAGCAGCTCGTGGGCCAGGCGCTGGCTGGTGATGGCCACCATGCCCGGATAGCAGAACAGCACCTCATCGGGACTGGTGGCCGCCGGATCGCCCTCGAAGCCCGCCTGGATGTCCGTGGCCAGGAGGCGCCGCACCTCGGGCAGCCGGGCCAGGAAGGCCCGGGCCAGGTCCAGCGCGCGCTCGCCGCAGTCGCCGCAGGCGGGATCGGAGGCCATCATGCCCCGCTGGATCTGGTCGCAGAGCCCGTGGAGCACCCGGTCCATGCGGGCGCCCAGGTGGTAGCGCAGGGTCTCGGCCTTCAGCTCGGAGGCGCCGAAGTAGCCGGGGAAGAGCAGGGCGCGCAGCTCCTCCACCAGGGCCGCCAGGGCCGTGCGCGAGGGGAACTCCCGCCGGCCCAGGGGCATCTCCGTGAGCGCCGAGGAGGCTTCGGCCAGAGCCTCGACCACGGCGTGGAGGTCGGGCCGTGGCTCCGGGTGTCGCTTGCTGGGCATGGGGACTCCAGGATCCATCCGGACCGCGGAGGGCCGGATGGACTAGGATGCCGCAGAATCAGTCCCGCACGTAGTGGCAGGTGTAGCCGCCGGGGTGCTTGATCAGGTAGTCCTGGTGGTATTCCTCAGCCGTCCACCACGGCCCTGCCGCGGTGATCTCGGTGACGACGGGCCGCTTCCACTTGCCGCTGGTGTCCACCTCGGCCTTCACGCGCTCGGCGGTCTGCCGCTGGGCCTCGCTGTGGGTGAAGATCGCGCTGCGGTACGAGGTGCCCACGTCGTTGCCCTGGCGATTCAGGGTGGTGGGGTCGTGCATGCGGAAGAAGAACCGCAGCAGGGCCTCGAAGCTGGTCTTCGCGGGGTCGAAGCGGATCTGCACGGCCTCGGCGTGGCCCTCGTGGTGCTCGTAGGTGGCGTTGGGGACGGTGCCCCCGGTGTAGCCCACCTCTATGCCGAGGACGCCGGGCTGCTTGCGGAGCAGGTCCTCCATGCCCCAGAAGCAGCCGCCGGCGAGGGTGGCGATCTCTTCCTTCGCGACTGGGGCGGCCTTCGCCGTCCGGCCGAACAGGGGCAGGAACCGGCCCAGGCCCTCCTTCTCCAGGTCATCCACGGGCACGAAGCGGAGGGAGGCCGAGTTGATGCAGTAGCGCAGGCCGCCCTGGTCGCGGGGGCCGTCATCGAAGACATGGCCCAGGTGGGAGTCGGCGCCCTTGGATCGCACCTCGGTGCGGAGCATGCCGTGGGAGGTGTCGCGGTGCTCAACCACCTCCTCGGCCGCCAGGGGCTTCGTGAAGCTGGGCCAGCCGCAGCCCGAATCGAACTTGTCCTTGGACGAGAAGAGCGGCTTGCCGCTCACGACGTCCACATAGATCCCGTCCCGGTGGTCGTTCCAGAACTCGTTCTGGAAGGGGGGCTCGGTGCCGGCCTCCTGCGTGACGCGGTACTGCATGGGCGTGAGCTTCTTCTTGAGGGCGTCAGGGCTGGGCCTCCCGGGAACCGGGTTGGAATCATCTGGCGCGTTCACATTCACCTCTCGATCGGTCGGGGCCGAAGGGTGCCCCGGGTGGGGGAGGGCCAGGGCCGCGCCCGCCAGCGCCACTGCTGCGGCCACTGCCAACCAGATGCTCCGCCTCCGCATGGGTCCTCCGGATGCAGGTTGGATGCCGCCAGGGGCCCGGGCGTTTCCGACTGAGAGACAATGGGCCCCTTGGGGGCTGCCATGCGGTTCATCTTCGAGCAGATCCGGGTTGGGGGCGATCGCAACTTCGGCTATCTCCTGGGGGACCGGGAAGCGGGCGTGGGCGTGCTCATCGATCCCTCGTACACCCCCGAGGCGGTGGTGGAGCGGGCCCGGGCCCAGGGGCTGAGGATCACCCACATCCTCAACACCCACGGCCACGCGGACCACGCCAACGGCAACGAGGGGGCCAAGGCGCTGACCGGGGCCCTGGTGGCGGGAGGCCCGGGGCACCCCGGGCCCACTGACCTTACGCTCAAGGATGGGGACCGCGTGCCCTTCGGCGCGTATGCGCTCCGCGTGTGGCACGTCCCCGGCCACTACCACGACCATCTGGCCTTCCTGGTGGAGGGCGAGGATGCGGGCTTCACCGGGGACCTGCTCTTCGTGGGCAAGGTAGGCGGCACCCAGACCGAGGCCGATGGCCGTACCGAGTGGGACAGCCTCCAGCGCCTGCTGCGGGAGTGGCCGCCGCACACCACCCTCTGGCCCGGCCACGACTATGGCGCCCGGCCCAGTTCCACGATGGAATGGGAGCGGCGGTACAACCCCTTCCTCCTTTGCCCTGATGTCGAAGCCTTCCTGAAGGCCAAGGGCGAGTGGGCGGGGTTCAAGGCGAAGCACGGGCTGCGCTGAGCGTCGGGCCAGATCGCCATCTAATTTGAAGGAGCCGCGCTCCATTTTGATGGAATCCGCCGGAACGGCAGACTCAACGTGGTTATGTAAATTATTAAAATAAATAAATTTATGTTGTGGCTTGGAATGTGCACCTCAGGGCCATGGTTGGCGGGTCGGACCTCAATATCCGGGCCCTCAAGCTGCTGTCGCCCCGTTCCCCTTCCTGCTTAAGGAGCAGCCATGAATGACTTCAAGCGTTTCGCCCCGGGTGCCCTGGCGATGTTGGTGGTTGTCGGCTTCACTGCCTGCCAACCCAAGGCCAGTGATGCCACCGTCCAGGCCCAGGTCGCCGCCCAGCTGCAGGCCAAGGCCGCTGAGGACCGGGTGGCCCTGCTGGAGCAGCAGGTGGCCGACATGAAGGCCGGCAAGACCCGCGCTTCCGGCGACCAGGAAGCCATCAACCAGGTGTCCCTGGCCCACATGCGCGCCCTGGACCGGCAGCTGGCGGACGCCCGGCAGCGGGCTGCAGAGCGCCGCAAGGACGCGGCCACCTTGGCCTCGACCCCGGTGGCCCAATTGCCACGGGTGACCATCGTGGAAGTTCCCAGCGGCACCCGCATCACCGTCAGGATGGGCGCTGAGCTGGCCACGGATCGGGACCAGGCCGGAGATCCCTGGTCCGGGACCCTGGCCGAGGACGTGCTGGTGGGGAGCACCGTGGTCTGGCCTGCGGGCACCAATGTCAGTGGCGTCGTGGCGCAGAGCACCCCCGCGGGGCGCCTGTCCAGCGGCAACGGCGGGCTGGGCATCCGCTTGACCACCGTGGGCCACAACGGCGTGGACGCCGGAACCTACATGGTGGTGGGCGACACCCGCGGCAAGCGGGACGCCAAGTTCATCGGCGGCACCGCGGCCCTGGGCGCCCTGGTGGGCGTCCTCACCGACAAGAACCACCAGGGTGATCATGCCCTGGGCGGCGCGGCGGCGGGCGCCCTCGCCGGAACCGCGCTTGCGGCCGGCACCGCCGACACCGTGATCCGCATCCCCTCCTCCCAGCTCGTCACCTTTTCCCTGACCGCCCCCGAGCCGGTCTCCATCAAGTGACGGGTGCATCGTCCAGGAGATCAGAACCATGTTCGCGACCAGGAAGACCATCCAGATCAAGAAGTCCCATGAAGGGCGGCTCCACCAGGACCTGAACGTCCCCGTGGATCAGCCGATCAACGCCGCCAAGCTGGAAGAGACCCTGCATTCCAGCGACCCCGTCGTGCGGAAGCGGGGCCAGTTTGCGAAGAATGCCCACCATTTCCATCACCCCAAAAAGGGGTAGCAGATCAGCGCAGAGGTCGCCGGCCCTGCGGGGGTTTTGTCAGGCGCTCTAAGATTCAGGGATGCCCAGTGGGCAGCCCTGAAAGGATTGGCGCTGTGAACCTGTTCGACCTGCCCAGCGAAGCGGAGACCGCCGCCGTCGATGCCGCCATCACCAGCCGCCGCTCCATGCGCGCCTTCCTGCCGACGCCCGTGCCGCGGGAGACCGTGGAGGCCATCCTGCGCGTGGCTTCGCGGGCGCCGTCGGGCACCAACATCCAGCCCTGGCAGGTCCACGTGCTGACCGGTGGCGCCAAGGAGCGGCTCTGCGAGCGCATCCTCGCGATCTACGAGGATCCCGACGAGCTGGCCCGGCACGAGCGGGATTACGAGTACTACCCGAAGGAGTGGGTCTCGCCCTACCTCGACCGGCGCCGCAAGGTGGGCTGGGATCTCTACGGCCTCCTGGGCATCGGGAAGACCGACAAGGCCCGGATGCACGTGCAGCACGGCCGCAACTTCCGCTTCTTCGACGCGCCGGTGGGTCTGATCTTCAGCATCGACCGGATCATGCAGGTCGGCAGCTGGCTGGACTACGGCATGTTCCTGGAGGCCATCATGGTGGCCGCCCGCGCCAGGGGCCTGCACACCTGCCCCCAGGCCGCCTTCACCCAGTTCCACCGCGTCATCGCCGAGGAACTCGCCTTCCAGCCCGGGCAGATGCTCGTCTGCGGCATGGCCCTCGGCTACGCCGACCCGGCCGCCGTGGAGAACAGCCTGGAGACTGAACGCGCCCCGGTGTCCGAGTTCGCGCGGTTCCTCGAGGACAGGACCGCCGACGATCACCCTGGGGTGGCCCCTGCTTGATTCCGGCGGGGCGATGGAGTCTTCCTTGCTGAGATTCCCCAGGATCTCCTTCCCGGAGCTTGCAGCGGGAGGCCACGGGGCGGCGCTGGCCTACCTGGCGGGCATGGCCGCGGCGCTCTGGCTGCTGAACCGGGCCCGGCGCTCCTTCTGGCTCTTCTCCCTGCTGGTGCTGCCCGGGACCTTCTGCCATGAGCTCTGCCACTGGCTCGCGGGGCATCTGCTCAACGGCCGCCCCGTCCACTTCACCGTGCTCCCGCGGCGCGAAGGCCGCGGCTTCGTGCTGGGGGCCGTCACCCTCTCGAACCTCCGCTGGTACAACGCCTTCTTCATCGGCCTCGCGCCCCTGGCCCTGCTGCCCGCCGCCTGGGGCCTGCTCCTGTGGCGGCTCGGCGGCCGGCCCGCCCTGGGCTGGCCCGAGGTGGCCATGGTGTTCCTCCTGGCGAACCTGGTCTTCGCCTCCGTGCCCTCCTGGCAGGACCTCCGCATGGCGGCCCGCTCTCCCATCGGCTGGCTGCTGCTGGCGGGGGCGCTGGCCTGGGGATGGCTGCGGGTCGTGAAGCTGGGTTCCGGCCCGGCCCCATCACGCCCGAGCCACAGCCGGAAGAGCGCCTGAGGCAGACGCGGCCCAGGCGGCGATACCCTCGGCCAGATCCGGAAGGCCCGGGCCGAACCGGGCGGCACCGAGCCAGTGGAGGCCCGGCGGAAGCCCCGCGACCACCTGCGCCATCCGGGTGCCGTGGCCCGGCTCCAGCAGGGGGAAGGCACCGGGGCAGATCTCCTCCCGCACCTGCACGGCCTCGCCCAGTTCCGGCAGCCAGCGGCGGAGCTCGGCGAACACGCCGGCCCAGGCGTGCAGCGCGGGGGCCACGGGATAGGCGCCGCCGAGGTAGGTCCGCAGCTGGAGCAGGCCAGGCACGCCCCGGGGATCGTCCGCCGCGAGGGACACGGCCCCCAGGAGGCCCCGGCCCTCCGGCGGGTGGACGAGCAGGCCGAAGCCCCGCTCCCAGCCCGGGACCATGGCATGGCGGCTGTGCCAGACGCGAAGCTCCAGCTGGGGGATGCCCGCCAGGATCCCGCTCGCCGTGGAGGCCACCGGCGCCAGCAGCGAGGACGCGGCCTGGGCCGGCAGGGCCAGCACCACGGCCTCCGCCTCGCGGCTGAGGCCTGCCCCGTGGACCCGCCACCGACCCTGCGCCAGGGGTTCCAGGGCCTCGGCGGGCCGGTGGGTGTGCACGCAGCCGAGCCGCTCCGCGAGGGCCCGCGCCAGGGCGCCGGTGCCTCCGACGGGCAGGCGGGTGTGCTCCGGGCCCGCCCGCAGGCCCCCGAGGAGCAGCCCCCCCCGGGCCTCCAGGCGCTGCAGGCGCGGCAGGGCCTCCAGGCCGATGCGCTCCGGCGGCGCCGCCAGCACACCCGCCACCAGGGCCGGCAGCAGCTCCCGGGCGAAGCCCTCCCCCAGGCGGCGGGCGAAGAAGGCGTGCAGGGTCTCGTCGGTCGCGGCCCCCGCCGGAATGAAGGGTTCCACCAGCATCCGCAGCTTCCCGCCGAGCCCGAGGGCCGGCGTACGCAGCAGCCTCGTCAGCGTGACCGGGCTGGGCTCCCGCCTCCCGCCCCGGCCCAGCCAGCGGGGGCCTTTGGGCTGCGGAGGGCGCAGCTCCAGGTCCAGGTCGTGCAGCAGGCGATCCAGGGCGCCGTCCCGGCCCACCAGGAGCCCCTGGGGGCCCCGCTCCAGGAAGCCCGGCTCACCCGCCGGGCCAGGCCAGGGCAGCGTCTGCGCCCAGCCGCCCGCCGCGTGGGAGGCCTCCCAGACCTCGACCTCGCAGCCGCGCCGGCGCAGGTGCCACGCCGCGAGAAGGCCGGAGATTCCGCCCCCCAGGACGATGATGCGCGCGCTTGTCGTATGTCCTTCCACACCACCCCGTGACCCGCCCGCCATCGCTCCCTCACAGGAACCCGGGCAGCGCCAGACCGACTATATCGGGGGCGGGCGCCGATCCCTTCCCTCCGTTTTCAGAGAGGTCGGCGCGGCCTCAAGACCTCCTGGTGCTGCGGGCTCACCCGCGCTCCTTCTCCTTGTCCGGATCGGGCTTCGGCTTGGGCTCCGGAGCTGGCTTGGGCTTGGGCTTGGCCTTCTCCGTAGGATGGGGCGCGGGTTCCGGCCGTCGCTCGGGCTGCGGCTGGGGCCTGGGAGCAGGCTGTGGATCAGGGCGTGGCGCGGGTTTCCGATCGGGTTCAGGAAGGGGACGCGGGGCCGGCTCCGGGCGGCGTTCAGGCGCCGGCCGCAGGGGCGGTTCCTCCTTGGGCCTGGGCGCCGGATGAGGTGCAGGCTCCCGGTTGGGCTCCGGGGCTGGCCGCGGTGCGGGCTCCGGGCGGCGTTCAGGCGCGGGCCGCACGGGCGGTTCCTCCTTGGGCCTGGGTGTCGGATGCAGCGTGGGCTCCCGGTTGGGCTCGGGGGCCGGATGCGGGGCCGGCACTGGTTGGCGCTCAGGGACGGGGCGCCCCTCCGCGGGCCGCGGCTTCGATTCCGGTGCCGGGCTGGTGGGCCTCGCCGCACCGGCGGGGCTCTTCACGGGCGGTGGCAGTGTTTTCGGTGTGGCCTTCAGGACGGCCTCTGGCACCTGTCCGCCGGGGGCCTTGGCCGGCACCACGCTCCTGGGGGAGAAATCGGCGGGACGCGCAGTCGCGGCCACGGGCGGTTTGCCGCGGTTCACCGAGGCCAGGAGCTCCCGGTTCTGGCTGGCGACCTCATGATGCCGGGTCTGTTCCGCGGTGGGCTGCACGTGGGCTTCCCGCGCCCACGTCCGATCTCGCTCCGTGGGGGCGACATTCACGCCACCGGCGCCGCCGTTGTAGGCGATGTAGGTGTTGTTGTTGACGACCGTCTTGTTGTAGACGTAGGTGATGTTGCTAGTGTTCACGTTGGTGACGGAGCGGTTGTAGTAGTAGTCCTGCCCCTGCCAGTAGCCACCTTCGAAGCCCACGCCACCGTAGCCATAGCCGTAGTTGATTCCGCCGTAGAAGCCCACGTGGAGTCCCCAATAGCCCTGGTGGAATTCGAAGAATTCGCCTTCCCAGCCCCAATAGCCGGGCGTCCACAGCAGACCTCTCTGGGGGATCCGCACCCAGGTGCCGGGCACCCAGTAGTAGCCATCACCTCCCCAGGCCCAGTAGCCGGGCGTCCAGGCGTACCCGTACTCGGGAACCATGGGCTGTTCGTAGATGGGAATCGGCGGGGGCCCGATGGTGATCTGGATGCTGATCTGCGCGAGCAGGGCGGAGGGCGCGGCCATCGCCAGAAGGACGTAGGTGAGACGGGGAAGGAATCGCTGGGCAAGCATGATGTGCTCCTCCAAAAACGTTGAGCCGCAAAGTAGCGGATCGGAGCGGGGTACGAACCACCCCCGCTCCGGCCCTATGGCGAAGATCACGGAAAGCACGACCCCCAAGGGGCTGGGCCCTTCCGCGAAGGTGGATAAGCAGGTTCCGAGCCGCCACCATAAACATCATTTTTGAAGTCATTTATGACTTCGTGATCTCCGGTGGCGCGGGCAGACCCATCAATATGGAGGTGGCTTCCCCCTCAATTTGAAGGAGAAGGAGCGACCGCCCGCTGCCCCTGGGTCCGGGGCCGCTTCAGCGACTCGGGCGCCTCAGAGTTTCCCCACCCGGATGCACTCTTTCGTCTTGGGAGTCATGGCCCGACTGACGGTCAGCTCCACCTTGGGGGCGACCATCACCTTGATCCGCCCCACGGAGGCCGGGCGGATCCCCTTGACCATTCCGGGGCGCAGGAGCAGGTGGCGCTGGATGCGGACCATGCCGTCCTCCGGGAAGGTCTGCTCCACCTCCGACAAGGCGGCCCAGCGTGTCAGATAGCGGTTCTGGCCGCGGCAGGCCCAGACCTGGTTCTGCTCCAGTTCGAAGTGCGTGACCAGTTCCAGCTCCATGTAGATCTCACCGTCGCCGGCCCGGATGGGGAAGCGGATGGGGGGCGGCACGAGGGCCTTCAGCTCGGTCGGGCTCAGGGGCCGGATGAGCCGATCGCGCAGGCGCTGCAGGCATTTCGCCAGCCGGTCCTCGAAGACCGGCTTCAGCAGGTAGTCCACGGCCGCGAGCTCGAACGCGCGCACCGCATAGGTGGAGTAGGCCGTCACGAAGACCACGGGCGGGGTGTCCGGGGCCTCCGCCAGCACTTCCAGGCCGCTGAGGCCGGGCATCTGGATGTCCAGGAAGATGACATCCGCTTCGTGGGGTTCCTTCAGCCACTGGAGCAGGGCGACGCCGTCGCCGAGCTCCGCCGCGACGGTGCAGCCGGCCTCCAGGAGCAGCCGCGAGAGCCGCTCCCGGGCCAGGGGCTCGTCGTCAACTACAAGGGCCTTCAGGGACTTCATGGGGGAATTCTACTTGGATCGCCTCGAATCGAATGCAGGCAAGGGTGCCCGTGCCCGAGGGCCCGATGGACAGCCGGGCGCCATTGCCGAAGTGCAGGGCCAACCGGGAGCGCAGGTTCTTCACGCCGATGCCGTTCCCGCTCGCGTGGACCGGGAAGGGCTGTCCCGAATTCCAGACCTCCAGGAGGATCGCCCCCTCCCGGGCCCGGGCCCGGAGCACCAGGTCGCCCCCGGGGATGCTGGGCGCGATGCCGTGCTTGATGGCGTTTTCCACCAGGGGCTGGAGGAGGAGCGGGGGCAGCTCGATCGAGTCCAGCCCTTCATCCCACTCCCAGACGACCCGGAGCCGACTGCCCAGCCGGATGGCTTCCAGGGCCAGGAAGTCGGCGATGATCTTCCGTTCCTCCCGCAGGGGCAGACGCACGTGCTCGGACGCGACGAGGATGCGCCGGAGCAGGTCGGAGAGGTGCCGGATGGCACCCTCGGCGGCCTTGGGATCCTTGTGCACCAGCTCCGCCAGGCCGTTCAGGGCGTTGAACAGCACGTGCGGGTGGATCTGGCTCTGGAGCAGCCGGTTCTTGGCGATCTGGGCTTCGGCCTGGGAAGCCTCCCGGAGCTCCTCCGAGCGGGCCCGCGCCGCGACAAGTCCCCCGACGACCATCATGGCTGGCCCCACGAGTGAGATGTAGAGCTGCACGAGCTTGCCCAGGTTGAATTGGAAACCGCCCCGGGTAAGTAACCATCCATCGAAAAGCGGCAGCACAGCGGCGAGGAATTCACAGGCGAGCACCGAAAGGATGAATCCCAGAACGAAGTTCCAGGGTGAGGGAAGCCTTCGTGGCAGGATCCATGGCAGCGGAGCCAGGAAGGCGAAGGAACCGATATGGGTGAGCGGAGAGGATAGGGCATTGGCCCACCACCACACCGACCCGATCCGATGGGATGTCCAATGGTCGTAGAGGAGGAGGAGGACCCAGAGCGAATAACAGACCCCGATGGATCGCCAATTCTTGGCCAGCGGGAACGCGGAATACCAGAGGTTCGCTGAGCCCATGACTCTTCCAGCCCCCGACTCAGCGAACCCTGGCGGGTTTTCACAGGACTGTGGTGAGTGACGTGGTGAGGGTGATCGGCCGCTGGCCCCGCTCATGCTTTAGCCCCGCGCCTTCCGTGAAGGGCGCCGTGGGGCGGCTGGCAGCTTCGCTCATCTGGCTCGAGCGCTGGATGGATTCTTTGCGGAAGGAGAGGCTGGTGTTCACGGGAGCTCCCAGGTGGCGCCACAGGGCGCGACCTTGTTTGTGAACCCTCCCGAGACGGGAACCAACGTCTTTCCATGAACGGTATGTAACCACACCTCCAACCGTTGGGACCCCTGCGTGCCACCATTCGGAGATTCCGGGTGGTGCGCGGTCGGGAGATGATTCCCTGGAGCGGTCTCCCAACGAAGGCATCCGGCCCATGTCGCACCAGCCCACTTGTCGAACCGCTGATTTTTTCGTGCTGCGCAGCCCGAGCCTCCCGCTGGATTCGCTGGATCTCCGGAACCCTCAGGAACAAAGCCCGGAGGCCCTGCGCGGGATCCTCCGCGAGCTGGCCGGCCGCGGCGCCGTGCGGGAGGCCCTGACGCTGGCCTCGCCGGACCTCGCCGCGCGGCTGGACGCCTGGCGGTCGGGGGCCCTGGAGCCCCCGGCGGCCCGCGGCGTCGAGCGGGCCCTGCTGAAGTACCTCGGCCGCATGAGCCGCCGCGCGACGCCCTTCGGGCTGTTCGCGGGCGTGTCGAAGGGAAGCTGGGGCGCCGCAAGCCAGCTCGCCGTCGCGTCCTGGCCGGAGTGTCGCAAGGCCATGCGTCTGGATTGGGGCGTCCTGGAGACCCTGGTGGCACGCCTGGAGCAGGTGCCGGAGGTGCGGTCCCGGATGGTGTACCGCCCCAACTCCAGCCTCTACGGATGCGGGGGCTGGTACCGCTACCTGGAGCACCGGGAGCAGCCCGGAACGGGGCGGACCTACCACCTGGAGGCGGTGGAGGCCACGCCCCACCTGGACTTCGCGCTTCAGGAGGCCCGGGAGGGCGTGCGCCTGGAGGATCTCGCCGCGCGGCTGGCCGACCACATGGGGGTGCCGCTGGCGGAGGCGCGGGCCTTCCTGGAGCAGCTCGTGCAGGCCCAGGTCCTCAGCGGGGATCTGCTGCCCCCGCTGACCAGCCGGGATCCCCTGGGCCATGTGGTCTCCACCCTTCGAGCCGAGCCGGCCACGGCCTGCCATGCGGAGCCCCTGGCGGCCCTGGGCCTGGGCCTGAAGCGCCTCCAGGAGGCCCCGGCCGGTTCGCACCCCGGAGGCGACCCGAGCCTGGCGGCGGCCCTGCTCGATCTGGGGGTCCCCGCGGAAACCCGGGATGTCCTCCAGGTGGACCTCTTCCGTCCCGCCCCGGACCTGACCCTGTCCCCTGCGGTGCGGCGGGCCCTCGAGGAGGGCGCCGAGACGCTCCGCCGCCTGACGCCGATCCCGGCCGAGGGGGCGCTGGACCGGTTCCGGGCGGCCTTCACCGCGCGGTACGACTCCCGCTGGATGCCGCTGCTGGAGGTCCTGGACGAGGAGCGCGGGATCGGCTTCGACGGGGCGCCCGTCTATGACGCGCCCCTGCTGGAGGGTCTGTCGTTCCAGAGCCCGCCCGCCCCGGCCCCGCTGTCCCGCCGGGACCGGTACCTGCTGGCGCAGCTGCCCCGCTGGCAGGGGACCCAGGCCTGGGAGCTGGAGGAGGCGGATCTGGTGGCCCTCGCCCACCCGGACCCCCAGCCCTTCCCGCCCTCCTTCGCCGCGCTGGCCACTCTGGCGGCGGCCAGTCCGGCCGCCCTGGACCGGGGCGAGTTCCAGTTCTGGATGGAGCACCACTCGGGCCCCACGGCCGCCCGCTGGCTGGGGCGGTTCGCCTCCGGGGATCCTGAGCTGGAGGGGGCCCTCCAGCGGCACCTCCGGAAGGAGGAGGGCTGGCGCCCCGAGGCCGTCTTCGCCGAGGTGGTCCATGTGCCCGAGGGCCGGATGGGGAACGTCCTGGCCCGGCCTTCGCTGCGGGACTACGAGATCCCCTTCCTGGCCCCGTCCGGCGTCGCCGCCGGGGCGACCATCCTCCCTTCGGACCTCCAGGTGACCGTGCGCGGGGAGCGGGTGGTGCTCGCCTCGACGCGGCTGGGGCGGGAGGTCGTGCCCCGGCTCTCCTCGGCCCACAACTTCGCCCGCGGACCGGTGGTCTACCGGTTCCTGGCCCGCCTGCAGGACCAGGATGGGCGCCCGGGCGGGTGGTCCTGGGGCGCCTTGGCGGAACAGCCTTTCCTGCCCCGGGTCACGCGTGGGCGCCACGTCCTCAGCAAGGCCCGCTGGCGGGTGGAGGCCCGGGAGGTGAAGGAGGCCGCGGCAGGTCCGGGCGAGGGGGCCTGGGGCGCGTTCCAGGCGCTGCGGGAGCGCCGGGGGCTGCCCCGGTTCGTCGTACTCACGGAGGCCGACAACAGCCTGCTGGTGGACCTGGACCAGGCCCTCTGGGTGGAGACGCTGCACCACCTCGTGGCGAACCGTCCGGGCTTCATCCTCACGGAGTGCTTCCCCGCTCCCGACGAGGCCCTGGTCACCGCGCCGGAGGGGCGGTTCACCCACGAGCTGGTCATCCCCTTCGAGGCCGCCGCCTCGCCCCGGCCCCAGGCCATCGCCCTCCCGTCGGGGTTCGTCGCGCCCGCCGTCCGGACCTATCCTCCGGGGTCCGAGTGGCTTTATCTCAAGCTCTACGGCGGGCCGGCCAGCGCAGATCGGCTGCTCGCGGAGCTGGAGCCCCTGCTCCGCGAAATCGGCGCGCAGCAGCTCTGGGACCGCTGGCACTTCATCCGGTATCGCGATCCGGACCCGCACCTGCGCCTCCGCTTCCACGGCGTGCCCTCCCGGCTCCTCGCCGAGCTGCTTCCCCTGCTCCACACGTACCTGGAGGAGCGCCGGGCCCAGGGGCTCCTCTGGACCTGGCAGGTGGACACCTTCGAACCCGAGTGGGAGCGCTACGGCGGCGCCCTCGGCTTCTCCCTGGCGGAGGCCTGGTTCTGGGCGGACAGCCAACGGGTTCTGGAGCACCTGGTTGCGGGCATGACGCTGGAGCAGCGCTGGCGGGCGGGGCTCCAGGAGGTGGATGCCATCTGGGCGGCCCTGGGCCTGGACCGTTCGGCGCGGAAGGCGCTGGCCCAGGCCACCCGGGAGGGCCTCCGGAAGGAATTCGGCGACACCGGGGCGGAAAGCGCCCAGCTGGGCGTGCGGTTCCGGGGCCTGCGGAGGGAACTCGAGGCCGGGTTCCCCTGGAGCACCGGGGCCTCCGAGGCCGGGCACCTTCGCGGCCTGGACCGGATCCGGGCCGCCTCCGCAGAGGGGCTGCTGCAGGAGAGCCTGACCCGCATCGCCGGGAGCCTGGCGCACATGCACCTCAACCGCCTGTTCCGGAACCACCCCCGGGAACAGGAATGGGTACTCATGGAATTCCTGACCCGCCTCTACGACTCCCACCTCGCCCGGTTTCCGGAGCGTCCGGCCGACTAGGGGGCCGGGCCTACCGTTCGGCCGGGAAAAGCGACCGTTCGACCGGCGGAGGGCCCGGGTCCCGTGGCCACTGCTAGGATCCGCTCCATGGAGGTCCCATGCACGAGAACCTGGAGATCCGGGGATCGGAAAGCCAGGAATGGATCAACGTCCACGAGCCCTACGAGCTGCGGGACTGGGCGATCTACTTCAGCGTCTCGCGGATGAAGATCGCCGAGGCGGTCATGGCCGTGGGTCCCATGGTCGAGGACGTGAAGCGCTACCTCGGGAAGTGAGCCACCCTGCCGGCGGACCCGCCTGCCACGGGGCGATGGACCGCCGACGGCAAGCCCTGCACCCCTAGAGGCCGAGGGCGTCTGCCAGGATAGTCGGGGAACCTTGCGGTTCCAGAGGCAGGCATGAGCTACGACCCCTTCGACGGTGTGCTGTTGGATGACCCGAGGCCGCCGGTTCCGGGCGCCCTCGGCATGATGCTGCACCTGCGGGTGGCGCTGAAATCGGGCGATTGGGTGCGGGTGTAGGCGTTCCCCCTGCGGATGCGCCGGGAGAAGCTGTTTCGGTCGACTTGGAAGTGAGGGGAAGTAGACTGGTTACATTCAACAGGCCGGATTCCTCGACCGCAGGGAGAACGGATGGCTCAGGTACGCAGCGTCATCATCGGCACGGGCAGCTGCCTTCCCCTGCGCCATGTCCCGAATGACGCGTTTCTGGAGCATGCCTTCTTCGAGGGTGAAGGGCAGCCCTATCCCGCCGGCGAGACGGCGCGGATGGTGGCGAAGTTCCAGGAGATCACCGAGATCGCCGAGCGGCGCTACGTGTCGGAGGATCGGGTCGCTTCGGATCTGGCCCTTGAGGCCGCGGAGCAGGCCCTGGCCGCCGCCGCCATCGACCCGGAGACCCTGGATTACGTGATCGTGGCCCACAACTTCGGCGACGTGACCTCCGGCAGCCGACAGTCCGATCTCGTCCCCACCCTGGCCGCGCGGGTCAAGGCGAGGCTGCGCATCGCCAACCCCTTCTGCGTGGCCTACGACCTGCCCTTCGGCTGCCCCGGCTGGGTCCAGGCCGTGATCCAGGCCGACTACTTCCTGCGCTCGGGGGACGCGAAGCGCGCCCTGGTGATTGGCGCCGAGACCCTCTCCCGCGTGTCCGATCCCTGCGACCGGGACAGCCTGATCTACGCGGACGGCGCCGGGGCCGTGGTGCTGGAGGCCCAGGCCCACGACGAGCCCGTGGGCATCCTCGCGCATGCCACGCGGACCGACACCCTCGACCACGCCGGGCTGTTGCGGATGGGCCGCTCCTTCGACCTGGATCGCGGCGACGGCCAGCTCTACATCAAGATGCAGGGGCGGAAGCTCTACGAGTACGCGATCGCCACCGTGCCGGGCCTGGTGCGCCTGAGCCTGGAGCGGGCGGGCCTCTCCCTGGAGCACGTGGACAAGGTGCTGATCCACCAGGCCAACGGGAAGATGGACGAGGCCATCCTGAAGCGGCTCTTCCGGCTCTACGGCATCGCAGAGCTGCCGAAGGGCATCATGCCCATGACCGTCTCCTGGCTGGGCAACAGCTCCGTGGCCACCGTGCCGACCCTCCTCGACCTGGTGGTGAGGGGCCAGCTGGAGGGCCACGCGCTGCACAGCGGCGACCACGTCGTGTTCGCGTCCGTCGGCGCCGGGATGAGCATCAATTCTGTGGTCTATCGCTGCCCCTGAGCCTGGCGGGGTTGCCTGGAGTTCCGCGAAAGTGATAGTGTGGTCATTCGTATGGGATCCCAATCAAATTCCTCAAGCCACGATCTGACCACCCGCCGGATCCTCCAGGCGCTGCGCGCCATCGTCCGGGACCTGCGCCTGGCATCCGTGTCCTGCGAGAAGCAGTTCGGGTTGAGTGCGGCGCAGCTGTTCGTCCTCCAGACCCTCCAGGACCACCCGGGCATGAGCCTGGGCGAGATTGCCGATCGCACCGCCACGGACCAGAGCTCGGTGTCCGTGGTGGTCCGCAAACTCCAGGAGAAGAAGCTCGTGCAGAAAGGGGTCTCCAGTGAGGACGGCCGCAGGCTCGAGATTCGTCTGACGTCGGCCGGGCTGCGCCTGGTGAAAGCGGCGCCGCCGGCGGTGCAGGAACTGCTGATCCAGCGCATCGCGAACCTGGGCGCCAGCGAGCGGTCGCAGCTTGCCGAGCTGCTGGAACGGTTCGCACCGCCAGGCCCCGAGGGCCTTCCGATGTTCTTCGAGGAGCAAGCCGGCGGCCAGGGCAGAGGAGGCAACCGTGGCTGATGTGGCTTCGCCCTATGGGCTTTCCGGGGATGGGCTGCCGGTGGCGCCCAGTCTGGAACCCACGCTGAAGAAGGCCCGGATCCCGCCCGTGCAGGCAGTCATGGATGGCCGCGTCGCCTTCATCGGGCTCCTCGCCGCCGCGCTCGGCGTGGTGGCGGGCTACCTGGCCGAAGCGCTCATCAGGCTCATCGGACTCGTCACCAACCTCGCGTACTACCACCGCTGGTCGACGGGCTTCGCGTCCCCCGCCGGGCACCACCTGGGCTGGCCGGTGATCTTCATCCCGGCCGCGGGCGGGATCCTCGTCGGCCTCATGGCTCGGTACGGCTCCCAGGCCATCCGGGGGCACGGCATCCCCGAGGCGATGGAGCAGGTGCTGCTCAATGAGAGCCGGATCCCCGCGCGCCTCACCCTGCTCAAGCCGGTTTCCGCGGCCATCGCCATCGGCACGGGCGGGCCGTTCGGCGCGGAAGGCCCCATCATCGCCACCGGCGGCGCGCTCGGCTCGCTCCTGGGGCAGGTGCTTTCGACCACGGCGTTGGAGCGCAAGACGCTGCTGGCGGCCGGTGCGGCGGCCGGCATGGCCGCGACCTTCGGCTCCCCGGTGTCCGCGGTGCTCCTGGCGGTGGAGCTGCTGCTGTTCGAGCTGCGTCCCCGGTCCATCATCCCGGTGGCGTTGGCCAGCGTGGCGGCCACGGGTGTCCGGTTCTCCCTCGTGGGCATCAAGCCGGTCTTCCCGATGCCCCTGCTGTCGACGCCCAACGGACTCTCCCTGGCGATCTACATCGCCATCGGCGCCCTGGTGGGCGTGGCGTCGGTGTACGTGACCAGGGCCGTCTACTGGATCGAGGATGCCTTCGAGCACCTGCCGATCCATTGGATGTGGTGGCCCGCCCTCGGGGGCCTCGCCGTCGGTGGCATCGGGTATTTTGTCCCCCGCACCATGGGCGTGGGCTACGACAACATCCAGGCCATCCTGTCCGCCAACCTGCTCGGCACCGGCCTCCTGGTACTGTGCCTGGCCAAGTTCCTCTCCTGGTCCATCGCCCTGGGTAGCGGCACGTCCGGAGGAACCCTCGCCCCGCTGTTCACCATCGGCGGCGCGCTGGGCGCCTTGGTGGGCGGCCTCCTCACGCTGGCGCTCCCCAAGGTCGGCGTGGATCCCAGAATTTGCGCGCTGGTCGGCATGGCCGCGATCTTCGCGGGGGCTTCCCGCGCGATGCTGGCCTCGGCCGTGTTCGCCTTCGAGATCACCTTGCAGCCTCTGGGCCTGCTGCCGCTGCTGGGGGGCTGCTCGGCGGCCTACCTGCTGTCGGCCCTGATGATGAAGCACAGCATCATGACGGAGAAACTGGCCCGGCGAGGCGTGCGGGTTCCGGAAGAATATTCCGCGGACTTCCTGGATCAGATCCTGGTGAAGGAGGCCGCCTCGAAGCAGGTCGTGACGCTGGACGCGGGTCAGAGCCTCGCCGAAGCCCGGAAATGGATCGAAGCCGGGGCCGACGGAGCCACCCATCACGGGTTTCCCGTGGTGGATGAGAAGGGGCTCGTGATCGGGGTCCTCACGCGGCGGGATCTGCTGGAAGCGCCGCACGCCCCCGAATCGGCCCTCCGCGACCTCATCCACCGGGAACTGGCGGTGGCCTTCGAGGGGAATTCGCTCCGGGAAGCGGCCAACCACATGGTGCGGGAGGGCGTGGGTCGCCTCCCGGTCCTGGGCGAAGGCTCAAGCCTGGTGGGCATCCTGACGAGAAGCGACTTGCTGGAAGCCCATGCCACCAGGCTGAAGTCCTCAGAGGTGGCCCAACGCACGTTCCAGGCACCCTAGGTCCCGATGAGTAACTGGTTCACCAAAAACCTCGGCGATGCCCTGTTGGCCGAGGCACCGTTGGAGCAGCTCAAAGAGCAGTTCGAGTCGGCCTTTGAACAGGCGCATCGTCCGGCTGACATGGCGGCCTACATTCGCCACGAATCGGAGGGCCGCCTGCACTGCGAGGTCAAAGTCTACTTCTCCCCGGCGGCAGCTCCGGTGGCGAGGCTGGTCGAGGCAGTCCCATGCCCACGGCCGTCGCCAGATGGTCTCGGTTTCCTGGTGGGCTCCGAGAAGGCCTGGTCGCGGCTCTTCCCGGATTCCCGCGGTGGATGGCATGGCTGACCGCGCCCCGGCTCCCGTCTCGGCTCTCGCCCCGATGACCACCCGCACCTTGGCCAGCCTGACCCTGCTGCTGCACGAGGCCGCCGACCGCCTTCAGCGCCGGGGCCTGGGCCCGTACCAGCGCATCCGGATCCTCCGCGGCCTGTACTACGGCACTGCCCACAGTCTGGACTTCGAGCGCCGCGGCAGCCGCCTGCGCAACTGGGGATTCAATCTCTACCTGCAGGCCGCGCCGCCGGCCGATCCCACGCCGGTGCTGGGAGCCGCCCTGGCGCGTGCCCTGAAGGACTCGGCGGTGGTGTGGCACCGGGATCGCTGGGTGGACGCCGGCCACATCCTGGTGGGCCTGGAGGCCCGCACTCGCCTGACCGTCTCCCGCCTGCCCCTGTGGGGCCAGGGCGGCACCGGCCTGGAGCTGGGCACCTGGCTGGGCGATCTGGGCGGCGCGGCGGGCCTGCTCGTGCTGCAACGTCTGGAGGATCCGGCCGCCCGGGCCGTGCCCCTGCTGTTTTCGGAGCAGACCTACGACTTGCGGCCCAACCTGGAGGGTGATGTGGCGGGCTACCTGGTGGCCCGGAACCCGGCCGTCGGGGATCGCCTGTCGAGGGTGCAGGCTGCGTCCTTTGTGAGCGTGGCCAGGGCCCTGGAGGACTACGCCCGGGAGTCGGACTGGACCGACCGCTGGGCCCGCTTCGCCCGCCTGTTGGGTGCGCCGCCCGGGCCGCGGGCCGGGAGCCTCCTGCGCCGCCAGGAACTGCTGGCCCGGGTCCAGCGCCAGACCCTCCGCTTCGCGGCCTGCTACCTGCTCTACCGCCTGCGGCACCTGGGCCGCCTGTCCCGGGCCACCCTGCTCGAAGCCTCCCGCCATGTCGAAGGCGCTGCCACCGAACTCACCGAATTGTTCCTAGCGGTGCTGGAGCAGGGCCTGGGGCAGGGCCCAGAGCAGAACCTGGTCCCGGCCGCGCCCCGCGATCTGCCCGATCTGCCGGCCAGCCCGCCCCGCCCGCCTGGGGGCCTGCTGGCCCTGAGCACCCTGGGCAGTCGCGTGTGGGGCTGACCCGGCCCCTTGCGGGCACAAGACCCTATCCTGAAGCCATGCGCATCCATTCCCTCCAGGAAGTCCCCGTTGTGCCCCTGGGCTCAGGCACGGCCATTCAAAAGCACCTGCTCGTGGGCGCCGGCGAGGTGCCGCAAGTCCGGCAATTCGTCCGGGCCTGTTTCCAGGCGGGCCAGGTGGCGCCCGCCCACGCCCATCCGGACATGACCGAACTGTTCTACATCGAAGCCGGAGCAGGCACCCTCACCGTCGATGGCGTGTCCTACCCCCTCCAACCCGGCGTGTCCTTTGTCGTAGAACCCGGAGAACACCACGAGATCGCCAGCGCTGCAGACTCGGAGCTGGTGGTGGTGTACGTTTCCGTCCAGATCTGAGGATGATGGGGGTTCGGGAACGACCACCTGCTGACGACCTCTCCCGGGATCCTTCGTTAGACGTCCCTGGGTCCAGTAATACCAGCCACCTTGGTGGACTTCCTCAGCGAACCAACCTCTTTCACCCAGATCCCGCAGAAAGAGCGGGCTGATCATTGGAGGGGGCGTCGATTCCGCACAGGGGGTGGATTTCCCCAGCGTAGGTTGGTGCTTTGGATGGGGTCGGAATCATGCCGGTATTTGAAGCGGCAAATTCAGTCGATGCGACTCATTGGGGTTGGCTGGGCCTCGGCGTGGTCCTGCCATGGAGCTTCAACCTGGTAGCCTGACGCCATGTCCAACGCTGTTCTGACGACTTCGGTGGGATCGACCTACGACGATCTTCCCGAGTTTCGGTATCACTTCCCCCGGACCTACCTGAACCAAGTCCAGGCAGCGGTTGACGATTGGATCGTCTACTACGAGCCGAGGCGAAGCCATGGCGGTGGGCGTCAAGCATACTTCGCGATGGCTCGTGTCATCAGGGTGGAGGCTGACCCCGGCACCCAGGATCACTTCTACGCCTACCTTGACTCCTTCCTGGAGTTCGATCGTTCGGTGGGCTTTCAGGGAGGGCATGGGGACTATTTCGAGTCCGCGCTCCAAAAAGTGGATGGAAGTACAAACAAGGGTGCATTTGGGCGTTCAGTGCGGACGATTCCTAAGTCCGAGTACGAAGCAATCGTTCGGGCTGGATTTCACCGCCAGTTCCAACCCTGGGAGATTAAGGACGCTGCCTTTGCCCAGGGAGTGGCGGAGGAGGCTGTTGGCTACTATGCGCGCCCTTTGGTGGAGCAGTGCATCTCACGACCCTTCCGGGATGAGGCCTTCCGTCGCAAGGTTCGCGAGGCGTACCAGAATACGTGCGCATTCTCCGGGCTGCACCTCATCAATGGCGGTGGGAGGCCAGAGGTACAAGCGGCACACATTCGCCCGGTGGCTTCACACGGTACGGACTCGGTACGGAATGGTCTCGCGCTCACGGGAACCCTCCACTGGCTCTTCGACCGAGGTCTGTTAGCCGTTAGTGAAGACCTCAGCATCTTAGTGTCGTCGCAGGGATTGCCGAACGACCTCGGACGACTCCTACGCCCAGGGCGTCGAATATTGCTGCCTGCTGATTCCGATCAGCGGCCACACCCCGTATTCCTTTCTTGGCATCGAGAGAATATCTTCAAGGCATGAAATCGCTCGATGGCCTGCTGAGGGAAAGGCCAGTTGGACGCCAGAAAGTAGGATGCACGGAATAAGCGACCACAGTTGATGACATCACCCCGCGGTGTCAAGGAGGGCCAAACATCTGGGGAAACTTGGTTGTCTGCTACTGCGAATGGAATGCACGGAAAGATTGAGCTATTTATAAAATTAGAGCCTAGATTTCTCTAGGCTCTTTTGCTGGTAGGGCTAACGGGATTTGAACCCGTGTTACCGCCGTGAAAGGATTCCCAGAATGGCTCTGTAAGCAGTTTTGTAATCATTGGAAATTAAAAAGTTATCAAAAAAATCGAGCAAAATTTCCTCTTGAAAATACAATCGAAACACACCATGATTGGAGCGTTTTGGAGCGCGATTTTTGAAGGCTAAATCGCGAAAAGGAGGCACTGTGGTACGCAAGCGTCGCGATGCGCCCCTGGCCTTTCCCACGTCGCGCGCCCGGCTCGCTAAGCGCCACGCGCCCTATTGGGCGCGGCTCCAGGAACACGCGCAGATTGGTTATCGCACCGGCACCCCCGAAACGGCCGGGCACTGGCTCGTGCGCCTCACCGTTCCCCGCATCAAGAGCGGCCGCGTCCAGGCCAGCCTCGGTCTCGCGGACGATCTCGACGACGCCAATGGCATCTCCATCCTTTCCCACGACCAAGCCCGGGAGAAAGCGCTGAAATGGATCCGCGGCACCGTGGCGCTGGCCGAGCAGAACAAGGTGCTCAAGCCTGTCCAGACGGTGGCCCAGGCCATTCACGAGTACTCGGCCTTCCTTGAGATCGAGCGCAAGTCCTCGGCCAGCGTCGCGGGAACCGCGAACTGCTACATCCTCAAACATCCCATGGCGCAGCTTCCGCTTCACGCCGTGACGGTTCAGATCGTGGAGCAGTGGCGGAACGGCATCGCTGAGTCGCCGCGCCTGAACCGATCCGGAAAGCGGCCGAAGAACCCCAAGGTGTTCGACACCGAGGAGGAGGAAGAGAAAGCCAAGAAGAAGCGCAAGGCCACCGCCAACCGCGTGCTCAACATTTTGAAAGCCGCATTGAATCGAGCCGTCCGCGGCGGGGCCGATGGCGGCGCGAACGAATGGCGCTTGGTCGGCGGGTACCGGGGCGTGGACAGCATCCGCACGCGGTTCCTCCGCATCGAGGAGCAGCAGCGGCTGGTGGAGGCGTGCGCGCCGGGGATCTGTGAACTGGTCCAGGCAGCGCTGCTGACGGGCCTGCGCATCGGCAGCCTCGCGAAGCTGAAAGTCCGGGATGTATTCCTTCTGAGCAAATCCATCCTGCTGAGCCAGAGCAAGGGCGGCTCGAACCTCACCATTCCAATGACCACGGAGGCCACGGAATTCATGGCGAGGATGCTGCACGGGCTCCGCTCGGAATCGCTGGTCTTCCTCAGGCCCGATGGCACCCCCTGGTCCAAGAATCACCATCAGCGACCCTTCGAGGAAGCCGTGGAAAAGGCCGGAATTGACCGTGTCGTATTTCATGAGCTTCGGCATTCCTTCGCGTCCACCCTCCTGATGGCCGGTGTCAACCCGGTAGCCCTCGCCAAGGCCATGGGTCACAAAGACACCCGTATGATCGAGAAGCACTACGGTCACTTGATCCCCGGGTGGGCCGGTCAGGAAATCGACCGGAAGGCCCCGCGGCTGGATCTCGACCTGGCAGCCGCATCTCGACCCGTGAGCCGCGAACCCAAGCCGGTCATCGAACTCGACCCGCGGTTGAAGAACAAGATCAAGGCGGGTCTTCTCAGCCGGGATGAAGGGGCGTCCTAGTCCGTGACTTTATGAGGACCGTTCCACCATCGGGGCCAGTTCTCTACGAACCCCATTGGTGCCTGGGGGACATGGCCGTTCCTGGGACTCATCGCACATGGACCCGGGCCCCCTCCACGTCGCAGATCCCCCTATGGCGGAGCACCTCGATGCCCGGCACCAGAGCTTCGAGGGTTTTCGCTGATACCCGTCTGAACCCGAACCGGCGAGCGGTTTCCCGGAGCAGGTCCTCGCGGTCCAGCGAGATATTCTGCTGCAGCACCACCCGCATGGCCTCTGCGACTTCCTCAGGGGGGATGCGATCGGCGTCCCTCGGCTCATCGCCCACCGCAGCCTGGCGGTGACCCGTGAACGCTGCCGGGGACTGGGTGGGAAGCCAGATGAAGGCGCCGCGGAGCTGCAGTTCCCCCTTCCGGACCAGGGTCTGCACCAACGATTCCACACGCTGACGGCTGCGTTCGGTTAGCCGCGTCCATCCCCAGGCCGTGAGCAGGTGACGGGCCAGGTCATCCAGGTGGAGCGGTGCTTCAACCGTAGTCACCTGCCGGATCTGGTCAAGCTGCACCGCGGTCGCCTCGTAGCTGAAGAAGTCTTCGGTGCTCAGGGACGGCACTGGCGGAAGGTGGGCCCGGAGGAAGGCCCTTCCCTCTGGCACTGGCGCCGGAGCCGACTCCGCCCGGTGGGCGATGGGCACTTCCGCGACGCTGGCCGCCACGGGTGAAGGCAGTGGCTCCGGGGGGGTTGGGGGCGCCACGGAAGGCGCCTCCTTGGCAGCGGTCAGTGCCTCCCGCAGCCGTCGGATCTCACGCTCCTGGTCGAACCACCAGTCGGTGGACCAGATCCGGTGCAGGCGCCATCCCAGGCCTTCCAGCACCTCGTGCCGGAGCCTGTCCCGGTCCCGGGCTGTGGGCGCTTTCGCGTAGGGCTGGCCATCGCATTCGATCCCGAGCAGGTAGCGACCTGGGTCGCTAGGGTCCACCACCGCAATGTCCAACCGGTAATGGCCGCAGCCCACCTGCGTGTGGGCCTCGAAACCCAGCCGCGCGACGGTCTCGAAGATCTCCCGCTCGAACCCTCCCGCGAATTTCACTGGCGGCGGCTGGGCAGTCGCCGCATGCCGCTGGGCTACGTATTGCAGGAACTCCTTCAGGTGCGACGCTCCCACCGATTTGGTCCGGTGCAGGTCGATCTGGTCGTGGGTCAGGGTCGAGAAGACCCTCATCTGCTTCCGAGCCCGGGTGACCGCCACATTCAGGCGACGCTCGCCGCCTGCGTTGCTCAGGGGCCCGAAATGCAGCCTCAATCGCCCCTGCTCGTCTCGGGCGTAGCCGATGCTGAACAGGATTTCGTCCCGCTCGTCGCCCTGCACGTTTTCCAGGTTCTTCACGAACGGCGGTTCTCCCCCCTGCCAATGGGCTTCGATCTCCGGGTCCAGCGAACGCTGTTCGTCGAGTAGGTCTTGGATATACCGCTGCTGACTCATGCTAAAGGTGACCACCCCGAAGCTGCGCTCTCCGGGTGCCGTCTGGCGCAAGGATGCGACCAGGCTGGCCACGAGCCGTTCCGCCTCCACAGGGTTGGTGCGCTCTTTCTTCCGGTCCTTGCACCCGCCGCTGTAATAAACGCCTTCGGGCACGGGATGCCAGACCACCCCCAGGTCGGCCACCTTCCGCGACGCCGCCGGGAACACATTCAGGCGGTTCTCGTAGTAGCGCTGGTTGCTGAAGTCGATCAGGGACTCGTGGCGGCTCCGGTAGTGCCACCCCAGCCACTGCTCAGGCATTTGTTTGGCTACGGCCTCATCCAGGATGCTTTCTAGCTCCACCACGTCATTTTCATCCGGCGTCCCTTCCTCTTCCAGGCTCCGGCTGAAGAAGCTGGTCGGAGGCAACTGCCGGCTGTCCCCGACGATGACGACCTGCCGGCCCCGGGCCAGCGCCCCGATGGCATCGTGGGTGCTGATCTGGGACGCCTCGTCGAAGACGATGAGGTCCATCGGGTCCGCGTCTGCCGGAAGGTACTGGGCCACTGACAGCGGGCTCATGAGCAGGCAGGGCTTGAGCCTGGGCAGCAGCTTCGGGATGGCCTGAAAGAGCTTCCTCACGGCCATGTGGCGCGTCTTCTTGCGTGTTTCTCGCAGAAGGACGCCCAGGTCCGAGGATTCCGCGACCGAGTTCCCCACCGCGGGAAGGCGGCTTTCCAGGCTGTGTACCACCACCTGGCGAGACAGGGCCAGCCACCGGCGGTCAATGTCCCGGAATCCACCCACCTTTGCGTGGTGGTGGGCGCCGTCGAAGGACCTGAGCACGGGCTCCCGGTCCTGGATGGCGGCGACCCAGTCCGTGTAGAGGGCCTTTTCGAACGCATCCTTGAGGCGGTCCGCAGCGATCAAGTCTTGCTCGTGGGCCCGTGCGAGTGCAGCCAGGTTTACCTCGCCGAGGGCTCCCGCAGCTTCGCGGTAGTGGCACCAGGTCCGCATGAGGCGCAGGTTCTCGGACCACCTCTGGAAGCATCCATCCAGCCAGGTGGAATAGCCCTCCTCCGACCAGGCAGCCCAGCCAGCCAGGCCCGCGAGTCCCAGGAGCTGCCCGAGCCGGGATTCCATGGAAGCGAAGGTCCGGATGGCCTGCGAGAGTTCCGTCTGGACCACCTGGAGACGCGCGCCGCCCAGGCGGGACTTCAACCCTCGGCGGATCGCGTCGGTGGACAGGTGCCCGAGGTGCCCTTCCAGGCGGGCGATCCGGGTCTCCAGGAGCCCGAAATCCTCGCTCCGGGCAGGCGCCAACCGCTTCGAGAACGCGGCCACCCGAGCCCGCAGTTGGGCTTCCAGGCGCTTAACCTCGATGGCTTCAGTCAGATCTAGCAGCACCTGGGGCGGCTCGGGCAGCGATGGGGTGGCACAGGGCGACAGTTGCTTCCGGGCGCCCCAGAGGGTGAAGAAGCGCAGCAGCGGGAATGCATGGGCCTGCTGCTGGTAGGTAGCCTGCAGCCCCCCGAGTTCCAGGCTCCAGAGTTCAGGCTTCCACCGGGCCGCAAGGACTCCCCTGCGGAGGGTCAGCGCGGCCTGCTCGGCCTTGTGGGCTTCCGCTTCCTCCTTCAGGCGACGCCATGCCTCCGGTTCCAGGGCTTCTGCGGGCATTAGCCCCTCGCAGACCGCGTCCAAGGCCGCTGAAAGGTGTTTCACGGACTCCAGCGTGGAAGGGGTGGAGGTGGCGAGCAGGCCTGCCGCGGCCTGGGTGGTCTCATGGACCCGGGCCAGGGCCTGGGTGGCCTCCTCCAAGGCCTCCCGCGCCTGCCCCTCTCCCTCGTGGGACCAGGCGCCTGGATGGGTGCCGGACCATGGGTGGGCGCCTGCCGGCTCAACGCTCTGGGCGCGGCTGGCGAAGGCCTCCACGTCATTGCGCATACGCCGGAAGGCCTCTGGTCCCAGGTCCGCCAGGCCCTTGAGGCCCAGGACCACCCCAGGCGCCTTCCGAAGTTCCAGGGCTCGGCTCGCGCCTTCGAAGAGACTGATCCCGAGGGATTGCGGCCGATGCAAGGCCGTGGCGTAGGCATTAAGCTCCTTCCGCAACGCCTGGAGTTCCCGGGACCGGGTGTCCACGTCCACCGTGGCAACGCGGTCCGAGCGTTCCAACACCTGGCGGAAGGAATCCAGCACCTGCTTCTTGTGGCTCTTGTGGGAGTGCAGCTCCAGGCAGAAGTCGCCAAGGCCGGCCTTTTTCAGCCGGGAGTAGACCACCTCCAGGGCGGCCATCTTCTCGGACACGAACAGCACGCTCTTGCCAGCAGCCAAGGCGCAGGCGATGAGGTTGGTGATGGTCTGGGACTTGCCTGTGCCGGGAGGGCCCTGGAGCACGAAGTTGCGGCCATGCAGGGCTGAGGCTACTGCGCTCAACTGCGTGGAGTCTGCATCGAGCACGCAGGCAAGCTGCGCGGGGTCCTGCTCGTCCAGCGTTTCGGCGGGCGCCGCTTCCGGCTGTTCCGGGAACACACCGTCCTCGGCGCGGGCCAGGTGCTGGACGACGGGACTCCGCATCAGCGCCTCGGCGTTGTCCTCAAGGTCTTTCCACATGAGGAACTTCGTGAAGGTGAAGTGCCCCAGATGCGTCTCCTCCAGGACCTCCCAGCGCGGCATTCGCTGGATAGCTTCGCGGGACCGTCGGAGCAGTAGCGGAATGTCCAGGCCGGAATCGTCCGGCTCCAGCGCGGCGAGGAATCCAAAATCGACCCCGAAGTCCCGCCGCATCTTCTCGGCCAGGGTGAGGTTGGGCATCGGGTCCTCAGGCTCCCGGCACACCTTCACCCGGCGCAGCTTCCGGTCGAATACGAGCTTCACCGGATAGAGGAGCAACGGGGCCAGGCGCGGCTGGGGCGCATCACCGGATTCGTACCACTTCAACAAGCCCACGACGGCGAAGAGGGTGACGGCGCCTCCTTCTTCCAGGTCCGTCTGGGCCTGGCGGTCCAGGCTGCTGGCCCGGGTCCAGAATTCTCCCGAAGGCAGGGGGGAATGGAGCGTGCCACCCGCCTGGTCCTGGATCCGCCTTCCGCGCCACTCGCCCGCGTCGTCTCTTGCCGAAAGCAGACGGAGGTCGCGTTCATCCCGGCTGTCTTGAGGCGGTTTGGGCAGGATCGCGAACTCCCTTCCATCCGCCAGGGCGTCCTCGAACCGGGGCACGTCGGGCACCTCGAGCGGAAGGGCGGCGTTTCCGGACAGCTTGAAATTGAGCAGCCGGTTCCTGAGGGACAAGTCCAGCAGGCGCTCCCTCCATTTCTGGAAGCGGTTGACTACGGTCTGGGATGGCGGAGGCGGTGGGGGAAGTGGCTGGTTGGCGGCGTCCAGCGCCGCTTCTTCCAGGATCTGACGGAGAGGATCCACGGGTGCGCCCGTCCCAGCCGGCTCTGGTGAGGCAGTAGGAGCCTGGACAGCCACATCCCGGATCGGAAGCGGCAGGAATCGCTCGCCCCGGACGACATGCACATCCAGCGCATAAGCGAACCGGGTTTCCTCGTCCAGATGGGCTAGGGCGGTGTGTTCAGCCACGGCCATGGCGACCGGAGGGTCCTGCATGTTCACGGTCCCGTCCCAGAGCAGCACCTGGTCCAGGGCCACCAGGGTCCGCAGGCGGGCCGTGTCCTCCACGATGCCCTCCGGGAACCGCTCGTCCACGAGCCACACGCCGGGGAAGGCATGACCCTGGATCAGCACCACCAGCGGGTGGAGGCCCATCTGTTCGAGGCAAGCCGCGGCCAGTAGGGTGATGTCCAGGCAGTTCGCCAGCCGATCATGAAGGATCATGTCCGGAAGACGGACCTTCTGTCCGGTGGCCTCGAAACTGGCGGGGACGCCGATGTAGCCGAGGTTCAAGCCCTGGATCACCTCGTAGAGCGCCATCACCTGGGCTCGGGCCACTCGGGGCGAACGGGACTGGTAGCCGTCGATGGCCGCCGTGCCGGACGCGGCACGGAGCCGGTCCGACACGCGCCGCAAGATCTGGCCGATGACGGGGTGGTTGGGCAGCACGAAGGAGGCCAGGAGCGCGGGCGGCGTTCGGCTTCCGGGCCAGTGGTGGCAGGGCAGCACTTCAACGGATGTGGAACCCATCGCGGCCATATTCCCCTGGGCGTTGAGGATCCACACGAGATCCGCCGCCTCCGTTTCCACCACCGAGCGCAGCCGCCCGGCGGGAAGGCGGTACTCGATGCGATCCAGGACAAAGGACTCGCCCGCCGCGATGGGGGGAACCTGGAGCGTCTTGACAGGACCGAGATCCGGCCGGAGTTCGAGGATCAGTTCCCCCCCAGGGAATCCCTGCCCTTCCTTCGCCCCCAGGCGCAGCCCCCGGATTAGTGGGACACCACAATGCTCTCCCGCCCAGGACAGCGTCGAAGCCACATTCAGGTCCACCGACACCTGAATGCCCTGGCCTGTTTCCGCGACTTCCTCCAGAGGCATGTCCCCCCCAATTCATGAGAATAAAAGCCAGTCTATCGAGCGCGCCCCGTGACGAACGGAACAACCGGCCCATCCCATAACACCGACTTGTGAATATCCCATTTACCTTCTACCCCATTACTGAAACAAACGCCGAACAGAGGATCGATTGGCTTATTCCTTAACCGTAGACAGGCGCGACTGCGCGACGGAGGCAGGGGGAACTACCGACCTATGGCCGAATTCAATTCGGGGCCGCGTCAGCGGCCACTGGTTATTATGATTTTTTATCTAAGTATATGTAGTTATTTACCTTGAACTGATTTGAAATCGAACCGAACTAACTCGGGACAGATCACCAGAATGACTCCCTACAACCTTGATTCAGATGAGCCGGTATCGGAACCATCAGTGTGGTGGGGCCTTCGCGAGTGGATCGAGCGGATTCAGAAGAAGTGATCCGGTCTCGCTCAGGCGAATGGCCCTTCTGCCTTCTTGAGCTGATTGGCAAGGGCATTGATGGAGATCCGAATGCATGCGACTTGTTTCTTCCCATCCAGCGCATCGTGGAGTCGAAGAAAGGAAGGGCTCTGGTTTGATGAAAGCAATTTGGTGCGCGACCAAATCGAGCTCATGGAGGCGTCAGAAACGCTGGTATCAGCATCTCGAACAGTCTTAAGATGAGACATCTTTAAGAACAGCCTTAAGGTTGGAGTGAGTCATGTCCTGGTATGAACCGAACCGGCCATTGATGGAGACAATTGCTGCCGAAAATCAGAGCTACATCAACACCTACAGAGATAGACCCCAATACATCACCGAGCATTATCAGTGGGAGCAGCATCTCCAGAATGCCTACCAAGGACGAGAACTGTTCGAGCTCATCCAGAATGCGACGGATGCGGCCAGGGATGTCGAAGGTGACCAAAAAATAGAACTTCGCCTCGAAGGTGAAGTTCTTTATTGCGCCAACACCGGGAGCAGCATCACCCCGGATGGGCTTGAAGCCATCCGAGGAACCTATCTCTCCACAAAACCCTTCGACGCCATCGGTCATTTTGGCGTGGGGTTCAAGTCGGTCCTGAACCTGAGCGACGATCCTGCATTTCTGAGTACAGAAGCCAGCTTCCGGTTCGATGTGACCTGTCCGGCGCTGCGTGAGATTGCCCCAAACGCACCCGGTTATCCCAGATTGCGACTCCTAATTCCAATCACGAATCCGATAGAGGATGAGGTTCTTGCTGCTCTGAGATGGGCAACCACCGTGGTCCATCTACCGCTCCGCCAACACATCGCCACCTCGCTGCGGGAGCAGTTCCAGGCGTTCCCGGCGGAGTTCGCCCTGTTCTCCCCTCATGTGAACGAATTAAGGTTCACCAACGATGGGGCGGAACGAGGGATTTCTCAACAGGCGGAGCGCCAGAATAACGGCAGTACCTATGTCCTCCTGAGGCAGGGAGATGGCCCGGAACAACCCTGGCGATTGTTCAGCCATGATATGCCCCCGAACCAAGTACCGGAGGGCGCGGAAACTCCCTTCCGCCAGGGGCAAGTCATCGGACGCATTCCCATCGTGTGGGCCGTCCCGCTGGATATTGAGCAAACGATGACTTCCCAAGTGTGGGCCTTCTTCCCCACTGAAACCAGCCTTGGAGTGGGCGGAATCCTGAATGCCCCCTGGGCGACTGAGGACAACCGGAAACGCCTGGATCTGGCAGCAAAAAAACCCTACAACCAAGGCTTGGCCGCTTTCGTTTGTAAATCGATTGCCGATGATTTCCTTATTCTACGAGACGACTTCAAGGCGTCCCCGGGAAGATTGCTCGATTTGTTGCCGGCCGTCCCCACTGGGCGTGTGGAGAGGCTGGAATTCGAACTCACCTTCCGAGACCAGCTCAAAGAAAGGCTTGCTGGCAAGGACATCATTCGTGCCGGTGATAAATGGGTACAACCCGACCAGGGTTGGCTCCCAGGCGGTCCGCTTCGAAAGCGTGAACCCTTGAACTGGGTTGAACAAAACCTTTGGAATTTCCTCTGGAATGGGAGGCGATTGTGCCACCCAGACCTTTATGGGAAGGACGCCAGAGCCACCAAAGCCAGGGATCTGGGCGTCGAAGAAGTCCCTTTGTCCGCGCTTTTGCCCAAACTCGTGGGGATGACTCCAGGGGAATGGGCGGAAACCAGTCGAAAGGCTTTGGAACTCGCCGCACTCGTTCTGCAGGTAGATGAGAACCAACTCGCCACCCTACGGGGCATTAAGTTTATCCCATGCACGGACGGGGCCCTGCACCCTCCAGCGGACATCCACCTGGCGGCAGAAAACTCTCCCGATGTGGCCGGGCTTCATTTCCCCATTGCTGAACTAAGGCGTGGAGAGGGCTTCGAGCACCTGAAACGGCTTGGGATTGTATTTCCAGACGACCCGCGGGTCGAGGCACTGAAACGCAGGCTGGCGGAGGTCCCACCTCGCCCCGATTTGGCGGCCCAACAGGCTTGGGCCGAGGTCTGGCGGTGCTTCCAGGATCCCGAGGCGCCTCCCCAGCTTGTGGGCGTACTTCGAGAGCACCTTGCACAAGCTCCAAATAAGGCATGGGTCCAAGCTGCCAATGATGCGTGGAAGCGGCCGGGACGATTGCTCCGGAACGGTGCTATATGTCCTGGATCGGATTGGGATGCTCCCTATCGTGTGGATGAAAAAATGTTTGGGCAGTATACGGATGAGGTCTGCAGTGTCCTTGGCATCAAACCACAACCGACACTTCGCCACCCCGAAGCGGAGCCTTGGTTTGATCGGGCCGACCTTCTGAATGAGTTCAAACGGGCACTACATGTGCAGCACCCCAACGCACCGAGTCCCCAGGCGGCGAGCCTCCAATTTGGCTCTGATTTTCGTGTACCCGGCCCCCTAGAAATGTTGCAGGATCACACTGTCCCTGCCGATTACAAGACTGCCCTGGTCCGGGCGGCGCGGCAATTGATCCAATCCCATCCTGACCGCACGAATTGCCTCACCGCTCGTTACATTTGGAACAACGCAAATGTTTTTCTTCATTCTTGGATACCCTCTCCGATCTTCGGGTGGGCGCAAGGTCTCGGATTCGACCTCAACCCCCCACCCCCACTCCCTACATGGACGCAATTCATTCAGGGCATCCAGACGAACCATGCCCAAGGGGGCGATGTTCCCGATGCATGGGTTCGCCAGTGCGCTCCAGTAGAAAGGGAGCATCTGGAAGATGGACCAGGCCGTGATCGGGCATGGCTCACTTTGTTCCTATTTGCAGGGGCCCATTCAGCGGCCTGGGGCCATGCGGCCCGAGCCAGCGGATTCGTAGGCTGGTGCCAAGGCGCGGGCCATCTAGACACGATGATCATGCATCCGCCCCATCCGGATGACCATGGTCGCGGGGCCGACGCCTGGATGAGACTGCTCTGGCAACAGAACCTGAGTTCAGATGAGGAGTTCGATTTTACCTTCCGGAGCCTCTTTGCACGAATGTTCCGGATGACCGCCTACCTGGATGCCTATCGGCAGTATTTCCTGTCCTTCAACAGGTGGCCCCAGGGCCAGCCCATTGAACCCATATGGCTCAGTCAACCCAATACCAACCCACATCTCCCTGACCATCTGCGGGGCCAGTTAGACCTGAACATGAACCGAATTTTGGGGCCGAAGGGAACCGTTGTGGTGATTCGAGAACTCCAGCGGCTCGGCATTCTGAACCACCCCCAGTTGGTCCCCTTCGGGTTTGTCCCATCGGGCCGCCTGCTGAGAAGATTGGAGCTGGACGACTCGGCAAGGGGCCTGGCTGAATCCCGCATGATCTATCAAAGGATCCATGAGGGCTTGGATCCACAGCAGCCCTGGAACGACGCCTGGTTCGACATTCCTTTCACGGGAGGTCTCTGGTGAACGAAGGGCCTGGTATGCCAGTGGATGCTGGCGCCACCGTGCATCATCCCACCCGGGGAACCGGGAGGGTCATCGCCCTGCAAGCGGATGGGCTGGCCGTGGTGGACTTCATCAGCGGGGGATTTGCCCGTGTGGCGGCAACGGAATTGCGGGAGCTGGGCGCCTGGGATGAGCGCATGGCCCAGGGCCGGCTGGACTCCCCGCTCGAGACGGTAACCCGCTTGCTGGGATTCGCTATCCAGTCTGTCCAACAGCGATGGGGTGTTTTTTCACGCAGCCGCATTCAACTGCTCCCGCATCAGATTTGGGTGTGTCGGAAGGTGTTGGACCGCTGGCCTCCGCGTTGGCTGGTGGCTGATGATGTTGGCCTAGGCAAAACGATTGAAGCCGGGCTGATCTTGAAAGCCCTGCAGGCCCGGAAGAAGCTCCATCGATTCCTGGTGCTCTGCCCGGCTAGTCTCGTCACCCAATGGCAAGCTCGCCTTCATGGGATGTTCGGAATCGGCACCGCGATCTACAACAGTGACGAGGATCGGCCAGGAACAACCTACTGGGAACTGCAACAACAAGTTGTGGCGTCTCTTCACACCCTCAGAAACGACGAGAATGGCCGCCATGGACGCCTTCTGCAAGCGGCGGCTTGGGATGTGGTCATCGTGGATGAAGCCCATCACCTGGGAGAGAAGCCCAAGGAATCCACCCTGGGCTTCTCTTTGGTGAAGAAGATGAACCGGGCTGGCCGGATCAAGGGACTTGTTCTGTTTAGCGGCACACCTCACAAAGGTGTGGATTATTCCTTCTTGGCATTGATGAACCTGCTGAGGGCCGACTTGTTCGATCCGGACCGCCCACTGGAGGCGCAATTGGACTCACTGCCCTTGGCCTTGATCCGGAATTCCAAGTCCAATGCCAGTGACCTGCAAGGGAATAAGTTGTTCTGTGGAACGACCCTTCAGGACCATACCTTCACCTATTCACCCGCCGAGCAGGCATTTTACGACCGGCTTTCGGCATTCATCCAAGAGGGGCTGCTGTACGGCCAAGGCCTAGGGGAGGCTGATGGTCGGGCCGTCGGGCTGGTCCTCATCACATTCCAAAAACTCGCTGCGAGTTCAGTGGCTGCTGTGACCCGGGCACTCCGACGACGCCTTCGTTCCATCCAAGACAACCAGGAGCGGATGGTGCAGTTGGAATATGCACGCCGGGCATTGAGTGGCCATCCTGATATCGCAGAAAATGCAGACCTTCTGAGCGAGCTTGACGAACTAATCTGTGATCTTCAAATTCTTGAAGGCCGCATAAGTCTGGTGCGCAATGAAATCCCTTTTCTGGCGGAGCTCATCCATCTGGCGGAGCAGATTCAGGAAGAAACCAAGCTCAAGCACATCCTGAATCTCCTCGAACAACCTGAATTTGATGATCGCTCGATTCTCTTCTTCACAGAGTACAAGGCTACCCAGTCTCTTCTCATGGGGATGCTCCGAGAGCGATTTGGGAAGGACCTCACGGGATTCATCAACGGCGATGGCGTCGCTCAAGCTATTCCGCTCGCAAACGGTGGATTCATCGATTTGAGGGAACCTCGGCAGGCTGCGGCTGAGGCCTTTAACCGGGGTCGTTACCGGTTTCTTGTCTCCACGGAAGCCGCCGGCGAGGGTATCGATCTGCAGGAGCGGTGCCACACTCTGATCCATGTAGATATGCCCTGGAATCCGATGCGGATGCACCAACGGGTGGGTCGCCTCTACCGCTACGGGCAGCGGAAGGTCGTCGAAGTCCATACCTTCCGAAATCCAGGCACCGTGGAGAGCCGCATTCACGATCTTCTACAGGAAAAGCTCAGACGTATCTCAACCGCCTTTGCCGCCGCAGCCGAGGATGCAGAAGATCTCCTTCAGGTGGTGTTGGGAGTTGTCCAACCAGGTTTCTACGAAGAATTAGCCATGCGCGTGGCGGCCCACGAGAACGAGGAGACGGTGCATTCCTGGATTGAGGAAGGGTTTGGAGGCATCGGAGTGGTGGATTCTGTCCGAAACCTGTTAGGCCATGTGGCCCACTTCGATTTCCAGGGCGTGGGCACTGGTCTACCGAAGGTCGACCTCCCCGATCTCAAGCCATTCTTCAAAGGAGCGCTGGCCATTCATGGAAGGGAGTGGATGGAGGATGCAGAAGGCAGGGGATCATTTCTCACTCCGGAGACCTGGCAGGGCCCGTATGGAATTTGCGACCGGTACGATGGAATGGTTTTCGAGCGCCAAGAGGCTCCGCTACACAAAACCCTCGGCGCCGACTTCGATCTATTCCAAGTAGGGTTGACTCGTTCACTGGAGCGATCCGAGAACCTCACCTGTGTACCCAGGCGTCATTGGGAGAATCATCCTCTCGTCGTTTTCAGGATCTATGAGCAAGTTCAAGTTGATGCAGCTGGTCCCGATGCAGTAATCGGAATTGTCCTTGAACCCAACGGATGCAGGGCGCTGAGGGACTGGCAGTTAATCAAGCTCTTGTCTCCGGTGGCAGAGGCTTGGCGGAGCCTGCGTCAAATGAATCAGGCACAACCCGCTCAAACATTTTCGGGGCTAGTAGAGGAGGCCAGCACCTTCCTCCAGCGGGATCGACAGCTACTGGCCGAAACAGGTTTCCCAAATCCTAGAGTCGATTGCATTGGTGTAATTCTTCCAGGGCTTCCCTAACTTCTTCGGCCAAGTCCTGTCCAGAGCGCCCTTCGTGCATCTGCATCCGAGATACCACCCACCTGCGGGATTGCGAAAGGCTCGCAGGCGCGAGGCATTTTCCGGAGGACGAGGTTGACCGCAAGGCCTCAATGGGGATCGATCCTTTGAAACTCTCGAAGAGGATCCATGATGGCTAGGGTGTGCATCAGATCTCCATCGATAACAAGAGCGATTCCGAAGTGTGTATGGATCAACCCTGGCGTGGATTCGAATGGGTTCGGCTGTGATACCGCTAATCTGAAGACACTCCGCAAACCATTCGGCATGCCAAATCATGGCTACCGAGCGGCCGGCGATCTGGCAGCCTGGAACCAGCTTCAGGAGCAGCAGACGGCAAGACGGCCCTTCGCCATCTGGCGGAGGGGCTGATTTTACCAGACGGGTAGGCCGGAGAATGGCAGCCCCGACGGAGTGGACACCATTTGTCCAACCCATCGGTAGAGACTCAGCGATCAGGAGGTGATCAATGATCGCTCGAGCATGCAAGGTCTTTGGGGGCGCACTGCTGGTGGCCAGCCTCGCCTGCGCCCCACCGGCGACTGATCCCAACAAGGGCAACCTCACCCTGGGGGCAGTCCAGACCCGACTGGAGAACGGCAAGACCAGCAAGGCCAAGGTGCTGGAGTGGTTCGGCTCCCCCAACATCGCCACCAAGGACAGGAACGGCGAGGTCTGGAATTACACCCGGCAGGGCACGGCCACCGAGGTGAGTTCCAGCCATGTCGGCGCCTGGATGCTCATTGCCTCTGGCGGTAGCAGCACCGGCTTCAGCCGCAGCGGCAGCTATTCCTTCGACCTCCTCATCCGTTTCGACACCCACGACGTGGTCGTGGATTACAAGGTCCTTCAGACCGCCTTCTAGGAGCCCCACCCATGCGCCGAACCCTTCTCATCACCCCCGCCATCCTTCTCCTTGTGGCCTGTGCGCCGCCGGAGCTGACGCCGGATCAGCAGATGGCCCTCCGTCAGGCCCAGACCCGTTCCTTCGAGGTGCCCTACGGGACCACTTTCGCGGCCACCATGACCTACCTTCAGGACAACGCCTACCAGATCCGCCAGGCGGCCAAGGACGCGGGCCTCATCTCCGCCCACAAGGCCAAGGACCTCTCCGGCGCCGAGAAGTTCTGGGGCGCCTTCTTCGCCGGCTACCAGGCCAAGAAGGGCGATTCCTACGAAGTCTCCTTCACCTTCGACCAGATCGACGACGCCAACACCAAGGTCCGCGTGAACATCACCCACGGCACCTTCAACATGGCCGGCGCCAACACCGACGTGCAGGCCGTCACCGACCCCGCCCTCTACAAGTCCGTCATGGGTGCCCTCGCCCTCGAAGTCCAGCGCAAGCACCTGACCACGCAGATGCGGCAGGAAAAGACGACGGCGGCCACTCGATAGCCCATCGTTCACGGGGTGTTGAGTTCAGCAACACCATCTCGATGCATTCGATCACTTATTGCGGCGAGGCAAAATAGATTACTTCAGGGTGTATAGAATCAATCAGGATCCCTGCTTATGACTCAGCCACAACCTGGTCAATTCGTGAAGCTCCGCCGCCGCTTTGGGCGGGTGGTCAACGTCGTTCCCCACCAGGGGGACCAGCACGGCGTGACCTCCCTGGTGGAGGTGAGCTACCTGGACACCTGGTCCCATCCAGAGTCGGACAAGGTGATCTGGCATCTGGAAGAACACGCGGGGGCCAAGGTCATGTCCTCGTTGACGCTTCCCAACCCCATCGAGGGGAAGGCCGATGACCCGGCCGACCTGGAAGCCATGCTTGATGCCTGCCGCTGGACGGCCCTGGATCGCCTGCCGGACTGGAGCCCGGATCCCCTGGTCCGGGCCCAGCACGCCCCGCTCACGGGCGTGTGGCACTCAGCGGTGGAGCCCGAGGACTACCAGCTCATCCCCGTGCTCAAGGCCCTGGCCATGCCCCGAGTGACCCTCCTGCTGGCGGATGACGTCGGCCTTGGCAAGACCATCGAAGCCGGGTTGGCTCTCTCCGAGATGTTCAACCGACGCCGCATCCGCCGCGTGCTCGTGATGTGCCCGGCGGGGCTCCAGCAGCAGTGGCAGGAGGAGCTCCACGACAAGTTCCACCTCGACTTCGACATAATGGACAGCCGCATGGTGGACCGGCTCCGGAAGGAAGAGGGGTTTGACACCAACCCCTGGATGGTCCATCCCAGGCTCATCACATCCATGGACTTCCTCAAGCAGGAGGGCGTAAAGGACCAGTTTATGGAGGCGTCCAGCCGATTCAGCCAGGAAGGCCAGAGCCTCTTCCCGGGCTTCGACCTGTTAATCGTGGACGAGGCCCACAACCTCGCCCCCAATGCCCTGGGCGACGACTCCCAGCGCACCCAGCTCTTGCGGGATCTGCTGCCTTGCTTCGAGCACCGCCTCTTCCTCACGGCCACGCCCCACAACGGCCATACCCGCACCTTCACGGGCCTCCTGGAACTCCTCGACCCCGTCCGCTTCCACCAGGACGACACCTTCCCCGTCGCCGCCCAGCAGCAACTCCAGCTCGTGATGGTCCGCCGCCTCAAGAAGGACATCAACGCCCAGTGCCTGGAGCCCCGGTTCAAGGACCGTCGCATCGAGGCCATTCAGCTTCCGGCCTACGGACTCAAAGAGGCCCGCCTGTGGACCGCGCTCCGCGCCTATCGCGAGCGCGGCCTGACAATCTTGGGCCGCCTGGGACGGCGGGAGCAGCATGTCGGGCGCTTCCTGTTCACCTTGCTCACCAAGCGGGCCCTCTCCAGTTCCTATGCCTTCGCCCGCACCTGGTGGTCCCATATGGAGGGCCTGGAGAACCACGCTAAAGTCCAGTCCCTGCGCGAGGAGGTCGCCCTCCAGGAGGCCCGCGCCGCCCAGCGCCAAGCCGAACGGGAGGCGGACAACGAAGCCGCCCGGAATCTATGGGAGCAAGAAGCCCTCCTCAAAGGCGCCCGCTGGCTGGCCGCCGTGGCCAAGGACCTGCTGGAGCCTGCCGGGGAGGTCTCCGAGGCCCTGGAAGCCCTGGGCTGGACCCGCGCCCGGACGGCCCGGGCCCTGGGCGAGGATGGCGCCGCCAAGCCCATGGTTTGGCCCAACGCCTGGCCCGAAGACGCCCGCTGGGGCGCCCTGAAGACCTGGATCACCCAGCACCTGCTCACGCCCGCCGGGGAGTGGACGGACGAGCGCCTCATCCTCTTCACCGAATACCGCGACACCCTCGACTACCTGCGGGCCCGCATGGACGCCGAGGGCTTCAAGACGCCCCGGGTCGAGGAGTTGCACGGCGCCAGCGACGCCAAGGACCGCGACCGCATCAAGAAGCTCTTCAACAATCCCCAGGCGGATCTCCGGATCATGGTGGCCACCGACGCCGCCAGCGAGGGCCTCAACTTCCAGGAGTCCTGCCGCTACGTCATCCACCAGGAGCTGCCCTGGAGCCCCACCAAGCTCGAGCAGCGGAATGGTCGCGTGGATCGCCACGGCCAGTTCCGGGATGTGGTGGCCCATCACTTCGTCAGCGACCAGGACGAAGACCTCGCCTTCCTCGATCTCCTCGCCCGCAAGGTCCACACGGTCCGGGAGGAACTGGGCTCGGCGGGCCAGATCCTCGATGCCGCCGTCACCCAGCATTTCCTGGGCGAGAAGCGCACCGCCAAGGGGCTCCTCGAATCCGTGGAGGGCCGCGTGGCGGCCTCCACCTCCCGCGCCGATTTGCAGGGCGCGGACCACGGCTCCAGGGAGATCCTGGAACGCACCCGCCGCCAGCTCAAGGGCATGGAGCGGCAGATGGGGTGGAGTCCCGATCGAGTTCGCCGGCTGCTGGAGCGGGCCGTGCGGGGCAAGGGCACCGTCGCCGCCGTCGCCCACCGCCCGGGGCACTTCACCTTCCAGGAGCCCAAAGCCTGGGAGGATCTGGTCAAGACCAGCCTCCTGGACGACCGGGGCAGCCGGCCCTACCTGGTGTTCGATCCCGCCACCTTCGAGCAGCGCATCAACGGGCTCCGCACCTTCCGGAACGAGCCCGATGCCCTGCTGCTCCGCCTGGGCCATCCCGTCCTGCGCCGCGCCGTCCACGAGATCCTGAGCCGCGTCCACGAAGATCCCACCCACCGGTGGACCCTCGGGACTGCGGAGCTTCCCTCAGGTGTGGAGGGGGTGCTCATCCTCCATGCCGAGCTTCGGGCCCAGAACGATCTCCGGGAGCACCTGCATCACGAGATCCTTTCCATCCCGTTCCAGTGGGCCGGGGATCGCCTCCTGCCCATGGAGCCTCGGGAGTGGGATCCCTTCGCTGACAAGCCCCTCCAAGCCCTTCCGCACGACCGCGGGATCGCCCTCCATGCCCGCCTGAACCAGGTATGGACCCGCCTGGAATCCACCCTGGCCGCAGCCCTCAAGCAGATCGAGGCCGACCAGCAGAAGGTGCTGGCGGAGCGGGCCAAGGTCTGGAAGACCGAGCTGGCCGCCGAAGGCAAAGCCCAGTTTGAGGCCCGCCTGAAGGAGATCGCCGACAACCTCAGCGAGAAGGGCCTCAAGCGTCTGGAGGAGAAGATCCTCGCGGACCAGAAGGAACTCCTCGCCATCCGCCAGCAGGGCCAAAGCATGTTCGAGGACCTGGAGCTGGAGCGCCAGGAACAGCTCATAAACCTGGAGGACAGCCTGGTGGCCCGCGAGCAGCGAGTGGCCTTCCTCGAACAACGCAAGGCCGAACTCGTGGCCCTTCAGGACCAGTTGAAGCAGGCCCAGGACCGCTGGCTCACCAAGATCCTGCCCCGGCGCTATGCCATCCCTCCGGGCGGGTTGTCCGTCCTGCCCCTGGCCTTCGAAGTGCGGGTGGGAGGCTGACATGGTGAACCCGAGCACCTTCCCCCTCCCCTCCTGGTGGTCCGAACTGACCCACTTCGGTCAGACCCTTCACGCCGGCCACGCCCCCAAGCTCGACCTCGCGGATCCTCCGGCCAAATCCTGGGCCGCCCTGGCCGAATCCCTGCCGGATTTCAGGGCCTGGCTCGACCTGGGCCCCACCAAACGGGAAGCCCAGAAGGAATCCCTCTACCAGTGGCTCGATGCCGTGCTGGAAGGCTTTCTGGGCCACAGCCCGCAGGATTTCCTCAAGCACAGCGCCATCGGCGATACCTGGAAGGTGGTCGGGCCGGATGGCCGGGCCCTCAAACCCGAGCGCCTCCTGCGCCTGAACCCGCCCGGCGAGGAACACGCCCTCCCGATCTTCATCACGGTATCTCCCCTCAATCAGAAAGATGGCAAGCGTCGGGCCCTCGACCTCGACCGCTTCCTCCGGGCCAAGCAGCTTCCCATGGGGGTCCTCACCGATGGCCGTTCGCTCCGGTGGGTCGTCGCGGGCACCCACCAGAACGCCTTCACCCAGTGGGACCTCCTGGCGGGCTGGGGAGAGGGCGAGGCCAAGGCCCCCTGGCGCGGCCTCTACACCCTCTTTGGCCGGGGCCAGGGCTGGCAGCCCACGCCAGGCCAGGACCGCCCCCACCAGCTTGCCCTCTGGCTCCAAGAGAGCGGCCAGATGCAGGGCGACCTCTCCACGACCCTGGGCGAGCAGATCCGGGAAGCCGTGGAAACCCTCGTCCATGCCTTGGACCGCTGGTCCATGGAGGATGCGGCCCGCCTCGCGCCCCTGGCGGAGGTGGAGCCCGACCCGCTCCGGCAGAACCACGCCCTCTACACCGCCGCCGTCCGCCTGGTGATGCGCCTCGTGGTCATTGCCTTCGCCGAAAGCCGGGGGCTCCTGCCCAAGGATCTCGACGCCTACAAGCAGAGCTACGGCCTGGAAGTCCTCTGGCAGCGGCTCAAGCGGGCCAGGGGCGAGGTGGGCTTCGACCATCAGACCTCCGCCTGGGTCCAGCTCCTGGGCCTCTTCCGCCTGGTGCATGATGGCTGCGCCCATCCCAGCCTGAACCTCCGCGCCTACGGCGGCGATCTCTTCCAGCCCGGCGACTCATCGAGCCCGGATCCCATCGTTCGCGCCCTGTCCCTCTGGGAGTCCGTGGAAGGCGTGCCCGTCTCTGACAAGGATGTGCTGGCCGTCCTGGATCGCCTCAAGCGCACCACCGTGCGCGTGAACGGCAAGGCCGTGGCCACCCCGGTGGACTTCAGCACCCTCAGCACGGAATACATCGGTCTGCTCTACGAGGGCTTGCTGGACTACGACCTCCGCACCGCCGCGGAGCCCATGCTCCTCCTGAACCTGGGGCAGCAGCCGCTGCTACCCCTCAGCCTGCTCCAGGCCAAGAACGAGAAAGAAACCAAGGAGCTGCTGGAGACCCTGGCCAAGGAGAAGGCCACCAAGGCCAGCACCGAGGAGGACGGCGACGACGAAGACGAGGGAGAGGACGGTGCCGACGACGAGGCCGAAGAGGCCCCTCCGGCCGAGGAGCCGGACGCCAGCGCCGAGGCCCCCGACCCGGTGGAAGCCGAGGCCGAGGTCGCCCCCGAACTCACCGCCGCCGCCTGGGCCTGGGCCGCCGAGGCCGCCCGGATCATGCCCTCCCGCTTCGGCCTGGGCAACCTGCGGCGCGGCCAGGCCAAGGCGGAGAAGCCCGCCGACATGGACGCCGAGGAGTGGAAGGACCGCCTCCAGCGGGCCGCCCGCAGCCTCGTGGCCCGGGTCATCCCCCAGGGCGAGCGCTACCTCATCCGCTGGTCCGGCACCCGCAAGGGCTCCGGCACCTTCTACACCCGGCCGGCCCTCACGGAGCCCCTGATCCGTGAGACCCTCCGGCCCCTGTGCTTCGAGGCCGACGGCACGCCGAAAACACCCGAGGCCATCCTGGCCCTTCGGGTGCTGGATCCGGCCATGGGCAGCGCCAGCTTCCTCGTGGGCGCCCTGCGCTACCTCACCCACGCCCTCTACGACAGCCTCGTACACCACCGGCGGCAGGGCAACACCCGTGACCGAGCGATCCTCACGCTGCCCTTCGGCCTCAAGGCCATCGGGAGCCCTGAGGAGAGCCTTCCGCCCGTGCATCCGGATGACCCCGACGCCGAGCCCAAGCTCAAGCGCCGCCTCAAGCGCTTCGTGGTGGAATGCTGCCTCTACGGCGTGGACATCAACCCCCTGGCCGTGGAGCTGGCCAAGATGGCCGTCTGGGTGGAGACCCTGGACCCCGACTTGCCCTTCGGGTTCCTCGACCACAAGTTCCGCTGCGGCAACGGCCTCGTGGGCTGCTGGCTCGACCGCGTGGACGACTACCCCATCCTGGCCTGGGACCGCGAAGGCGGCGACGGCAAGGCCGGCGCGGAAACCAAGGCCCTCAAGGAAGCTTTCAAAACGGCCAAGGCGCGGCTGGCCGATCAGCTCTTCAGCGGCGCCGCCTGGGTGATGGCACAGGACCACCAGGCCCCCGAGGCCGTGCTGCCCGCCGCCCGCATCGCCCTGGAGGCCCTGCACGCCCTCCCCATCCACGACGCGGATCGCCACCGAGAGGCGTGGCAAGCCCTGGCCGCCGATCCCACCCTCCAGGCCCTCCAGCAAGCCCTGGATCGATGGTGCGCCCTGTTCTTCTGGCCCGGCGTGGACGAAGAGGGTCAGCCCCTCACGCCCGAATCCCTGCCCATGCCCGACACCTGGCGGAACACGGCGTTCACCGCCACCACCCAGCGGCTGGCCGCCCGGCACCGGTTCTTCCACTGGGAGCTGGCGTTCCCAGAGGTATTCACGGGGCCCGAGACGGGCTTCGACGCTGTGCTGGGGAACCCGCCCTGGGAGGTCGCCAAACCCAACAGCAACGAATTCTTTACGGCCTTTGATCCCATCTTCCGCACCTACAAGAAGAACAAGGCCGACGAGGCCAAGGCTCGGCTCTTCGCCGCCCACGCGGGCCTTGAACCGCAGTGGAACGGCTATGTGGCGGGCTTCAAGGCCATGACTGGATGGGTCTCCTCGGCGGCCGCCCCCTTCGATGCCAGCCTGGCCCGGGGCAACCAGGGCGGCCTCTTGGCCAACCGGTGGTTGACCGAGCGGGCCAAGCACCCGCGCCACTCAGATCCCCAGCGCCCCTTCCGCCTCCAGGGCTCCGCCGACCTCAACACCTACAAGCTCTTCTTGGAGCAGGCCCGAACCATTCTCCGGAAGGGTGGGCGCCTGGGTTTCGTGGTGCCCTCGGGCCTCTACACCGATGCCGGGGCCAAGGACCTGCGGGACACCTTCCTTGCCCGGGATGCCTGGGAGTTGCTCTTCGGCTTCGAGAACCGGCGGAAGATCTTCCAGATCGACTCTCGGTTCAAGTTCGTCCTCACGGTGGTCACCAAGGGCCAGCCCACGCCGGATACGCCCCTCCAGGCGGCCTTCATGCGCTTGGACACGGGTGAGCTGGCCAACCCGCAGGCCCATACCCTGCCAGTGACGGCAGCCCAGGTACGGCGGTTCTCCCCGAACACGCTCTCCTTCATGGAACTGCGAAGTCCCAAGGATCTCGCCGTGGCCGAAAAGCTCTACGCCGACCATCCCCTCCTGGGGGATCTGGGGCTGAGCTACAACCGCGAGTTCGACATGACGAACGATGCGAAGCTATGGAAGGACGGCTCCCGAGCCAAGTTGGTAGCCGCCGGACTCCTGGCCCCTACTGAAGACACTCGCGACATCCGCGTGCGCTTCCGCCTGTGGAAGTCAGGGTGGGTGCCTCTCGTCGAGGGCAAGCACTTCTGGCAGTTCAACCCCTACTACCTGGGCAACGACACCGAGAACGGGCTCAAGAAGTTCTTGGACGCGCAGAGGTTCATACCCCGCGAGACCCTCCGGCAGGTAGCTGAGGATCAATGGCAGAAAGCCAAGGACAAGGCCGAGAAGAACGACGAGCCCTTCGATCAGACAGTGCTGGATTTCATGCCGTGGGTGAGGCCGAGAATCGTGTTCCGGGATGTTCAGAACGCCACCAACAAGCGCACCTTCATCGTCACACTGATCCCGCCGGTCCCGCACGGGAACAAGGCCCCCGACATCAGCGTCTCATCCCACGCACCGGGCCTCCTCACGGGCTTGTTGGGATCCTTCTGCAACGACTGGAGCATCCGCCGGAAGATGACCTCGACCCTCAACAAGTTCTATGTCGAGACCCTACCGGCACCAACCCACGGCGAAGAAGCTCTGCTCGACGGCATCCAGGCCCGAGCTGAGGCCATGTTTGGAGTCTCCATGCCCCCGGTGTCGGAGGCCGGGACTCGCCTCAGGATGCGCCTGGAACTAGACGCCCTAGTGGCCCACCTCTTTGAGATCCCTGAAGATATCTTCGCTCACATCCTCCTGGACCCTCTCGCCAAACCGAAAGGGTTCAATCGCATCGACGAGGGTCTGGTGGAGGCAGTGCGGCAACCCCAGCTCACGCTGGACGCCTATCGCCAGCTCCTCCAAAAGGGCCTCCACCGCTTCCTCCAGGACGGCGCCGAGTTCCCCGAGGCGGCCCTCCAGCACCGCCGCCCCCTCATCGAGATCTGGTCGCCCGCCGACGGCTGGGACACCGCTTGGGCCGAGGCCCGGGCCATGGCCGACTCCGATCACGAGTGGGACTTGTTCTTGGGCAAGGAGCACGCCGTCCAAGCCGAATACGGCAGCCTCGAAGGCGCCCTGGACATGGCCGCCTCCCCCGAACACGGCAAGGACCCCTACCGCGCCGACCCCCAGCCGGGCGCCCTCTTCGATGCAGACGAATTCCGCCGCGACGGACAACGGAGGCTGCTGTGAGCGGGGTGTGCCTCTTGTCATTCAGGGGGAGTAGGTCCCTTGATTTGAACTGGCGAAGAAGTCAGATGAATGAACCTCCGGAAGGCACCAGGAGGAACCGTGAAGGCTAACCGCCAGGATGAGATGGCGCTGGTCATGAAGGCGCTGGAAATTCGATCGAACCGGCAATCGAGAGATATCCTCCTCTTGGACCAGCAGGCAGATCCCCTACTGATTGAGGCAAAACAGGAGACTCAGGCCTGGGCTGAGTTACGTGGTTTGATCGGTACACCGAATCCCAGGGGGCTCGGTTCCGAACCCATCGGGACAACGCCTATTACGGCTGTCGAAGGTTTCCCGGCAGAGGAAGGATGGGATGAGATTCTCCGCGAGAGCCAACGCATTCTTGCAGAAGAAGGAATCGATCCTGCCGCGGTAAAGCTTGTGATACCGGGGGCCCTGACCCATTCAGATGTCGCCTGGGCCCTGGCCATTGGCGCCCTGGGGGCAGCCCTCCCATCCATCGGCCCGAGAGGGGGCTTCATCAAGTCGCAGTTGGACGCTCTGGAAGGCTTGGCGGACAAGGGCATGCTGCCAAGCTTCCTCGAAGCCATCTTCGGCGGGAAACATCCCGGTGATTTTATGGATGCCGGTGCGGGTGGCATGTATCACCGCTTCATTCATGGTCACGACCTGTTCTGGGCCTTGCCTAAGGGCATTCCATTGCTCGGGTTCACCGAGGGGATGGCAGGGGTCTTCCAGCACCTGCTGCGTGATTCTTGTGGAAAGACAGGCATCCCGCTGCCCGGTTCCCAACTTTTTGGACAGAAAATCGCAGAAGCGATGGGGGGCGATGGGATCAAAGATCTGTTTTCTGGACGAGACCTCAGCCGATACGCAGGATTCCAAATGGCTGATGGGGTGTCTACAGCAAGTGTTTCGTTCATGCTTTGGGTTCATGAGCGGGCAAAGGGAATCGATCCTGACTCCATTCGAAGCAAGAAGATCGCCATCCTGGCTCATGGCATGTGTTTCTCTGCCATCGCCATCGCCGCGATTACGCCGGGTCTTCGAACACTGGTTCGCTATCGTTCCCACCTCAACCATGCATCGCTGGTCATGATGTCGAAGAACGTCTTCCAGTTGTGGCGTCTGACTCGGAATTTGGATCAAGCGAACCTGGCCGAATTTGTCGACCTGGAGCGCGGCATGGACGAACTCAAGTTGATGCGCTTCGGCGGAGCCCAGGCGCTGGATCAAGAATGGCTGTCGATTTCAAGCAGCATGGCCTACTAGCAAGGTCCCCAACCTTCAGGAGAATTTATGCCCGTGATGCTACTGCCATTGGTGCTTGCCGCCCTTGGAGGAAGCGGGGTAGGAGCCTTCATCGGGAACCTGTTCGGGAAGAGCAAGGCCGCAGAGGCCATCGAACGGCTCCAAAAAATGATCCAAGAGCTCCAGCGGATCAATCGTGATCGTGAGGCAGAAGTTAACAAGCTGAAGGCGAAAATTTCCGCGCTTGAGGCCGAGGTAATGGCGATGAAGGCTCAGCGAGGCTTTGTCGAAAGATTCATCAGATGGATCATCCGCGAGCATCCAGAAATTCTTGAGCGCTATCGAATGATGCAAGAGGCGACAGTCCAAATCCTCAAGGTTGAGGCTGCCATGAAGGAATCCGAGAAGGAGGTGAATGCTGAAATCGCATGCCTGATGCAGACCTACCCTGCGGAAATGAAGACCCTTCTTGAGAAGGCCGGGTGATGACACGCATGCCGCCTCGGCCAAGGGCAAAGTCATGACTGACTTCGACCACGAGTGGAACCTGTTCCTGGGCAGAGAACACGCAGTCCAATCCGAATACGGTGCACTCGAAGGCGCCCTGGACATGGCCGCCTCCCCCGAGCACGGCCAGGATCCCTATCACACCGATCCCCAGCCCGGCGCCCTCTTCGATGCAGACGAATTCCGCCGCGACGGACAACGGAGGCTGCTGTGAGCAGGAAATGCCACGGCCTCCTCAATCACCACCGAGTTAACCCGCGAAACCTTATTGGAGTCCCATGTATCAGTCCGGCGGAACCATCCACAGGCTTCTGACCCGCGTGGCAGCAGGCGATTACCTCTTACCGGCCATCCAGCGGGAGTTCGTATGGGAGCCAGCTCAGGTCTGCAAACTCTTCGACAGCCTGATGCAGGGCTATCCTTTTGGAACTTTCTTGTTCTGGAAGATTCAGCCGCAGAACAGCAGTCAGTACCAATTCTATGATTTCCTTCAGCACTATCATGAGCGTGATGGATTTCTGTGCCATCGGAGGGAGAACCCTCCCGACCGGCCCTTCATCGCTGTGTTGGATGGCCAGCAGCGGATCACGGCTCTCAACATCGGACTGAGAGGCTCGTACGCTGAAAAGCTAAGGAACAAGCGTTGGAAAAACAACGATGCTTTTCCAAGGAAACGGCTTCATTTAAACCTCCTGGGGGGCCCTGATCCTGAAACGGGTACTCAATTCCAGTTCGAATTCCTGACAGATGAGGCAGCGGCCGAAGTGGGGCCGGAGAGCCTCTGGTTTCCGGTTCCCAAACTGTTTGGTGTGGGTGATAAGGGCTTGGATGAGCTCGTCGACGCCTTGGATGACCACGGGCTGAAGAAGGAGGATTTGAAAAGGGCCCGCGTCGTATTGCGAATGCTCTATCGGACCCTGCATGACAAGGAACTGGTCACCTATTTCGAGGAAGAAGAGCAGAGCCTGGAAAAGGTGCTCAACATCTTCATCAGGCTGAACTCGGGTGGTACCCCCCTCTCGTATTCAGACTTGCTGCTTTCCATCGCCGTGACCCAGTGGCAGAACCTCGACGCCCGCGAAGAAATCAGGTCCCTGGTGAAGGAGATGAACGAGACCGGATCTGGGTTTTCTTTCAGCAAAGACCTGGTTCTCAAGGCGGGGCTCATGCTTTCGGATATCGGGAGCGTCGGGTTCAAGGTCGAGAACTTCAACAAGGACAACATGGATCGCCTGGAGGCCAATTGGCAGGGCATCCGTGAGTCGCTATTGCTGGCGGTCAGATTGCTGGCTGAATTTGGATTCAGCGACCAGACGCTCTCTGCAGACAGTCCACTTCTTCCGATCGCCTACTACCTCCACCACCGGAAGCTTGATGAAAAGTACCTCACCCTGGCCAAATATGCCTCCGATCGAGAGGCCATCAGGGACTGGCTCCTGCGCTCCCTCTTAAAAGCATCCGGTATTTGGGGCAGTGGATTGGACACCCTTCTCACGGGCTTGAGGGCTGTCATACAAGAAGCCGGAAGAGAACGCTTCCCCAAGCATGAAATTGAGCGGTACATGACCACCCGCGGGAAGTCGCTTGAATTCTCAGAAGAGGAAATTTTGGATCTGGCCGAACTGGAGTACGGCCATCGCTTGACCTTCCCCCTGCTGTCGATGCTCTTTCCCGGTCATGACCCAGCCCGCGAAATTCACGTGGACCATGTCTTCCCCATCGGTCGGTTCAGAAAGGCCGAGATGAAGCGCCATGGCGTAGATGAAGGACGCTTCGAGGAATTCGTGCAAAGAGCCAACAGGCTTCCAAACCTCCAGTTGTTGGTAGGCACCTTGAACAACGAGAAGCGCAAGCGGATGCCCCACGAGTGGATCGCACAGCTTCACCCCTCGAAGAAGGCTCAGCAGGCGTACCTCGGGAGCCACGCCATCCCTTTTCTACCGGAATCCCTGGCAGAGTTCTCGGACTTTTATGACCAAAGACGAGGCGTGCTGGAACACCTCATCCGGAGAAGCCTCAACCCTGAATATTCCGGCCCTCGCGGGTAGGTGACCATGACCTTGAAGGGGCGGCCTCAACCGAATCTTGGCAAAGGCGAATCTGCTGTGGGCGACGGCCTCTATTTCTACTTCATGAAAGTGGGGGCCGGAAATGCCTTCATGGGTTTCACCAAGCAGTTGGGTGAGCTGGAGAAACGGAAGGGGCTCTTCGTGGGCTACCACGGTCGAGAGATTCCAGAGATCAACGACGAGGGAGAGTTCCTAGGTGAGCTAAAGGACGCAGAACTTCAAACCATTGGGCGCGCATCTCGCCAGGCCCTTCGGCCGAGATCCATCGCTTGTGTATTCACGGACTCACACCTGACGTTCTGGCAGATCACCGGGTACCTCGGGGCGATGCCCGCAGCGGAGGTGGGACGGTTTGCCTCGATCCCGTACAACCACCTCAATCAAGCCTTGGGCTACGACAAGCAGTGGCAGGAAGCCAGGAAGGAGGCTGCCGGGGGGAAGGTCGACGTTGCTGCTTTCTTCCGGGGCTACCATTGGCTTCCCGCCAAGCTGCTTATTCCGCCGGTGCCTCGATATAAGCTCCTGGCCCCCGTGGACAGCCTCCGGGTTCATCGGTGGCTGAACTCGGGCACCTTCCGTTCGCTGCATTCCATCAAGGGCAACGGCCAGATGGATAAGATGGAATGGTTGCCCAATCCGCTCGATCCGAAGGACATCAGATCCCGCACGGAGGAGACCCCATACGCCAGGCTGGTGCGCCAGTATCTGACGGGCCTCCTCCAGCCTTCCACCAGGGTTGACCTGGATGACCGCCAGGTCACGGAACTGGCCTCCCTCTGGATCAATCCCGCTCAGTTGGAGACGGTGGGCGCTCTCCTCGCCTTGGACCTTGGGTTCACCCTGGAGGTGGGGCTCGGCAAAGGCCAGGATGTGGTCGACATCAAGGCGAGTCTGGGACACGTTGAGGGCAAGGCCAAGAGAACCGCGATCCAGTCCGTTTTGGAATGCTTAGAAAAGGCGCTTCAGGTCTCGATGACTCCGACGTTCCGAAATCGCATCACCGAGTACGGCATCTTCTGGCTCCAATGCAAAGCACAGGATCTGGATGACAAACCCAAGAAGAAGGAAATCGAGCAGGCCGGAGAGGACCGGGCCCTCCGGGGAAAGGGGCCGGATCCAGATCTGGTTCTGACCCTCATGCCTGGGGCCTCCCGAAGCGAAGCCTCGGCCCTCGGACGCCTTCACTTGAGTCGGCTCATGGAATGCGTGCGTGAGCATCCAGGCCGCTTCCCGCACCTCTTCAACTGGCGGCGGGTCTACATCGACCAGATCCGCCAAGGGATGTGTCGGGATCGGGGCCCGCGGTGATGAAGGACAATCGCTGGACGGGGGGCCCCGCCCAACTCGTCTTTCCCCCACTTCGTCCCCAAGAAGTAGGCCGAAACGGGGCAGGGTTCGCGTGGCTGGACTTCAACATCGGCCATGGCGAAGAGATGTTCCTCGAAATCTTCGAGGAACCCGAGTGGGCGGCCCGATACGGCGCCCTGGATGAGCTGACCGTCCATGTGACTCCCATGGCGTTGCATTCGGACGCAGGTCCGGTGGGCTTGCTCATGTGGCACCTGCTCCACCAAGGAAGCTCCCTGGTCCACTATGAGCACTTCCTCGATCCCACCGGAGCGGACATCCGCCAGCGCATCACGGCCATGGCCGAACAGACCCGCTTCAAGGTGATTCTTCGGGATAACCAGACCGGTGAGGTCACCGGGTTCTGGGAACTGGACAATACCTTCTCATCATCCTTGCTGGAGTTCGTCGATGGGTGCGTCCGCGCATTCGAAGGGAACGAACGCGGCTCCTTGGACGAGCGCATCGCCCTGGTCACAAATCGTTACACCTCCAAGGACCTTCTCGGCCTGATCAATCAGCACTGAATTTCGACGGAGGCAACCCCGGTGTCCATCCAGGTATCGCTGGTCTACGAAAACGAACATGGCGTCCGTGGCAGCCTTTCCTATGGGTTCCCTCGGAAAGCTCAAGGGGAGTATGCCCTCCAGGTTGGTTACGCAGGCTTCTCTGGGCGGCAGCCCCCCCAGAACCTCTCAGAGGCTAGGGAGCAGGCCCAGGCGGGCCACAGCTATTCGCTGCGACTGACTAACGCAGAGCTGCTTGCCCTCAAGAGCGCCTTGGCCGGGGAGAAGTGCCCCTACGCCAGGGTGGGGGACTCCTCCTTTGCCAGAGGGTGCGTGCTGACGGAGGCAATGGTGGAGGAGATCGGCGAACAGCTCTTTGCCTTGAAAGAAATCGGCTGGGACTGGATCCAGCGTATCGACCCGATTCGGTGGATGGTGCTGAACCGGCTTCAGATGGAATACCAAGGGCGCTTGAGAGAGCCCTTCTACATGGGGCAGAACATCCTCATCCGCATCCTCCCCGCCAATGACAAGGTCGAGGAGTGCGCCATCGAGGTCTCACCCGAGATCGCGCTGGATCTCGCACACCATCTGACCCTGGCCGCCCTTAAGGCTCTTCCCGCCCACCTTGTGGAGATCGCCAGCGCAGAAGAGGCGGCGGAAGTTCCATGAGTGGGGGAGCGCGAATCCCCGTGAGGACCCAGGCACGCTTCTCGCCAACTTGCGATGGAGGAAGTCTATGAGCAAAGCCCCACGCATCCTCAAGGCGCTCGACGACGAGGATTTCCTCCTCGCCATCCAGTTTGGGATGACCGTGATGCCCAAGTCTGAGCTTCGGAACCGGTTCAAGGCTTTTAAGCCCCGAGGGGGAGTGAGGATCCCGAAGCCCGACCGCGATGCACCAGAGAAGCTGGCCAACTATCTCGTCCGGCATGAGGAAAAGGCCAGCTTACTCTTTGTGCTTCTAGGTTTATTGAAGTTGATCAAGGAGGGGCCTTGGGCTGAAGTGAGGGCGCGGCTTGTGCCAAGCCTCGAAGCCGAAGACTTCCCCAACGCCTCAGTCCTCAGTACCGGTGATTCGGAATTCCAGGATGACCTTCGGGTCGAAAAGGTAGAGCCCGTCCGAGCCGACTTGAAGCTCCTGGAAGGCCATGAACTCTCGGCCGAGGAGATCAAGGTTCTGCTGATGCTCGAATGGTGCTTCGCGAACGTGGCGGACGCCTTCCAGGCCTTGATACCTACCAAGTCCGAGGGGGGAGCCTTGGTGGAAGAAGAAGGGGCTGCGCTAGGAGAGGCCACCGAGCCTGATGCCACTCAGGCGAAACCGGAGCCTCAACCGGTAGAGACACCAGTGCCCTCCGATGACTTCACGGCCTTGGACAAGCTACTCATCCGTGCCGCAGTGGACTCAGTTGGTGGTGTCGAAGGCAGCCTTCCCGCGGAGGAGATGGCAGACCTTATCGAAGAGGTGATCCATCTCAATACCACCAGGACCAAGTCCTACTTTCACAGAGGCTACTTTCAGGCTTTGGCAGGCATCGAAGGCGAGTCCGGTGGGCAGGAGCAGAACCAGGAACGCAGAGCCTGGGAGTGGGCGGGTCGAATCATTGGGCTCGCCCGGTTCAACCGAAGCGGCGAAATCCTCTCGGAGTACGATAAAAACATCGACTTGGCCCGCCTCATGTCGGAGGGCAGGTTCAGCGGCGCAGCCCAGGGGGCCATGCCCCAAGTGGTCGAGGCACTGCTGAATGAAGGGCGCTTCCAAGACGCGTGCGCCCTCTTGAAGCCGGACCTTGTGGTCCAGATGCCTCACAAGTACTTACCCACGCTCATTCTGCGTGGGCGTGACCTCGTGCGGGGCCGCCGCGTGGAGGAAGCCAAGCGAGTCATCGGAAAGGCCCGCGAGCTGCTTGGAGTCGAGGGGGTCAGCGAAGGGTGTCCCAAGGAGCTTCAATTCGAGTGCGAGAGACGATGGGGGCAAATCCTTAGAGCCCAAGGGGCCTACAGAGACGCCAGGACCCAATTCAAGCAGCTTCTAGAGAGCGGTGGCCCCGAAGCGGAACTACGGACAGACATGGCATTGTGCGCAGCCAAGATGCGGTGGCTGGACGATGTAATGCTGCCCGTCCGAAACACTGAGCACGGAGCCCTCATCCAGCAGTTGGAGAAGGGAAAGTCCGATGCCGAATTCGCTCTGGCCTCTGGCGGGCCTGCCTCGGGTGCTGCCTACCTTCTTGGTGTCGAGGCGCTGCTCCACAAAGATGGGGAAGTCATTGCCCTTGGATTCCTTGAGAGAGCTTATGAAATGGCGTTGGCTCGAGACGAGGTCTATCCGGATTCTCTGTTCTTCAACCAGCTCTGTCTGGCGCTCTCGGTGTCGATTCTTCTTGCCATGGACGAGAGCCGGTTCAACATGGCCCACGACCTGCTGCACAGAGCCTTGGACGATGGACGCCTATCCAAACTACCCCTGGATCTCTTCAAGCGGGCCATTGATGTGATCCGTGTGAGTTCCCACCCGGCCTGCCTCGAAATCCTCCAGGATTTCGAGCAGCGGTGTCCCCAGATCCTCGACGATCACCTGAGAAACGCGGAGTTCCTGGAAGCTAGCCCCGCTGTTATGAAACTGCTAGAGCGAAGAGCTCAGTCAGAGACCCGCTCCGCTCAAAGTCGATGGAATGACCTTGACGCTCTCCTTTCGTCAAAGTTGAAGGCAGGCGACCGTGAAGGGGCTGAGTCCTGCCTCGCCGCCATGGAGGAATTGGCTCTGACATTCGAGCGCCTGACGCCTTCTTACATCAGGGTCCTGAACGATCCGGATCGATCGGGATCAGTCCTCGAGGATGTGGACCGATTGGAGGCCCGCCGCGTCCTCCACCAGGTTCGAGGACACCGTCGAGAGGAAGCCGAGGTTCTGGTTGAGCTGGCACGCCATGCCCTCGGGAAGCGGGAACTCGAGTTGGCCAGGGAATACTTGGATCATGCGGAAGGCCTGGGCCTGAAGAAGGCTGAGCTCGAACTGGAGCACCGCTGGGCCTCAGACCTCGCCGACTCCCTTACCGCTCCCGTGCAGGTGGCACCCCAAGTTGCCCGCCAGGTGTCCATCTTGCTGGTGGGCGGGAATGAGGTCCAGGCCCGTTACGACGACACCATCCGGGACCATTTCCGCCGGGTTGACCAGCGGCTCCGAATTGAGTTCATCCACCCAGCCTGGTCCAGCAACTGGAATGCAGACCTCGACGATGTGAAGCGGAAATTGGCCAGTCACGATGCCCTTGTGGTGATGCAGTTCAACCGCACCCTGTTCGGTCGTCACGTGCGACGCCTCGCGGGCGTGCACGAAAAGTTGTGGTTCCCATGCACGGGGCATGGCCGTGATTCCTTGATCCGGGCCATCGGTCGCGCCGCCGGGTTCCTCCGTTCCATGCCTTCCTGAGGAGATGATCATCCCCATGACGACGACTAACACCGCTTTACCGACCTTGTGCCCCTGGGACAAATGGGAAGGTGCTCCTCTGGATGAACCCATCCAGGCCTGTTTTCGGGGCCGGCTTTACTATTTTCATGATCGTAGAAGCGCTTGGAACTACTCGATCAGTCAGAGGTACCCGAATAACCATGCCTTCCACCCGACGAGGAAGGAAGCCCAGATGGCCATTGAGAAACGTCGGGTGCAAGGTTCCCAATGGAAAATCAAGGAACTCCCGGCCCTGGTGGTCGCAGGAGATTCCCACGCGCTGGTGGTTGTGCAGATCAACACCGATACCCCGTTTTCAGATTTCACCGCGCGGGTGCCTGACCAATGGACCCTTGAGGCAGCTGGGAAGGCCCTTGATTCACGGTTAAAGAATCATGTGATGCGCTTTATCACCACCAAGGGGGCTTTGACTCCCGTAGATGGCCCGCACAAGCAATACAAGTCGCAATCGGTGGGGTCAAAGGACCGTTATTTCCTCTCCTGGATCGGATCTCCATTTGAAGTAAATGAAGCGTCTTTGGGCCTGATCCTCACCCGGTGGAATCGAGCCATGGAAGAGGGTGATCCCCAGAACACGGAGGATCTGCTTACGTCCCCGACTACATAGTTGTAGACCTAACAGGGCGGAATAGAGGTTGCTTCAACTATCCCCATTGAAGGGCCAACGGAATGTCACTGAACCCCATCGTCTTCACCAAGCAGATCCTGGATACCTTCCTCCGCTATCAGCGGACGGCATTCCCATTCTCGGATCCCAGGTTGGCGGCCCAGGCCCGGGAACTCCTGGGCGAGAGCCTGACCAGCCACTTGGCCAAGGGGCCCTTCGTGAGCCTCAGCCGCCCGTTCCGGCTGGGAACCACCGTGGCGGCTCTGGTGGCCGAGGGAACCCTCCACGCTGGGATGAAGGGGGTGATGCCCTACTCGACGCTCTTCCAGCACCAGGAAGAGGCCCTGCGTGCGGTGAAGGCAGGGAAGCACCTGATCGTGTCCACCGGCACGGGATCCGGGAAGACCGAGGCGTTCCTGTCGCCCATCCTCGACACGGCGCTAACGCTGAGGGACGAGAAGGCCCCGCAAGGGGTCATGGCGGTGCTCGTCTACCCCATGAACGCTTTGGCGATCGACCAGATGGACCGGCTGCGCCGAATGCTCCGGGGTTCCGGCATCAGCTATGGCATGTGGGTGGGCTCCACCCCGGCCCAGGACGCTGGCGCGGATGTGGAACGGGCCTCGGAGGGCCTGTCTGCGGAGGCCCTATCAAAGTGGCTGGAGGACCCCAAGGCCAAGGTGCGCCGGGTGCCCCAGGAGGAGCGGATCTCCGAGGAGGACATCCGGAACCGGCCCCCCCGCCTCCTCCTGACCAACCCGCAGCAGCTCGAAATGCTGCTGACGCGGGCCAAGGACCAGGGCCTGTTCTCCAGCGGCCAGCTCCGCTACCTGGTTTTCGACGAGGCCCACACCTACGAGGGGACCACCGGCGCCGAGGTGGCCGTGCTCATCCGGCGGATGAAGGCGTTTGCCGGCAGCGACATCACCTGCATCGGAACCTCGGCCACCTTGGCGGACCCGGAACGGGGCACCGAGGCCGCCGCCCGGTTTGCCCATCGCTTTTTCGGGGTGCCCCAGGACAAGGTGGCGGTCATCGAGGAACGCTATGTGGAAGTGGAGTGGCCAGCTCCAACCTCCATCCCCGCCCTCCCCCCGGGGGAGCCCATGGCTGCCTTGGAAACCCTTCTGGCCACCGTGACTGGGGAGGACTGGGAGGATCTGCCGAAGCTGAACGCCGAGGTGAAGCGTTGGCTCGGCCAAGGCATCCCCACCAAGGGCTCCGCCGAAGAGGGCCTCTACCAGATGCTGGCGCCTAATCCCGTGGTCCAGGCCATCGCCCGAGTCTTCGCCAAGCCCCTTGGCCTTGCCGAGGGCGCCGAGCAGGTGGCCAAGGAAGTGGGCCGCCCCATCGACCCGACCTGGAACCAGGTGGAAGTGCTCGCCTACCTAGCCCTTGGGGTCCGTGCCCAGAAAGAGGGCGACCCGATCCTCCGCCCCAAGCTCCACACCTTCATCTCCGGCTTGGACCAGGCCCACATCCGCTTCGAAGACGACGATGATCTGAAACTCTACCTGACCAACAAGGTGGACCTGACGCAGCAGCATCCCGAATGGCAGCCATCCGGAATCTTCCCCCTCTCGGTGTGCACCACCTGCGGCCAGCACCTGATGGCCACGGAGGTTCATGGTTTCGCCGCCGACATGGGACAGATCGTGGGGGGACAGCAGGAGGGACACAACGCTGTCTGGGCGAGCGAGGGACAGGTCCCCGACGGCCCCAAATCAGGGACCTGCTACTTCACCGACCAACTCGCCTGGATGCCCGAGGAGGAAGAGGAGGAGCAGGGAACGCGTCCAGTGCTGAAGGGAACCCAGCCAATCTACCTCTGCCGCAGATGCGGGAGCCTTCATGGGCAGGGGGCCGACCGTTGCCTAGCCCCCAAGTGTGGCGTGGAGTTGCCGCTGCTCAAGGTGCAGACCACCGGCGAGGACGCCAACACAAAGTGTCCGGCCTGCGGCTCCGGCAGCCGGGGCTACAAGGGGGCGGTCAAACCGTTCAGGGCGGTGAGGGCCTCTCAGGTGGCTGACGTGCACACCCTGGGGCAGGCCATGCTCACCCACGCTCCCAAGATCAACCGGAAGCTCCTGGTGTTTGCCGACAGTCGCCAAGATGCGGCCTTCCAGGCAGGCTGGAGCGAAGACCACGGGCGCCGCCATCGCCTGCGCCAGTTGATGTTCCAGGAGATCAAGAAGGATGACGGGCTGCCCTTCGGCGCCCTCCACAGCCGGTTGGTGGATCGGCTCATGTCCGACACCTTCCTTCGCCGCGTCATCGCTCCGGAGGTGGAGTCCTACCTCGTCGGCACCACAGACAAGGAACGGCAGCGCCGGGAGATCTCGTTCTACCTGCGGCACCGGCTGATGGTGGAAGCCGCCACCTCCTACACGAGCCGCCATGGGCTGGAGTCCTATGGGCTGGTCCAGATCGACTACCTGGAGCTGGACGCTCACCCAAAGGAGCTCCAGGCGCTGGCCGACATCCTGGCCTGGGATGCGGCAGAGGTTCGCCAGTTCCTCGCATTGCTGCTGGATAGCTGGCGCCGGAACCAGATTCTCTCGGACATCAAGGGCGGCGCGGATACCTTCACGCGGATTTGGAACCCCGGGGCCCGGGAGGTCACCAAGGGTTACATCCAGGAATTCAAGCGGCCCAAGATCCTCGTCCTTCAGAAGAAGAAGGATGGCGACGATGAGCGGCGCCAGATCTCTCTCCTATCCACCAAGGGTCGCCCCTTCGCGATGGGACTGCTCACGAAGCTCACACCCGGGCGAACAGCGGCGGATCGGACCCAATTCATCAAGGAGGCATGGGCCTTCCTTCAGCAGACGCCATTGGTGGAACACGTCACCCTCAAGGGCAGTGGGATCAAAGCGAATCCGCTCCCCGGAGGTCGAGGGATCTCCCTGGTCGCTGACGCCTTGAGTTTCCGCGTGGCAACGGAAACATGGCAATGCCAGCGGTGCCGCAAGCCAACGGCCCATCCCGCTCCTGGGAACAAGTGCCCCCGACATAACTGCGATGGCCTGCTGAATGTGCGGCCCCTCGATGTAGAGAACTTTGATGTGGCCCTGCTGCTCCAGCCGGACTTCGAACCCCTGGTGCCACATGAGCACTCGGCCCAAGTTCCTCCAGAGGTTCGAGCCCGGATCGAGCGGGAGTTCAAGCGAAAGGACGGGGATCTGAACTGCCTCGTGGCCACTCCTACCCTGGAGATGGGCGTGGACATCGGCGCCCTGGACATGGTGCTCATGCGGAACATGCCACCTGGAGCGAGCAACTACTGGCAGCGGGCGGGGCGGGCCGGACGCCGAGAGCGCATGGCGTCCATCGTCACCTACTGCAAGCGGTGGCACCACGATCAGTATTTCTTCAACAACCCCCTCGCCCTGCTTCGGGGAGAGATCGAGGCGCCCCGGTTCAACCTCCGGAATCCGGTATTGGTCTCCAAACACCTTCATGCCGTCGTGGTAGGGACCCTGCTGCGTCTAGAGGGTGCCGACTCCGAAGCCATCAAGGCCATCTTCCCGCCCTTCGTCGGCGACTACATGTTCGTCTACGATCCTGGCGAGGAGCGGACGCGGCTTCGATCCAATGCGCCGGATGTGGTTGGGCCGCTCTCGGAGCTGGTGGCAAGGCACCGGGACGCGCTTGTCCAAGCCGTGAAGGCCGCCTTCGACCAGGGGTGGCCGGAGGAGGACCAGGAGACCGTCAAACCGGAGATCCTGGACGCCTTGCTCGACAGCTTAGGCGCGGATCTCCAGGAGGTCGTGGAACGCCTCTACCACCGTGCGAAATGGGCCAGTGACCGGAGGGCCGAATGGTCACGACTTGAGAGTGAGGGCAAGGTCCTGGAAGAGGCCGAGCGGCGCCTGAAGCAGCGCTACGACGCCATGATCCGCTCCTACCTCGCCAAGGTTCAAGACACCTACACACTCTCGGTGCTGGCGCTGGAAGGGTTCCTTCCCGGCTACGGGATGACCCAGGGGGGATGCCGCTTCGAGTTCCACGGCGCGGATTCCAAGTCCGCCAGTCGTGACCTGTCCTTGGGCCGTGGCCTGGCCCAAGGGGTCCGGGAGTTCGTCCCGGGGAATCTGATCTACGCCATGGGGGAGCGGTTCAAGGTCGTGAGCTACCGGCTCAGCCCCAAACCTGAGGACCGGCTAGCCGAGTCCTTCGAGGTTGGGGTGGATCCTGATGCGCCGTACCTGCGTCTGCCCGGCCAGGCGGGCAAGCTCGGCGTGGCTGCGACCACGCCCCCGGCCACCGTGGAAGCCATCCCCATGTCCGACGGCAGCCTGGACCATGCCAGCCGGATCACGGACGACGAGTCCATGCGGTTCGCCTTGGCGGTGGATCTCCGGGCCAGCCAGTTGGAGAACGTCCACAACGGGGGCGCGACCTACGCCGCCCCGACGAGCCACCAGCTTCAGCTCCTTCGGCAGCAGAAGCTCCGATTGGTGAACCTGGGCCCAGCCAGCCTGACCCGCCAAGGCGAGTGGGGGTTCCCGATCTGCACCGTCTGCGGCGCCGCCCGGAGTGCGATGGCCTCCCAGGGGGAGAAGGACCTCTTCATCGAGACCCACAAAAAGTCCTGCGGGCAGATCCCAGGGCCTCGCGCCCTCTATGCAGATGTTCGCGTGGATGGGTTGCGCCTGCGCGGGCAGGCTTCCATGGCCGATGCGGCCAACCTCTGCGAGGCCATCCTGCTCGGTGCCCGCGACCTCCTGGACATGGGTGAGCGGGATCTGACCTGGGTCGGGGTTGCCCAGGATGATGGCGCCTGGGAAGCCTTCATTTACGACCCCATGCCCGGCGGATCCGGCGTCCTGGACGAGATTCTGGACCGCTGGGAGCAGGTGGTGGATGCCGCCGTGGCCCGACTGGAGGGCTGCCCCGAGGCCTGTGCGACTGCTTGCTACGAGTGTCTGAAGAACCACACCAACGCCTTCCACCAGCCCTACTTGGATCGTCTGAAGGCCAAAGACCTATTGACTGCGTGGAGGGGCCTCTTCCTCCAGAACACCATCGAACCCGCGACGGGGGACGCCTCCCTGAAGGGGCAGACTCACCACTCGAAGGAACAGGTCTTCCTGCTCGCTCTTCAAGAGGCGGGGCTCGCCGGCGATGACGGCCCTGAATTGAACGCCAAGCTGGACCTTGGCGACGGCATCATCACCAGCCCGGACTACCTCTACCGGTCCAAGAAGGTCGCCGTCTATCTCGACGGCATGTCCGCTGGCCTCCATGGGGACCCAAGGACCCAAGGGACCGACGCGATGATCAACCTGATCCTAAAAATGAAGGGATACCACGTGCACCGCATTCCCTGGAGCGCTCTGAGCGACCAACAGGCCAAGAAACAACACCTAGAAGCCATTGGGAATAGCTTGAATGGATAGCCTTAGCAAAAAGGGAAGGTTCAAAAAATGAACATCAAAAAACAACGTGCCAACACATTTGATACCGGTGTTGCGGCCGAGTATTTTGTACTTTCTCAACTTTACCGCCTAGGACTTGAGGCATATATCAGTCAGGGAAACAAGAAAGCAATCGATATACGTATTATCAAAAATAACAAAACAACTGTCTCTCTTGATGTCAAGGCAGTCCGAGGCTACTCGTCCTTAGTTGTAAATAATTTCAAACCCCAAGACAAGCATTTCGCAGTATTTATAATATATAATAATAAATTTGACAATTTAAATATATTACCAGACGTCTACATCGTTCCAAGCAGAAAAGTAGCACAAATTACAACGACCTATGGGAGTGAAAAACGCATAATGAAAGGTGATCTTAAGGATTATTTGAATCAATGGGAATTATTGACAATTTGACCAATCGTTCAAGTGTAAGTTGCTTCTGTGAAGCTCCGTCCACTCGGAATATACAATTCCACTGGTAGCTGGGCCCGATCTGACTCCGAACTCTCACGGCCTTTTGTGTAAATGCGGGGAGGATATTACGCCACTTAACATCATGATTTGGGTCTGATGACCCCAATAAGTCCAGTCAATCGAAGGTTGGCCTGGCTTAATCCCGCATCGAGGGCCGCTCTCTCTCCGAGTATGGTGGCCCCGGTGCGGGCGCGGGTGAGGGCGGTGTAGAGGATCTCGCGGGTCAGCAAGGGGCTGTCCGCGGGCGGGAGGACGAGGATCACGCGGTCGAACTCGGACCCCTGGGCTTTGTGGACCGTCAGCGCCCAGGCCAGCTCGAGCTGGGGTTGGAGGGGGCGGTAGGGCAGGAGCCTGAACCCGGTGGACGTCCTGAAGGCCACGGCCTGATGGATTCCGTCTTCCTGGCGGGCCTTGATGACGATGCCCTGGTCGCCGTTGAAGAGGCCCCGCCGGTAGTCGTTGAGGGTGACCATCACGGGCTCGCCGGCATAAACGGTCAGATCGCGGTCGAGGGCACCGGCGGCTTCGCGTCCTACCAGGTAATGGAGCCTCTGGTTGAGGCCAGCTACGCTGCGCAGGCCGGGAGTCTCGCGGAGGGGGCACAGGATTTTGGCGTGTTCGTGGGCCCGGAAGAGGGCCTCCAGGGCCGCTTCATCACCGGTGGCCCAGGCGCGTCCATCGTGGTGGTAGATCCGGTCGGCGGCCTCCCGGAAGCCGGGCTGGCCGAGGATCTCCCCTTCGAGGTAGCCCCACAGGAACGCCCTCAAGGAGGGATCATCTCCCTCAGCGTGCTCGGCGCCGTGGCCCTGGATATCGATCATGGCCGCTCGGGTGGCGAGGGCACCCTCCGCATCCAGTGCAGCGGCATCGCCAGCGCGGAGGGCCTGGGCCGCCAGCAGCACGGAGCGGCCGTCCGGATTGGCGGTGTCCATCCGGTAGCTGTGGGTGAGCCGGAGGGTGGCGTCGGGCAGGGCCTCCACCAGGTCGCGGAAGACCGCGCCGGCCTCGACGGAGGGAAGCTGCTCGGCATCCCCAAGGAGGACCAGCCGGGCCCCGGGATCCAAAGCGCTGACCAGCCCATCCATCAGCTCCAAGCCGACCATGGAACTCTCGTCCACGATCACCAGGCGCTGGGGCAGAGGATTGTTCCGGTGGTGCCGGAAGGTTTGCTTGTAGGGCAGGAAGGCCAGCAGGCGATGCAGGGTCTGGGGCTCGGGCAGGTGCTCCAGAAGTCGCCGGTCCTCGTCGCTGGGCGACACGATCCGGCCCAGGGTGCCGCGGATGCTTTCGCCCATGCGCTGCGCCGCCTTGCCCGTGGGCGCGGCCAGGGCGATCTCAGCCGGGTCGAAGCCGAGGCGCAGCGCCGCCCGGAGGATGGCCACCACGATGGAGGTCTTGCCGGTGCCCGGCCCTCCGGTGAGCAGCGTGAACGGTGCCCGGATGGCCTGGCGCACGGCCTGGCGCTGTTCCTCCGAGAGAAGAACTGGCGCATCGAGCAGATCCCCTAAATCCGAGTGTTCCGTCTCCCCGGCGGTACTGGCGACCGCCCGCGCCCGGATGGCTGCCGCCAGCCGCGTCTCTGCCGCCTGCAGCCGGGCGGAGGCGAGCCACTCCAGGGTGCGCACGAAGGGGCGGGTGGGCGCGTCAGGGGCGCCGAAGGCCACCGAGAGGGTGGGACGATCCAGAAGGTCCGCCAGGGACACCTCCGGCCCGGTGAAGAGCGCCAGCCTCGTCTGAGTTTCTTCGCTTCCATCTCCGGTGAGGGGCAGGCGGGTGTGGCCATCCTGGGTAGAGAGCAGCATCAGCAGGGCCACCAGGGTGAGGGCTTCGCGGTCCTGCCGATCCAGCCCTGTGGGAATGCCCGCGAAGGTTTCGGCCAGGGTCAGGAGTTCGGGGCCATGGCCCATCCGGACGAGGGTCTCCCGCCAGGTTTTCGGATCGCCCAGGGGGCGGACGGTGTGAGCCGGGCGCTCAGCCATGCATCCCTCGCTCCATGCGGCTCAGTGCCAGCTCCGCGATGCGCATGGCCCCGAGGTCCCGCCGCCAGGTTTGGACCTCCTCCCAACTGGGCCGGCGCGTCCAGATCCCTCCGGCCGACAGGCCGCGGAGGAACACATACACCGCGCCGCCGAAGCGCGCTTTGAAGGCGGCCTCATCGTGGATCTCCGCATAGGCCAGGGCGGCGAGGGTGTAGATGCGCACCTGCAGGTCGTAGTGGGCGGCCATGCTGCGATCGAGCGAATCCGGGCCGTAGTCGGCGCCCTCGAGGCTGTTCGTCTTCCAATCGAGGACGTAGATCCGGCCTTCCCATTCGAACAGGAGGTCCAGCGAGCCTTCGAGGCCGTCGGGGTGGTCCGGGAAGGGCATCTGGAAGGCCACCTCGGGAAGGCGCTTCTCCAGGTCGTCCAGCCGCATCGCAGGCCCTTCGGGCAGATGGACCTCCGTGGTCAGGGCCGTCCAGGCTAGGCGGAGGGCTTCTCCGGCCAGGGCTGGGCTCAGGCCCTGGCCCCGCAGGCATTCGGTGGCCAGCGGCAGGAAGGCCTCCCGCCATGCGTCGGGAGCCAGGGCGCGGGTCTTCCCGGTGGGGATGCGCTCGAGCAGCTCATGCAAGGCCGTGCCCGTGGCGGTGCCGCCGGGCATGCCGCCGGCCGGCCTCTGTAGCCGGGGTACCTGCACTTCATCGGCCCGCCCTTCCTCCTCCCGGCTGGCCGCGCGCTGGGGTTCCCCAAAGGCCCGGGACAGGGAGGTGAAGGAGTGGAGCTGGAGCGGGCGCCCCTGCCGAGCGAGGCCTGGGAAATCGGGGGAGGGCGGGGCAGGAGGGAGCTGGAGCTGCGCCGGCAGGGCGGGCGCTGGCCCTTCGGAGAGGGCGTGGACCGGGGCCGGAAGGGGGGTCGTCCACGCGCCCCAGGTGTCCGCCTCGGCTTCTTTCAGGTCCCTGACGCGCCGGTTGAGGCGGCCGTGACGGCCCTTCGGGTGGCCGTCGGCGTCGAAGGATCCCTGCGCGCTGGGCGGCTCGGGCCCCAGCGTGAACACGGGCAGCACCAGGTGCACCTTGGGCCGGGTGATGGCCACGTACAGCAGCCGCTCGTCCTCCCGCGCGGCATCGGCATTGGCCAGCCCCTTGATTGCATCCGGCATGGCGGTTCTCGACCCGAGGAAAGCACACCGTGCGTTTGCCGCATCGTGGAAGCGGTGGACGATCCCTTTCTTCGCGAATGGGTTTTCGCTGTAACCCCCGAACAGGGCCACCACTGGCGCCTCCAGGCCCTTGGCCTTGTGGATGGTCAGGAGGCGCACGGCCTTCGCCTGTCCTTCTGCCCGCTGGATCCCTGGTTCGGCATCGAGGGTGGGGAGGTCCTCCTCGCGGATCCAGCGCCCCAGCCGTAGGAGTAGGTCCTCGGGATCGAGGTGGGACGCGGTGGCTTCCGTCAGCAACTGCTCGACGAGGTGGTGCAGGTTGGTGAGGGACCGATCACCCCGCTCCGTGATCAGGAGGCGAGGGACGATGCCGCTCTCCTCGAGAATGGCGTTGAACAGGCGCGGGTAGCGCCGCTGGTGGGCCAGCTCCCGCCAGCGCTCCAGCCGCGCCAGGATGGGATGGCCCGTGGGCAAGTCCAGGCAGGCTTCGGCCTCCGCGATCCCGAAGCCGAAAAACCGGGTGAGCAGCGCCCGGCCCCGTGCGTCCGGATCGTCGGGGTGCAGGACCGCGCCGAGGAGATCCTTCAGCTCGAAGGCCTCCTGCGTCTGGAAGAGCCCATCCGCCTTGAAGAACGCCGAAGGCAGGCCGGCCTCCCGCAAGGTCTTGGCCATGAGTCGGGATTCGCTGCCCGTATGGGTCAGCACCATCAGATCCCCCGGGTGGAGAGGGCGGGGCGGTTCCGAGGTGCCGGCGTGAAAGGTCGCTCCGCTGTCGATGAGCTCCCGGAACACCGAGGCGATGCCGGCGGCGATCTGCGCCCGGAGCCGGCCCACGGGACCCGCCGCCGGGACCTCCAGCAGCCTCAGCGGAGGCAAGTCGCCATCCGGGCCCGCGAGGCGGGGCTTCCGCCCGGCCGTGACCGGTTCCGGGTACTCGTTCGGCGCCGAGAAGAACCCGCCCTCCGGGGCCAGGATCGTGTTCACGGCCTCGATCAGCGCTTCGGAAGATCGGAAGTTCTGCTGGAGGGCGAGTCGCGCCCCGCCGGATTCCAGGAGGGTCTTCCGCGCCTCGAAGTAGGTGGGCAGGTCGCCGCCTCGGAAGTCGTAGATGGCCTGCTTGGGGTCGCCCACCAAGACGAGGCGATGGTCCGGGCCGTGGAACAGCCGGCGGAAGATCTCCCACTGGCGGCCGTCCGTGTCCTGGAACTCGTCGATGAGGGCCGCCCGGTAGCGCGCCTGGAGGCGGGCCACCAGATCGGGGTTCTTCACGCCCTCGGCCACCTGATCGATCATGTCGTTGAAGTCGAAGATCCCCTCGGAGGCTTTCCGGGTCTCCATCGTCGCCCGGAGGGGTGGCAAAAGCCGATGGACGATCACGCTTTCCGGCGTGGGAAGGACGGCCTTCAGCGCGGTGAGGCCGTCCCGGATGCGCGTGGCAGGGCCGGCGGGAATCGAATCTTCCCACACCGCCTTGGCCCAGGCCCCGGCCGAGGCGCCCTCGAACAGATCCAGGCTGATGAGTTGATCCCAGCCGCTCAAGGTCTCCTGGGCCTGGAGAGAGGACAGGGCGCGGCCCAGGATGGCGAATCGTCCCAGCGCAGTGTTGGAGGAGCGGTTGCCGTACGCGGCCTGAAGGGCTTCCGCCTCTGCCAGGTCCGCCATCGGGAAGGCCCTGACGGCGGATCTGGCCTGCGCGATCTGGTGCTCCTCGGGGAAAAGGGCGGCGCGGGCGTTCCAGGCGTCCCTGAGGAGCTTCTCCAGATCCTCCGGGGACCCGGTCTGCTCCAGGGCCTCCATCAGAAACACCTGATCGGCCTCAGCGGCGCAGAAGGCGGTGCGCAGATGGTCCTTGAATACCTCCGCGAAGAGCTCGCCTTCGGCCATCCGGGTCTGCCGGAACAACCGGCCGGTCTCGAAGGCAGCATCCTGGAGGACCTTCTGGCAGAAGGCGTGGATGGTGGAGATCACTGTGCGGTCGAAGGCCTGCAGGGCGGCGTCCAGCTTCGCGCGGGCCGGGTCGTCGAGTTCCCAGTGGGCGCGTCCGGGCTCGAATCGGTCCTCCTGCAGGTCCCGCAGTTCCTGGAGCTTCTGGCGGATGCGCCGGCGCAGCTCCAGGGCCGCGGCCTCGGTGAAGGTGACGATGACGATCTGCTCGAGCGGCAGGTCGGCGGTCAGCACCAGGTCCACGACCAGGTGCTCCAGGGTGAAGGTCTTCCCGGTGCCGGCGCTGGCCTCCAGCACCCAGTGCTTGGGCTCCAGGTCCGGGAAGGCGGTGGGCTTGGGGTAGCGGACCGGGCTCATTCGACCACCTCTGCCGTGCCGGTCTGGGCCTGGTCGAGAAAGTCGCCCAGGCGCCGCTCGGCGGTGGCCGTGGGATCGGGATCGAGGTCGAAGTGCTCGGCACGGCGGAGGGGGCCGGTCTTGAACGCGGCGAAGCTCCGGTCGTTGTCCACCTGGTCGAGGACCCATTCCTGAAGGTCCGCGGCATTCCAGTGCGGATCTTCCAGCAGGGCCTCGATGGGGAGCAGGCGGGGCTCCTGGGTTTCCAGCAGCTCGGTGATCCAGGCCGCGAGCCGGGCCTTGGCCGTGACCGGATCCAGGGGCGAGAAGGACACGAGGCCCCGGTAGGCTCCCGCCTTCTTGCCATCGGCGGATCGTCCGGCGATGCCGAGGGCGCTGTGAGTGATCTCCGATTCCGAGTCCGCGGCCAGCAGGTGCTGGTCCAGGTAGGCCCGCAGCAGCTTGCCCTTGAAGGCGTCCTCCAGGCCTCCCTTCGGCCTGACGCCGGCTTCCTTCAGGGGGATGAGGCTGGCATCGCCGACCTGGGGTTGCAGGGAGCCCACCAGCCGGACCTTCAGGATCTCCCCACGCACGGGGACGGAGAGCTCCAGGGGCGGCCGGACCTCGTCGGCCTCCTCGGCCACGCTCATGGAGGGGCCGAAGCGAACGAGGCGGACCTTCTCACCACGAAGAGCCTTCGCCTGCTGCCCGAGAAGCTCGAGATCCTCCTGGATCTCAGCCTGCCCGAAGATCCCCGGCGCAGCCTGCCCGGTGCGCAGGAGGGCCCGCCGGGCCTCGTGGTAGGCCGCTTCCGGATCCTGACCCTGGCGAGCCACCCTCAGGAGGGCCTCCTTGCGGAGCAGCGCCCGGTGCAGGGTCGAGGTGCCAAGAGCCTCTTCCTCCAGCTCCGCCAGATCCTCCTCCTCGTCGCGAAGCTGCAGTCGGACTTTGGCGGTGCCCTGGACAGGGCATTCCAGCCAGGCCCGCAGATGGGCCAGGCGCAGGGTCAGGGTCTTGGGAAGGCTCCGGCCGGAGGGCGTGGGACAGGGATCCACCAGGGTGTCGAGGTCCTGCCGGATGGGGGCTGGCAGAGGCAGCGAGGACCAGGGCCGGTCCTCCATGCCCGGGATGGAGCCGGTCAGGACCTTCCCGGCGGCCTGGGCCTGAGCTTCGCGGTGGGCAGAAGAGGCCAGCGACCGGAGGTCCGAGGCACCTTTCGCTGGGAAGTAGGCCTCATCGAACCGGTAACGGGGATGGCGCTCCTGAAGGTTCGCCAGGGTGAGGGGTGCGAGGGATTGGACGAGGTCCTGGACGAGGCTGGAGGGAAGCCGTTCCTCCTTGCTGACGGGATCCTCCGTGGGGTAGGTCAGGCGCAGGCTTTCGCGGGCCCCCAGCAGCATCTCCAGGAAGAGATACCGGTCCCGCTCTGCGGCCCCCACATCGCCCGGCTTGCGCTTGGCGTTGCGCAGGTCGAGGGGCTGTCGCTCCTCGGGGGAGGGGAACTGGCCCTCTCCGAGCCCCATGAGAATGACGGCCCGGAAGGGCAGGGCGCGCATGGGCGCATAGCTGCCGACCACCACACCCTGGTGGGGGCGGCCGCCTGCGTCGCCTCGGATGCCAGCAAGGGCCTGGTTGGCCAGCTCGCGGGCCTGCCGGTAGTTCAGGGTCGGCGATTCCAGTCCTGACGGCACGAGGGACGCGAGGCGGAGAAGGGCCTGGGCCAGCTTGGCGCGGCCCCCGGCGTCGGCGGCATCCTCGCCGCCGAGGTAGGCGAGCAGATACTCCGAGAGCCGCTCTCCCCAGGCTGCGGGCGTGCCGTGGAAGGTCCGCAAGCTGCGCACGCGCCGGATGAGCGCAGAGGCCTGATCCACGAAGGTGGCCGTGGACGCCGCATCCCCGGCGTGAGCGGACGGGCGCTCGAACCCGCTGCCGGACCAGGCGAGTTCGGCGGGCAGGAAGGCGGAGAGGGCCAGGCGCTCGAGGCCCTGTTCCCAGTGGAAGAAGCCCGGCTCGACCAGGGCCTCGTCCGCCAGATCCTCGGGCCCCAGGCCCCGGACGATGCCTGCGGCTTCGGTCCACCGGGCCCAGGCGTCGGTGTCCAGGTCGGGGAAGTGGGCCTTCACGGCTGGATGCGTCAGCGTCCGCAGCAGGTCCCGGCGGCTGCCGTGCCCCAGGGGGAGCTCCAGGAGCAGCTCGGCGCCATCCAGCAGGGAGCCGAGCGCCGGCGAGGGGGCATCCACCACCACCATGGGGATGTGGCCTGTGGCGTCGAAGGCCGTGCGCAGGTGGTCGAGGTAGGCGGTGCGCAGGCTCCCGTTCGGAGGCACCACGACCGCGATATCCGAGAAGCGCAGGGGCATGTCCGGGGGAGCCGCCGCCATCAGCCGCCAGATCTCGGTGGCGACGATCTCGGCTTCCCGGGCCGGGCTAGGGCAGGCCAGGATGCACACGGAATGATCCGGCTCACCGGGTTCGCAGGCCGCCCGGTGCTGGAGGGCGTCCTGCACTCGGCGCAGCAGGGTGGAGCGGTCCGGCTCCGGGAAGGCGCTTTGGAAGTCGCAGTCGGAGATCTCATTGAGCAGCCGGACGTTCTCCCGCCCGGGGCGCCCCCAGCGCCTCAGAAGCAGGAGATCTTCGGTGGACTCCAGGGCGTAGGGATCGGCCTCGTCCTGCGCTTCCGGCAATACGGTCAGCCGCTGGCTCCGGCGGCGCTGCTCGGCTTCGGTGGGGAGGTCGTCCCAGAACTCCTGGCAGGGGTTCAGGGCGTACAGATGGACGTCTACCCGTTTGGCGGCGGCCTCGAAGGCCCGGTGATAGACCTCGGCGGCATAGCTCAACCCGAAGACGTGGATCCGTGGTGGCAGGGGGATCCGGTCGAAGCGTCCCTCTCTCAGGAGACCGGCGAGGGTGCTCCAGCGCTCGGGGCTTTCCTTCGTCCCGGCGAGGATTCGGTTCCATAGGCCCCGCTGCCAGGCTTCCAGGTCGGCCGACGCACTGGAGACGGACCGCCCAGCGGCCCAGGCCACAGCCCACTCCGGGCGGGTGAGGCTGTAGTCCTCCAGGAGGCCCGCCGCCTTCTCGGCCAGTTGCATGAGTTTCAGGTCGGCCCCGTCGCCCTCCAGGTAGCGCTTCAGCGGCTGCAGATCCGCGGCCTCTAGGGCGCCCGGCTTCGCCAGCACGGACAGGATCGCGCCCTGGAGCGCATGGCGGTTCCACAACCGCACCGGCGGTTCCATCTGTCCCAGTGGCCCGCGCCACAGGCCATCCAGGTAGTTCACCTTGAAGTTGGCAAGAATGCCCAGCGACTTTCCCAAGCCATCCAGCAGGTAGCGCTTCACATTCGGATTGGGCACCACCAACTGGATGGGCTCCCACATCCCGAAGGCCTGCCGTTCCTGGCGCAAAGCCTCCGTCAGCGTCTCGAGGAGACGCTCGGTGCGGTTGGCATAGGTCAGGCGCAGCATGGTCGGGAAGGGTCCAGCGTAGCGGAAGCGAGTGAGGATGAGGCGGTCTTCTATCTGAACGGCAGGCGTGGTCGCGGTCTGAGTTTGGGCCACCTATTTATGGCTGGACCTGATGGACAGCCACTGTCCGTTCGATTCGTCGACATTGGGGTCGGGAGGCTTCTTGACCGTTACCGATCCACACCTTCTCAACCGGGCCCGGCTGCTGCAGGCTCGCACGATCGTGGCCGAATGGAACCCCTTCCTGGGACACCTGGTGCTGCAGATGCCGGTGCGGATCCAGAAGGACGGGCCTTGCCAAACGGCCTGGGTGGACGGGCAGGGGGTCTGCAGCTTCCACCAGGCGTTCCTATCGGACCTGGCCCCGAGCGAAACGGCCGCCGTCCTGCTCCACGAGACCCTCCACCTCGCCCTGGACTGCTTCGCGCGGCAGGGTGATCGTGATGGGCGCCTCTGGAATATGGCCCATGATCTGGCCGTGAACCAGCTCATCGAGGACTGCCGGGAGTACCACCAGCCGGTTGCCTGGCCGGCCGGATTCCGGCCGCTTTTGGATTCGACATTCAAGGACATGGCGGCGGAGCCCATCTATGACCTCCTTTGGGATACCCTCTGCCTTCCCCGTGAAAGTGATCCGTGGCCGGGCCACCCCGGCGTGGCCTCGGCCGCTCGGCAGGAGGAGATCCGCCGGCAGTGGGGGCCGGACCGGATCGCCGCCGCCGAGGACATCCTCCCCCAAGTCATCGATCTGGACCTCCAGGAGGGGCCTGGGGCCAGCGCGGAAGAGCGCGAACGGCTGCGCCGGAAATGGCAGGACGGTCTGCTCTCCGCGGCCGAGCGGGCCATGGGCGAGAAGGGCATCGGCAGCCTTCCAGGCTGGGTCCAGCGCCTCCTGGGCCCACTGCTACAACCCAAGGTGCCTTGGCAGGAGGTGCTGGCCCGCAAGGTCCACGGTCACCTCCAGGGTGAACGCCGTAGTTTCGCCCGCCCGGGCCGGCGCTCCCATACGGTGGGGGTGTCCATGCCCGGCCGGCTTCGCCAACGCGGCGTGGTCGGGGTCTTCGTGGACGTCAGTGGCAGCATCAGCCCGGGGGAGCTGCTCGCCTTCCTCGGGGAGCTGAAGGGCATTCTCGCCACCACCGGGCATGCCGTGCGCCTGATCACTTGGGACATGGCCGTGGGCGAGGACCTCTACTTCGAGGACGCCTCGAGCCTGGACTCCGCCCTGGCAGAGCGGGATCACCGAATCGCCGGGGGCGGCGGCACCGATCCCCGGTGCGTCATCGAGCGCCTCGGGGCCGATGAGATCGACCACCCGGCCCCAACCTTCGGGGTGCTTCTCACCGATGGGATCGTCCCCTGGCCCGAGGCATCGGACTGGCCCCTGGATCTGGTGGTGGCCTGCACAGGGCCTCTCCCACCCAGCCACCACGGTTATGACGCGCTGGCCCTGACGCTTGACTGACTGCCCTGCCTCGAAAGGATTCCATGGCTGAAGGTCTCACCCCCCAACCGCTTCCACGCATCACGCCTGACGACATCCCCGGGCTCGCCCTCGACATGGCCCGCTCCGGACTGGCCCTCATGCTCTACGGCGCCCCGGGCATCGGGAAGACCTCCATCTTCCAGGCCCTGGGCCACGACCTGGGACTTCGGGCTTCGGCGGAGGCCCGCAGCGGGTTCTCCCTGCCGGAACTTCCGGTCGTGACTCTGAGCGCGCCCGAACTCAATGTCGAAGACCTCATGGGCGTGCCCACGGTCGAGGAGTTGGTGCGCCGCAAGGCCGATGGGACGGAACTGTCCCACAAGGTCACTCGGTGGGCGCTGCCCGCGCAGCTCGATCCGCACCGGCCCTTCATCCTGTTCATCGATGAGCCCAACCGCTGTGAGGCGGGGGTCCGCAACGCCCTCTTCCAGCTCATCACGGGGCGCACCACCAGCGGGGGATTCGCCCTGCCGCCGGGCTCTCTGGTCTGCATGGCGGGCAATCGTCTGGAGGACCGGGCCGGCGTGCGCACCCTGGACACGGCCTTCAACAACCGCTGCGGCCACTTCGAGCTGATGGTCGAGCCGGAAGCCTGGCTGGCCTGGGCCGGAACGCAACCCGGGTTCTCGGGTCTGGTCCGGGCCTTCATTGCGGCCCATCCGAACTACCTGCATCGGTTCGAGGCCGCGTCGGCGGTGCCTCAGCAGCCCACTCCCCGGACTTGGACGGCCCTCGCCCTGGCCCTCGGCGACCGGGTGCCCAAGGACGCGGTGCTGGCCCATGGGCTCGTGGGGGCCGAGGCCGCACGACTCTTCATGGCCTTCGCGCAGCATGCCGGGATCGTCCCATCGGTGCAGGATCTGGCCGATCGGCCCGGCGACATTCCGCTCCCGGAACCTGGGCAGCTCGACGCCGCCTGGATCCTCGCCACCTCCATGGCAGACCATCTGGTGAGCCCCAGCCAGGGCAGCAAGGACCGCCTGGGCCATGCCGTGGGCCTGGTCCTGGGCCGCTTGGCAGACCGGGGCTTCGAGGAGGTGGCCGTGTTCAGCCTCCGGCGCGCCTGGCGGCGCATCGAGCGCGAGGCGGGGAGCACGACCCTGCCCTTCGACCGCCGTCTGTTCCAGGCGATCCCGGCCCTCGCGGCCCGCCCCAGCTTCCAGCAGCTCCTGGAAGCCATCGACCAGGTGGGGGCGCGATGAACCGCCGACCTTCCATCCTCCGCCACCGCACGCAGTCGGTGCCTTCTCTGTTCACGGCCTCTGGTGGCAGGTCCTCCTGGGCCCTGGCCTTCCAGGAAGCGGAAGCGCTTGCAGGTCGATTCAGCGAGCGGCCCGTGGCCTGCTGGACTGTCAGCGCTGGCCACGACATGCGGCCCCTGGTCTTCTTCTCGGATCCGATGCGGCGGGAGCTGGCCGAAGCGACCGGCCTTCCTTCCCTGGATCTTCCCCGGCCTGACCTGTTCCTCTACACCAGCCTGGCCATGGATCAGAGCACGGATGGCCTGCACGACCTTCGCGTGGGGCAGGTGGTCTACGAGGATAGGGGCACTCGAATCACAGTGGAGGGGTACGAACCCCTCCATCTGGATCGGGAACGGATCCATTACCAAGTGGATCCACGCCGGGTGCACTTCGCGAGTGACGCCCTGGCCAACCATGGTCACGATGCAGCCCTCCTCCAACTCCATCTGACCTGCCTCCGCACAGGCTACGAGGAGGCGGCCCAGATCCTCTACCTGGCCATGGAGAACCTCAACGCCTTTGATGCCTACCTGTCCCATGGAGGGCTCGACATCCGGTACCTCGTGGCCACGCGCGAAGGCGTGGGGATGGGTGGTTGTGGCAAGAGCATCCTCGATTACCTGTACGGAGAACGTAGGATCCTGGGGGCTCGCGAGGAAGGGTTCGAGCCGCAGTTCGTGGTGACCTGGTCCGACGGTACCGATGAAAGATTCCAGGACAGCGCCCGGTCCTTCTACCCCGGCCTTCGCCGGATCGCCCCCTACATCAAGGAGCGTGGACTGCACATCGAGCATCAGATCTACCAACTCTGGCGGTGAGTACGTAGACAGCCGTTGGCAACCTTCAAGTCCTGGAAGAAATTCCGGCATAAAACGGCGAGCCGCTCAGTATAACTATGGTGGAGGCCACTTCCGGTCTCCCCCCGGAGACCCATGACCAGTGTCCACATCGATGACTTCCTAGGACTCAAGACAAAGCAGGACCAAGAGCCTAAGCAATCCTTCAACCCGGATCGTCCGGAGGGCTCTGAACCACCCAGCGCACGCCGTCCTCGCCGCAAGGCCCAGGGCAAGTTCTGCCTCAAGCAGGGGGAACTGGATGCCTATACGACTCAGTTGCTGGGCTGGGTGGCTCAGGGCTGCCTCACCCAGGACTGGGAGGCTCTCCTGTCCCGCCAGGAGGAAGCCACGGCCCCGCCCTGGCTGCAGGGCGAGGCCCTGGGCCTGGATGACCTGAGCCACCGCATCCTGGCGCTTGCCCTGGCCCATCTGGTGCATCTCCAGGGCGGCCTGGAGAACAGCCCCTTTGATGCCGGTGAGGATCTGGATGGGGCCTGCCTCCTACGCCGGCTGGCCCTCGTGCCCCCCCAGGGCGTGTGGGAAGTGGCCCAACGGCTGGCGCTGGACGCACCCCTTCGCACCCGCGGCTACCTGCAAGTCGTCGGCGACTGGAGTCGGCGCCGGAATGACAAGGAGAAGCCAATCAGCGTGACCCGCCTGATGCGCACGGACATCTCCCTGGGCGTTGCGGCGCTCGGCGGCCTGCTTGGCCTTGCTGCCCCGGAAGAGCCCGAGGTGGGCCCGACCTTGGAGGACATGGTCCTGCCGCCGGCGGTCCGGGGGATCCTGGATCGCCTCCTGCTGACCCCGCCCAAGGGCGATGCTCCTTTCCGCGTTCACCTGCGCGGTCCCGCACAGAGCGGCCGGCGTTCCCTCGCCGAGGCCCTGGCGCGCCAACAGCAGCGAGTCCTGAAGCAGATCATGGCCCATGAGGGCCACCAGCCAGGGGCCTTTCTCCTGCTCGATGTGGAGGCTGGGTTCGACGAAGACGACTGGAATCGGATCAAGGACCATCCCGGCTGGATCTTCTTCCGCCGCCATGGCGCCAAGCCGGAATTTGATCCGGAGCCCCTCTGCGAACTGGCATTCGACCTTGAGCACCTCGAACCGGAAGATCGTACCTCCTTCGCAGGCCGGACCCTCCAGTCCGGGGGGCCGATCCTCTCCCAGATCCAGGCCGCCGATCTGACGGACCTGGACTTCACGCCGGGCGCCCTGGTGGCGTCTGTCCAGCGCCTGGCCCGTACCGCAGTCTGGGAAGAACTCGGCCCGGCCGCCGTCCTCGACCGCCTGAAGGCTGGTCTGGTCCGGACTCCCGCCCATGCCACATCCAAGACTGCCAAGGAAGAGGTGCAACCGAAGCGCAGCGCCTCCGAACTTTGTCTAACTCCGGCCGCCCGTGAGCGCTTCCACCGGATCATTCAGGCGATCCAGGGCCGCCGCGAGATGCTCGCTCAATGGAACCTCGACCCGGGTCTGGTGGGCCGCGCCCAGGGCATCCTGCTGTTCCACGGCCCCAGCGGCACGGGCAAGAGCATGGCTGCGGAGGTTCTGGCCCACGAGCTTGGCATGCCCCTTTGGCGCATGGAGGCCTCTGAACTGGAAAGCCCCTATGTGGGTGAAAGCGAGGCCAAGCTCCATGCCTTCTTCGCCCAGGCGAAAGGCCAGCGCGCCGTGCTGCTTCTGGACGAGGCTGACACCGTTCTCATGGATCGCGGCGCGACGGAAGGCAGCACCAAGCGCTACCAGGACAACCTAGTGAACACTTGGCTGCGCGAACTGGACCGCTTCGAAGGCATCCTGGTCCTCACCACCAACCATGCGGAAGGCCTCGATCCGGCTGTGGAACGCCGCATCCAGTTCCGCATGGCCTTCGACCCGCCCACGGCCGAGGTGCGCGCCCAGATCTGGAAGACGCTCCTGGGGGATGCCCCGATCCCCGGCCGCGAAGGCCTGGATTTCGCCCAGGTGGCCGACCGCTATCCCCTGAGCGGGGGCCGCATCCGCAACGCGTTCCTGGATGCCTGTCAGCGCGCCGCCGCGGCCGGGGCGATGACGCAGGACATCCTCGTCGCCGCTTGCGAGGAGGAATCGAAGACGGCCCTCCCCGCCCAGACCACCCGCACCATCCACGGCTTCGCCGCCCACACCTAGGAGCTTTCATGAACCTCAATGCCACGCACCGCTTCGACCTTCTCAACGACGGCGACCATGCCGTTCTGCCCGTCAACGGCCACCGCGTCTTCCTCGATACGGGTTCGCCGATGACCTTCAAGCATCCGGCCGGGCCGGATGACATCCACCTCCTGGGCCAGGAGATCCGCCTTCCCGGGGTCCCTGTTCCCGCCGGCCGCATGGAGGAAGGCTCCCGCCTGCTCGATTTCCACTTCGGCGTGCTCATGGGCATGGACCTGATGTCCCGGCTCTCCTGGCGCCTCGACTGGCGCGAATGCACTGCGGAAGCCGGAGCCGAGCTGCCCGACGAGCCGGGCACCGCCTGGCTGGGCCTGACGCCGAGCATGGGGGCTCCGACCTCCTGCCCGTCCTGCCGGGTCCAGAACGGCCGCGAGGTCGCCCTGCTGGATACGGGCGCGCGCCTTTCCTATGTGGTGGGGACTCCCTCGGCTTCGGCCCGGTGGGTGGGCCAGACGCAGGACTTCAACCCGCAACTGGGGGTCTTCGACACCCCGGTGTGGGAGGACGAGCTCGAGATCGGGGGGCACCGCATTCCCATCCGGTTCGGGCAGGTTCCCCAGCCGGCTCCGGCGCTTTTTGAAGGCATGGGCGTGAAGTGGATCCTCGGCAGCGATCTGCTCAAGGCGTTCCGGGTCACGCTCGACTTCCCCGGCGGCCGCCTGGGCCTCAAGCCCCATCCCAAACAGGAGGTCTAAGTCATGGCCAGGATCAACTACACGGTGACCATAACCCCTCTGGGCCCAGGTGAGCCCCATGAGATCACCCATGAGGTTGACGGGATCTCCTATCGCGGCGAGATCCTGCTGGCGACCACCCGCGCCTACAAGGTCCGGATGCTGGAGCCTGTCGAGGCCGTCCTTGACTGCGAGCTGCCCCTCTTCGTGGTGGGGATGACCGACCATCGCTTCGTCGAGGAAGGCAAGGCTACGACCCACTTCCTGAAGTCTGTGCGAGACCGGATGGTTTCCCATTACAGACATCATCTGGCCCGACTGAACGACTCGCAGCACCCAACCAGCCCTCAAGGAGACTGATGAAATCGATCCTGAACGACCTGTGCTCTGCCCGTGGCGGCGCCGACCGCCGGAGGAAGCTGGAGGCAGTCCTTCGCAGCCGGTTCCCGGGCCGACTGGTCGTGGAGCGCAGGGCTTGGGGGATCGATTCCCGTGTTCCCGAAACCGTGAACTTCCTGGTGCCCTTCGGGCGTCAGAGGGGGCATCTGGTGCTTGGCGCCCATTACGATGCCGTCCCGGAGGCCCCCGGTGCCAATGACAATGGGGCGGCCGTCGTCCAACTCCTGGAATCGGCCTCGCGCCTACACGCGACCTCCGTCGCAGGCGCACCAGAACCCGACGTGACATTCTGTTTCTGGGATCACGAAGAGCTCTTCGGCTCCCCCTTCATGGGGTCGAAGCTCTACCTGGAGAACCAAGCCTGGGCCCTGCCCGCCAGGGCCGTGGTCTACGATGTGACTGGGGTTGGCGAGTTCTTCGTCTCAGGCTGCGACGAGACGGGCCTTCTGCTGGATCTCCCGTCCCGTTCGACACCGCCCTCCGACAACGTGGTCCTGGTTCAGGCCGGCATTCCCACCACACTCATCTGTGCGCTGCCCAGCCATGAGATGCAGGACTCTTGCCCTGCCACCTGGAAGACGCTCCACACGCCCATGGATACGGCCGACTGCGTGGACCGGCACGCCTTGATGGCGGGAGCGGACCTGGCCATGGCGATCGTTGAACGCTTCCAGGCTGCCTGATCGTGCACCCTTCCTCAAGCCTGCCGTCCCCACACTCGTGGAACGGTGAATCCGATTGGTTGGATGGGCTAGATGGTTCGCCGCATGAAGGGCGGCTTCTCCAGGCGCTGGGCATGGATCTGACCTCGCGGATCGCCTACCTCGAAGGTCAGGGCGTGTCCCCAGACAGCTTCGTGGAAGCCTGGGCGCGCTTCGCTCAGCAGCGCCTGCATCGTGACCCCACCTTCAACGCCATGCTCCTCAGCGGAAGCGCCTGGAAGTTGGCAGAGCTTCGTCCAGCCTGGAAGGAGGCGCTGCACGACAGGCTGGTGGAGGGGTTCCTCGGTCCGTGGCTGGACGCCTGCTTCAGCCGCTTTGAGATGCCGCGCCAGGTCCAGGTTCGGCTGCGGTGGGAAGGCCACAAAGAGGTCGTGGAGAGGGGCGAGGCCCGATCACGGCTGCGAACTGGAGGCCTCATCCCTGAGATCAGTGGTCTCCAACTCACGCTTGAGGCGGATGAGGTCCTGGATTGGGAAGGGGCCCCGCCGACCGACCTCACCCTGTCCGGAAGGTTCCGGGAAATTCACCGATTGGCACGCCCATCGAACCTCGAACTGGTGGATTGTCCGCACCTTGAGGGGATCCGGCACCTCCGGGTTGCCTCCGGAGTGATGTGGGTTCGCCACGCACCCAAATTAGTGCTCGAACAGACCCGCCTCGAGAGGGCCGAGGGGGGTGACGGGCTCCTCTGGACCGCTGACCTGGAGGTCGACCAGACTGGGACTGCAGCGGTGGCTGAAGAGGGAACCCATGGGTGAAGGCTATTGGATTCGGCCGGATGGGGCGTTCCAACGCATCACAGAGCATGCCCAGTGGATCCAGGTGGCCGAACATGCGCGGTGGATGGGCCTAGGCGAGAATGCCATCGCCCGGATCCAGGCCATTCCTTGGGACCGCGGCGATGGCCCCAACCGGGAGGCCATCGTGCGAGAGGCCGTGGCCCAGGGTCTGATCCGGTTCCGGGACCACGGGCCCTTCGTCACCTTCGAGTTCGCCATGCCCCTGGAAGCCGCCCTGGAGGCCCTCGGGCCCTTCATGAGTCATCAATTGGGCCCCTCCTCCAACTGCCGGCTCAACCGGCTCGACACCGGTGAGGCCTGGGCCATGACCTATTCGCAGATCCTGGCGCTTCTCGCGGAAGGATCCGCGATGGTCGATCCGAGTGCTGCTAGGCGTAGCACCGGGCCTTGAACAGGCGTGCCACTTTGTGGGCGGTGACGGCCAACTGGAATGGAACGGAATCGCCGATCCGCGATGATTCAATCCAGGCGATCTCTGGGTCAAAGTGCGGGCCATTTTCCGAACGGCTGCCACTCGCCAGGTACTCATTTGCATCCTCATCGCCCGGGCCTGGGCATGGTCCGCTTCCGGCGATCAGCCTCGGATATTTCACTCCGGGGAGGGGTGGATGAATGGCTTCCACCTGGATCAGGTGGTTCCATCCCTGGCCCATGTCGTGGACCCAGTGGAAGGCTTCTCCCGCTTCGAGCCCCAGGTTCTTGAGCTGGCGTCCGGCCTCGGGCCCCGGCAGGGTCATGGCGCGCTTCTTGACGGAGAACTGAGCATGGTGAAGGTCCGTCCAGCCCATGGCCAGGTGGCACAGGACACTGAGCCAAGCGAGGGTGATGCCGCCAGCCACCTCCACTTGACGCCACACCATGGGGTCGGTCCCCTCCAGACACACCCGGAGACAGTAGATGCGCGTGGGGGATACGGGCCGGCTCATGGTCGCCTCCTGGAGACCTTGAAAGGATCGTGGGTGAGGCTCGACAGAATCTGACGAATCGAGAGATATCCTGCCTATCGACCAGTCCCGGGTTGGGCGTGCGACAGGCGGAAGGCTCCCCAGGCCGCGGTGACCATCAGGGGATGCATGTGGATGGCGCCGCCGACTTGCAGGTTTGAGGGTGGCTCGAAGGCCCTGGGCATGTTCCGGAAGATGAGGTTGCCCTGCACGTGGAGACCTTCCGGGAGACAGTCGAGGTGGTTCAGCCCGTTCAGGAGCAGGTGTCCCCGGATATGAAGCCCCTCCGGAAGCCGCCTCAGAGCTGGCAGGTGCTGGAGTTCCAGCGTCCAGGCCTCCAGGCCGGCGGGGAGCTCGCGGAACGACTCGCAGTTGCGGATGGCCAAGGTGCCGGGCACTCGGAAGCCCGGAGGAAGGACTTCGAGGCGATGGGAGTCCCGGATCGTCAAGCCGTGGCGGATGTAGGGGTTTCCTTCTTTCAGAGCCCGGAGCGAGGCTTCCGGTGGCGGAACAAGATGGGGCAGAAGGGGGATGCCAATTAGCTGATTGCAGTTGGAGACCTCGATGAATCTCGCGTGGAGCTCGCCGCCAAGGTGTGTGAGGTTGGCCAAATGGTGAAGTTCGATGCGGTCGGCCTTCAGGGGGGAGGCGGGGAAGGTTTCCCACGGCTGCCCGTCGACCTGCAGCGACCTCAGTTGGAGCCCATTGGGCAATTCCTCAAGGGAGCCGCAGGCTCGAATCTGAAGCGCACCACGGAAACCATCCAGGACGCCCTTCAGGTCGGTCAGGCGGGGAAGGCGGTCCAGGGTCAGGGCGTCCGCCACGCGCAAGTGATCCGGCAGGCTCACCAGGTCTGGCTGATCCGCCAGAACCACCTTGTTCAGGGCCAATCCCGGAAGGATGGCTCCTCTCAGCGTGCCTGGCCGTGGCGCCCAGAAACCTACATTCAGATCTTCCTTTCGTTTGCCCGGCATGGACCGGATCTGGTGTTCCGGCAGCTGGAGCTCCCGACCCAATCCCAGCGGCCGGGAGGTCTCCCGCGCCACGATGGACAGGGGGTGCACCCCGTGTCGCCTGCAGGCATCTGGAACAGCCCCGGCGAGCTTGGTCCGGGTCGCATGATGCAGAAGCGTGACGAGGTCATGGGGCGTGCCTGGATTCTCATAGAGGATTCGGGCTTCCAAGCGGGCGTGTAGGGGTGCCCCCTGGCCTGCCAACAGGTCATCCAAGGCCTTCGCGGACATGCCCGAGGTTCGCAGCATCCGCACGGCGGCCTTGAAAGCTGGGGGGTCATGGAAGGGCAGGTCCGTCTCTCGGGGTTCGGTCTGGGACTCGCTCATCGACGCCTCTTCCATCACTCTCCGCCCATGCATAGGACATCAGGTGTCTACTTCATCCTCGATGGCCAGGACTGCCGTTCCGATCGACCTAAAGGACGCTGGACTCGAACGGATCCAGTAGTCAGAAACTGTCCAACCATCGGGCCGATGCTTCATCTCCCGGAGTCCATGGATGGTCCGTTTTCTGCTGCTGATCCTGCTGGCCACCCCCCTTCTGAAGGGCCGGGCCCCGGCCTGGGCTCAGCGGCTACCCCAGGCCGAGGGGCGCCTCTTTGCGGTGGGGGTGGCCTCCCTGGAAGGTGGTGAGGCTGAGGCCCGCATCCGGGCTGGACGGCTGGCCCGGCTTGAATTGGTGCTGCGCCTCAAGGCCAAGGTGAGTGGCCAGGTTCAATCGACCAAGTGGCAGACCCAGGAATGGCGTGCGGGAGCCCGCAGCGAGGCCACCGCCTCCCAGTACCAGCAATTGGAAGTGGCCCTCCAGGCCACGGCCATGGCGCTCCCGGCCCTGGAGGTCCAGGAAGTGGCTGTGGATGAAACCCACGGCCAAGTATTTGCCCTGGCCGCCTGGGATCTGGACCGGGCCAAGGCCGTACAGGAGGAGACCCGGCGGTTCCTGGAGGCGCGGATCGAGGCTTCCAAGGTTGACCGTGATCCTAGGACCTCCGAGGGCCGGTTGTGCCAATTCCGCACCTTTCAGGCCTTCCAGCGACGCTACCGGGATTGGGAGGAGTCCCGGAGCCTGCTCCTATCGGCTGGGGTGGTCCTTCCGAGTCTGGATCAGGCTGATCTGGACCAGATGGCCCGCAAGGTCCGGCTGACCGTTGCACCGATTGAGAGCGGTCATCTCCCGCCCGAACTGATCTCGAGAATCGAAGTCTGGCGAACCCTCCGGGGGCTCGGAGAGCCCCGAGCTCCGGACCTGCGACTGTCCCTGTCCATCGATCCGGAATGGTCCCATGTGATGGGCTTGGACCGATTGCGGGCGGTCTTGACCGTGGTGGTCCGCACGCGGTCGGGAACCCCGCTCAGCCAATGGGCCTTCGAGAGCCAGACGGTCGGAGCCACCCGCGGGGAGGCCTTCCTCCAACTCGTCACCAGTCTGTTCCCCAGTGTCCAGGAGGTCCTGGACCACTGGCTCGGCATCCTGCCCGATCCCCCTTCTTTCAAGGAGGCGTCATGAGACGCATCAACCCCATCCTGCCTGCCCTCGCTTTGGTGCTGCTGGCCACGGCCTGCAAACGGCCGGAAACGACCAGCCCGAAGGCCCTGCCGACCCTCGGCGTCACCACCACGGTTTCCCCGTCGGCTCCCGCCTGGATCGACAATCCCTCCCTCGCGGGGCCGATGAGCGCGGTGGGTATCGAGGGCCCGAACCCCATGGGTGACCTGGCTTTCCAGCGCACCGCGGCGACGGCCAATGCTCGCACTGTCCTGGCGCGGGATCTGGAGACCCGCGTCCGGTCCATGTTCCAGCAGCTCGGGCAGACCTCCCTGTCAGTCGGCGAAAAACTCCGCAGCCAGAGCGGCCAGAAGGTCCAGGAGGACATCGTCCGGCAGCTCACAGACATCACCCTCCAGGGCACCCAGGCCCGGCAATTCTGGACGGACTCCCACACCGGAAATCTCTTCGTCCTGGTGGTGGCAGATCCTGCGATGACGCAGAGCGCTGCCCGGGGACGGCTCCGCCAGGGTCTCGCGGACCTTGGGGCAGGGCAGGGCGACCTTCAGGAGGCCACGGACCGCCTTGATGCCGCGTTGGTGGGCAACGGCAAAGACCCGCGATGAACCTTCTGCGCTCACTCCGCTATGTCCTTATCTCAGGTCTCCTGGCCCTGGGAGTGGCTGGCCAGGACCTGCCGCTTGGGCCGATTCCGGACTCGCCCCACCCTCCTCGCTTGGCCGTGCTGGGTATCTCGGTTTCGACCAACGAGCCCGCGGCCAACCCCAAGGAGGCTCTGGAAGAACTTATCGGTACCGCCTTCGTCCAGACCCGGCGGTTCGATCTGCTGGAACGCCCCCAAGTGGACCAGGTCATCCGGGAGCTGCGCTTCCAGCGGGAAGGACTGGTCGATCCCGCCAGCATCCAGGAACTGGGCCGCATGCTGGGGGCCGAGCAGGCCGTCCTCGGCCATGCTCAAGTGCTGGTCGGCCTCCGGGCTTTTGAGATCCAGCTGACCCTTCGGATCGTTCAGGTCCGCACGGGGCGGATCCCCGAGGCCATCCGTGTCTCCGGTAAGGGCGGGAGCTTCAATCTCGAACGGGCCATGGCGAAAGCCCTGGAGGATCTTGGTGAAGAGCTGGACAAGGCCTTGGCACGCCGGTACCCGACCCGTGGCCTGGTGCTCAAGGCCTTGCCGGATGGTCGCGCCTGGGTCGACCTGGGGGCCCGCGACCGCCTTGTCCGAGGCGACAAGCTCCAGGCGTTTCGCCAAGAACGGATCCTCCATCCCTTCACCCACACCACCGTCGAGGACCTGTCCGTGCCGCTCTGCCGGCTCATCGTGGACGAAGTCCACGAGCGCACGGCCCTCGTCCGCACCAAACCCCGCACCGCCCTGATCCCCGGCACCCCGGTCGAACGACTTCCCTAGGAGCTTCTGATGCGCTTCCGAACTCTCTGCCTGATGGCCTTCCTGGTCGCTTCGGCCCTGCTCGCGGGGGAACCGCCCATCCTCTCCAAGGGTCAGGGTCCGGGGGCCTGGCTGGGCGTCCAGGGCCACAAGGAGTACTACGCGCTGAGCCTTGGGATTCCGCTGGTCCGCCGGGGTGGGAGCAGCCTGGGATTGGACCTCGGCTGGGGTGGGTATTCCCCCGCGAGTGAGGATGCAGCCGCCCCCGAGGGAGTCCGCTCCAAGTCGGGCCTCCACCTCGGGTTCTACACAGGGCGGCAGTTCTTCTGGGGCATGGGCGCCGAGCGGATCAAGCGCACGGATGCCCACATCCTCGTCGACCCCTACTGGAGCTCAAGCTATGAGACCAAAGAGACACGCACGGGTGGCTACCTGCTGGTGGGCTACCGGTCCCGGGCGGGCCTCGGCATGTACGTGCATGCTGGTGGGGTCTCGGGGGTAGGCCTAGGACTGAGCGTTCACCTGTGAGTCAGGTGAGTGGCCTGCGGCTCAGACCGAGACGGACAAAGCGCCAGAACGCCTGGACCTGGGAGACCAGGGTCCGCAGGGCCTGGGTGGTTTCCTCCACATCATCCGTGAGGTTGAGGGGGAGGGATACGGCCAGTTCCAGACGCAACCTCCCGCCCTCGTGGGGGCAACGGAGGACGGCTCTCGGATTGGACTCCTCCTGGTTCCATCTCATCCGGAGCCTGGGGAGGAGGGACTCCTGAGACAGGGAGTACATCATGTCGCTCCTGACGCGAACCTTGATGGCCTGATCTTCTGGCTTCAAGGCGAACTGGAGCAGGCAGGTGCAGTCCTCTTCCTGACCGAGCACCAGGTTCACCTGCACCGCCCGGTCCTCGCAGACGAAGGCATGCAGACCCAGGGCCTTGAGGCCGGCGACGAGGATGCCCATGGGCCCGGGATCAACGGGACCATCTTCCTCTGGCGCCAGGTCGTGGCTGGCAAGGCCTGGTTCATCCTCGGAGAACTCGAGGGGGAGGCGCCCCAAGGTCGGGAGAGGGCCCCTCGAGGCAGGGGCCTCCCGAGGCATCGGATGCGTCTCCCACGGGGCGTGGAAGCAGGCAAAGGCGGCCTGGTCCAGGGCATGCATGAGGTCGGGGCTGCGGTCCCCGGCGGCGTGACGCCGGATCAGAGCGTCGAGGCCTTCAGGGTTGAGGTGGTCCATGGTTCTCCTCCACGAGCCGCAGCGCTCATTCAGAAGGATCGGACGGTGCCATGGACAGCAGATGTCCACTCTTTACCCGTATAACGAGAATGGGGCTGCTTGCCCCGAACCTGGAGCCCCACCCATGCCGACCCCCCTCACCCGAACTGCCACGACCGTCCGGAAGCCTCTGACCCCCAAGGGCGGCTGGGCCTCAGGATCGGGGCTGCCGGCAGAAGCGGTGCTGGGGGTGGACGGCTACATCCGGAAGGTCGCCTGGTCCAAGGCCAGCCAGGCTTTCCATGCAGGGCTCGAGGTGGAGGACCTGATCCAGGAGGGACGCGCCGGAGCGCTCCGGGCGGCCGGGAAGTTCAATGCCGCAGCCGGAGTCAAGTTCCTCACCTACGCCGCCTGGTGGATCCGTGCCGGCATCACGGACGCCCTCCAAGGGGGACTCGTCGGGGCGCCCAGGGGACAGAACCGCCCCTTCGTAGCCTCCCTCGACCAGCCGATCTCCAATCCCAGGACCCATCAGGCCGAGGCTCTCTCCCACCTGGATCTTCTGCCAGACGCCACTCAGGATCCCTTCGAAGAGGCCGCTCGGGCCGAGGAAGCGACTCGGATGGCCAGAGCGCTGCCCCGCCTGGATCCCCGCACTCGCGAAGTCCTGGCGCGCCACGCGGGGCTGGAGGGTTTTGAGGAGCAAGGACTGCAGGCCATCGCCAAGGACCTTGGCGTCAGCCGCCAGCGCGTCGGGCAGATCCTCCAGCGGGGCCTGGACACCCTGCGTGGGATCGAAAGCGCGCGTAGGGTCTGAACCTGGGTCCTCGTCCATTCCCTGTCGCACTGGTGAGGCCATGAACCGTCGTTCCCCCAAGAGCCTCTACCACCGGACACAGGGATACCGTGTCGCCCATGCCCTGGTTGCGAGCCTGGCCGCTCAGTGGGAGCAGGGCCAGCCCATCCGCTTGGTCCGGAAAGTCCTCCGCAAGCGCGGCATCCATCCGTGGAGCCTGCTGCTGCATGTCGAGGGCCAGGCCCTGAGCCGCCTGATCCGAGCGCTCAAGGTGCCTGCCTGGGGGGTGGAGGCCAGCCATAGGGTGGATTCATCCACAGGGGAGATCGGGTTCGCGTTCCAGGCGGTGGCTCGGGGGCGCCGCCTTCCGGAAGGTCTGGTGGCGCCTTGCATCGCCGTGACGGATTCGCCCCACCTCCGAGCGTTTCCCAAAAGGCTCTGGTCCCCATGGATCTCCTTCCAGGATGTGCCGCGACCGGAGGTTCTCCCTTCATGGCTCATCGGGTTGGCCTGCCTGACCCTGATCCGGTGTCCAGGACTGAGGGACATTCCACCCGGCACCGTTCTTCCTGAGCTCCTCCAAGTTCGGGAGTGCGCCGGGATCCGGTCCCTGCGCTTCCGAGGCCGGCGCAACTACCCCCATGTCTGGGTGGAATTGACCCGTTTGGCAGGTCTCAGGCAGTTCGCTCCGGGGTCCAACATCGACGAACTTCGGATCTGGAAGTGTCCATCCCTCGAACGCCTCGATGGGGTCACGGTGATTTCCGGAGTGTTCATCCATGCCTGCAAGGTCCTCCAATCATTGCCTCAGGCGGAAACGTTGAATCATCTCGAGGTGACGGATTGCCCATCCCTGGGGTGGTCCGGGCTCCCGAAGGTCGACTCGCCCCGGCGATTCGACCCCTGGGATGGCCCGAGCCAGTGGGATCCGCCGGAGCGGACGCCCCGGTCCCAGCGCGTCATGGAACAGCCCCTCTTCCCCGAAGGAGGATGGGAGCCTGTCTGGCCCTGGCCGCCTAGGCTGGGCGGGCCGCCGGTGGTGGATGGAGGCGTGAACCGGGTCCTGGTGGCGTTGGACCTCTCTCCGCTCGCCCAGGTGCGGGTACACGCCCATCGCATCGGGGATCTTCGGGCGGTACTCCGAGATCGACTCGCCAACGAGCAGGATCCCGGTTCTGCCGTGAGGCTCGCCATGGCATGGCTGAAGGAAGCGGTCGAAACGAGTGACCCTGTGATGGCCAAGGCCATCCTGGTTGAAGCGGAAGCCGTGGGCCTGGGAGCGCTCTCCGTGGCCAACGGCCTTCCGAATGAGGCGTTGGAGGCTCTGGCTCTTCGGCTTCCCGATACTTGGATCCGATCCTTCCGGTCATCGGATGACGAGCCTCGCGCCAGCGACCTCAAGCATCTCATCCCAGGGCCAATCGTTCTGCCCCATGTCTGGCCACCCTGGGTCGAGCAGGCGGATCTTCGCGAGGTGGAAGGCCCCCTCTGGGTCGGCGAGTCCCTGGCCATCCAGGATTGTCCGTGGCTGGAATCGCTCCCCGAAAGCATGGTCGTTCGCGGAGATCTGGTCATCGAGGACTGCCCGGCCCTGCGACGATTCCCCAGTCACCTGGAGGTGCTTGGGAACCTCCGGATCCGCGACTTGCCCAGGCTTGAACGCACCGTCTGCCGCGTGAAGGTCAGCGGGACGATCGAAGTTTCGGGGGCGCCGCGGCTGAGCCTGGTGACGTTCGGGCACAGCGCTCCCCCATCGTGATGACGATCCTGGCCACCTCGACTTTTAGCGCTTCTGGCGCCAGGACCTCGGCCCATTCCCCCATTTGCAGCACCCATCGGGTGGGGCCCTCGAGCTGGTTGGCCTGGAACCGCACCAGGACCGAATCCCCCTTGGGATCACGGTCGATCCTGAACTCCGGGAAGTCTGGCTGGGATTCCTCCATGGATTGCATCCAGTGGGTGCCGCGGATGCGCACCTCCACTTGGAAGGGCTCTTCGGCGCTCACCCAGCCCCCCATCTGGAACCGGGCCGCCCGTTCCAGCAGGGCCTCGTTGGGAATGACAGCGGGACGCCCCGTCAACCGGGCCTTCGCGATCCGTGACAGGCGGAGCTGTACCATCCGACGACGGGGCACATCCCACCCGAGCAGGTAGGTGCCACCGCTGAGCATGTCCTGGGTGAGGCAGTAGGGGGCGACATGGACGGTGGCAGGCTTGGTCCGGCCCGCGCGCTGGTAGTCCAGTTCGAGTTCCTGCGTAAGGGCCGTGGAAAAAGCCAGGAGGACGGTGTCCAGAACTTTGGCCTGTTCCTCGGTGGGGTCGTCGGCCACGCCCCCGATCACCCGGACATTCCGGCGCAGGTTGTGGAACATGTCCCGGTCTTTGGCTGTCATGGATTGGTCGGCCAGGACCTCCAGCGTAGTGAGCTGCTCCGCGAACAGGTGGGCACCACCGTGGCCGAGCGCCTGGCTGGCGACCCGGAGGGCCAGGCGGGCCTCCTTGCTGATGCTCTGGTCCCAGCGCGGGCCCTTGGTCATGCAGAAGCGCTTCTCCCGCCGTTGCCCCTCGGAGCGAATGTCGAACCTGGCTCCCTGCTCACCCAGCAGCTCCCTGGCCCGGTCCGCCGTACGCAAACTGACACCCAGCAGGTCGGCGAGGGCTTGGCGGGTGAGGCCTTTGCCTCCCGCCTCGCGGAAGGCGCCAGCGGCCTGTTTGAGGCGTCCTTCGTCAACCAATCCCCGGGTCTCGAGCTTGGGCATCGGAGACCTCCTGACCAGCATGAAGCCTCGGTTGGTCAGAAAGTGTCAAGCTAAGATCGCCATATTGATCCAGGTGAAACCCATCTTGGAGCCAGCATGTCAGAGATAACCCTTGGAGCCACCCCAGACCTCCCGGTCCTGCTCAAGGCCACCAGCCAGGTCGAGCGGATCCTCCAGGAGTACGCCTGGGTTCAGGAGCATCTCGAAGGAGCGCGGATCATCCGCCGGCGGTGGGAACCGACGGGCTCTTCTCTGGAGATGCTCACGGTCCATCTAGGGGAGGAGGACTACCGGCACGTCTTCTTCCGGATCGAGTCCGGCCTCCCAGAACAGCCGATCCAGGGACTGTCCATGGAGGCGCCGATCCCGATCGGGTCCGTGGCCGAGGAATACCAGTGGGTGCGACGAGTGTTCCAGGGGCTCAAGGCCATGGAACAGGAACTCCGGGTGACGCCCATCGGCCCCCGGGATGTGCTCACCGTGAACCTGCCCGAGGGCGAAAAGGCTCGCATCTGGTTCGACATCACGGCTTTCTTCGGGCGCAGCAAGTGATGCTGATCCGGGGGTAGAGCTTCTGGTCGAAGATGTCTGCTTTCCTTAGCCCAGCAGGAGCAGGGCGATCTCCGGCTTTCCGGAATCGGTGAACCACATGGGTCCCCATTCGACCTGTTGGCCACATGGCTTCCAGAGGCTCCAGAGGAGCTTTTCCATGTGTGTGGCTTCGAATCCCTCCCAATCAAAGGTGAACACCCCTGCGACCTCCCGTACGATGCACGGTCCGGTGCGCCGTATTTTCTCAAAGGCCTCCGCAGCCAGGCGATCGTAGGTCGCCTGGCGAAGTCCGGGATTCGGCGGGGTTCTCGCAACGACGCAGCGAAGGCTGGGACTTCCCTTGAGATAGGCCAGAAGGCCATTCATGTGGCCAAGCCCGCTGGCCCAGAGGACGGTTCGCCAGGCCTGGACAAGGGATCTCAACTCACTGTTTGTGGAGAGTGCCCCGGTGTCGATCTCGACGACCACCCAACCGGAACTCCGGAGGAGATTCCTCCAGGTCCGGGCCTGGGCCACGGCAGACGGGGACGGGCAGGTGGCCCCCATCATCAGGAAGAACGGGGGGCGGCCGGGATCGCCCAGACGACCCAGGAGCGTATGAAGGGCCTCGGGAAAGCCTGGATCGGCAAAGTCGGCGATCACCAGCCGATGGGATTCCAAGGGCTTGTTGGTCGCGAGCCCTGGCAAATCTCTGCAACCCTCCATGGCCCGGTGACCAATCAGGAGGCAATCGCCTTGGTCCACGATGGGGGCATGGCTCATTGAATCCAGGATGAGGGCCGTGGTTCGTCAATGACTGACCAATCACGAGGCTTACCCTTCCGTCATGCCCATCCTGATGTTCCGGCCCTTGCCGACCTGCTTCCTGGGGCTGTTCGGGGATGGCTCCTGGCAGGGGCCCGCAGCTCAGGCCATGACCCCCCGTTCTGAATGGCTGGTCGATTCGTTCGGCCCCGACCCACGCGATCTCCTTCCCGATGCCCCGGCTTCGGTCCGGGTGTTCGTCTTTGCCGGTCCGTTCGACTCCCCCCTCTGGGCCGCCCTGGTGAACGACTGGCTGCCATGCTTGCGGCAACTGGGCCACACCGTGATCTTCCTTAGGGTGGAACCCCGATGGCCCCGGGAGTTCCCAGGGCGTCATCGCTTGGTGCAGAAGATTCGACGTGGCGGTGGGCTGCTCCTATCCGTTCCTCCCCTGGCGGGGCCATCGAGCGGCCCTCATGCTCAACAGCTCCAGAGTCTGCTCCTCCTGCTGACCCTGCTGCTGGAATCACTCAACACCCGTAGCCTGGAGCGGTTCCAGTCAGTCCTGGATGAGGGCAGGGGATGCCGTTGGTTCCTGGGCATGTCACCGCAATCGGGGTTGGAGGCTCTTGAATCTGCAGCCTTGACCCGGCTAGAGGGTCTCGAACCCAAGTATCTCTGGGCCCTGCTGAGTACACCCCCAGGCGCCGGGTCCGACATCCAGGCTCAGGGCTGTCTGGACGCGCTCCAGGAGGTCTTCTACCGGGACACGGACGTCCAGGTGTTCCAGGCGGAGCATGCTCCGGAGGAATTCCGGCTGTTGGCCTTGCTCTGGCCATGATCCGGAGCCCTGGTACTTCCCGGCCGGAATGGCCCGTCATGGACGGTCACAGGTGGACCGACTCCACGATGCCGCTCGACTTGGCTTAGTCCCGGGAAAGCTAGGCCTCCTCACCCACATCAGGACAAGGGCGGCCACAGGCTGCGGACCCGATTCCTCTGGAGAAGGCCATGGGCCATCAGGAAGACATCCCATCCTGTCTGAGGCTCTTCGGGGCCTTGGCGGTGCCCATGCCCGTGCAGGTGGCGATCCTGCTCGATCAGGGGCGCCCCCTGTTGGACATCCTGCAGGCCGGGGCGACGGCCTTCCCGGACCTTTCCGCCCGGTTCCGTTGGGTCCAGAGCTGTCTTGCTCCCTCCGTGCTGGAACAGGCCCATCTGCCCGCCAGGGAATGGGAAGCCACCCTATCGGGTCTGGGGATCCACCCGATCTCCCTCGTCCTTTCGTCGGGCACCCAGGCTGAGGCGGATTTCCATGGAAGCCGGATCCAGTGTCACCGGCTGGCAGGAAAGGTAGAGGTGGTTCCCTATGACCCTCTGAGCCCCTTCATCCAATCAAACGGAAGCCTGCTCACCTATCACGGAGGGGGCCAGGAGTTGGACCTGCCGGAAAATCTGGTCTGGGGTGGCCCCGACGTGGTCCTGTCCGACTGGCGTGTCAGCAAGGGCTTTCCAACCGGCCTCCGAGCCTTCAATGGCCAGGTGACCCTGAGGCGGTGCCAGGGAGTCCTCAGGTTCCCTTGGGGATTTCAGGCTCCCTATCAGTTCCTGGCGGAACAGTGCCAGGGTCTGGACTGTTTGCCGCCAGGAAAGATGGGGTTGGCCAGCCTGGACCGATGCGACCTCTCACATCTGGCCGGCCAATCACAGATCCGCGCGCTGACCATCGTCGGCTGCCGGAACCTCCGCAGCATCGGCAGCTTCCCCGACCTCAAGACCCTCCGGATCGACCACTGTCGGCGGTTGAAGGAATTGCCGTTCCTGCCTGCGCTCGAATCCCTCGTGGCCGAAGGCTGTGCCAAGCCGCCCCGGGTCCGGCGCCCGTTGCCGAACCTCCGCCACGTCGCGTTGCGCGGCATGCCCAGATTTCAGGCGCTCGACGACGGGTTCCCCGGTATCCAGGGTCTCGAGGTCGGTAACTGCCCCAAGCTCTGCTCCATTGATGCGATCCGGGGTTCCCTGGATTCGCTGACCCTAGAAGGGTGCCCCAAATTGAGACACCTTCCGGGTCACCTGGAAGTCAACGCCCTCAGGCTGGTGCGGACCGGCCTTTCAACATTGCCTGGAACCCTCGGTTTGAACTCGTTCCAGGCAGATGCCTGCCCTGACCTTCGGGACCTGGGGATGGACCCGGGTCACCTTGAATGGCTCAGGGTGACCCGCTGTCCGCAATTGGATGTGCCGCAGGTTCTCTGAGGATCGGTACAGCTCAGATGGCCATCGACTGTCCATCGATAGAACCCAGATTGAGGGCATGAGGATTCTCCACTTTTCAGATCTCCACGGCCGCCACACGTCGGCTGTGGGGCATCTGATCGCCCGCCATGAGCCTGACTGGGTCGTCCTCACGGGGGACATACTTCCGGACTTCCACATGATCAGCGGGAAGGGGAATCGGCTGGCCTGCCAACGCGAGTGGTGGGGCACCTACCGGAGCTGCTTCCTGCGCACGGGAACCGTCACCACACTCACCCTGGGGAACCATGAGATCGAGGGGTTCCAGGATGCCGCCCTGTCCCGCATCCCCTCTGCCATCGAGGGGAAGGTGGGCACCCTCGAAGGCAACCCGGCTGAATTCGGAGCCTGGGGCTTCTCCAGAGAATTTGGGCCCGAAGCCCTCCGAGCCGAAGTCGAAGCTCTGAATCGCCCACTGGTGGTGCTATCCCATTGCCCGCCAAACGGCCTGTTGGATAGGACGCGGGATGGATCCCACATTGGCCACCCGCCCCTTCGGGACTACCTGGACAAGGCCCCAGAGGCGCCCCTGCTGGTGCTCTGCGGGCACGTCCACGAATCCTTCGGTCAGGTGCGCCGGGGCCGGACCCTGGTCGTGAACGCAGCCACCGGGTTTGCCCTGCTGGACCTGGACTTGTTTCGGGGGCAGGCCCGGGTGCTCGAGATGGCGCGATTGAACGATGCCCTTTGTGAGGTTCCATGAGCTACCGCCATCGACGAAGCCCTCGAGCCTCCCATCTCAGCTCGGTGCCCCAGGCTTATGCCCCCGTTCTGCGCCTTTGGATCCTCCGGCTCATCCAGCTTGGGGGCGGGCTGTTCGCTGAGCGTCGCAGCCGGGCGGACATTTCTCCGGAGGCCATGGAGGCGGCGGGGCTTGAGCCCATCGACGGGCGGATTCGGCATGAAGGCCCGGAGAAGCTGGACAACCTTCAGGCCGCGTTCGATCTGGCCCTTGCGAGAGCCGAGGCCGCGCACATCCAGCCACCCGAGAACACGGTCCTGGCCAGGAACCTCCAGTGGCTTGGGGAGGCTACGGGGCTGTCCCCGGCCGACCAGAGCATCCTTCTCTTCACCATCCTGGCCTTCCAACACCCTGGATTGGAGAATGCCCTGGAACAGGTGGGTGGTCTGAGCATGAGCGGCCTGCATGTGCTGCTCTGCAGGGTGCTGGGCCTGGAGACTCGTGCCGTGGCGAAAGCGCTCGATCCCTCGGGGCTTCTATCCAGGACGGGGCTCCTGGTGGTGGATTCGTCCATGAACTATCCCTACCGGAACAAGGTCGAGATTCTCGACGGGCTTACGGACCAGATGACAGTCCGGCATGCAGACCCGTGGTCCTTGTTCCGTTGTGCGTTCGTGGCGGGGCGGGCCTCCGGCCTCGACCTTTCCCACTATCCCCATCTCGCGAAGGATCTGGGGATCCTGGAGCCCTACCTCAGGGAGGCATTCCGCTCCCGGAGCAAAGGCGTCAACATCCTCATTTACGGGACGCCTGGGACCGGAAAGACCGAACTGGTGCGGGCCCTGGCGAAGCATCTGGGGGTCCATCACTACGAGGTGGCCTCGGAACGACCCAACGGCAGCCCCGTGGAGGGCTTCGACCGCTTCAGGGGCTATCGGCTCGCCCAGGCGATCCTCGGTCGTCGCGGCCGGAACCTGATCTTCTTCGATGAGATCGAGGATGTGTTCCGCCCTCGGGAGGATGGGCCCAGGTCCCCTCGCACCAATGTCAGCGGCATCAAGGCCTGGGTGAACAAAACCCTGGAAGAGAATCCCGTGCCCGCCTTCTGGGTGAGCAACCACATCGGAATCCTGGATGAGGCGTTCATCCGGCGGTTCGACTATGTGATCCGGCTCGACAATCCTCCCCGTAGCGTGCGGCGGCGGATGCTGGAGGACAACCTGGTGGGTTTGCCGGTGGAGGGTTCCCGGAAGGACCAGTTGGCGGATCACCAGGGGCTCTCGCCGGCCATCATCACGCGGGCCGCCAGGGTCGCGCGGACGACGCTGGTTGGCTCCCAGGCAGGCGATGCGGGGGCGGCGTTCACCCAGGCTTTAGGCAATACCCTCGAGGCCCTTGGGCACTCACGGACATCACGCCAGGCCGTGGAGGTGGTTACCGACTACCGACCCGAGTTGGTGAACACGGACTGCGACTTGGGGCCGGTTCTGCGCGGGCTCCGCGAACACGGCAACGGCCGACTCTGTTTTTACGGGCCGCCCGGCACCGGGAAAACGGCCTACGGCCGGCATCTCGCCGAGCAGTTGGACCGCCCCTTGCTGGTGAAGCGAGCCTCCGACCTGCTGAGCATGTGGGTCGGCGGCACGGAGAAGAACCTGGCAGCCATGTTCGAGGAAGCCCAAGCTGAAGGCGCTGTCCTCCTACTGGATGAGGCCGACAGCTTTCTCCAGGAGCGTTCGAGCGCCCAGCGGAACTTCGAGGTGACTCAGGTGAACGAGATGCTCACCCAGATGGAGGGCTTCCACGGGATCTTCATCGCTTCCACCAACCTCATGGACCGCCTCGACGCCGCCGCCATGCGACGCTTCGACATGAAAGTGCGCTTCGATTACCTCCGTCCCGCTCAGGCCTGGGCCATGTTCCAGGATGCCGCCCGGCGGCTGGGTCTGGAGGCCGATCCCGTCCTGCGGGGCTCCCTCTCCTCTCTCGGCGATCTCACCCCAGGTGATTTCGCCACGGTCCTCCGGCAGGCCCGATTGAACCAGCCTTCGAGTGCGGGGGAGCTGGTCTCTCGTCTAGAGGCTGAGTGCCGGGTCAAACCGGAACACCGACGGAAAACGATTGGGTTCGTGGGGAGGGCGTCGTGAAACCCAAACGTCTCCAGACTTCGAAGCCGTCCATGCGTACCCGAAGATCCAGACGACCACCCACCGCACAGAACAGTACTCTCGCGACCCACTTGGAGAGGGCAGGGGCGCGTCTCGTGGCCATTGAGATGGTGTGTGCCCCAGCCGCCTCCGTGGCTGACATGGGCCGTTTGCTGCCCACGACCAGGAGAGGTTGCATTGGTAACGGCTGGACCATGCCAGGGACACCTTGCCTGAAGCCCGTCCTGCCCCACAGGGGTGGACTTGGAGATGCCACGGAGAGGCACTGGCGCAGGAGGTCCAGGTGGGGGTGGAGCCAGTGCCGGTGATCATGATTATTCATTCAGGGGTGTTCGGCTTATCCCTCACCCCGTATAGTTTGGGTGTCATCCACCCTCACCATGGTCTCCCAGTCCGGGGAACATCAGTCAGCCTTTTCACCAATAGGCGAATTGCCTCGGATTCAACAACGGGTAATCATCCTTTCGTGGCCTCCGTAATCTTCCTGAATAGGCGAACTGATGGGGCCTCAGACCTGTCGCCTAATACAAAGTCAGGCGCCCGAGGATTCTATGAGTCGAAACCAAGCACTCGAAAAGGTTGGACGAGCACGTGTTGCATACAAGCTACAACAGCAGGGATGGCGAGTCGGAGAGGCTTTAGATGATGGTTACGATCTTCTTGCGCATCACCCAGAATCGAAAGTCACCTGTTACATCGAATTGAAAACAATGGATGCCGACAATCGAAGTCCTGGAACAAATCTAACTGCACCTGTGAGCGCCAAAGAACGCGAAACCTGCACTCACATCATCGTGTACCTAGAACCCATAGGTCGGTACTTCATAGCTCGCAAACAACTGATACTCACACAGAAGGGTAATATATTTGCTGCGACCGACCAGGGAGGGAACCTACGCCGGCCGCGGGCAAACAGTCAGAGCTTTGCCAAATACGAAAACAAGTGGGTTGAATTGTTTAAATAATTATCCTGAAGCGCCGAACCTCTCGCTCAAATCGGGATCCGCCTGCTACGCCTTTCGCTCTCTCTCAACATCTCGCTTTCTCGGCTCCGCTCATCGACTCGATGCAGGCGGGGCCGGTTAGCTTCATTCGCTTGGCTTCCCGAGGAATACAATGAATCTCCAAGAACTGTTACAAGCTCGCGACATGCACAATTTCAAAAATATTAAACTTGTTAGGCATATCGATAACAAGTTCGACCTCACAACTGTATACAACGATATAGGGTTAGATGTTTATCAAAAATTTCAAGCAAATCATATATTTAAAAAATGTAACACTATTATTTCGTTTTTAGGAGTAGAAAGAACTCTGTGTAGGCTAATTGGTGTATACGATGTTCTCGGGGTATCCAGATCGGAAAACTCATCGTTTTTGATTCCGACCGATTACCCATATCCAAATATTTTACTTGGAGCTAATTATTGTTATGATCTCAAACCAAACGATACATTAAAAGATCTTAAAGATAGGTTAGTTATAGATTGGGGTCGCGGTGCAAGGTCTTGGCATCAATGGTTTAAAGATAGAGATATAATAGAGATACTACCGACTGGATTCGTTAAAACATTTCCGGGGTATGAAAATATTATTCTATCATATAAACAACTGGTAAACATAATGAATAATCCGCTGGCAAACAGGGATTGGCACCATAAACTCAGGGCGGTTTCAGGAATTTATCTCATTACAGAAACACAGTCTGGCCAATTATATATTGGCTCAGCATACGGTAGAGATGGCATTCTTGGACGTTGGCAGGATTACGCAAAATCGATGCATGGGGAAAACGATAAATTACGTGCAGAGTTAAAGAAGGATTCAAGGTTTATTGAAAGAATCCAATTTTCAATCCTAAAAACCTTACCTAGCAGCATGTCTTCAAAGGAGGTTATTGCGTTAGAGCATCAGTATATGAATAAACTTGGTTCAAGAGTCCATGGACTTAATCACTAAACAAAGCCTAGCCTCCCGCACAACTTGGAACCCGCCGCATTGTCTTCCTCTCTCTGCTACTCGCTTTCTCGGCTCCGTTCACCCCGGCACAGACGGGGCCGGTTAGTTTCATCGTGAGGCCCACCATGCGATCCGAAAACCAAATCACCGGAAACATTGGCCTGTATTATTGTTGTTATCGCCTTTCACTACTCGGTTGGAATGTTATGCCGACATCAAGAAATGCCCGTGGTGTAGACATTCTTGCATACAGTCAGGATGCGACTAAGAAGGTGGCTATTCAAATCAAAGCCCTAAGTTATCCAAACTCGGTTCCCCTGGGATCCTCCCTCGATAAAGTCATGGGAGACTTCTGGATTATTGTTAACAATGTTGCTACTTCGCCTTCTGCTTTCATAATGGTACCCAGTGAGATAAAGGAACGAGCTGGTCGTACAGATAAAAACAATCAAATCCGCTACTGGCTTGTAAGGGACGATTACGATCAGGATTGCTTCAAAGATAAATGGGACAGAATTGGTCATGGTAATCCTCAGAAGGCCTAACCCCGCGCTCTACTCTGACCCTGCCTACATTGTTTTCCGCTCTCTATCAGCTTTCCGCTTCCTCGGCTCCATTTAACGCCTCGGCGCAGGCGGGGCCGGTTACCTTCGGTCGCTCGATGCCATCAATCAAGAAGATTGTCGTGAGGAAACGTTTCTTCGTGATCTTCCCTGCACTAGAGCATTCTCCAGACCGGCCAATCGACCGCGACACCTAGGTGAAGCTGCAGGCGGTCTAGGTTTCCCGCACCCGTGGCCATCTGGATGAGGGGGCGAGGATGATTGGCAGCGAAGGAGGCTGCCGGGTTGGCGATGCCTTCGAACTGGCAGGCGGGCATGTTCTTGGCTGGAAGCGGGTGGGCCGTGGGTAGGGCCGCAACCGGGCCCGGAGTGTGTGGGGCCAGAGATCCAGGCGGCCAGCGGTCCCGATCGGTGGAAGGAGGACACGCGGCGGGAACGGGGTGAAGATCCCGGTGGTCATGGAAGGATGGCCAAACCCTGTGGATTCGTCCCGAAAGGGCAGCGATCCCGCGTTCACCTTCCGGCAGAATTCCCGCCGGTTCGCCACCTCCCGGTCGGACTGTTCCGCCACGCTGGAAAGCAGGGTGCCGACATCCTTGGTTTCACCGCGCCCACGGTGGTCCGGTCCACAAGTAGAAGGTCGTCGCGTTCCGGATTTCAGCGGCGCTTCTCGGAAGGCGATGCCCCGTCCCAGGCCAGATTCGTATGGCTGGTTGTCTTGCAACAACTGCCCGGACGCGGCCACTGCGCATCCATCGGCTGGCCGGCGCGTTGCTCGGTGGCAAGGTCGGTCATGGGGCCCAGAATTCAGTGGTTGGGAAACGCTGACGGTCTCGCCTTGGAGCAACGTGATGCCCTTGGCGGATACCTTTTCCTGTTCGGCGAAATTCCGATGTCTGTGGCGCCAGGCAGTAGTTCATGGCCACCATGCCAGCGACATGGCGGAGCCTCCGGAATGCCACTGCGCACAGGGACTGATCTTGACGCGGAGACGGCCCAGGGGCATCGGGTTCTGCTCTGCTTGCGCCTTCTGGACCCGGGCTTGGCTCAAGCCAACATCCCTTGGGTTTCAAGCACCCAAGGGCCGCCATGGGCCGAAAGACGGCTTTTAATCACCGATCTTCTCGATGATTCAAGGAGGTATCTTTTCCATTGAAGGGGTTTGGCGATGGATTGACCTGCAAACTTCGGTTTGGCGGAATGTACAGGCATTGGCATGTCTTCCGCGCACCCAAACGGCTCATGTCCAGCCTTGTTGCAGCGTCGATCTTGAGCAGGGCTCGGGATTGGCCGGGATGTTGGATCCAATGGCGCACCAGAGATGACCCCCGGTCGTTCAGCCCGGTGATGATCGGCGGCTGATGTCTTTGACCTGTGCCAAGGACCCCGCCCATCGCGCCCCGGGGCGCATAGTGTTGGGCTGGAGGAAAGCAGACGCCCATAGGCAGGCGCCGGAGGTGACCACGGCAGGTCAGTATTAGTGGCACAATTGATATTGCAGCAATATCAACTGTGGTGCTGTGCACGCCCCACTAATGCTTGGACATAATAAGTTTATTCATATCCCCCTGCCGCGACCACCGCCGAACCACCTGGTTCGTCTGCCAATAAGCAAGCCCTCTTCTGAGATATATTCTCGTGCAAATGATAAAGTTTCGCCTGCATCAATAAAGCTTATCATCCAATTCGAATTGTATCAAGACTTGCCGGGCGTTTCGACCTTCGCATGGGAACAACTCCGGAGTCCATCTTCCTGCCACGAAATCTGCAGAACTTGGGTTTGCATTGGATCGCATTTTCCCTAGAATCCATGTTTTTGACATGATCCAAATTGACAGTAGGTAGGTTGGATCAAAAAGGCTGACACTTAAAAGGTTTGAAAGTTTGCAGTTAAATAAAAGACTATTCAGGTCGTTTAATCTTGTTATAGCGTCAAATTGAACGAGTGGGCGCCCGGCAAGTTTGCATACACCAAAATTTAGGTGAAGACACCATTCAACCTATGCATCAAGACCCACCATTCCCTGGGCCCCCAACCGATCCGAAGGACTTTGCATCTATATTTGCAGTCGAATCGAGGATGATTTCGGCCCGTTTCGTAATTTCACCCGTCCCGACCCCCCCCTATCGCGCCCCTTTCCGTTTAACCAGATTCTCGGTCCCGAGATGGCCGTGAGGCCAGGTGGAAGACCGCCAGGCACCGACGAAAGCGGCCCGGAAGGCTGCCGGTTTCGCACGCCAGGAATGATCCTTCCCGGGCCCGCATATACCCCTTCCAGGGGTGCCCGCCGAAGGGCCCATTCCCACCGGATTTGCGCCGCCACCAGGAGCACCGAATGGCGAATCCAGGGTCCTGACCGACCCCCTGAAACAGCCCCGGCCGGGGGCCCAAGAAGCAACCCATCGGTGCTGCCACCCTGGGGCCAACGGCTAGACGGGCTGGGGGCCCGAAGTTGTGTCCCGCCCACCCTCCCCTGGTGGCAAATCCCGTGTCCTCGTCCCCGTCTTGATGGCCACCTTGAAACCCCGGCAGGGTGGCCTGGTTCACTGGGCCCTTCTGGGCCTGGGAACGAGGCCCGGGCCCTGATGCCACCCTGCGTCGCCCCGCCTTTCCACCCCTTGATCCGCGGGACTGGACGGGGCTTGCCCCTGCCGTCTGGACCCTGCCGAAGGCCTGGCTTCCGCTCACCGATCCCCCAGCTTTGGACCGTTCCACCGGGCCATGGGACGGCCTCCCGTTCCCTCGGTTTCCCCCCTTCGCCCACTTCCGGGTCGAATCGCCCGATCGCCCAGATCGGCCGACCCGCCCCGATACAGCTGCTGTCCACTTGTGGTCATTTCACCACGGGCTGGAGGCCTTTCATCAGGGTCTAGCCCCTGGGCCCCTTCACCGGACGGTTCAGCGACGGAGACCTGGTATGGCCGGTCGCCATGCCCTTGTCGGGACGCGCCGGTCCCAGTCAGATCCTTGGGTCCGTTCCCAAGGGAAGCGAGCCGTCAGGCCTCCGCTGTTGCCAATTCACCTTTGGCCCGTCGCTTCCCCATTTTTCTGAAGGCTGCAATGGCAGCCATCTGCGATTGCCTTGGCTTGGATTTCCCTGCTTCCCAGTTGTAAACAGTCTGGGCGGATATCCCAAGAATGACCCCTGCTTCAGCGGCTGAAAGACCAAGCCGCTGCCGATGCGTGGCCAAGCCCTTCGCTCGGAACCTGATCTTGGTGGATGACTCGTCAGTGGTCTTAGAGATTGTCGTTCCTGAGGCCTTCTTCGCCGCCCGTGAAACTTGTTTCTCGAGATCTCCAACCCGACGCTTCAACCCTGCAAGATCAGAACGGTACTGCGCGAAAGCCTTTCGAAGGCCTTCAAGCTCTTTGCGCATTTCCCTTCGAGCCAATCGGACAATTTCATCTTTCAAGATGGATGCAATGTTTGGCATATCCGTTCCCCTTTGTGAGGCCCATCAGCATTTGGAATCTCGAAATCATCGCACGCAGGATCCCTGCGGCCGCCCCTCCGGAATCGCGCCAGGAAGGCCGCCTGGCACGCTTCCGGATGGCGGAGCGCCGTGCAAGCTGCTGACCAATCCCGTCACCACTGCTCCAAAGAACCTGCGTGTCGCATGCGCCCGGCCGTGAACCCCTCGATTTGCGGGGGGCTCACGACCGGGACGCACGGCAGGCAGGATGAATTGAAAAAGAGGTAGCCTCTTTTCGGTACCAGCCAAGAAGGAGGGTCTACTCCCGAACCCTGGCAGATGGTCGAGGGGAACATGCGTTCCCATACCCAAGGAATGGCACTGAACTCAGACCGGGTGGCCAAGAACCTTTGCAGCTCTGCCGTCGATGCCAGGCGTCAGTGGTGGGGTGAACCCATCCAACAGGGACACGACGTCTTCCAGATCATGGCTTCCCATGAAATCGCCATCACCGCGACCAAGAAAGGCCTCCAGTTTGGTTCCGAGGAAGTAGGGCGCTGAAACCAATCGAATCTCGATTCCGCCTGAAAGGGAATGAAGCGTGGCGTGCCTCATGGCCTCCGGGTACCAGCGATTCGAATCCCCAGCAGGATTGGGTCGGTGGGTATCACGTCAAGCGACAGGTCCTCAATCAGTGACGTTCTCCCCGTAAATTAGTCCGATTATGGGTTTTGAATCACCGTGAGCCCCCCCCCTGGACCACATTCGTGATAACCGTAAAACAGACTGGACCAAATTACGATAAGCACGATAATTGTCCCATGAGCAACCGCCCCCGTTTCTACACCACCCTGCTGGAGGACCACTTCCGGCGAAACCGACAGATGGCCCTGGTCAGCGGGCCGCGACAAGTGGGGAAAACGACGGCGTGCCGAGCTGTGGGTAGTGTCTACCTCAACTGGGACAACCAGGATGACCGACGCATCCTGCTGAAGGGGCCCGGGGCGCTGGCGGAGCGCCTTGAACTAGATCGGTTGCGGGTCGAGCCGGTTCGGGTGGTGTTGGATGAGCTTCACAAGTACGCCAAGTGGAAGGGATTTTTGAAGGGGTTCTTCGACACCTACAATGACCGGGCCCATGTGCTGGTGACGGGGAGTTCCCGCCTGGATGTATTCCGACGCGGGGGCGACAGCCTCATGGGCCGCTACCTGCTCTACCGAATGCATCCCTGGTCGGTGGCCGAGTGCAGCAGGGTGGACCTCCCGGAGCAGGAGGTCCGCCTCCCAGTGGCCATCCAGGCGGAGGACTGGGAGGCGCTATGGACGCATGGAGGCTTCCCCGAGCCCTTTATCCGCCGGGACATCCGCTTCACACGACGTTGGCACTCCCTGCGCATGGACCAGCTTGCCCGGGAGGATCTGCGTGAAGTCACCCGAGTCCAGGAACTGGGGACCATGGAAACGCTGATGCGCATCCTGGCCGAGCGCAGCGGACAGCAACTCATTTACGCCAATCTGGCTACGGAATTGGGCGTGGCCGTGGACACGGTACGGCGCTGGGTGGACCTCCTGGGCCGCCTTCACTACGGCTTCCTGGTTCGCCCTTGGTTCACCAATGTTGCCAAGTCCCTGCGCAAGGAACCCAAATGGTTCCTCCGCGACTGGAGTGGCATCACCGACGAAGGGGCCCGGGCCGAGACGCTGGTGGCGTGCCATCTGCTGAAGGCCGTGGAAGGCTGGACTGACCTGGGTTTTGGCGAATTCGAGCTTCGCTACCTTCGGGACAAGCAAAAGCGAGAGGTGGACTTCGTCGTGATCAAGAACCAGAAGCCCTGGTTCCTGGTGGAGGTCAAGAACAGCGACACGCGCCTGTCTCCATCCCTGACCTATTTCCAGGACCAAACCTCGGCCCCCCACGCATTCCAGGTCGTCCTCGGCCTACCCTTCGAGGCTGTGGACTGCTTCACGGCCAAGAAGCCCGCCGTGGTTCCGGCGCTGACGTTGCTAAGCCAGTTGCTTTGAGCCTGACATTCCCCCCGTGAACTGGTCGAGGAGTTATGGTTTTTGGGGGCAAAGCAGGTAGACGGGCTTGGTTCGCCTCCAGCAGTTCCTTCACCCCCGGATCACCTCTTCGGGGGCACATGTCGGGGCTCCCCTGGTCTAGCGAACATTGGCGAAAAGGTTATAAAAGGTTATACTGAATCCCCGGAGGTTAGATGCGGCCGGTGGGATTTGTCACAGATGAGGCTGGGCGAAGGATCTTCGCCCTAGTGCCCGTCGCCCAGCTCGGTTCGGCCGCTATTCGCCGGAAGCTCGCCGTGTGTTCTGCGACAAACGAGGAATTGGCAGTCCTGGGCCGGCTCCTGACCACACCCGCATCCTGTGTGGAAACCTCGGAGCAGGCGAATCCCATCCGGACAGCGCGGGAAGCGGCCGGCATCACTCAGGCGGATTTGGCCTTTGCCATGGGAATCAGCCAGCCCATGCTCAGCCGCCAGGAGCAGCCCTTTCGGCGTCTGCGGGCGGGAACGGTTAAGAGGGTGTTGGATACCATCCGACGAGTTCAGGAGAACCGGAATCGGCCGGCCGTTTCATTCGACGAAGTTTTGTCTGAGTACGGGGCGCGGGTGGCGGCCAGCGCGGCTCGGAAGCCCCGTGATCCCATCGAGCGCCGTCTATTGCAGGAGGCAGGAGACCCCGTAGCCAAGTTGGAGCGTGCGGAGAATGTGCGCTCGGGCGGAGAACGTCGTCGGTCTCCCAAGAGGACCACTCGGTGACCCAGAGGCGTTGGCACTACGCTCCCAGTCCGATTCTGGTGCCGAAGGCACTTTTGGACGCCTTCGAACGGCTTGGGGCTGAAGCTGTGCTGGTGGGCGGGTCTGCAGTGCAGGTCTGGGTCGGCAGGAGAGATGGGATCTTTGCCACAGGAGATCTGGACTTCATTACCCACCTCACCGTGGGCGATCTTGCCAAGGCAGGTTTGCAGGTGGGGGCGCCGTTGGGCCGCCACGGGGTGGTCGACGGGATCCCCATCGAATTCCCCACGGGTCCTCTCGCAGTGGGGGATTATGTCTTCACCAAAGGGGAGGCTTCGGTTTCCATCCCGACCGTGGAGGGCCGGCCCATCCTCTGTCTGCGGCCAGAAGCCAGCGTGCTGGATCGGCTTGCTTGGGTTGCCGGGGATCAGCTCGAAGTGGCCTATGCCCAGGCCCTTGGTGTCGCAGCCTCACAGTTCACTCAACTGGAGTGGGATGACGGCTGGATCGACCGGGTGGCCACCAAGGCCGGCCTTGGGAAGCTCTGGAGGCACCTAAAGAAGGACTTGGCCTCGGGAAGCCCGGGCATCGCAGGGCTCGAGCGCGCCATGAAGATCGGGTGGGGCTGAGCCGGTTTAGGCCGACCTTAAAAGGGTCCACTCGCCAAAAGACGGAAACGCTGTCCCCGAGCACGACGTGAATACCGCGCATCCCGCCACCATCATTTGTCGACAGCATGGGTTTTCTGGAATTGATGCATGGCTTGCCACACATCCATGTAGGCCTCATGCCGCTCACGACCCTTCACCGTCCCCTTGAAGTTGGGATACCGGATGTCACGCAAGGCATCGGCCATGGCCTGGGCGACGCGTTCTCGGGGGAGGCGGGCTCGGTAGTGGTAGTCGTTGCGTGGCGTCTCCTCGGCTTCGGCTTCGGGGAAGACGCGCTCGATGTCGCCCTGCTTCCGGGCGCGGACGAGGAGGGTAGTGCCGTCGCCGCCCTTGTCCACGATGGAGAGGAAGGCGTCGCTGAGGAAAATCCACATGGGGGCTCCTAGAGGGCCAGGTGCTTGGCCAGGGCGGCGAGGATGGGCTGGTCCTTCGGGTGGGTGAGGTGGACGGGCAGGAGCTTCATGGGAACGAGGTGGACAGCCTGGCTCTCCCAGCCCATGGCGGCGGGATCCCCGCCCACGCGACGGGCCAGGTAGTAGCGGGCGATGGAGGTGGTGCGGGCGACGTCCACCAGCCATCCAGTGAGTTCCACCTGAAGGCCCGTCTCCTCGAAGGCTTCCTTGATGGCCGTGGCGCGCAGGCCGTGCCCTTCCTCGGGATGGCCCTTGGGGAAGGTGGTCACATAGCCACCGAAGGCATTGCTGGGGGAGACGCTCCACACGCGGCCATCCGGCTCCACGATCACCACGCCGGCCGTGAGGTGCAGCCGGCTGACGGGTCTCGGCGGCTCCTCGAAGTCGCCCTCTCCGGGAACCTGGGCCCAGGCGGCGGGCGTGGCGGGCGCGTCCACCCAGGGCGTGAAGGGAATCCCGTTCAGCGCCTCTGGCCTGGGCCCATCAGGCACGGTGGTGGCCCGGGCCGCGGCATCCGTCCAGGCGGAGAGGGGCGTGGGCTGGCTGGGGGCCTTGAGGGTCACGGGCTGATCGTGGTGGTCGCACCTGGGATGGACGGTCATGAGCACAACTCCGGGAGAGCCTGGAGGGCGTCCCGGAGGGGACGGGACCAGGGCGCGGCGGGATCAGCGGCCAGCAGGTCCACGCAGGCCCCGTAGTACCACCGCTGATCCTCAGGGCCGGCCTTGAAGCGGGACCATACATCCGGGCCCTGGGTGCGCAGGTCGGCCAGGAGGCTGTGCAGGTTGTGGAGCTTGTCGGCCGCCGCCACGAGCTGGACGGATCGCGAGGCCGTGGCCAGGTGCACCAGGTAGGCTTCCTTCCGTTCCCGCCAGGGGGCCTTCTCGCGAGGATTGTCCGTCAGGCTGTCGCTGCAGGCCTGGACGATGGTGGCCACCTGGCTACCGAAGGCAGCCTTGATCCGCGCCAGCACTGTGGCTCCGCCGCCGTCCTCCGCGGTGTCGTGGAGCAGGGCGGCGATGGCTTCGTCCTCATCGGCCCCGAAGGTCAGCGCCAGTGAGGCCACGGCCAAGGGATGGGCCAGGTAGGGGATGGCCGTGCCCTTGCGGAATTGGCCCTGGTGGGTGCTGCGCGCTAACTCCAGCGCCTGGGTGAAGCGGGGGGTGAGGTCGAGGGTCTGAGTCATGTCCTGGGACCTTTCAGGGGCGCGGTGAGGACGGACTGAAGCGCGGCTTCGCGTTCGAGGTCGAGGGCCTCCTCCAGCACCTCGCCTGGATCGGGACCTGTGCCAGGCCAGAAGCGGAAGGGGCCGGCGTTGTCGGGCCACCGGTCGTCGGTCCAGGTGCCGAGGATGCGACGGCCGTTCCACTGGCCTCGGTAGGTCATGCGGGCTGGCACGCGCTTGTTCGGCCGGGTGTAGGTCTTGCCGAGGAGGACGCAGCCGTCTTCCTCATAAGTGCCGGCGTACTGGAAGTCGCCGTCGTTGTCGGTGCCGAAGCCCAGCACCTGGCCCTGCTGGAAGACCAGGTCGAGGGATTCGCGGCCCTCCTCGCGGGAATCCTGGCGCCAACTACCGGACCAGTGGCCGCTCTCTTGGTCGAGGGATTTTGCCCTGGATGCCATCACAGCCCCCAGGTTTCGTGGGCCGCGCGCCAGAAGAGCCACGAGGTCTCCAGGGTGGCATTCATGATGGCGTGCAGGCCATTGGGGTGGATGCCCTTGGGGAAGGGGATCTGGCAGTCCAGCATGAGCTGGGAGGAGTGGGTGGCCTCGCGGGCTTCGACTTCCTCCTGGGAAGGCGGCGGATCCTGGTTGGCGTCGGTGTAGCGGAAGTCCTGCTCGACCTGGGCGCGGGGCCAGCGGTACTCGTTGTTCCACCAGTTGCAGAAGCGGAGGGCCTGGACGAACTCCGCGGGAGGGATCCGCTTGTCCCCGGTCCACTGGAGCACGAGGACGTCCGAGTTCTTGCCGCCGATGGAGAGCCGAAGCTGCACGCAGCGATCGGACTTCAGACTGAACTTGAAGTCCACCAGGAAGCCCCGGGTCGGGTGGCGGAACGCGGCGTAGCCCTCCTCCTCCAGCCAGGTCGCGATCATGTCGCAGGCCAGGGGGCGGATCTCCGTGGGGGGCAGGGGCACGAGCGGTGGGAGCTCTTCCATGACGGACTCCATCGGTGGGGCTTCCCAGGGGGCGTGGTAGGCCTCCCAGGCCGCCCGGGAGAGGGCCTTGAGGACTTCAGGACTGCGGTCGCCCTCGGCGTGGCGACGGAGGGCTTCCTCCGGGGACAGAGCGCGGGAGGGGGATTCGAGGGTCATGGGCAGCCTCGCGTCCGTTGAGGAAGATGTGCGGCGTCCTCCGTGGCCAGGCACTGGGCGAGATGCGTCGCCAACAACCCCGCGTCGAAGGGCCGGGCCTGGGGGACGGAAAGGCCTTGGGCCACTCTCCAATTGCCGGCGCCGTCGGGAATCAGGGTGAGCTTCGGGGAGAACACCCCAGGGGCCCGGTGGGCTGGGCTCAGGGTGACGCTGAGCACCCGTGGCGGAGGCCCCGCCAACGGCCTGAGGAGTTCGATCCCAGCCTGCTCGGGGCTCATGGGGACGAACTCGAGTGAGAAACGGTCCAGCACCAGGTCGAGGCCGATCACGGGCTCGGGCCGGATGACGCAGTCCCTGTGGAGGACGGGATGGCGGAAGGCGAGGAGCTCCTGATCGCGGAGGGGCTGGAGCCAGCCCTCCACTTGGGCTAAAAGCCCGTCCACCTGGCCCAGGTAGGCGCGGTAGCGCGCCATGCGCGTCGCGGCCTCCGAGCGCTGGTGCTCCTGGCGCTGGGCGAGATGGGCGGCGAGATCGTTCAGGTCCATGGCCACCCTCAGATCAGCCACCAGGCCAGGAGGGCACCGGGTAGCAAGAGGATCCAGCCGCAGCCCTTGAGGCCGAAGGTGGTGCGGTTGTAGACGCGGTTGTAGGCGGCCTTGCGCGGGTTGGTGAGCCAGCCCCAGCCACGGGGGGCCTTGAGGCCCAGGCTCTGGCGCACCCACCGGGCGGGGCTGGTGCGGGCAGCGAGGCGCTTCTTCAGCGAGGGGATGCGAAGGCCGATTTTCATGCGAGCCCCCCTTGGGTCAGTTCGTGGTGCCGGATCAGCCGCTGCCCCATCTGGAGGATGCGAACCTGCTCGGATACGCAGGCCTGCCAGTCCACGGGGATTGCCTCGAGGCCGTCCCGGGCGCCCAGGAGCGCGCCCACGATGGCGCCGTTGGTGTCGGTATCTCCTCCCTGGCGGATGACCCAGGGGAGGGCCTCGGCGTAGGGCTGGCCCGAGGCGAGGACGGAGACGGCCACGCGGAGAGCCACCAGGGTCGAGCCCATGTCCCAGCCATCGAGGCGGCGCTCGGCCAGGGTCTCCAGGGACACGGGCACGAAGGCCTCGGCCACCTCGGGCAGCAACGCCTCGGCGTGGGCCAGGGCGAAGTGGCGGGGATCCCGCTCCCGGCTCACCAGGGCGGCCACCAGCAGGGCGATGAGGGCCGCGGACTGGCGGCAGGCGGGGTCCCAGTGGGTGAGGGAGGCCTCCTCTGAGGCCAGCCGGAAGACGTCCCCTGGCTGGTTGGCGAAGGCCAGGCCCAGGGGCGCGATGCGCATGGCGGCCCCATTCCCGAGGGGCCGCTCGCCGCGCTCGCAGCGGGTCTGCCACACGCGCTCCGCGGCCCGGGCCTCCCCGGCAAGGGTCTTGATCAGCACCTCGCGGGTAAGGCCGCCGATACCTCGGGAGCCCGACCGGAGCCAGTCCAGGTAGGCCGAGAGGATGGCTGGGCGGTTGAGCTGGTCCACCCCCGGCGGGAGGGCGGCGAGGCATCCGCCCAGGGCCATGGCCATGGCGAGGTCGTCGTCCCAGGCGCGGTGGGCCTCCTCGACGGGCAGGCGAGGGAAGGCACCGGAAGAGGCCAGGCGGGCCCGCGTCTCCTCACGGGTGCGCGATTCCACGGCGAGGCCGAGCACGTTGCCGACGGCCAGGCCCATGAGGCAGCCCTGGGCGCGGGATTCGGCGGTGAGAAGGGAGGTGGAGGCGGTTGGGCTCATAGATGCAGGGTGGATCGAAGGTGTGGACATTGGATGTCGAATTAATTAACTCAAATGAGATTCAAACGCTCATTTCGGAGTTGCATCGGGAAGGGAAGGCTGCGGAGTTCGGCCATGGACGCCTCCTGTAGGCGGGTAGATGAAGGTGGGGGATCGGGCTGCTTCATCTTCGATGTATAAAGCATATATGCTAATCAAATCTAAGTCAATCCCCCCCCCTTCGCTGCCCCAGGCCGTCATCCGATCTAGGCTGGGGTCATGTGTGGACGTTTCTCCCTCCATGTGACGTCGCAGGAACTGGCGGATGGGACAGCCTGTGCGAAGCTGGCTGGTTTCCGCGAAGAGGCCCGCTACAACATCGCCCCAGGGCAATGGGTGATCGTGGTGCGGCCCGAGCGGAATGAGCGAGTCCCAGGCTTGGCCCAATGGGGGCTGGTGCCCAGTTGGGCCAAGGATCCCAAGGCGGGTCCGCGTCCCATCAACGCCCGGGCCGAAGGCCTCGAAACCAAGCCCACCTTCCGTGGGGCGTTCAGGCACGGACGCTGCCTCATACCAGCCAGTGGGTTCTACGAATGGAAATTGGCTGGCAAGCACAAGCAGCCGTTCTACATCCGGCCCAAGGGAGGCCTTGGCATTTTCGTCTTTGCAGGTGTGATGTCGACGTGGCCTGGTTCTGATGGGGAACTCGCCACCTGCGCCATCGTGACGACCATGCCCAATGAGCTCATGGCAGGAATCCACGACCGCATGCCTGTCATCCTCACGCCGGAAGCCCAGGAAGCATGGCTGGACCCGGAGAACCGACGAGCGGCAGACCTGCTTCGACCCAGCGATCCAGATCAGATGGAGGCCTACCCGGTGGGATCTGCCGTGGGGAGTCCTGCGAATGAAGGACCTGAACTGATCGTCCCCTTGTCTGTTGCAGGGGAGGGCCGGCCGGAGACCACCGTTTGAACCGGACAGAAAGGCGGAAGTTTGCAATTCCAGGCAAAGCTGTGCTGGATCAGTTGGCCGCAGGGGCCTCCGGGGAGGCGTTCGATGGCCGGGGCCACTGCCGTGCTGCGGTGAGGGCGCTGAGGAGGCGGGCCTGCTGGTCGGCATTGAGAGTGCGGACCTGGGGCAGGGCAAGCTTGGGCGGGAGGGCCTGTGCTGGGGCCGGCGCCGGAGGAGGTTCGGGCGCCTCCACCTGCGGGCGCTCGGGCTCGTCCAGGGCCTTCTCCAGCACGATGAGGCGGTGGCGGGCCCGGGAATAAGCGGTGTAGGCCAGGGGGCTCGCGTCGGGGCGCCGGTAGCCGGGCGCCAGGTAGATCACGGCATCCGCTTCCAGGCCCTTGAAGCCCTGCACGGTGCCGAACCGCACGTGGCCGGCCTTCTCCTCCTCCCACCAGTCCGCGACGGTGTTCACCGGCCAGGGACCGAATAGGGTACCGTCCTCCACCTTTAGGGTCTGTGGCCTATGGGGAGCAAGGACCATGACCTGGTCGGGCCTCAACCCTTCTGCAGCTAGGGCTGAAAGTTCCCGGGCGAGGTCCTCCCGCCAACTCCGCGGGCCGCTGGGCATTGTCCGGAAGGCACCATCAGCATCGTCTGCATCTGGCGCCTCCCAGCCGCAGCCCGGGAAGGCGAGGCAGGCCGCCCGGCGCAGCGCGGGATGCTGACGCAAGTTCAGGTCGAGCCGCCAGGGCTGGCCGAGGTCGTGGCACCCCCGCCTAAACAGGCCCTGGGCCGGATCTTCCATTAGAAGGATCGGATCCATATCGGGTTGGCTGAGCAGCCGGGTGAGGGGTTGGATCCAGGCGGGGTCCAGGTCCTGGGCTTCATCGAAGACCAAGGCGTCCCAGTGTGGGAGGCTCAGGTCTCCGGGGGAGGCCAGGAGGGTGGCCAACCCCTCGGGCAGGAGGCGATTGAAGAACGCGCTGTCCCCCTCGCCCTTAGGCAGGCGGGCCGCCTGATGCAGGAGATTCGCGGCCAGGTCGTGGAAGGTGGTGACATGGGCCTGATCCCGCTGGATCAGGTCGTCCAGGGCGCTCTGGGTGGCGTAGGTAAGCGCCCGATTGAAGGCCACCACCAGGACTCGGCGGCCCTCCGCCGCCCAGAGCCGCGCAGTCTGCCGGGCCAGGAGGGACTTGCCGGAGCCCGGCGCACCCTTCACATGGAAACGGCCACCCGCGAAATTCTGCGCCAGGTGGTCCAGGAGAAACCGACTCTGGGTCTCCTGCAGTCGGCCTTCCGCAGCCAGGAGGTCCACAAGCGGGGGCGGGGGCAGGAGCCCGGGCGTCAGGGCCCGGATGAAATCGGCCATCCGGTCGGGGCGGACCTCGTGGTGGCGGGACTCCGTTCGGGTGCGCCAGGTGTTCCAAGCCTCGCCGCCGCTGACGGCCTGCCGCAACGCCACGAAGGGACTGACCAGCTTCTCGCGGGTCAGCAGCCGGCAGGCGGGGAGGTCCGGGCCCAGCCCCTGGTCGGGACGGAGCGGAAGGGCCGGCAGCGCCAGCACCCGCGTAACGTGGGGGATGAAGCCTGGGGCCGCCTGCTGGAGGAAGCGGACCAGGGCCCACTGCTGGGCCTGTAGCTGGGTGCCTGGCGCCTCGTCCAGAATCTCCTCGAGGCCATCGGCCCGGCGTCGGATCCAGTGATCCCCTCGCGGTTCGACGCCCCTGCCTTTGACTTCGACGATGACAAGTCCCAGCTCGGGATGGGCCACGAGGAAGTCGAGTTCGCGATCCCGGTTCGATTCGGGATCGAGGATGGACAGCCGTGCGAAGACGTGGGCCTCGGGTGGGAGGGTCCGCAGGGCCGTAAGAACCTCCTGCTCACTGTGCAGGTGGGCCGGAAGGCGGGGTTGGGCCGGGTGGAGGATAGGCATGGGGTCTCAGGCGAGGGTGACAGGGCGGCGCACGAGGGAACAGAGGATGGACGGGCACTGTCCAATGGGCTCATCCAGGATGGGGGTCAGCCAGGATTGAACGCCATGATCCCCATCACGCCCTACACCCTCCGCCAGTTCGTACTCGATTTCGAGACCACGGGCCTCGACCCCGCTTCGGATCGGGTGCTGGAGGTGGGATTGCGCGGAGCCAGCACCTTGGATGCCCTGGTTTCCGATGCCGGGGACGCCTCCGAGGGCGCCGTGGCTGTGCATGGGCTGGACCCCGATCTCTGTCGCTGCCTGGGCCGGCCCTCTTCTGACGTGCTGGACGACCTGCTGGGGCGACTGGGCCCCGGCCCCGTCGAGGTCGTGGCCCATAACGCCGCCTTCGAGAAGCGGTTCCTCGAAGCTTGGGTGGACCGGGAGCGGCGGGTGCTCCCCTGGATCCGCTGGCGCTGCACTCTGGAACAGGCTTGGGACCTCGCTCCCCAGGCACCCTTCAGCTGCCGGCTCGGGGAGTTGGCGGAGCTTTTCGGATGGCCCACGGAGGGACTCCACGGCGCCGGGACGGACGCCACGCTAACGGAGCGCCTGGTGGCCACGCTGGACGCCTGGGCCGAGGTGCGGAACCGGCTGGGGAATGAACCGGGGCTGGTGTACATGGCCGGGCCCTTCCGAAGCGACGGCACCGCCGAAGCCATGGCCCACAACCGCGCCCGCATGGCGGGGCTCGCCAAGTGGGCCCAAGCCGTGCTGCCTCAGGCGACCTTGGTGGTGCCGCACCTGAACTTCGCGTTCGCCGACGAGACGGGTCGCCGCGGGGATCTTGTACGCGCGCAGGTTCTCCGCAGCTGCGAGGCCCTCGTCGCCCAATGCCAGGCGTTGATTCAGTGCGGTCACACCCGCACAGAAGGCGTGGCGAGGGAAGTCGCTGTGGCCGAGGCCTTGGGGTTGCCGGTGCTTGAGGTGCCCGGCTGGCCCTCCTTGAAGCGGCAGCCAGCCATCCAAGTGCAGGGTGTGGCATGAAGGCGGCTCACATTTCCGGCAAGCGGGGGAGCCGGAAGCCCGTGACTCCAGAGCTCCTGACGTTCTGGATCGGCGGATTTGGGGGCTCAGACTTCGAACTCGAATGGGACGGTTCCCGGCTTCGGCGCCGGTCCAGTGAGGCTCCCCGGGGGTGGCCACCGGAGTCGCAACCTTGGGAGGACCTCCCAACGCCGGAGCAGACCCAATGGATTGAGCTGGCGCAGGCGCTCGAGGAGGTGGGGGCCTGGACGTGGCCGGCCTACTCCAACGATCCCGATGTTATGGACGGCACTCAATGGACCATGAAGATCCGCTGGGGATCCCGCCGCAGGTCGGTAGGAGGCAGCAATGCGTTTCCACCCGGGTTCGATCGGATTCGGGGCCTTGTGGAGCGATTGGCCGGGCTAGAAGAAACGTAGGCTCCTACGCCGTATATCGGTAGAGGGCCGCCGGTCGGTGCCCCACGTCCTCCTGCTGCTCGCCCGTGGCCTCCAGCAGACCGGTGGCCAGCATGCGGCGGCGGAAGGAATCCTTGTTGAGCTTCCGGGCGAGGACGGTCTCGTGGACCTTCTGGAGGTCGTAGAGGGTGAAGGACTCGGGCAGAAGCTGGAAGGCCACGGGGCTGTAATCCAGCTTGCCGCGCAGGCGTTTCACGGCGAGGCCGAGGATGTCGGCGTGGTCGAAGGCGAGGGGCATGGGCTGGTCGTGGGGATCCAGCACTTGGACGGGGCCGCCGGCCTCGTCTTCCCAAGGAACGATCAGCCGGCCCACGGTCCCCTGGGTCCTCCGGCTGGTGAACCGGTCGTGATCCACCAGGGCCATGTAGGCCACACTAAGGACCCGCGTGCGGGGGTCGCGCTTGGGCTCGCCGAAGGTGCAGAGCTGCTCGAGGAAGATCCCCTTCAGGCCGGCTTTCTCGCGAAGCACGCGGGCCGCCGCAGCGTCGAGGCCCTCATTCATGCGGATGAAACCGCCTGGGAGGGCCCATCGTCCCTTAAATGGATGCTCCTCGCGCTGCACCAGCAGCGTGTGGAGACTGCCCTCCGCCGGGGCCAGCAGCACCACGTCCACTGCCACCGAAGGCCGCTCGAACTGCGACGGATCGTAGCCATCTAGGAAGGCTTGTTCGTCAGGTGGCGTGGCAGGGCGAGAGGGTGACATAGCTTATCGACCAAATGCATCATACCTGGACGGTGAACCGGACCAGCCTGGAAATCGGAAACCAGACCATGAGCGAGATCCGGGTCCTGGCAAGCCTGTTCGCGAGGATCGCGAGATTGGGCAAGAAGCTTAGACACGAGGGGATGGGAGCATGACGATACATGATTGTTCCCAAGGTCCCGGCGCTGAACACCTACGGACCTCTCCTACACCGGATTGGAGATTTGGGCTTCCCCAAGGGAATTTCAGTAGGCCCTCGATGACTTCCAGGACTCGTTGGGCTGGATCTTGGCTTCAGAGGGGAGAGGTCAACCCAAAATCTACTTAACTATTGTTTTCATTTAAAATATAGACATATTAATGATTCGCGATTGCTTGCCTTGTTGTCGATTTACCTATTGAAAAATTGCCATGACATGGCAAAATTTATCCATGTATCCACGGCACCTGACTCCCCTGGTGGCTGAAGCCCTGCAAGACACTCCTGTGGTCCTGCTCCAAGGGGCCAGGCAGGTGGGAAAGAGCACCCTGGCCAAGGAACTTCTGGAACGCCACGCCGAGGGCCGCTACCTCAGCCTCGATGACCCTGCAGTGCGGCGGGCCGCTGAGGTGGATCCTGTGGGCTTCGTGGCCCAAGCCAAGGGCCTGACCGTCCTGGATGAGATCCAACTCGCCCCCCAACTCTTCCGGGCCATCAAGGCAGAGGTGGATCGCGACCGGCGGCCCGGTCGGTTCCTTCTGACGGGTTCGGCCAACGTACTCGTGCTGCCCAAGCTCTCGGAGTCTTTGGCGGGTCGGATGGAACTGATCACCCTCGAAGGCCTATCCCAAGGCGAAATGGTGGAGGGCTCAAGCAACCTGGTGGACCGCCTCTTTGATCCGGCTCCGCTGGCGCTGAAGCACCTGAACCTGAATCGCAGCCAAGTGATAGGGAGCATTCTGGCAGGAGGGTTCCCCGAAGCGCTGAGCCGGAGCCCAGGGCGACGGCGCAGCCAGTGGTTTGAGAGCTACCTTCAGACCCTGCTCCAGCGGGACGTGCGGGATCTCTCCCATATTGAAGGCCTCACCCAGCTGCCGAGAATCCTGGAGTTGCTCTCTGTGCGCTCCTCGGGCCTGCTGAACCTCTCTGAACTCTCTCGCACCCTCGGCATCCCCCTCAACACCCTCAAGCGCTATCTGGGCCTGCTGGAGGCGCTCTTCATCCTCACGACGCTCCCCGCCTGGAGCAGCCATTTGGGCAAGCGCCTGGTAAAAGCACCGAAGCTCATGCTCAGGGATACCGGCCTCATGGCCCACCTGATGGGGGCCGATCAGGACCGGCTGAACAAGGATCCCGACCTGCTGGGGGGGCTAATGGAGTCCTTCGTCGCGGGTGAAGTGCGCAAGCTGCTCGGGTGGTCTCGACATCGGGCCAAGCTCTTCCACTACCGAACTTTGCCGGGCCATGAGGTGGACCTTCTCCTGGAGCGTGCCGACGGGCGCGTGGTGGGCCTGGAAGTGAAATCCAGCGCCAGCATCCAGGCGAAGGACTTCAAGGGCCTCCAGGGCCTCTCTGAGACGCTGGGGGATGCCTTCCACCGCGGGGTCGTTCTCTACACGGGCACAGAGGTACTACCCTTTGGCCCCAAGATGTGGGCGATGCCTGTGTCTGGGCTGTGGGAAGTGGTGGACTGATCACCACACGATACGCAAGGCCCAGGGGCAAGAGTTGGTCGTGGGGAACGAGCACTTGGATGGGGCCTCCCGCCTCGTCTTCCCATGGAACGCTCAGCCGTCCCACAGTTCCCGGGTCCTCCTGTTTCTTGCCTCCAGGACTCCGGAGTGGGACCTGGCCCGTTCGACCTGTCGGGGTTGCCCTGGGAACCGTCGGTTTTCCTCGCCAACTGGACCACTTGTCGGCAGTCCGGCTGGGGTCGAAAGACATCATTTCTCTCGACCTCGCGACCGTTTCCCATGCCGCGGGTCGGATTGGCTCTCCAGCATCTCCTTCCGACGGCTGATTCAATGTTCAATGAATAAAAATGTTCACGAAACGTGAACAATAATTATTTTTGAACAAACCCTTGACTTGCTACCTGGCATGGCTGATGTTCAATAATGAATTTTGTTCACGGAACGCATACATAGAGTGAAATTGAACATGACGCCACTTCTAGAGAACGAAGTAATCGACACAGCCCTGGCGCAATTCGTGGCCCAGACGGGGCTCCAGGCCCTCCGCCAGCCACTGGAGGACCGCCAAGGCCCAGATGGACGGATCCAGATCACGGACGGACTTCGCCAATGGGTCTTCGACGTAGAGTGCAAGAACCGGGTGGACCGGCTCGCCATGCTTCATGGCGCTCAGGCCCAGCTTCGTAGATTCACGAACGAGGGGCTGCTCATCGTTCCCTATCTGGCCCCTGAATTGGCCCGGAAGTGCCAGGCCATGGGCTTTCCCTTCCTGGATGCCGCTGGGAATGCCTTCCTGAAGGCAGAGGGGTTGTATGTGCTGGTGGCAGGGCGGAAGCCAGACAAGGCCTTGCTCCGGATCGAGAAGCCCATGCGAGCCTTCGACCGGACAGGACTCCGAGTGGTGTTTGCCCTGCTCGCGGCTCCCGGATTGATGCAGGCCACTTATCGCGACCTGGCCAAGGCGGCAGGAGTGGCTCTTGGGACCGTGGGTTGGATCCTGACGGATCTCAGGGAACATGGGTTCCTGGTAGAAGTGGACGGTCAGCGCCGCTGGATCGACCGCGATCGAGTGGTGCAAGCCTGGACGACGAACTACCCATTTCGCCTGCGGGACCGCCTGCGCGTTCGCCGGTTCGCTGCCAAGGAGGGTGCTTGGTGGGAGACCGCGAAACCCGAGGCCTTTGGAGGCTATTGGGGTGGCGAAGTGGCTGCTGCCAAACTGCTCGGAGACCTGACCCCCAAGACCGTCACGGTCTACCTTCCAGAGGGCCGGACGGATTTCCTCGCGAAACATCGGCTGAGGGCGGATCCGCATGGCCCCATCGAGGTGCTGGATGTCTTCTGGGACTTCCCACGGGCCCCTGAAGCGCCCGAAGGCATCGCTCCCCCGCTGCTAGTTCATGCAGACCTCCTGGCCATCGGGGATCCCCGCACACTGGAAGAAGCCCAGAGGATCCATGACCGCTACCTGGCTTGACCTCAAGCACCCACTGGATCCGCGCCTAGATCGCTTGCTGCGGGACCTGGACGATTTCTTTCGATCCCTGCGAATCGCATACCTTCTCACTGGTGGTATGGCGCGAGAGATCCTTCTGCACTACGGCCACGGCTGCCCGCCTGGCCGCGCCACCAAGGACGTGGATTTCGGCGTCACTCTCTCCTCCTGGAAGGATTACGAGGCGCTGCGCTCAGCATTGACGGACACGGGAGCTTTCCGGCCTGATCTGAAGGAAGCCCAGCGCATGATCCATCAGGCTCCGGACACCGGATTCGAAACGAAAGTGGATCTTCTGCCCTTCGGCGCCATCGCCGGACCTGATGAAGCCTTGGCTTGGCCACCGGACGGAAGCCATTTGATGCGTGTCCTGGGTTACTCCCAGGCACTCGCGGCAGCCATCCACCTGCGCCTGGACGACAAGAAATGGGTGCCGTTGGCCTCAGGCCCGGGACTGGCATGCATGAAACTCGTGGCGTGGATGGACCAAGGCGACGCCCGGCATGGCCGCGATGCGGTGGACTTCATGGAACTCCTCCACCAGTACTCTCACGTGCTCACCGACAAGGAACTGTACGACGATTATCCCGAGGCCATGGATCGCTATGACTTCCGAGCGGAGCTTGCAGCCGCCTACATTCTGGGCCAACAGGTGGCAGGCCTCGCGGAGGCGCTCCTGCGCGAAGTGATCACCAACGCACTGCATGATGAGTCCAAGCGGAAGATGTTGGATTACTTCCTGCGGGAGCGAAACGCCCAGGATTCAAGCACACGCCTGGAGGAATCCTCGCGGCTGCTGAATGCCTTTGAGATGGGCTGGCACGGCTGAAGCGCACAACAGGAACGCACGAAGGCTCCGCTTGAGTCGATACCTGCTGTCGGGTTTCACTTCGGCGAAAGCTGGCGAATCATGTCGGTCACCTGCTTTTTCGCGAGGTGGCCGTGGTACATGTCCACCATCCGCGCGTCCGAGTGGTCAAGCTGCATGGCCATCACTGCCAAGGGCACACTCGCCATCCTGAACTCCTCGGCCATGGCCCCCTCGCCAAGATCTCACTCCTGGTTGGGTTGATGGACACTTCGTGAGGACTGGGTGGGGCAGGTTGTCCCGTGACTCCTCCGGAGGCCCCAGCGCAGCACCGCTTCCCTTGTGCCGGCACTGCGCTGGCGCCTCCGGAGGAGCATATGCACAGCACAACCTCACATATCCCCACCTGCGTCGCTCTCGACGATGTGGCCAACCCTCAGGACCTTTGGGACCTGGTCATGGAGGGAGAGGCCATGCCTGACGGCGAGGCTATCCCTGCTGAACAGGAAGGGGGGAACTGATCCATGCGCTCTGACACCAACCCGAACCAGCCTTTCTCGGCCGATGACGAAGGCATCCTGGAGACGACCGTCATGCGGGGCACCGCGGCCCTGACCGATGCTCAGGTGCTCGCAGTCCTGCTCCAGGAGCAGGACTCCACGAGGGCCGAAGCCATCCTCCGGGAGGCCGGAAGCCTGGATCTCATCCAGTCCATGGGACCGCTGGAGCTCGCTGCCCTGGGCCTGAGCACGGAGGAAATCACCCGCATCATGGTGGTCCTGGAATTCTGCACCCGGGCCATCCGTCGTGACCGTCGGCGGAAGTTGGGGAGCCTGGAGGGAACCGTCCGGGAAATCCGGCTTCGCGCCCAGAGTTGGCCGCGCAGCGTCATCGGCATCATCGGCGTGGACACCTATGATCGCGTGATCCTCGACAAGGTCATGCACGAGGGCATCGAGGAGTGGGTGCCCATCGATGTGCAGGGTCTGCTCCGTGAGTGCCTGCGCGCTGGCTGCAATGCCCTGGTGGTGTACCGCTGGTCGCCCAGGCCGGACCGGTTGGTGGCCGCCGAAGATATCCGTGTCAGCGATGACCTGAGGGTCCTTGCCTCAGTCCTCGGGATTTCCCTCATCGATTTCCTGGTGGTCGGCGAGCAGAACTTCTACACGGGGAGGCGCGATTCCGGTTGGGTCGACTGACCCAACTCGTGCGGCACCCATGCCGAGATTGCAGGCACTCCCAGCCGCTGGGAGTGCCTGTGTGGATGGCTGGGTGGTGTTCGCGGGACTCTGACTAGGCGACCGTCCGGGTTTACCGGCGAGAGGTTCCGGATCTTGTGGAGGACAGGGGTGCCAAGGGCCGTTCGCCGATCGGGATCGGAGCGGCCTACCAGCGCCCATCAGCCGTGAGCACCCCGTGGATGTGGCCGATGCGTTTCGGGCCCCCTGCGGTGGCGGCAGGCGGCCCGAAAGGGTGGGGAAACGCGCCCCGTTTTTCCTTCTGATTGGAGCGTTTTTTGGAGCGTTCAACCCACCCGTAGGTGCGCTGAGCCTTGTTTTTACAAGCAGAACCTATATTTCTCTAGGCTCTTTTTTGGTAGGGCTAACGGGATTTGAACCCGTGTTACCGCCGTGAAAGGGCGGTGTCCTGACCCCTAGACGATAGCCCCGTGGGGTGGAACTTGGTGGGCCCAGCGCGACTCGAACGCGCGACCAACGGCT
>Ga0255338_1000357_pt1 | contig 162664 bp, 150 predicted proteins | sample MeOH1_35cm_T4_19_FD_203715 | JGI IMG/M metagenome (GOLD analysis project Ga0255338, IMG submission 203715) | Sandy soil microbial communities from University of British Columbia, Vancouver, Canada - MeOH1_35cm_T4_195 | ecosystem: Engineered > Artificial ecosystem > Sand microcosm >...
GACAAGCAGGTGACGCCGAACCGGATGGCCACCGGCTCGCTGAAGTTCTTCGCCACCGCCCCGTACTTGCTCAGCGACGCCGGCGACAAGTCCGCCAGCTTCTGGCGGAAGTAGGTGGGCGCGTCCTTGAAGCCCGCCTTCTGCGCCAGCTCCTTCTCCACCACGTGGTTGTACAGCTGTCCCATGCGGTGCTGGTGGGCGCTCTCTCCCCCCATCAGCCCGATCAACTCTCCGAGGATCTGCTCGAGCGTCGCCCCCTCCGGAATGACGAACTTCACCGGCTCGGCGCCAGGTCTCACCTCGTGGACCCCATGCATCACGCCCTCGAAGGCCTGCTTCACTTCCTCCACCGCGCTCTTGGCCCGGTTGAAATCCCAGTGCATCATACGGCTACCCCCACATCTCAAGGGTCGCATGAGTGCGATCCCTGGCTGGCTGCCTTGGGCATCCAGTTGGGACTGCCCTAGAGCACGCGGCGGGCCAATGGCTGGTCCCCCGAAAAACAAGCACTTGCGCGCACGGTGCTTCCCCTCACCGTCCGCGGCCGTGGACTGACCGTCCGCGCACGGAGACGGGTCAGCGAGTACCTCCGTTCCTCGCCTCACCTCTCACCGGTTAGAGGTGGACCTCCCCCATCACCCGTCAGAACCGGGCCCTCACCTCTAACCGGTTAGAGGTGGACCTCCCCCATCACCCGTCAGAACCGGGCCTCGCCGCTAACCAGTTAGCGGTGGACCTCACCCCTCACCCATCAGCGTCAGCCCTGCGACGAACGGGACGCGGACTGCTCAGAACCTGGCCGCGAGCCCTCCGAAGATTCCTCCAGCCGGGGTGACGCCGACCAAGGGGATGAGCTGAGCGGTAGAGCCTGCCGAGCCCGCACGCGTAAACCTGACGCTGTCCGGCTGTTGCCAGGCATGCCAGAGCTCGTAGCCCAGAACGGCTCCGAGGATGGGAAGCGTCACGATGCTGGCGATCTGGAGCTCCTCGCTCTTGTTGTCGAAGACGGCCACCATCACGCCTCCCGCCACCGTGCCCACCGTCATCCCCAGCAGCGAGGTCCAGTACGAGCCCCTCCCCCCCGTCAGATAGCCCACGGCATGGACCGCCAGCGGTGTCGCCAAGAAGATCGCCCCAGCGGTCGTCCCCAGCGTGGTGATGATGCAAGAGGGGTCATCGCCGCAGTTGCCAAACAAGGCCGGAGCCCGAAGCGTCAACGGCCCGTGTGAGCCCGTCCCCCGGCGACGGGCCTGGGGGCTCCTGTCATGATGCGGGGCACCTTCCCATGTCCTCCACGTCCAAGCCCTCCTTTACCGATCGCCAGGCCCTCTTCGACACCTTCCGCACCCATGTGAATCGCGGCAAGGTGGAGACGTTCGAACGCTACGGCTTTGATGCCGTCATGGGCCGCCGCCAGGGCGCCACCTTCCAGGATGCCTTCGACTCGCGCAGCTGGTTCAACGCCCACTGCAATGGCGGCGTCTTCAACCTCGGCCATCGCCACCCCGCGGTGCTCGCGGCCGTCCGCGCGGCGCTCGAAGAGGTGGACATCGGCAACCACCACCTGCCGTCGCCCTGGCGCGCCGAGCTCGCTCGCAGGCTCGCCGCCACCACCGGAGGCCGCCTGAGGGGCGTCGTCTTTGGCGTCAGCGGAGGCGAGGCGGTGGACCTGGCCATCAAGGTCGCTCGTGCCGCCACCCGGCGCCACCGGATTGTCTCCGTGAGCGGCGGCTACCACGGCCACACCGGGCTCGCCCTGGCCACCGGGGACGCGCGCTACCGCGAGCGCTTCGGCCCGAACCTCCCCGGCTTTGTCCAGGTGCCCTTCAACGAGCTCGCGGCCCTCGAGCGCGCCGTGGACGAGGACACCGCCGCGGTGATCCTCGAGACCATCCCCGCCACCCTCGGCATGCCCATTCCCACCGAGGGCTACCTCGCCGGCGTCCAGGCGCTGTGCCTCCAGCGCGGGGCGAAGCTCCTGCTCGACGAGGTGCAGACGGGGCTGGGGAGGACGGGGAAGATGTGGGCCTACCAGCACGACGGCCTCGAGCCCGATGCGGTGGTGGTGGGCAAGGGGCTGAGCGGCGGCATCTACCCCATCACCGCCACGCTGATGACGCCCGAGCTCCACGCGCTCTTCGACGAGGAGCCCTTCATCCACATCTCCACCTTCGGCGGCGCCGAGCCAGGCTGCGCCGCGGGGCTGGCCGTGCTGGACGTGGTGGAGGCGCCCGGCTTCCTCGAGCACGTCAACGCGCTGGCGGTCTTCTTCCGAGAGGGCCTCTCGGGGTTGCCCTTCGAGCTGCGCCAGCGGGGGTTGATGATGGGCCTCAAGTTCGAGGCCGAGGGCCTGGGGATGATGGCGGCGAAGGCGCTCTTCGACGCCGGGCTGTTCACCGTCTACGCCAACAACGACACCTCCGTGCTGCAGCTCCTTCCACCGCTGGTCACCACCGGCGAGGAGGCTGCACGGATGGTGGAGATCCTCCGGAGGGCTTTCACGTGAGCGGGGCACCCCTTCCGAGCCCGGAGGCCGCGCGGCTCACGGCGCCACCCGTGGGAGCTGAGGAGCTGGCGCGGCTGGAGGCCTCGGTGCAGGCGGCGCTGGAGTCAGGAAACGGAGAGGGCCTCGAGGTGCTCGGCTACGGGGAGATCTCCACGGTGCTGGGCCTGAGCACGGCGGCGGGCCGGTTCGCGTGCAAGCGCCTGCCGATCTTCCCCGGCGAGGAGAGCCTGTCCCATTACGCCGAGGTGTTCGCCCGCTACCTGGGGGCGCTGGCGGAGGCGGGGGTGAAGCCGCTGGAGAGCAGGCTCCAGGCCACACCGGCGCGGGGCGGGGGGCTGGCCGTGTACTGCGTGCAGCCGATCCTCGATCCCGGCAGCCTGGGCCCGCGCTACCTGGCGAGCTGCGGCGAGGAGGAGGGCCGCCGGCTCCTCGAGCAGCTCGTCTCCGCCACGGCGCGGGCGGCGGGCGAGCGGCTCGGACTGGACGCGCAGCTGTCGAACTGGGCGCTGCGCGATGGGGAGCTGGTGTACCTGGACGTGACGACGCCGCTGATGAAGGACGAGCAGGGCCGGCAGAGGCTGGATACGCGGCTGTTCACGGCCTCGCTGCCGTGGTTGCTCCGAGGGGTGGTGCATGCGCTGCTCCTGGAGGAGATCCTCGGGCACTACCACGCGCCGCGCCCGGCGCTGCTGGATCTGGCGGCCAACCTCTACAAGGAACGGCTGGAGCGGTGGGTGCCGGTGGTGCTCGAGCTCGCCAACCGGGTGGTGGACCCGCCGCTGACGCTGGACGAGGCGCGGCGCTACTACCGCTCGGACGCGCGGATGTGGGAGCTGTTGCAGCGCTTGCGTCGGCTGGATAGGGCCTGGCACCGGTGGGGGCGGCGGCGCATCTACCCCTTCCTCCTGCCTGCGCGAATCGAGCGGTGAGCTGAGCGCCATGACAGAACCATGACGAAACGACCACACGCTCGTGGCTCAGCGAGGCGCGGAGTTCTCTAGGTTGGCGGCCCACTTCATTGACGAGGCCTGCTCACCATGCCGAATCCCCTCCGCCGTGTCGTGTTGATGGCTGTCGGCTCCTTCGCTGCCTGTGCCCTCGGAGCGTGCTCCACCACCTCCGCCGCCACTCCCGCTGCCACTCCAGTCGCCACGTCGCTCTCGGTGCGTGAGCTGAACATCGTCGACGAGCACGGCCAGGCGCGCATCCGCATTGCCGCGCCGATGCCTGATCCCCAGGGCCTCAAGCGCGCGGTCACGGCGTACGGCATCCAGTTCATGGACGCCTCGGGGAAGGAAGTCGGAGGGCTCGGCATGCTCGACTCCATCGGCATCCGCGGGCTGTGCTTCGACAGCGAGGAGGGCTACGAGGCGATGTGCATGAGCCTCATCAAGGGACAGCCCAACATCACCTTCCGCCATGACTGGCAGGAGCGCATCACCCTCGGGGTGGACAATGGCGTGGCGAGCATCGTCCTCCACGACGCGAAGGGCCAACCGCACCTGCGGCTCGAGGTCGACAAGGACGGCAAGACGCGCGTCGAAGGAGTGACTCCGGCTCCGGCCAGCAAGTAGCGGCTGGCGGTAGCTCAGGGCTTGCCCGGACGAGGGCCCCGGCGGAACATGAAGCGCAGTGCCCGGGGGAGGCGCCTTCGCCAGGCCCGCGCGTCGTGGTCCGCAGCGGGGTCCGGCCGCCACCACAGCTGGCTTCGGGAGTAGCCACGCGCGCGCAATTCCTCGGCGAGGGCGGCGGCGGGAGGAAGCATCCGGCCCTCCGCCTCGCGGCCCCCGCAGTCGATGTAGATGCGGCTGAAGGGCGGGCGCGCGTGGCGGCGCAGCGACTCGAAGATGGCGAAGCTTCCCACCCAGCAGCTGGGCGACAGGGCGAGCGCCCCACCGAAGAGGTGCGGAAGCGCGAAGTGGGCGTGGAGCGCGAGCAGTCCTCCCCAGGAGGCTCCGCCCACCACCGCCCCCAGTGACCCTTCCGGGAGCAGGAAGCGCTCCCGCGTGCGCGGCACCAGCGCGTGGGCGACCCAGCCGAGGAAGGCGTCGGCACGTCCTCCTCGGCCTTCAGTGGGCCAGGGCGTCAGCTCGTCCTCACGCTCAGCCCAGGAGGGGCTGCTGGGGATGGCGACCACCAGCGGTGCCACGTTCCAGCGCGGGTCGAGCCCTTCGATGGCCCGATGGACGAACCAGCCCTCGTCCCGCCCCGGAGGCCCCTCGAAGACGTTCTGCCCGTCGAAGAGGAAGAGGGCGGGAGTGGGCACCTGCGGATTGAAGGCAGGCGGCAGGAGGACGCGCACCTCCCGGCCGGCAAAGCCCGGAGGCTCCATCCAGCCGAGCGATTCGAAGTGGAGGTGACCCGATTCCATGGAGGGTGTCTTCGACATCGTGGACTCCTTTTCCCACAGCGGGATGGACTTCATGAAACCGGGGCTACTCCATCAGCCCCCTTCCCCACCGCCTCCCCGGGTATCCTGCCGCGCCATGACGACTCCCAGGAAGACAGCGGTGGTGACGGGCGCCAGCCGCGGCATTGGCCGCGCCGTGGCGCTGGCTTTCATTCAACAGGGCTATGACGTGTGGGCACTGGCCCGCTCGGCCGAGGCCCTCGAGAAGCTGCAGGCCGAGGCGGGCGACGCCCTGCGCCCCTTGCCCCTGGATGTGACGGACGAAGCCGCGCTGCTGGCCGCGTGCCGCGCGATCCTCCAGGCCGGCGCGCCGCACGTGCTCATCAACAACGCGGGCATCTCCATCTCCGCGCCGCTGACGAAGACCCGCACCGAGGATCTGGCCCGGGTGATGGCCATCAACGTGACGGCCCCCTACCTCTTCTGCCGCGAGCTCATGCCCGCCATGGCGACGGCGGGAGGAGGCCGCGTCATCAACATCGGCTCCATCGCCTCGGTGCGCGGGGCCGCGTACACGTCCGCCTACTGCGCCTCGAAGCACGCGCTGCTGGGCATCACCCGCTCGCTCGCGGTGGAGTACGCGCGCAAGAACGTGACGGTGAACCAGGTGAACCCGGGCTGGGTGGAGACCGACATGCTCGCCCAGGCCGTCACCACCATCAGCAAGATCTCGGGCCGCACCGAGGTGCAGGCGCGCGAGACCCTCGCGTCCATGAACGCCATGGGCCGCGTCATCCAACCCGAGGAGGTGGCGGCGGCGTGCCTCTTCCTGGCCTCGGACGCGGCGGCGAGCATCACCGGCTCGGCACTCCCCATGAGCGGCGGCGACTTCGGCAACTGAGCCGGGCTCGGCCTCCCTGCAAACCCCTACGACCCGAGGACATTGCGCCGGGATGCGTGGGTGTCCAGCCTCCCTCCTCACGCTGGAGGATGGGAGGCGGCTTGTGAGGTGGGCGAGAGGTGTGGTGGTGGGGCTCTGTGTGCTCTCCAGCGGTGCACTCTGTGTGCTGGCCAGCTGTGCACCGGAGAATGATGTGCAGACCGCCTGGGCCAGCGCGGGGGGGCCGGCACCCGCCCGCCCGGCAGCCCGCCTCACGGTCACTCCGAGTGCGGTGAGCTTCCCACGCACCCTTGTCGGCAAGCCAACAACCACGGCCGTGCGCCTGCGCAATGAAGGAGAGGGCGTCGCGCAGGCGGTGCTGGGCATCCCCGCGCCCTTCAAGGTGTCGAACACCTCGCTGAGCCTCCCCCCGGGCGCGGAGCACACGGTGGAGCTGCACCTGGAGCCCGCGCAGCCCGGCCAGACGGGTGCCGTGCTCCTGATCCAGTCGGAGGGCCAGCGGATCGAGGTGACCGTGTGGGCGGAGGTAGAGCCCGCGCCGCCCTCCCCAGGCCCCTGAGGGCGCGAGGATGCACAGCGGACTCGAAACGCGCGTGAAGGCGCTCCCTGCGCGAAGATAGGCCCCAGCTACATCAGGGGGTCACCTATGTCCTATCCGTCCGCAGCGCGCGCCATGTCCCATTGCGGGAGGCGCGATCACGTCGCCCACCTCACCTCCGCCGTCCTCGTCTCCCTCCTGGGGCTGCCCGCCATCGCAGGCACCGTGAAGGGCACGCTCCCGGTCGCCGACGCCCAGGAGGCGGAGAGGACGATCATCTACATCGAGGAGGTCCCCGAGGGCAGCCTCCCGGCGCCTCCCGCCTCGCCCATCAAGCTCTCTCAGCGCGGCGCCCGCTTCTCCCCGGCCGTGGTGCCCTTGTTCAAGGGCACCTCCGTGGACTTCACCAACGACGACTGGGTCACCCACAACGTCTTCTCCAAGTCCAAGGTGAAGACGTTCGATCTGGGGCTCTACGGAAAAGAGCAGCCCAAGGTGATGAAGTTCGAGGAGCCCGGCCGGGTGGAGATCTTCTGCGCCATCCACCCGCGGATGAACGGCGTCCTCCTGGTGCTCCAGAACCCGTACTTCACCAAGCCCTCCGAGGACGGGAGCTTCACGCTGCCGAACGTCCCCGCGGGCGAGTGGAAGCTGCGCGTCTACCGGCCGGGCCAGGAGCAGGGGCCCCTCTCCGTCAAGGTGCCCCCCAAGGGCACCGTCGAGGTGAAGTTCTGAGGGACAGCGCCGCTCCTGATTAGAGCTTGTAGCGGCGCACCATGGCGCGCACCTCGCCGGAGGCCGCCGAGAGCCGCGAGGCGGCCTGCTCGGTGGCCTGCAGGCGCGCCACCGTCTCCTGGGAGAGCGAGGACAGATCCTTCAGCGCATCGAAGAGCTGGGCGATGCCGACGTCCTGGCGGCTGACCGTCTCGGCGATCTCCCGGACGGCCACCCCGTTCTCGTGCACCAGGCTGGCCAGCGCGCGCAGGCTCTCGCCGGTGGCGCGCACCTGCGACAGCCCGCCCTCCACCTCGCGCGCGCCGTTCTCGCTGGTCTCCACCGTGTTGGAGATGGCCACCCGGATGTCCTCGAGGATCTCCTGCACCCGCGCCGTGGCCGTCACGGACTGGTCCGCCAGGGTGCGGATCTCCCGCGCCACCACCGCGAAGCCCTTGCCGTGCTCGCCGCTGCGCACCGCCTCGATGGCGGCGTTGAGTGCCAGCATGTTGGACTGGTCCGCCAGATCCTTCACCGTCTGGGTGATGCCGCCGATCTGCAGCGTGCGCTGCTGGAGCTCGTGGCTGGTGTGGGCGATCTGATCCACCTGATCGCGGATGAAGGTGAGGCCACCCACGCTGCTCTCGATGGCGCGCTCGCCGGCGCGGCCCAGCGAGTCGGCGCGCTCGGCTCCCTTGAGGATCGTCTGCGCGCGCTGGGCGGCCAGCTGCGAGCTGCGCTGCAGCTCCTGCGCCGTCACCTGCGTCTCGTAGAGCGCGGAGGCCTGGCGGGTGGCGGTGCGGTTCTGGGCCGCGGCATCCGCGGAGAGCTGGGAGCCGGCGTGCTCCAGCTCCGCGGCGGAGGCGTCCAGCACGAGGAGGATCTCCCGCAGCTGATCCATCATCCGCCCGAACGAGGTGGACAGCTCGCCGATCTCGTCTCCCGAGCGCACCTCCAGCGTCCCGCGGAAGTCTCCCTCGGCCACCACTCGCGCGGTGGCGGCGGTGAGCTGCCGCAGCGGCCCCGTGACCCGCTGGACGATGATGAAGCCCAGGAGCCCAGCCACGAGCGCGGCCCCGGCCCCCAGCCCGATGAGATAGAGCAGCGTGGCGCGGAAGCGGGCGAGCTCCTCGTCCGCGCTGCGCGTGAGCACCAGCCGCAGGCCGTCGCCCATGTCCATCTGCGTCACCAGGATGCGCGAGCCCCCCCGCTCGAGGAAGTGCTGCGACTCTCCAACGTCTGGCAGGGCCCTGAGCACCTCCTCCGGGCTCGCCGTGTGCAAGCCGCTGGCGCTCACCGCCTCTCCCACCAACAGGAGGGCCTCCCCGCCGCTCTGCTCCCGCAGGCGCTTCAGCAGGCCCTCTCCCACCTGGACACCCAGGACGAGGTACCCGACGACCCGCCCGTTCGCCTCCACGGACTGGATGACGCTCCAGTAGGGGGCGCCCTGGATCAGGAGCGGCCCGGACTGCTTGCGGTCGAGCAGCGAGGCCACCTCCTCGGGAGACACGCCGGAGAGGCTGCCCGCGCGGACCTTCCCGTTCGGCCCGGTGAGCAGCACGAGGTCCACACCGATCAGCGTCCGCTGCTCGGCGGCGATGCCCTCCAGCGTCTCCCGATCCATGCCCTCACTGGCGAGCACCGCGCGCAGGGAGGGGCCATTCACGGCGCCATGGGCCGCGACCGCGAGCACCCGCCCCTCCTGCTCCAGCAGGCTGCGCCAGCTGGCGATGTCTCGCTCCAGGCTGAGGGTGAGCCGCTCCTCCAGACTCGTCCTCAGGGATATGGCGACGAGCGCCACACTCCCGAAGGTGAGGACGAGGACCACAAGCAGGAAGGCCGCGGTGACCCTGGCGGCGAGGCTGAGCTTCATCGGTGGTGGGGGGACGAGCGGAGGGGCTGCAAGACGCAAACCAGCCTAAACCGAAAGCGCTGAGCGGTGGAGAGAAGGATAGCGACAGAGGGGCTGATCAGACGAAGAGGAGGGCCTGTAGGCAACGGTACCCGGGCTTCCGGGCGGCTGGCTCCCTGCCCCCTGTGCCCGGGGTCACGGAGCCGGCTCCTCGTCCTGGGGGCGCGAGAAGCCTCCGAAGAGAAAGCCCAACCCTACCTGAAAGAGCACGCCGTGGGTGCCACCAATCCGCGGAGAGAGCCGCTCGAACAGCCTGAAGCGGTCGCGCCCGAAGGGGGACAGCACACTCACCTCCGGCATCACGCCGAAGTCCCTCCCCATGGGGACCACCAGGCCGCACGACGCGCCCGCCGCGAAGAGCTCGAAGGGCCTGGTGGAGCTGGTGGCCGCGGGAAAGGTCCGCAGGTACTGCACGCGGGGCCCGAGCACCCACTGCCCACCCTGGCCCAGCCGCCACCCCAGCAGGAGGGGGAGCGACGCGGCGACGATGCCGTCCTGGCCGTCCCCTTCGCCGAAGACGGCACCGCCGAGCTCGGGGGCCAACGAGAGGGCAAAGCCCAGGTCGAGCGGATCATTCAGGCGCACCTTGAGGCCGGCCTTGAGGGACAGGAGCGAGGCCCCCACGCTCCACTCCACGCGCTCGCTCAGCCCGCGCCGGTAGTGCACCGCGAAGTAGGGCCAGCTGATGCGCTCGCCGTCTCCGAGATCGCGCCCCACCGCGTTCTGGACCGCGGTCTCCACGAGCACCTGGTACCTCCCGGGCGGGAGCGTGTCCGCGCGCTGCATGGCACCCATGGATGCACAGCCCGGGCCGAGGGCCACCAGGAGCACGGCGAAGGTGGAGCGCGCGCGTAGGTTCAGGAGCACCTCTTCAGATTGACGGAGGACGCACAGGCGGACAAGCCTCTCGGCTCGGCTCAGGAGGCCCCATGACGTTTCCCACCCGCGAGGCACTGCTCCAACAGCTGGACCCGCTCTCCTATGGGGCCCGCATGGAGCGCGTCGCGGCGCTCGGGAAGGAGGCGCGAGGGAGCGCCGCGCTCACGAGGCTGATGGACGAGCTGCTCGCCGGGGATGCGTACGAGGCGGGCCTTGCCCTCCAGCTGGCGCGCGCCACCCGGGACGAGGCGCCCCTGCTGCGCGGCCTCATCCACCCTTCCGCGAGGATCCGCGCCCTGGCCGCCTCGCTGGCGGGTCCCTGCCTCCGGGATGACGCCTCGCTGGAGCACCTCCTGCCAGAGCTGGCGCCGTCGGTGAGGCGCCGCGTGCTCAAGGGCGTGGCGCTGGCCCGGAGGAGCGCGCTGGCGCTCCGGCTCCTGCCGCAGATCCTCTCCCGGCATGGCTCCGCGGAGGCCGCCCTCCTCTTCCCCGCCCTGGACGAGGCCTCCGTGCGGCGCCTGCTGCCGGAGCTGGGCCACGAGCTGAAGAGCTGGCACTCCCTGACGTGGCGCTACCCGGATGCGGTCCTCGGCTACCTCCAGGCCCGCTTCGCCGCCGCCCCGGAGCGCGAGCGCGCCCTGCTCTTCTTCCAGTACCGCGAGCCGCTGACGGAGCTCACCCGCCTGCGCAGCGCGGAGGTGCTCGCCCTGGCGCGCGACTTCGCTCCCCTGGACGTGATGCCACCGCCCCTGCTGGACGGGATCCGCCGCCTCACCCGGCGCCACCCCGAGCAGGTCTTCTCCCTGCTGACGCGGCCCTCACTGCGCGGCTGGCTGAAGAACCAGGGGCTGCCGCCGGGGATGCTGGTGGAGGCCGACGCCTTCTCGCCGGAGCAGCAGCGCGCCCTGGCCCGGCTCCTCGGGGAGATTCCGCACCACCTGGCCGCCTTCCTGGGAGCCCTGGCCCCGTCGCGGCGCGCGGAGCTCTTCACCCACGCCTTCGAGGGCATCCCCGCGCGCGAGCTGCCCGACGCGCTGCTCGCCGTGCTCCCCCACGCCCTGCGGGACGCGGAGGCGGAGCGGCGGCTCTCGTTCCGGGAGGTGCGGGAGGATCGCAACCGGCTGCTGGCCACCCACGCCCTGCGCCTCATCGAGCACGCGCGCGAGCCGCTGGCGAAGGCCGCCTTCGCCGCCAAGGCGGAGGACCGGGCCCAGGCGCTCGTCTACCTCGTGCGCGCCACCGGCCTGTCCCGGCGGGGCATGACGGAGACGCTGACCCACCTCAGGCGCCTGCGCAACGAGCAGGATCCCGTGCGCATGGCGGCGCTCGGCGCGCTGGCGGAGGTGCCGCTCTCCACCTTCTCCGCCGAGCACCTCCCCTCGCTCACGGAGCTGGTGGGCTTCGTCGTGGAGGCGCGGGACTCCTCCCCCACCACCCGCGCCGCGCTCCAGCGGCTGGCCTTCCGGCTGATGAAGGGCCACGCCGAGGAGCCCAGCGGCCCGCTGTTCCAGTTCGCGCTGGAGACGCTGAAGCGCCTCGCGGGCCAGCAGGGCACCCTGTCGCTGCCACCGCTGGAGCGGGATCTGCCGCGCGGCGCCGAGCTCCGCATCGTGGCGACGCTGCTGCCCATGATCCGCGCCGCTGGTGAGCGGGACAGCCACGCCCTGGTCCTCACGCTGGCCCAGGCGCTCGGCCGGAGGGCGTGGAAGGTGGACATGCTGCAGGCGCTGCTCGAGCCGGCGACGGACAGCTCTCCCGAGGGGATGGCGCGGATGGCCATCACGCTGTGGCTCGCGCCGCCGCGCACGCGGGAGGTGCGGGTGCGCAAGCTCCTGGATCGGGACGAGACGACGGTGACGATGGCTCCGGTCTTCGAGCACCTCCACCGGCGCCGGCAGGACTGGCTGGATCCGTTCCTCCAGGGCCGGCGGCTGCGGGGACGCTTCCTCACGGGCAAAGCGGGCTGGGTGCCCCCGGCCCAGGACGGCTTCCACCGCTGGCTGCCCCGGCAGCAGCAGCAGCTCGCCTCGCTGCTGTTGCGCGTCGCCGGGGATGGGCAGCGCAGCTCCTGGGAGAGGATGTCCGTGCTGCGCACCTTGCCGCGGATGCCCGTCGTGACGGTGGACACCTTCACCCCGTTCCTCCAGTCGAAGGACGTGCCCACGGTGGAGGCGGCGCTCGGCGCCCTGGCGTGGCTGGACCGGCCGGAGACGGCGCTGCCCCACCTGCTGGAGAACCTCGACGGGGACCGGGCCCGCGTGGCCATGTACGCGGTGCCTCGGGTGGCGAGCCAGGTGAGCGGCGAGACGCTCTCGGCCGCGCTGGCGGAGCTGTTCGGGCGCGAGAAGCTCAAGGTGACGGTGCACAAGGAGGCGGTGCGGCTGCTGGGGATGTTCCGCTCGGCGCGCAGCCTTCCTCTGCTCCGCCAGCAGTTTGATCGCCCTCAGCTCCACCGGGATGTGCGCATCGCCGTGGGCCACGCGGCGCGGCGGCTGCTGGACTCGGAAGAGGCCTGGGCGCTCCTGGACGCCATGGCGCGGAGCCCGGACACGGATGTGGCCGCGAGCCTGCTGGATCAGAGCCCCCTGGGGCTGCGTCCCGAGGTGCGCCCGCGCTACGCGGCGCTGGTGCTGCAGGTGGCCCACCATCCGGAGCTGAACGTCCGGCGTCAGGCCTGGCGCGCGCTTCCGGCGTGGTCCCCCGGCTCCGAGGAGCGGGTGGCGAGCGCGGCCTCGGAGCGCATCCTGGATCTCACGGGAGGCGCCGAGTGGAGCGAGGCCTCGCAGGCCCTGGTGGAGTCGGTCCGGGACGGCCTCGCGGTGGAGCGGGTCGTGTCGACGGTGGCGGCGCTCGTCACGCTCCCGGCCACCGAGGCCCAGAACGCCACGGCCGAGCGGGATCTGCCGGCCCGGCAGCGCCTGAAGGGGCTGTGCGCGGCGCTCTTGAACCTCCCCCGTCCGGTGCGCCTGCGACTGCGCGCCCGGCTGCAGGAGGTAGCGCAGGTCATCGCCACGGACGCATCGCTCTGGCCGGAGAGCACCGGCCTCCGGCTGGGCACTCTGGAGTGGAAGGACGCGGACACCGTGGCCACCGCACTCCACACGCTCGCGCGGGAGTCACACGAGGAGCCCCTCTTCGCCCCCGCGCTGGCCAGCGAGGTCTCCGCGGCGGTGAGCCACCCGAGCGCCGAGTGGGAGCCAGAGACGCTGCTGGAGGTCTCGGACCGGGTGAAGGAAGAGGCTCCGCTCGTCTCGGTAGCGCTGGTGCGCGCGGCGGGAGAGCGCCTGCACTGGCGAGAGGATGCAGCGAAGCGCCTGCGCACCCTCCGGGAGCATCCCCGGCCGGCCATCCGGGCGGCGGCCCGGGCCATCACCACCGCAAAGGAATAGCCTGTTCCAGGCCCGGCGCTCCCAGGCTATGAGCGGTGCCCTTGCCGGGGGCAAGATCGTCCGCGAGCCCGGGCCGCGGCGCGAGCAGGTCAGTCGACGCGCTCGACACGGCCGTCGGCGTGCTTGGCGAACCGGCCCTCTCCCCTGGCGTGGACAGGGCCATGGCTGGGCCATTGCCAGCCCCCGAACTCCGTACGCCGGTAGTCCAGGAACGCCTGCTGGATCTCCGCGGGGGTGTTCATCACGAAGGGGCCGTACTGCGCGACGCGCTCACCGATCGGCCGGCCCTGCAGGAGGAGCAGCTCCGTGTCGGTGGGGCCATTGACCAGCTCCACGTCTGCCTCGGCGCGCAGCGTCACCGCCCTGGAGGCGGGAACCGAGCGGCCTGCCACCTGGAGCGAGCTCCCGCGGAAGAAGTACAACGTCCGGTTCGAGCCCTGCACGGCCCGCGGCAAGGTCCACCGCGCCTCGGGCGCCATCTTGATCGTCCAGATGGCCACATCCGAGTCCGGACGCGAGGCCCAGGACTTCGGCGGAGGAGGAGGCGGCCGCAGCCCCGCGAGCTGTCCGGCCACCACGGTGACCTCGGTGACCCGGCCCGCCGCGTCCGTCACGGTGTGCCTCGGGATGTTCTGGTTCCACAGCATCGAGAAGTGGGGCTCCGCGAGCTTGTCCACGCTCGGCAGGTTGAGCCAGATCTGGAACAGCTCGAGCGGGTTCGGAGCGTCCTGCTTGAGCAGGGGGAACATCTCGCAGTGGACGATGCCCTTGCCGGCCGTCAGCCACTGGGTGTCTCCCTGGCCGAAGCGGGCGGTGGCGCCCAGCGAGTCCGAGTGATCGATGAAGCCGCGCCGGACGATGGTCACCGTCTCGAAGCCTCGGTGCGGATGAGACGGGAAGCCGGGCACCACGTCCCCGTGGTACATGCGCCAGCCGTCCTTGCCTTCGAAGTCCTGCCCGATGTTCCGGCCGGCCAGCGAGGCCGCGGGGCCCAGCTGCTCGTTCCCCTTCGGATATGCATCGTCGTGGTGGACGCAGAAGAGGAAGGGATCGGGCGTCTCCCAGGGCATCCCCGCCAGAGGCTTCACACTCAGCACGGCATCGTCGCTCACACTCACCTCACTCCTGGTTGTGTCAGGGGATCTAGCAGCGGTACTCGGGCAATGCAGCAGGAGCCGCACTCCACTCCAAGCCCGGCCGCCAGGCACGCAAATCCTTGAAATCCTGAGAGCTTCTGTCTGTGACGAATCCCCCCTAGGGATACCTCTCAGGACAGTAGAGTGACCGCATGAGCAAGTCGCCAACGGACCTCATCCCCGCCCCCGAGGCGCGGCGGGTGGCCCCGAACTTCATCACCGAGATCATCGACGCGGACCTGAAGTCTGGCCGGCACACCCGGATCGTCACGCGCTTCCCACCGGAGCCGAACGGCTACGCGCACCTCGGGCACGCCTTCGCCAGCTACCTGGATTTCATGACCGCGCAGGACTACGGCGGCGTCTGTCACCTGCGCATGGATGACACGAACCCCGAAGGGGAGACGCAGGAGTACGCGGACAGCATCATCCGCGACATGCAGTGGGTGGGCTGGGACACCCGGCACCTGTTCTACGCCTCGGACTACTACGAGCAGCTCTACCAGTACGCCGAGCAGCTCATCAAAATGGGCCTGGCGTACGTGGAGAGCGTCAGCGCCGAGGAGATGGCGCGCCTGCGCGGCACGGCGGAGCAGCCCGGCACGCCCAGCCCGTACCGCAACCGCGGCGTCGAGGAGAACCTGGAGCTGTTCCGCCAGATGCGCGCCGGGAAGTTCAAGAACGGCGAGCACGCGCTGCGCGCGAAGATCGACCTGGCCCATCCGAACTTCAAGCTGCGCGACCCGGTGCTCTACCGCATCGTGCACGTGCCCCACTACCGGACCGGGGACAAGTGGTGCATCTACCCGATGTACGACTTCGCCCATCCGATCAGCGACGCCATTGAGGGCATCACGCACAGCATGTGCAGCCTCGAGTTCATCGACAACCGCGCCATCTACGACTGGCTGATGGACCACCTGTTCCCCGCCAAGGAGAAGGGCCGGGAGCCGCCGCGCCAGTACGAGTTCGGGCGGCGCAGCATGGAGTACACGGTCGTCAGCAAGCGCAAGCTGCGGCGCCTGGTGAAGGAGGGCGTGGTGCGCGGCTGGGACGACCCGCGCATGCCGACCCTCAGCGCGATGCGCCGGCGCGGCGTGACGCCCGAGTCCGTGCGGGCCTTCGCGTCGCAGATCGGCGTGAGCCGCACCAACCGGACCGTGGACCTGGCGATCTTCGAGAACGCGGTCCGCGATGACCTGAACACCCGCTCGCCCCGCGTGATGGCCGTGACGCGCCCGCTGAAGGTCACGATCCAGAACCTGGATCAGGAGCGCACGCTGAGCCTCCCATACTGGCCGCTGGAGGCCCTTCCCAATCAAGACAACCGGGTGCCACTCCCGTCCGGAGAGCTCGTGCCCTTCGCGCAGGCGGTGCGAGAGGTGCCGCTGACACGGGAGATCGTCATCGAGCGCGACGACTTCAGCGCGGACCCGCCCAAGGGCTTCAAGCGGCTCACGCCCGGCGGGGCGGTGCGCCTGCGCGGCGCGGGCATCATCCGCTGCGACGAGGTCATCAAGGGCCCGGACGGGGAACCCACCGAGCTGCGCGCCACGCTGCTCGGCGAGGACGCGAAGGCCAGCGGCGTCATCCACTGGGTGAGCGCCACGCGAGGCGAGAGCGCGGAGTTCCGTCTGTTTGACCGGCTCTTCACGGTGCCCAACCCCGACAGCGAGGCCGCACAGTTCGACCCCGAGCAGCCCGGCCACGAGGACGAGGCGCAGCCGCTCAACACGGACTTCATGAGCTTCGTGAACCCGCACAGCCTGGTGGTAACGCGCGGGCTGGTGGAGCCGAGCGTCGCCCGGGATCCGGCCAGCGCCCGCTACCAGTTCGAGCGCACCGGGTACTTCTGGCGCGACCCGGTGGACAGCCGCGACGACGCGCTCGTCTTCAACCGCATCATCACGCTGAAGGACACCTGGGCCAAGAAGGCGGACGTCCCGGAGCCCAAGGCGGAGACCAAGCCGAAGCCCGAGAAGAAGGCGGACACGGCGGCGCCCGTCCGTGCGGCGCTCGACAGCGCACAGGAGGCCGTGTTCTCGCGCCTGCGCAAGCAGGGCGTCACCGAGAATGAGGCGTACCTGCTCGCCCGTGACCCGCAGCTCACCACGTACCTGGAGGGCGTGAGTGACAAGCAGGTCGCGGACCTGGCGTCGTGGGTCGTGAACGATCTCGCTCCCACCATCCACGCAGGCACCAACCGCGTGGGTGTGAAGGAGCTGGCGGCGCTCGTCGCGCTGGTGGCCGAGGGCAGCATCAGCGCCCGCATCGCCAAGGACGTGCTCACGGAGGCGCAGGCGTCCGGCGAGGCGCCCGCGGCCATCGTCGAGCGCAAGGGCCTGCGCGTCGTCAGCGACGAGAAGCAGCTCCGCGCCGCCATTCAGGGCGTGCTGGACGCGAACCCCGCGAAGGTCGCGGAGTACCGGGGCGGGAAGAAGGGCCTGACCGGGTTCTTCACGGGGCAGGTCATGCGCGCCACGAACGGCCAAGCGGACCCGAAGACCGTCGCACGCCTGCTGAACGAGATGCTCGGATAGCCCCGCGCCAGCCTGGCTGCCTTACTCGCGGCCTGCCCTGGGAGAAGTGCTCAGCAGGAGCAGCACATGGGCACTGGCGATGGGCCGGGCCGCGTCCTCCTGCCACGCCTCCACGCGCACATTGGCCACGCGACGTCCCTGCCGGGTGATGAGCGCCTTGGCGTACGTGTCCTGCAGCCGGCCGCTGCGCAGGAAGTCCACCGTCAGGCTGATGACCTTGGGCACGTGCTCGGTGGCCGACTGGCGCAGCAGCTCGAAGATGGCGGTGGACTCCAGCAACGCTCCCAGCGTGCCCCCGTGCAGCGCGCGGTTGCCGATGAGCCTCGGCGTGTACTCCAGCCGGCACACCACCTCGCCGGCCAGGGACTCGACGTGCAGCCCCAGGAAGCGCGCGTACGGGATGGCCTCGGTGAGGCGGCGGTAGTCGCCTGTCTGGCGGATCTCGCGCAGCAGCTCGGCCAGGTGGAAGGGGGGGCGGGGTTCCATGCCTCACTCCTCCATGATGATGAAGGTGCCCTGCGCGGAGGCGACGGAATCGGCCGCGTCTCCGTCATGCGCGAGCGCCCGTACGAAGGCGACCGAGCGCGTCAGCTTGTAGCACTCGGCACGCGCGGTGACGTCCTGCCCAGGCCGGGCCGGACGCAGGAAGTCGATGCGCAGGTCCAGCGTGGCGATGCGCGCCAGCCGCATCAGCTTGAGGAACACCGCGGTGCCACAGGTCGCGTCGATGAGTGACGTCACGGCACCGCCGTGGAGCACCCCTGTCTCGGGGTTGCCCACCAGGAAGTCCTGATACGGCAGCCTCACGGTGGCCTCTCCCGGTCCGATGTCCTCCAGGTGCAGGCCCAGGGCATGGTTGTGGGGAACCGCCTCGCCGAACAGGGGGCGGATGCTCTCCAGCAAGGCCTGCCTGTCCTGAGGGAAGGACTCGTCGGTCATGATGAGCGCGTGGATAGCACGGAGCGCGGGAGTAAGCTCCCTGCCCAGCCTCCCCTCTGACGCCCCTCCTCGATGAGCGCGGTGAGCGGCTGGCGGACCTTCGGTCCGTGGTGCGATTCACGGGACTGGAGTGCCCGAAGCACCTATCGTCCGCTCCCTCACAGCCCACCCACTCATGACGCTCCAGGGAACCCTCATGCCCCCAAGCCGCCACGTCACCCTCTTCCACAATCCCCAGTCCCGCTCCGCCGGCGTCCGGATCCTGCTCGAGGAGCTCAACGCCGACTACGAGCTGCGCGTGCTCGACCTGAAGGCCGGTGAGAACCGCAAGCCGGACTACCTGGCGATCAACCCGATGGGCAAGATCCCGGCGATCAAACATGGTGACGTGCTCGTGACCGAGCAGGCCGCCGTCTACATGTACCTGGCCGAGCTCTACCCCGAGGCTCGGCTGTCGCCTGCCATCGGCGACCCGCTGCGGGGACCGTACCTGCGCTGGATGGTGTTCTACGGCTCCTGCTTCGAGCCGGCGCTGGTGGATCTCTCGCTGAAGCGCGAGCCCGCCCCTCTTGGGACCTCGCCCTATGGCGACTTCGAGACGGTGCTCGGCACCGTGAAGAAGCAGCTCTCCCAAGGCCCTTGGTTCCTGGGAGAGACGTTCACGGCGGCCGATATTCTGTGGGGCATGGCGCTGACCTGGGCCACCGGGTTCAAGCTCGTGCCGGAGCTCCCCGAGTTCAAAGACTACATCGCTCGTTTCAATGCCCGCCCGGCGGTGGCTCGAGCACGCGCGAAGGATGCGGAGCTCATGGCGAAGCAGTCCTAGGGTTGGCAGGCTCCGGGCGCGCGGAGCAGGCGCGCGCCATGGAGCCCTGAGTCAGAAGCGCCCGGTGAGCCCCAGTGTGCCGCCCCGGGACGTCAGCGCGAGGGTGGGGGCCCACGTCGCTCCCGCGGCTCGGGAAGCCGCGAGCGTGCGTGGCGGAGAGGCTCCCCAGGCCGCGGAGACCTCATACGCCACGATGGAGGAGACCATCGGGAGCGCCATGAGCGGGATGACCACCTCGGCGGAGTCATCCACCCCTGCGTAGTAGAGGCCCGCCGCCACGCCCCCCATCGCCAGCCCCGAGACCAGCGTGGGCAGGAGCCGCCCCCGCCCGCCCATCAACGCTCCGGACGCATACACAGCGGCCGTCGAGCCCAGCCCACACCCCGCGATGGCCAGCGCTCCGATGATCCGGTTGTCACAGACATCGCCCCTGCAGTTCAAGCGGTCCACATCCGAGGAGTTCACCACGATCAGCGTGGCCAGGGTCGCCACCACTCCGCCCCCGGCGCCTCCGAGCACCTCCACGGTGATTCGGGCCGGCGAGAGCGAGTGGTGCCCCGCCTGCGGCCGCGACGCCTCGACTTCCTCCGGAGTCAGCCCTGGAGTGAACGCGGGCTCCTCCGGCGCCTCCACGAGGGGCGGAGCCAGCAGGGGCTCCGGAGCAGCAACCTGGGCCAGCACGGCCCCAGGAGCCAAGGCGACGCAGAGGAGCAGGACACGGATGTCAGGCATGCAGGAATCTCCGAGGGTCTTGGCGCTCCCAAGGGGAGCGGAGCACCGGAGGGTTCTGCAATTCCTCAGCCCGGGAGGGTCCGCGCCAGCATCAGCAGTCCAGCAGCAACCCCAGGAAGAAGATCCACCCGGTGAACACCCCGTAGAAGAGGTGGAGCGACGCGCCCCCCCCGCGCTCACCGTCCCCCCCGGCCCACCGGGTCGCTGCCGTCCTCGGCTGTCTCCTTCATGGCTGGCAGTCTCAGCTGAAACCAACTCCCCTGCCCTGGCGTGCTGCGGACGTCGATCCATCCCCCCATCAGCTGGGCAAGCGCGAGGGAGATGGAGAGCCCGAGGCCCGTGCGCCCCTTCGCCTTCCGCGTGGTGAAGAAGGGATCGAAGATGCGCTGCCGGACCTCCGGCGTCATCCCCTGGCCGTTGTCCTCCACCTCGATACAGATCCAGTCCTGCTCGCTCCGGGCCGAGACGCGGATGACGTTCTGCTCGGCCGGACGCTGGGGGAGCGCCTGGAGCGCGTTCTTCAGCAGGTGGACGATGATCTGCTCCAGCCGGGCCTCGCTGCCCAGGACCGCTTGAACGGGCTCGAGGAACTGCTCGAGGCGGGCGCGCTCGGGGAGCTCGTGCCGCAGGAGGTAGAGCGCGCCTCCGATGGCCCGATGGATGTCCATCGGCTCCCGCTCATCGTCCGCGGCCCGCGTGAACGTCCTCAGCTCCACGATGATGTCCCGGACCCGGCTGGCCCCCTCCAACGAGTCCGCGACCGCCTGCCGCAGCTCGGGCAGCACGGCCTGGGACACCTCGTCCCGTGCAAGCTCATCGGCCAGATACGAGAGGTTGGCGGCGATATAGGCGAGCGGGTTGTTGATCTCGTGCGCCACGCCCCCGGCCAGCGTGCCCACCGAGGCCATCCGGTCCGACAGCCGGAGCTGCTGCTCCAGCCGCTTGCGCTCCGTGACGTCGCGGATGACCACGAAGAGGTACAGCTCCCCCGCCGTACCGGTGAAGGCGGCCTTCTTGGTGATGAGGAACCGGGTGCCCCCCGCCTCCTCATAGGTCTGCTCGGTCTCCAGGGGCTTCCCTGTGCGGAAGACCTGATCGTCCTGCTCCCGATACATGTCCGCCTGGTGCGCGGGCAGGAAGTCGTGGTCGGACTTGCCGAGCAGCTGCTCCGCGGGCAGCCCCAACAGCCGGCAGAAGGCGGTGTTCACGGCCACCCAGCGGTGCTCGCGATCCTTGATGAAGAGGGGATCCGGAAAGGCATCCAACGCGTTGCGCAGGAAGTCCCGGGCCTGCTTCAGCTCGGTCCGCAGGGCGTGGAGCGGCTCCGCCACCTCCAGGCCCAGCCGCCGCTCGAGGATGAGGAGCCGTGCGCCCCAGGGTTCACCGGGCGGCACCACCAGCTCGTCCACCCCCGCCTGGGCCAGCCGCTCCAGCTCGGCCGAGCCGCGGCTCGTCAGGACCATCACGTGGGTGCGGGCAGGATCCCGGCGCGCGTGGAGCTGCTGACAGAGCCCCGCCAGCTCCTCCAACGCCCCTGCCATGTCGCCCACCACGATGAGGCCCGCGGACAGGACCTCCGGCAGCGCCTCCAGGCCGTCGGCCCGGAGCACCTGATGTCTGGGCTTCGCCCTCTCCCCACCTTGAAGCCGGCGCTCCAGCTCCTCACTCAGGAGCGGAGGGACCTTCAGCAGCATCACTTGCACAAGGACCCTCCCAGACGCGGTCCTACCCCCACGGCGCTATTGGGACACACGACAGGCCGGGAGGCCAGTATCCGGGGTGAAGTCCGGGCCTGATCCGGAAGAACCCCTGCCCGCGAGCCTCGCCCGCTTGCCTGCTCTCCCGGGTCCCAGGGACCCCATCCCACCCGACTTTGGCAGGCCGTCCACTTCAGGTTTGGCCGTTTTCGGGTAATCCTTCGCCTCGCGTGCGTTTCCTGTCCTGTCTCCCACTGCTGCTGTGCGCTGCCTGTGCCGCGCACGTCGTCCCCCCCACCGTCCCGCCGGCGCGCCCCGCGCATGGCGAAGCGGCGACGGTGCCACCCTCCCAGCCGGCGGAGACCCCGGCCGCCACGCCCGTGGCCACCGAGGCGGGGAGCCCTTCCGCGCTCCCGGCTCCGGCCGCGGCGCTGGCGGAGTCTTCCGTGGAGGGCACGGACGCGGACGGCGCCCCCGAGGGCGACTCGGATGACGACACGGACTCGGCCGAGGTCGCCGGGTTCGACTCCACCGAGGCGGACGAGACCGAGGGCCCCGAGGCCCCTCCCGGGAGTCCGGAGGTGCAGTACACCACCGAGCTGTCCGACACGGAGCTGGAGCGGCGGTGGAAGGAGGAGCCGGCCACCCTGGGCTCGGTGTCCGTGGGCTTCGTGCACAGCGGTCGCCTGGTGAACTCCGTGCGCTTCCCGGAGAGCTCGGACTGGGCCGTCGTCTCGCCCGAGAAGGCCTGGACCACCGAGGAGACCGTCCACTACCTCACCCAGGTGATCCGCGAGCTCCGGGCGCGCTACCCCGATGCGCCCCTGCTCCGGGTGAACCAGATCAGCGCCAGGGACGGCGGCTACATCCGGCCCCACAAGAGCCACCAGAACGGCCGGGACGTGGACCTGGGCTTCTTCTACCCGAACGGCAACGTGGTGCGCGCCCGCGCGCGCGAGAAGTACATCGACCCGGTGATGAACTGGGCCCTCATCCGCGCGCTCGTCACCCACGCCGACGTGCAGATCATCCTCGTGGACCGCCGCGTCCAGAAGGTCCTCTACGATCACGCGCTGAAGATCGGCGAGGACAAGGCGTGGCTCGACTCGCTGTTCCACGGCGGCGAGCAGTCCATCATCAAGCACGCGCGCGGCCACCGCGACCACTTCCACGTCCGCTTCTTCAACCCCCGCGCCCAGGAGCTGGGGCGCCGGATCGCCCCGCTGCTCGCGCTGCAGCCGGAGCACAACATCGCCATGCACCGGGTGCGCTCGGGCGACACGCTCGGCGCCATCGCGATGCGCTACAACTCCACCGTGCAGTCGATCCGCAACGCGAACCGGATCCGCAACTCCCTGCTGCACATCGGCCAGGTGCTCTCGGTGCCGCTCCGGGGCCCCTGCACACGCTGCCCCATCCCGCCCCCCGTCGTGGTGCCGCCGCGCCGCCTCCCCGTGGACGCGATCATCCAGGCGAAGGCCGAGACGAAGCCCGAGGCGACCGTCCAGGCCAAGGCCGAGGCTGCCATCCAGGCCGAGGCCACTGTCCAGGCCAAGGCCGAGGTCGTCCCTGCGCTGAAGGCCGAAGTGGAGACCGAGCCCAGCCTGAAGGCCGAGGCGCCGCCCGAGGTGAAGGCCGCCGCCGAGGAGAAGCAGGTGCCTCAGGCCACCGCCTCGGACGCCCCGGGCTCCTGAGATCGTCTCCCGGAGAACGGCGTCGCCCACCACCTCTCCCCGCCTGCGGTATAGAGTCGCACCGCTCTTGCCCGGGGAATGATGGATGACGCCCTCTACCGAGGATCGCTTCAATACCGAGGTCATCAAGCTGCTGCTCCAGGTCGCCTGGAGTGACCGCCAGCTCACTCACGCCGAGCATCTCGTCATCTTCGGCCTGGGCCGCAGCTGGTCCGTGCCCGAGGCGGAGCTCCAGTCGCTCCTGGCGACGCTCAAGGCCGGGGGCCCCCTGCCCGAGCCGGACCTGGCGATCCTGCGCACCCGCCCGGACGAGGTGCTGGAAGCCGCCCGGGCCCTGGCTGTCTCCGACGGCTCCTTCGCCGACTCGGAGAAGGCCCTGCTCGAGCGCATCAAGGCCAGACTGGCCGTCCCGTAGCCAGCCTGCGCCACACGGGGGCGGGGGGTAGAATGCCCTCATGAGCCCTCGCCGTGGAGCCCGCGACGGACGCGATGTTCCGTGGACCTTCCTGACCAACCACGCCCACGTGCTGCTGTGCCTCGCGGTGCACCCGGAGGCGCGGATGCGGGACGTGGCCTCCAGGGTGGGCATCACCGAGCGCGCGGTGCAGAAGATCGTCTCGGATCTCGAGGAGGCCGGCTACCTGACCCGCTCCCGGGATGGGCGGCGCAACCGCTACGAGCTCCACCCACACCTGCCTCTGCGCCACCCCATCGAGTGCCACCGGGACGTGAGCTCGCTGCTGGCGCTGGTGCTCGGGCCCTCGAAGTAGGCGCGAGCCCCCGCCACCCCTTCGGCTGGGAGCTCTAGATGAGCCCCTGAGAGAGAGACACCGGGCTGGCCAGGCGCACCACCACGGCGGTGATGTTGTCGCGACCGCCCGCCTCGTAGGCGCCGGTGACCAGGATGTCGCAGGCGTCCTTGACGGAGGCCTTGGAGAGGCCCTCGGTGATGCGCTCCGGCCCGAGCGGCTCGTAGAGGCCATCCGAGCACAGCAGGAACACATCCCCCGGCTGCAGCTCGAGCCGCTGCACCGAGGGCTCGGACCGCTCCGTGCCCAGGGCCCGCGTGATGATGTGGCCGAAGGCGCTCTGCCCTCGCGGGGGTGGCTCCAGCCCGGCCGCGCGAAGCTCCTCGGTGACCGAGTGATCCCGGGTGATCGCCTCGAGCTGGCCGGCGCGCAGCCGGTACAGGCGGCTGTCCCCCACGTGGGCGACGGCCGCGGTCTTCTCGCGCACGAGCAGCGACACGACGGTGGAGCCCATGTCCCGCAGGTAGCCCACGCGGCGAGTCTGCAGCGCGCGCTGCGCCATGGCGGTGCACGCCAGCAGCAGGTTCTCCTCCCGGCTCTTCTGGGGATTCACCGGGTCGGGCCAGGTGGAGTCGGCGTCACGCAGCATGCGCTCGCCAAAGTCGGTGAAGGCGTCCACCACGCAGCGGCTGGCGACCTCGCCTCCCGCCTGCCCGCCCAGCCCGTCCGCGACGACGAACAGGCCCAGATCCCCACGGACACAGAAAGCATCCTCGTTGTGGGCTCGCCTGCCGACGTGCGTCTGTCCCGCGCTCTCGATTCGCATACCGTCTTCCGTTTTCCCCCCTGGGACAGCAAGCAGGGGGCCACCTCCAAGCATGCGAAACGACACCCATGTCCGGGGTTCAGCCCCCGGCGCGGAGGTGCCATAGATAGCAGCGCTGGAGACTCTATACCGCATGCGGCGCGGATCCCCCAGCTTCACTCAGTGTAGGCGTGCTCGGCTGACAGAGGGGTAGCAACTTTGAAGGGTTCGGCGTGACAATGCAGAGGCAGCCCCTCCTCCGTCCGCGAGAGGTGAACGCATGAGCTCCATCCGCCGCATTCTCTCCGGCATCTCCACCGCGGCGACGTGGGCGGCGCGCCTCGAAGTCACAGCGCCCATCCGACACCAGCCTACGGCCCCCGTGGAGCCGGTCCGGCAGGGCTTCTCGGATCACAGCGACTTCCAGTCCGCCCAGGAGGCCGAGCACTCCCTGCTCGAGGCTCACGCCCCGAACCTGGCCGGGAGGTCTCGACAGTCGTCGGACCCGATGAGCGCCTACACGGGTCACAGCGACTTCCAGGCCCGCCTGCCTCGCTACCAGCACCTGCTGGGGACGAATGTCCCTCCCCCCCCGGCCCGCTATTGGGAGGCGGGGCGCTCCCGCTCGGGGTCCTCGGCCTCGCAGGCCTCGCAGACGCGGCAGGACACCGACACCGGCAGCCGCCCCAGCCTGAGCGCCACGACCGACCTGGAGAAGTCCTTCGAGCTGGCCGGGGAAGACGACTCGGTGCTGCTCTACACGCCCCAGGAGGGCGAGGGTGGCCGCTCGGTCATCCAACACCCGGACGGCAGCCTCACCGATCCGGAGGACCCGGAGCACCGCTTCCCCGATGCCCAGGCGTGGGAGAGCGCGCACCCCGAGCTGAAGCGCGCCGTGACGCTGTCGCGCGACGACCTCGAGCTCGTGCTGGCCATGCCCGAGGGTGACGCGCGCAACGAGATCCTCTCCGAGCTGGCGAACCCGGAACCCTTCGGGGCCTCGAGCTCGGACGGCGCGGCGGGCGACGCCTTCATGCCGTCGCTCGATGACCTCCCGGTGGAGACGGACTCCCCGCCGGACGCCTCGGCGGCGTTTGATGGCTTCATGCCCTCGCTGGAGGACCTCCCCGGGGGCATCGAGCCGGCGGCGCAGCGGCTCGCGGACACCGGGGACTCGGCCTCCGTGTCGCCTGAGCAGGTGGAGGCACAGCTCCCCGCTCCGGGCGAGCTGGCCGAGGGGCAGAGCCCGCTGGAGGTGGCCGGGCGGGTGGCCCAGCAGGGCACGCCCGAGCTGCAGGCACGGGTGGCCACCGAGCTGTACGAGAAGAGCCTGGCGCCTGAGACTCCCGAAGCGTCCGCCTACACGCGCGGCGCGGCGCTGGCCGCCTCCGGCAGTCCTCAGGCCGCCCAGGCCCTGCTCCAGCGCGTCGGCGAGGGGAGCCTCGGGGACTTCGTCCGGTCTGTCATGCAGGCGTGATGGAGAGCTCCTCGAACACTGCGCCTCCCTCCGGCCCCGCCATCATGGGCCTGCTGCTGCACGCGGTGGCGCGCCTGCCGCGTGAGCCGTCCACGGACGTGCTGCTCACCCAGGCCTTTCTCCAGGCGGACGCCCGGGCACTCCAGAGCCAGGAGTTCCACTCGGGGCTGGCGGCCTGCCTCGCCAGCCTGCGCTACCCCGGCGACGAGGAGACCCGGGCCCAGGACCTGGCGCAGTGGGTGGTGCTGCTCTCGGACCCCATGGGCGGGCAGCTCCTGAGCGACCCGCGGCTCACGCCCGAGCAGCGCCTGGCCAACCTCTCCTTCTTCCTGCTGCGGCCCGAGCTGCCCCTGGACCTGCTGTCGGCCTACGGAGGCAACCTCACCAGCGCGGCCGCCCACGAGGCACAGCTCGCGCTCCAGGCGTTCCTTCCTGAGCTGGTGGCGCCCATCGCGCGCTTCCCCGTGGCGCTGGTGGCCCGCCTCCCGGAGCTGGCCGCGATGACGCAGCCGGTGGATGCCCAGGCCCTCTCCGTGCTGGTGCCCCACGTGCTGCGGCCCGATCAAGCCGCGCGCTTCCTGCAGTCGCTCGCCGATGAGATCTCCGGAGCGGTGCAGGAGGACTCGCCCGTGAGCAGCTCGCGGCGGGCCTTCGCGGACATGGCGGCGGCGGGGATCCGGGTGCTCGCCTCGCGGCTCGAGGCCGACACGGCTCCCCAGCAGGTGGCGCAGACCCTCGTGCTGGGGGGACTGCAGCACCAGGCCTTCTTCCAGAACCTGGCGCCCTTCACGGAGGATGCGCTGGCCCGGCGCGAGCAACCGCCGGGGACCGTCAGCGCGGTGGACGGCGTGGCGCGCGAGCTGAGCGCCACGGCCGTGGGGTTGATCGGCATGGCGCTGGGAGGCCCGGTCGGGAGGGCGACGGCAGGGAGGGTCTTCCGCAGTGTGACTCGGGCGGTAGAAGCCCTGGTCGCGGGAGGACGGCTTCCGCTGGGTGCCCTGGCCGGCGAGGTGCTGGGAGTCCCCGGCCTGGGCATGGCGCCGCGAGCGCTCGGCGAGGTGGTGGCGGCGCTCACGCAGCTCTATGCGGCCCAGCTCTCGGGGCTGGGAGACGAGGCGGCCACGCTGCTGGAGGACCTGATGCCGCTCCTCCTCCGAGGTGAGGTGGAGGGGCTCGGTCCGGCCTGGGCGGCGCTGCTCGGCCACCCGGAGCGGGTGGAAGCCCTCCGGAGCGCGGACGCCGAGGCCCGGGCGGAGGTGCTCCGCGTGCTGCTCGTGGGAGGCGCGGTAGGTGCCTTCCCGTGGGACGCGGTGGCAGCGGCGCTCATGGCCCAAGTTCAGGCGCTCTTCGGCCAAGCCCTGCCTGCGGAGACGCCTCCAGCCGCTGCGGAGGCCCTGCTGGCCTCGAGCGTGGCGCGAGCGGTGGCGGTGCTGGCCAATGACGAGCTCTTCGACAGAATCCGCGCGGGGCAGCTCTCACCCGCGGAGGCGCTGGCGGAGGCCCGGGAGCTCGGCGCGAGCCTGTTCGCGGGAGGCACCGAACCCGCGGATCCGGCGCTCACCGCCGCGATGCTGGGCGCGCTGGCGCCTCCAGTCTCCGTCGACGCGACGGATGACGAGGAATCGGCGTAGGCGCCTGAATCCGCGCCCACGTCGCTACGGCGCTCCAGGACTCCACGGAATGGACGGTGGATGGAACCCGGCGCGTCCTCGTTCCCGCGCAGGTGCCACCTTACGCTGAGGCCCTCCCTCCGCCGGAGGTTCCCCGTGAAGAGCTGCCGCCTGGATGCGCTGGCGCTGGCGCTGCTGACCGCGTGCGCCACCACACCCCACCCGCCCCTGACGGACAGTGATCCCTACGAGAGGGAACTGGCTGCTCTCCGCTATGAGGCACACCTCTTCACCGTGAGCGACCCGGACCCGGAGCCCGAAGAGGTAGCCGAGGAGGACTTCCACCGCGCGATGAGAACGATGCTTCCCGGGGTGCCGCTCTCCGCCCTCCCGAAGGAGTCGGCACAATGGCTGTTGTCCCAGCCGCTGGAGAGCAGCCTGCTGGCCGAGGTCGAGGCGGGCGGGGTGGTGCGCCTGACGCCACTGGACGAGACCAGCCCGCTGGATTCCTCCCTCGCCGAGGAGCTCAAGCGCGAGTACGCGCGCGTTTGCCATGAGCTGAATGCTGGCGCGGACTGCCTGCGCCTAGAGGCCGATGGCCCTGCCTTGACCCGCGAGGACGCTCGCGTCCTGGCGCTGGCCATCGGCCTGGCTCCGGCGCTCCAACAGCTCAAGCACTCCCTGAAGGAGATGGTGGAGCCCGCGGCGGTGCTCTCCATGATCGTGTGGACTTGCGCCGTGTACCTCGCGATGTGGGTACTGCCCGAGCCCGTGTCCAAAGTCCTGGCCGCTGCGCTGACCGTAGGCCTCATCGCCTGGCTGGGCGTCAGCACCGTCTGGAACCTCATGGACGGCTGGGTATCCCTGGTGAAGGAGGTCGACGGCGCCTACTCGGTGGCCCAGGTGCGCGCGGCCGGAGAAAAGTACGGCCGCGTCCTGGGGGAGAACACGTCGCGCGTGCTGGTGATGCTGATCACAGCCGCGCTGGGTGGCACGGTGGCGAAGTTCGCCAAGAAGCTGCCTCAGCTGCCCGGCTTCTCTCGAGCGGCGGCGCGGGCGGAGGCCCAAGGGGTGTCGCTGCAGAAGGCCGCCCAGGTGGAGGAGGTGGCCGTCTCTTCCGAGGGCTCCTTCTCCGTGCTGCAACGCGCGGCTGCTGCAGAGGGGGCTGCCACAGCCACTGGTTCACGCTCGGTGGTTACGATCATCCGCCACCGGCTCGGCAACCTGCAGGTCTTCATCAACGGCCAGCGCTGGCACGTGCCGGCCAACACGCCGCTGAAGAAGATCCCGGCGGCAGACCCGGTGGGCGACGCACTGCAAGCCGCCGCTCAGCAGGCCGCCAAACGCTGGAGCCCGAGTGCCTTGAGTGATAGCGAGCTTGCAGCCATCAACGCGGCGAGGAAACAAGGCAAGTACTTGAAGGCTCACCTCATGGAGCGCATGGCCCGAGGAAAATTCGTGGAGAAACAATTGAGAGATCGGTTCAAGCACCTGCGGTGGAGCCCGAACAAAGGGGTTGACGCGATTGACCCCGCGACGGGGCTCCAATACGAGATTCTCTCGGGCACGCAATGGAATATGGAGATGCACGGGCGGCGCATGGCGGAGGAACTCTTCCGGATGATCTCCTTCTGAGCGGAGCGCGGTTTTGAGCCAAGTCAATCTTGAAAACAGGGCCATTGAGAACGAGCGGCTTGAACTCCATCCCGGCGTCGTCTACTTCCTAGGCCCGGACCTAACGCTCAAAAACTGCACGCTCGTCCTCAGAGCCTCTTCACGCAACCTGGTCATTCCCCAGGCGCACTTCATCGGCTGCATCTTCGACGTGAAGAAGGAGTTGAAGAACTTTCGTTGGGAGCATGCTCTCTTGGAAGGGTGTCGCTTCACCGGGCGCCTTGGCGGCAACGACTTCGGGCGCTGGCCGGACTCCCCGCGGCCGGGCCACATCCAGGACTGCGACTTCAGCGCGGCGCAACTGGACGGGTGCCGGTTCCTCGAGTGTGACGTCCGCACCCTGCGCTTCCCACCCTGGCCTTGTTTCACCGTTCTTGAGCCGGCACGGCGGTACCATGAACTGCGCGCCATCCAGTGGCCCGGGGACATAGGCCGAATCGAAGTGGAAGGTTTTGCGGAGGACCCACCGTCAACAGTCGCTGTGACGTTCGCGGCTCCAGCACTGGCCAAGCGCAGCGGCACCACTCCGGAAGCCATCCGAGACACCCTCGCGAAGCTTCACGGCGTACGATACTGACCCGCCGCGCCACCCACCGCCGATGATCGCCTATTAATCGGAGCATGGCCTTGAGCCAGATCAATCTTGAAAACAAGGTCCTCGAGAACGAGCGGCTCGAACTCCATCCCGGTGTCGTTTACTTCCTGGGACCCGGCTTGACGCTCAGGAACTGCACGCTGGTTCTCAGGGTCGCCGCGCGCAATCTGGTCATCCCTCATGCGCACTTCATCGGCTGCAGTCTTGAAGTAAAGAAGGAGCTGAAGAACTTCTGGTGGGAGCATGCCATTCTGGAGGGCTGCCGATTCACGGGGCGCCTGAGCGGCAATGACTTCGGGGGATGGCCGGACTCCCAGCTGCCGGGCCGCATTCAGGATTGCGACTTCTCCGCGGCGCAGTTGGACGGGTGCCGCTTCCTCGGGTGTGACCCCAACACCCTGCGCTTGCCTCCTTGGCCCTGCTTCACCCTTCTCAATCCGATTCAGCGTGCTCCCGAGTTGAGTGCTGCTCCATGGCCCGGCGATATCGGCCCCATCGTCATGAGCAACTTTGACCAAAGGCCGCCAACGACCGTGGCCGTCACGTACTCGGCCTCTGCACTTGCCAAGCGTTATGGCACCACCCCGGAGGCCATCCGGGCCACCCTCGAGAAGCTGGACGGCGTGGTGTTCTGACCTCAGGGGGCGCGCTTGGGCGGACCGAGCGCGTCCAGCTCCTTCTGGGCCTCGTTCACGTCCTTGGTGAACTCGTTGATGTAGCGGGAGCGCTCCTCGCTCTGCCACTCCTCGGCGGAGAAGACGGTGGTGGGGTACTCGCGCGTGGTGTGCACGTAGCCCCGAAGCGTCGCCAGCAGCTCGCGATCCGGATCCCCCGTCTCCTTGAGCAGGAAGCCCTCCACGTCGCGCAGCTTCAGCGGGAAGGTGGGCGCCTCGTCGAGGATGAGCTTGCCGAAGACGACGAAGTTCACCTCCTGCGCTCCCTCCGGGAGCTCCTCGTTGAAGGTCACGTAGGCGAACGGCACTCCGGCCTCGTCATCCACGCGCCCCGCCACCACGTAGCGCCCCGCCTTGCGCACCTGGATCCCCAGGTAGAGCTTCAGCGAGCCGTGCTCCACCGCCTCGCGCACCTTGCCGGTGAAGCGGGCCGGAGGCGCGGGCGTATAGAGGAAGTCGAAGAAGGCGCTCCCCTCCGAGCTGCCCGAGCGCACCTCGAACGAGACACGCAACGTGCCGGAGAACAGCGGGAAGCCCTGCTTGGAGGGCTGGAAGCTCGCCGTAGAGGTGCCATCCCCGGCCAGCGCGTCTCCCTGGGTGCCATCATCCACGAAGGCCAGCGGTACCCCCGCAAGTGGCTCCTGGCCTCCGAGCATGTGCTCGGCCTCGTGCGCCCGGGCGTTCAGCACCTGGCACGGCAGGGGCTGATGGGTCTGCCCCTCGCAACCCACGGAGAAGACCACCACCTCATCGCCCGCGACGAAGACTTTGTCCTGCTTCAGCCGCAGCTGCACGTCCGCGCTGTCGCGCTTCAGCGCGCGCGTGCGCTCCGGGGACGCGAGCTGCTCTTGATCCGGGTGCTCGCGGATGTGGCGGGACTCCGGCGGGTAGCGCGTACCCTGGAGGTACGTGTCGAGCGTGAACTTCGCGCGCGTGAGCCGCTTCTCCCAGACTTCGCGCCGGGCCTCGCGCTCCTCTTCTTCGCGGGAGAGGGGAGGCGCCACTGCCGAGGCCGCTCCCTTGCCAGGCGCGGCCGGCGAGGAGGACGCCGCCGACGGGGCCCGAGAACCTCCCGGCCTCGCTGACGGCTCGGCTCCAGGAGCGGACGAGGCCTCTGCCGCCTCGTCCGGCCCGGACTCACCCAGCCCCAGGCTCCACCACCCCACCCCAGCCAGCACGAGCAACAGCGGCACGAGCGCCAGCGGCCACAGCGTGCGGCGTGGCCGGGAGGAGGGGGGAGGAGCGGGGCTGTTCACTTCCATGGCGGTGAATCAGTAGGCGTAGGTGACCACGTCCGAGCGCACGGGGCCAACAATGCCAGCCCAGGCGCCGTTGGCGTAGTGGTTATAGGCCTCGCCGTCATCGCGCAGCTCCACCGTGTGGTAGCTCCACTTGGCGCGGCCGTCGCTGCAGGCGCTGGTGCCCGTGTTGAGCGTGCCGCCGCAGAACCAGTCACCGGGGTTGCAGTAGGAGCCGCCCGAGCTACCGGAGACGCCACCCGTGGAGTGGTAGGCCACCGCCTCGTCATCCTGGCCGGGGAGGATGCCGGAGTAGGCCGTGCCCTTGGCGCCCGCGAACATGTAGAACCACACCGAGCGCGTGGTGTTGTGGTTGTACATGGCGCGCGCCGTGGTGGTGACCAGATCGCTCACCAGCGGCTCGCTCGAGGCCCAGTCACCGTTGTCCGCCAGCTCGCTGCCGCCGCCCGCGCCCGAGGCGATGTCGATCCACTTGATGTTCCAGCCCGTCTGCGTGGTGCCATCCGTGTTGCCGCACACGCCACTGGAGTTGGGGACGGCGTTCTTCTTGTAGCGGGCGGTGCCGCCGTAGAGGGACAGGGCGTAGCCGATCTGGAGATTGCCGGCGCTGTGCCCGGCGAGGTAGCACCAGTTGGTGCCCGTGCAGAAGCAGTCCAGCGCGTCCCGGAGGCGGTAGTTCTCCGTGCCGATCCGCTGGTTGCCCTTCCAGTTGACGGCCTTCTTGTTCACGCCGGCCGCGGTGGAGCTCGAGCCCCAGTAGCTGAAGTCGGCATAGTTGCCGGCCTGCGTGGAGCCGCCGTTCCGGCCGTGGACCCACAGCGTGTAGTTGGTGGCGGAAGCCTCAGGGGCCACCAGGACCGTGACAGCGACAAGGACTGCGCTCAACAGCGTCTTCATGCGAACGCCTCCGGCTCAAGACTGAGAGAGAGAAAGAGAGAGCCCCTGCCCGGCTACAGGCCGAGCAACAGAGCGCGCGCACTCTACGCTCCCAATCCGTGAAAAATCGAGAGCCCAGCACACCGTGTTTGTCACGAACAAACTGACCCGGTGCGTCAAGGGTCGCGCGTAGTGTCCGTGGCCCTGCCAGACGCGGCTAGCGCGCGCTGCCCGCCGGGGCCCCGAGGCGCTGCTCATAGGCCTCCAGCGTCCGCCGCCAGGCGGGCCGTGCCTCACAGCGCTCGCGGTAGGCGGAGACCCGGGGGAAGCCGTCGAGCACGCCCGCGTTGCGCACCTCGCGCAGCACCGTGGTCGTCAGGATGTCCGCCACGGTGAACGCCTCGCCGGTGAGATACGGACGCTCCCGAAGCCAGTCCTCGAGCGCTGTCAGCACGCGCCCGGCATAATTCACCAGCTCGGGACGCCGCTGCGCGCCGGTGGGATCGGCGGCGCCGAGCAGATCGATCATCGCGATCTGGAACAGCGGGGGCTCCAGGGTGTTGAGCGCGGCGAAGCACCAGCGCGTCACCTGGGCGCGGCCCTGGAGATCCGCGGGCATCAATCTGCCCGTCTTCTCCGCCAGGTACAGCAGGATCGCGCCCGACTCGGTGAGCACGAAGCCGTCGTCCTCGAGCACCGGCACCTGGGAGAAGGGGTTCAGCCGCCGGTACTCCTCGCTCGTGGTTTCCCCCGCGGGATGATCCAGGCCGTGCACCCGGTAGGGCAAGCCCAGCTCCTCGAGCGTCCACAGGGCGCGCAAATCGCGCGTGAGACCCACTACCTTCGAGTTGACGCGGCCGAAGCCATAGAGCGTGAGCACTCCAGCATTGTTGATGCCGTGCCCGCCCGCTGTCGAGGAGTTTGGCCGCCTACCGCAAGCGCTGCCGTGTCGAGTGCCTCTTCAACCGCCTGAAGCAGAACCGGCGGGTGGCGACGCGTTACGAGAAGCGCGCCGCCAACTACCTGGCGATGATGCACATCGCCTCCATCCGGCTCTGGCGCGCTCTGGCCCGCGGAAGAATGGGTAAGGTCGATTCGCACGCAACCCAGGGTGAAGTGCACCCCACCCGTCCTGAGCGCTCTAGTGCTACCGGAACGTCGCCTCGCAGAAGCGCTCCAGCCGCGCGAGCGCCTCGGGGAGCTGCGTGCGCCCCAGCCCCAACCGGAAGTGGTTGCCTGGGAAGTCGTAGACATCCCCCGGGAGCAACAGCACGCCCTCGCGCTCGACGAGGGCCTGGCAGAACGCGGCGACGGGCATGTCCCGCAGCAGGCGCGGAAAGGCCACGCTGCCCGCGCGAGGCCGCACCCAGCGGAAGGTGTCCGCGTGGCGCTCGAAGAACGCATCCAGCAGTCTCAAGTTGTCCGCGAGGATGGCGCGGCTGCGCGCCAGCACCTTCTCGCGGGCGCGCAGGGCGATGAGCGCGAGCACCTCACTCGGAGCGCTGTTGCAGATAGTGGTGTAGTCCTTGTACGCCGCGCACCGGCGCAGCAGCTCCGCGTCCCGGCACGCCAGCCACCCCACCCGCAGGCCCGCCAGCCCAAACGCCTTGGACATCACCCCCAGGCTCAGCCCCCGCGAGGTGCGCTCCACCGCCGCGGGCAGTGTCCGCGCGGGCGCGTGCTCCAGGAGGCGGTACACCTCGTCGGACAGCAGATACACCCCACGCTCCTCGGCGAGCGCGCACAGCGCCTCGAAAGTAGCGGGCCCCGGCAGCGCCCCCGTGGGGTTGTGGGGGAAGTTCACCACGAGCAGCCGGGTCTCCGGCCGCAGCGCCTGCCGCACGGCGGCCAGCTCCAGCTCCCAGCCCTCCTCCTCGCGCAACGGGAGCAACGTCACCTCCGCCCCGGTGGCGCGCGCCACCTCATATAAGGACTGGTAGCCCGGCCACGTCACCACCGCGTGGTCCCCCGGCCCGAGCAGCACGTTCATCAGGACGAACACGGCCTCCTCGGCCCCCGCGAACGTCAGCACCTGCTCGGCCGCCAGGTTCGGGTAGAGGCCCGCGATGGCCTCGCGCAGAGCAGGCAGGCCCGTGGACTCGGTGTAGCCGAGCGTCAGCGACTCCCACCGGGCCCGGGCCTCTGGATCGGCGAGCTCCAGCAGCTCCGACATGCGCCAGCCCTCGATGTCCGAGGTGCAGAGCAGGTAGGGCGCGGAGAACTCCCACCGCGCAAAGTAGCGCTCCAGCTTGAAGTCCGGGATTCGCACCGAGTGTTCTCCTGGGGCACCCGCTGCCTGCCTGCCTGCCGGGAGCCTCCTCTCCCCTCCTCCCAGGCAGGCGAGCCACGACTGGGGCCGGCATGGGGGACGCCGACCCCCGATGCATAGCTTGAAGCACGTCCGATCCAACGTCTTTTCGCGGAGCGCGCCCATGGCTTTTGATGATGAGCACCACCTTCCCCTCACGCTGCTGGATCCCGATGGGGGCTGGATCAACGCCCCCGTCCACGTCTCGCAGCTCCGCGGCCGTCCAGTCCTCCTGCACTTCTGGTCCATGGACTGTGAGGACTGCATCGGCCAGCTCGCCCAGGTCCAGGAGTGGATACGGGAGTACGGGCCGAGGGGGCTGGTGGTCATCGGCGTGGACGTGACGCACTCGGAGGCCGAGCTGCGGGACACCAACGCCGTGGAGCGCTTCGCCCGGGAGCGCGGCCTGCGCTACCCCATCGCGGTGGATGATGGCTCCATGGCCCAGGCCTACGGCGTGGAGACCCACCCGGGGTACCTGGTCTTCGACGCGCAGGGAATCCTCCGGCTGCACACCTTCACGGCCGATCAGCTGCGAGAGGTGCGGGGGGTCCTCGATCGCCTCACCGGGCCTGACGCGAACACGGGAGCCTTCGCTCCCTGAGCCCAGCCCCTCGCACCGCCACAGCCCCACGAACCTTCACGGAGCCGAGCCATGGCAGAGCGCCATCCGAAGCATTCCTCCCGTCTCACCCTGGGCAAGCTGACGGCAGCCGGCGTCGGTGTGGCGCTGGGGCTGCGTGCCCTGGTGCGTCCGCGCATGAGCTTCCAGGACAAGACGGTGCTCATCACGGGCGGCTCACGCGGCCTGGGGCTGGTCCTCGCGCGCGACTTCCTGAAGGAGGGCGCGCGCGTGGTCATCTGCGGCCGGGAGGAGGCCACGCTCGAGCGGGCCCGCGCGGAGCTGGAGCGCCTGGGGGGAGAGGTGCTCGCGGTGCCCTGTAACGTGACGGAGCCGGTGCAGGTGGAGGCGCTGATCTCCAGCGTGCACGAGCGCTTCGGCGCGGTGGACGTGCTGGTGAACAACGCCGGCATCATCCAGACGGGCCCGCTCGAGTCGATGACGATCGAGGACTTCGAGGAGGCCATCGCCATCCACCTCTGGGCGCCGCTCTACACGACGCTGGCGGTGCTGCCGGAGATGAAGCGGCGCGGCGAGGGGCGCATCGTCAACATCTCCTCCATTGGCGGGAAGGTGGGCGTGCCGCATCTGGTGCCGTACAGCGCGAGCAAGTTCGCGCTGGTGGGCCTGTCAGACGGGATGCGGGCGGAGCTGGCGCAGGATGGCATCAAGGTGACGACGGTGTGCCCGGGGCTGATGCGCACGGGCAGCCCGCGCAACGCCACCTTCAAGGGGGACCACGAGAAGGAGTACGCGTGGTTCTACGTGAGCGACTCGCTGCCGGGCCTGTCGCTCAACGCGGAGCGGGCGGGGAGGAAGATCATCGAGGCGTGCCGGCGCGGAGACGCGGAGGTGCTGGTGGGCCTGCCGGCGAAGGTGGGGGCGGTGGCGCGCGCGCTGGCGCCGAACCTGACGGCATCCCTGCTGGCGTATGTGAACCGGCTGCTGCCGCAGGACAGCCACCCGGAGCGCTTCACCGGAGACCAGAGCGAGACGCCGCTGACGCGCTCGTGGCTCACCGAGCTGTCCCGCCAGGCCGCCAAGCGCAACAACGAGACCGAGGTCCCCATCCACTGACCTCCGGGCTACACCCGCAACGCTGCCTGCCGCTTCGTCATGGGTACCTGCCGGGCAGGGTCGGAGTCCCTGAGCGGTCAGGAGCCGAGATCTGAGGAACATTGCCCGCTGGGGGATGCGCCTATAGCTTGTGAACGGCTGTTGGAGCGGAGGGGCAACATGTCCAGGGAGAGCGGCAGCGGGAGTGCTCGCATCGCGGGCTTTGCCAGGCCGGGTTTCGAGGCGGTGCGGGAGGCCTTCATCGAGAACTTCGAGCGCCGAAAGGAGCTCGGCGCCGCCTGCTGTGTCTATTACCGCGGGGAGAAGGTCGTCGACCTCTGGGGCGGCATCCGGAACGCGGCGACCGGGGAACCGTGGGAGGAAGACACGATGGTCATCGTCTACTCCGCGACCAAGGGCATGGCCGGGCTGGCCATGGCGCTGGCCCATTCACGGGGCTTGTTCGACTACGACGAGCGCGTGAGCACCTACTGGCCGGAGTTCGCCCAGCAGGGGAAGGAGAAGATCACCGTCCGGCAGCTGCTCGCGCACCAGGCCGGGTTGTTTGCCCTGGATGTGCGTCCGGACATCCCCCTCGTCGCGGATCCCGACAGACTGGCGGAGGTGCTGGCGAGGCAGAAGCCTGCCTGGGAGCCAGGGACGCGGCAGGCCTATCATGGCATCACCCTCGGTTTTTATGAGAGCGAGCTCCTGCGCCGGGTGGATCCGAAGCACCGGACCCTGGGGCAGTTCTTCCAGGAGGAGCTGGCGGATCCCCTGGGGCTCGACTTCTACATCCGGCTGCCTGAAACCATCCCGGACTCCAGGCTGGCGAAGACTCAAAGGTTCAACATGGCCAGCGCGTTCTTCGCGCTGCCCTTCCCAACGTTGCTCGCGGCCCTGACCCCGAGTTCCCGCTTCCGCCGGTGCTTGTTGGGCTCGGAGCTGCCGGAGAAGGCCGAGCACATCTATCGCCGGAACTTCGAAGTGCCAGCGGGAGGAGGCGTTGGAACGGCGCGGGCCATGGCTCACGTGTATGGCGTGTTCGCGACGGGCGGCAAGGAGCTCGGGCTCCGCGAGGAGACCCTGAGGCAGCTCATGGCGCCCCCCATCCCGCCGGCTCGCGGCTTTCGTGATGCGTGCTTGAAAGTGGAGGTCCCGTTCTCGATCGGGTTCGCGAAGCCGGGCCGGAAGCACCCCTTCGGGCATCCGAGCGCCTTCGGAGCCCCGGGAACGGGAGGGTCCTTTGGCTTTGCCGACCCCGAGGCGCAGACCGGCTACGCCTACTTCCCCAACCGAATGGGAGCCCACCTGGAGGACCCCCGAGAGATCGCGCTGCGGAGCGCGATGTACCGGTCGATTGGGGAGACAGACCCGGCTCTTGTGCGAGGGAGCTCCCGGCGGCGCTGGCTGAGGGAGTCGGTTCGCAAGGGCAAGGCAGCGCGGCCCGTCCCCGCGTGACCCGCCCCAAGCAGGGAACCCGTCACGGAGCGACGGATCCCCTGCCCGAGCGTCGGAGCGCGAGGTCAGAGGCAGGCGAACAGATCGGGCGGCCACGAGCCCGACGAGTAACCGGATGGGTTCTGGGGCTGGAAGGTGACCGTCGGACAGATCATCTCCCGGACGACCTGGCCGAGGTCGGGGTCGTAGTACGAGTCGTACGCCGGCTTGATGTTCACGGTCTGGGCCACGCCCGAGCTCAGGGTCAAGCTGTTCGCGGCGGCGATGGTGAACGTGCCGGGAACGACGGCACCGGTGGTGTCGTCCACCGCCGTGAGCACGAGGGTATGGGAGTGGTTGAGGCGGCTCTGCGCCGGGTTGGCTGTGACGTGGTATTTCGACTTCGACGGCCCGGGCCCGGCCCCGGGCACGGTGACGGTGACGGTACGGATGCCCAGCAGAGGGTTCAGCCCGTTCGTCCCGGGCGTGTTGATGGCGTAGACGTACACGTTGTGGAGGCCAGGCGGCGCACTGAAGGTGGTGTCGAACCCGTGGCTGTTACCGGCGCCGGGGTAGGCGGCGCCGACATCGCCCCGGTGCTGGTTGGCGGTCGTGCCCGTGCCCCATTGGCCGTCGAGGTACACGTGGACGTTGGTAGGCGTGGTGGTGGCGTCGGGATCGATGGTCCACCCTTCCACCCGGATCGTGCCGTTGGCGTTGCCGGTCACCTGATCGATGTACCCGAACGGCGTCACCGGCGGGCCGCTGAGCTCGAACGTCCAGTTCCTGGTGCAGGGGCTCAAGCCAAACGGCGGGTAGATGGCCACCGCCACCGGAATCGTGAGCACGCTCCCGTCGGCCGACAGCTCGGCGGCGGGGGCGTCGAGGCTGACCGTGTCCGTGATGGGGAAGCTCCATCCAAAGGGACCCGTGACGGTCACGAAGAGTTGGAACTGGCCGCGCAGGCTGTACTGGTCACCACCGGAGGGCAACGGTCCGAGCCGAGGTCCCGAGAGGCTCACCGAGAGCGCCCCGATGTCTTTAGGGCCGCGCCCGTAACAGTCCTGCAGGATCCCTCCCGGGGCCACGTTGAACGAGCCCGACGCGACGCCGTTCGAATGGGTGAACGAGCCCGTGACGCGGGCCGTGCTGTTGTCGTCCGCACGCAGGATCCCGGTGAATGGCCCGCTGAGCGGCGGCGGCGCCGCCTGGGCCGGCGTCGCCGTGGCGACGACGGAGGCGACGAGCGCCACGAGGATGGCCCCGAGGGCCAGGCGGAGCTGTTGTCGCCGGCGTCGAGGCGGGGCCGGCGACCGTCGATGGGCGGGCGCAATAAGAGGGGAGTTGGGAACCATTGGATTTCCTTTATGGAGAGCTCGGGGACAGTAGGTAGGTGCAACCCGGCCGCGTTGTGAGCGCCACGCGCCGCCGTCAGCAGCCTCCTGCCTGCCTGGCGGCAGGAGACGTGGGCCTACACTTTGCTTTCCCCCCGGTGGACCCCCGAAGATCGACTCCCGCGAACCTTTTTCTCCGATCGGTTCCTTCTCCCTCGGAAGCATTCAATGGCGAGCGCGGCTCGCGGGAGATTTGATCATGTCCGAGTTCTTCAGTGCAGGTGGTTGGGGCATGTACCCGACGCTCCTGTTCGGGTTCCTCCTCGTTGCCTGCAGCATCCTCTTCCTGTTCCGACCCGAGCCTCGCTACCTCGCGTCGCTCGTGGGCCTCGGCGCCGCCACCAGCGGCGCGGGCCTGTTGGGCCTCTGTAGCGGAGTGATGAATACGCTTCGCTACTTGAAGCAGCTCCCCGCCGAGGAGCGGTTCATGGCGGTCGCGCTCGGCGTCGAAGAGTCGCTCCACTGTGCGATGTTGGCCCTGGTCCTCCTGGTCGTCGCCGGCATCTTCGTGTCCATTGGGGCCGTCCGCGCGATGGGGCTGTTCCGCGCGCCCGCCACGTAGCTCTCGAGACCTCCATGCTGTCGGACGAGGCGCTGTACGAAGCCCTGTTGAACGGAGACCTTCGGGCCTTCGACACGCTCTACGCGCGCTATGAGAGGCACCTCTTCGGCTTCATCCGCAAGCACCTCGTGGAGGCCCACGAGGCGGAGGACGTCCTGCATGAGACGTTTCTGGCGATCCTCCGCGACCGGGCCGGAGCGCGTGCGGCCCAGAGCCTCCGGGCCTGGCTCTTCCAGGTCGCGCGCCACCTCTGCCTCAACCGCCAGAGGTCCGCGCGCCGGGCGACCCGGGCCTTGGAGAGAGAGGCCCGCTCACCGGGCGAGCCGAACCCAGGGCCCGAGAGGGGACTCGAGCACCAACAAGCTCAAGACGCCCTGCGGGACGCCGTGGCAAAGCTCCCCACCGAGCTCGGCGAGCTCTACTCGCTACGCACCCAGGGCCTGTCCTACTCAGAGATGGCGGACGTCCTCGGGATTCCTCTGGGGACGGTGAAGTCGAGGATGCACCAACTGGTGAAACAGCTGCGCGAGGAGATGCACCCATGAGCTGCGACACGGTGGAACCTGAGCTGGTGGCCTACCACTTTGGGACCCTTGGCCCAGAGGCCAGGCAGGCCGTCGAAGACCACCTGCCGAGGTGCGTGCACTGCCTGGGGGAGTTCATTGCGCTCAAGCGAGCCATGGAGACGAGCGAAGAGGAGCCACCTCCCTCCCAGGCCGCACGCGAGCGCCTTCGTCTGGCGGTGGCTCGCGAGCTGAGAGTGCGTGCCCCCTCCCGCTCGTGGCGCTGGTGGGAGCGGCCCCTGGCGCTCGGAGGAGCCCTGGCGGTGCTCGCTGGCGCCATCGTCGTGACGTACACGGCCTCGGTCCGCGAGGCAGTTGCGCCCCGGACGCTCTCCCGCATGGAGAAAGACACCGCTGGCGGGGTTTCGCCCGAGTAGGGCGAGGCAACGGGTGTGCGGGCCTCATTCAGAAGCACCCGCTCGGAGAACCGCCACTCCATTAGCACCTCAGCCGATGATCGGCTGGCAGCTGTTGCTGCACGCGTCGTTGTTGTGGGTGTTCCCGTCGTCGCAGGCCTCGCCGTTGGCGTCCTGGAGCACCCCATCGCCGCAGCGCGGGCCGAGGATGCACCCCGGAGCGCACTGGCCGTAGCCCCCCGCGTTCGTCCCGTTGTCGCACTGCTCGGGCGCCTGGACGACGGCGTCTCCGCAGGTGTTGACGCACTCGGTACGGCGGGTGACGAAGTTGGTGAGCGTCAGCTTGTACGAGGACTGCGTCGTGTGGCGCTCGGCCTGGAACACCACGGCCTCGTAGACCTTGCCCACCTGGAGCCCCAGCTCCGTGGCCCGCTGCGAGAGCGTGATCCCGCCATCCTGCGCCCCGTGGACACCGCCCAGATCCACCGCCAGGCGCCTGTTGATGAAGACCCAGACGTCATCATCCCCGCGGAACGCGAGCACCTCGGTGCCCTTGTACTCGAACCAGTAGCGCGCCTCGCTGGTGAAGTGGAAGTTGTGGCCGTTGGTGCGCGGGTTCTCCTGGCCCGACGCCACCCACCCCAGCCCGTCCACCGGGAAGAAGTTCTGGTTGTCATACAGGTACGAGCCGTTCGCCTGCCGCTGCAGCACCAGCGTGGAGACGATCGTCTTATTGACGTTCTGCGTGTCCCGGTACCACTGGTCGAAGGCCGCCTGCCCGTGCGTGGTGGTGCTCCCGCTCCCGCTCGTCCCCTTCGCGTACACGGGCTTGCCATCCGTGCCCAGGGTGCCGGTGTTGAGGGCGCCGACGATCCCCGTCTCCGAGCCGGTGGTGCCCTCGAAGTCGATGTGTCCCCCGGTCAGGTCCTTGCCGCGGAAGTCGCGGTAGACGACGGGGATCTCCACCGAGGCTGGCGGATCCTGCTCGATGGTCCGGCACTGGAAGCCCGCCTCGAGCACGCAGGTGGGCGAGCACCCATCGTTGGCGCGCAGGTTGCCGTCATCGCACTGCTCCGTCGTATCGCCGGGGAGGATCACCCCATCCCCGCACACCGCCTGACACGTGCCGTTGCTGCACTGGGGCTCACGCGTGCACAGCGGGGAGCAGCCATCCCCCATGTCGTTGTTGCCGTCGTCGCACTGCTCGGTCCCCTCCACCACGCGATCGCCGCAGACAGTGGGGACGCAGGCCTGGCCCACCGTGGGGCACTTGTAGCCGCGCTCCAGGCGGCAGGTGGCGCTGCAGCCATCTCCCCCCGCGGGCGGGCTGTCTCCGTCCTCGCACTCCTCGTCTCCGGCGATGAAGCCGTCACCGCACTGGGCCGCGACGCAGCGTCCGCCGCCCGTGGGGCAGGTCCAGCCACTCTCCACGGCGCACTGGGCGCTGCAACCATCATTCGAGGAGGTGTTGTGGTCGTCGCAGGCCTCGCCCGCCACCGTGCGCCCGTCCCCGCACACGTTGCGGATGCAGGCCGCGCCCGCCGTGTCGCAGAACCAGCCCGCCTCTACCGTCTTGCAGTCCCCGGCGCAGCCGTCGTCAGGGTTCCTGTTGCCGTCGTCGCACGCCTCGCCGGCCTGGATCGTCCCGTTGCCGCAGGCAGGCGTCGGGCCTCCGTCCGTTCCCCCATTCGGACCACCATCGGTTCCACTGTTCGGCCCGTCACCCGGATCCGGATGAGGTCCATCCGGCGGCCCTCCCACGCATCGTGCCAGGGAGAAGGAAAGGAGCAGGCCCAGGAGCAGGCCCGAGAGGAGAGACCGAGAATGTGTACCCGACATGCGCTGATCGTGAAATCCCTCGGCTGGGGAGTCAACCACCACCTCGGTTAGGATGCCTTTCCATGAGTGCCTGTCCTTTCTGTCAGGAGCGGATGCGAGCCACCTTCCTCGAGGGGCTGTCCCGCGAAGAGTGCACGGCCTGTGGCGCGGTCTGGATCGAGGGCGAGGCCCTGGCGAAGGTGATGGGGGGCTCCATCTCGGACGCACTGCTGCGGCGCGCGAAAGATCAGCCCGGGGTGTGCAAGGGCTGTCACGCCCGGCTCCAGTACGTGCCCAACTGCCCCACGTGTGGCCACACGGCCCCCACGTGTCCCCGGTGTGGCACCGCTCCCCTCCCTGTCATCGAGGCGCTCGGCATCAAGGTGGAGGTCTGCGCGGGGTGCAGCGGCGTGGGGCTGGACGCCGGAGAGCTGCAGCAGCTCCACCAGGCGGCCGAGGCCTATCGAGACGAGGGACTGGATCTGCGTCCCCAGGTGCAGCGCGACACTCCCTCCCGATGTGCCTCCTGCAAGCGCACGCTGAAGCCGGAGCACGCCTTCGTCTGGGACGAGAAGTTCTACTGCGGGAGCTGCGCCCCGGAAGGAGCAGCCCCCTTCGAGGTGGAGCTGACGAAGGCCCGCCCCTCCGCCCTGCCCAACATCGGCAGGGGCCGCTATGGCACCCGGGGCATGGCGTACGAGACCTCCACCGAGTCCGCCCTCTTGTGGCTGATCAACAAGCTCTTCGGCTGACGCGCGCCCCTCGGGAGCTACGAGTCCTTCGGCGCGTTCCGGTCCTGGATCACGAGGAGGATGATCCACCCGATGCAGGGCACGAGTGACAGCAGGCCGAGCAGCGGCGAATAGCCCTTGACCCGCGCGTAGCGCATAAAAGCCAGGAGCCAGGGCAGGTTCCCCAGGTGGAAGAAGGAGTTCCCCATCCCGGGAGAAGGTACGCCTCCGGCCACGGGAATCCACCACCACGCGAGGCTGAGGCCAAGGAGCAGCAGCGACCCGGTATGTCTCCGCCACCAGCTGGGGCTGGCAGCTGTCAACGCGTGGGGCCAGTGCTGGCGGAAGAACGGCTCGACAGCCTCCGGACGGGCATCGGGGATGCCCACCACGCTCCGTCTGCGGAAGAGGATCCGGGGTCCCTGTCCCGGGGAACTCCGAGCCCGGTGCAGCTCGCGGGAGGGCCAGATCACCCCACCGCGGGCACGGACGATCTCCACCAGGTGCTGGTCGAACTCTTCCTCGGGCAGCTGCCGCAGCTGCTTCACCAGCACGTCCAGCCGCCGGAACTCCGCCACCACAGGGGAGCTGGCGGCGCCCACGAGGTGGAACAACCGGTCGCGCAGGGTGGGCCGGCGCTCCGGGAGAAATGCCAGGTAGCCGGGCCTGAGCAGGCACACGCCCCACGCCCTGTCCTGCTCCCGCCCCGAGCCCAGCGTGTCCAGATACGCCCTGCGGCTGAGCAGCTCGTGGACGTGGGCCCCCGCCCCTCGCCGCTTCCGGCTGTAGAGCTTGAGCAGGACCGCCAGCGAGCGGGCCCATCGCACGGCAGCGAGCGTGAACCGTCTGTCTCCCTCCAGGCGCACTCCCACCCCTCCTGGCAGCAGGGAGATGCGCTCCGGCTGGAGGGTGTTCATCGACAGCTGCTGCGGCTCACCCCACCACGGGAACCAGACGAGCCGTTCCGGGGTGAGCCAGAACCGGCGCGCGGAGAGCCAGGAGCAGCCCTGGGCCAGCACGGGCTCGGCCTCTCCCGGGGGCTGCGGCATAGGCACGAGCGCCTGGGCCTCCAGCCCGCTCAGCACCCCCGCGAAGGACTCCCCGCCCTGCAGGCCCCACTGAGTGAGCCGCTTTCGCCCCAGTGATTCCAGCCGCGCGCGCTGGGTCCGGAGGGCCCGGAGCGTGGCGGGGCCCGGATGGTCCTTCGGCCACCGCTCCAGCTGGGCGCGCCGCTCCACGTACTCGAGCACCTCGTCGAGCCCCGGCTCCTGCTCCCGCACCGCTGTCAGCAGCCCCTGCTCGCTCCGGAGCAGGTGCCGCCAGTGCCGGGAGCCGAGCTGCCGCGTGAGCGCGGCATAGCGCGCCTGGGCCTGCTCGATGCGCTCCCAGCGCCCTTCGAGCTGGACACGCAGGGCGCTTTCGGGTGGGAGCAGCGGGGCCATGGGGAGGCGTCAGTCCCGCTCCGACAGCTCCGCGCGCCAGTGGCCCCGGTGCTCGTAGGCGCGCGCGAGCTGCTCGCGCAGGGCCTCGAGGATCTTCGTGTTGCCCTCCTGCACGTAGCCCTTCAGCGACTGCTCGCACGCGGGGACCCGCGAGAGGAACTCCTGGAGCGACTCCAGCGTGAGCTGCTTCGTGTACATCCCGTACCCGAGCTTCTCCAGGTACAGCGCGTTGATGACCTGCTCGAACTGGCCCTCCACCGGAATGGCGAGCAGGGGCTTGTGCAGGTACACCGCCTCGCTCATCAGCGTGTAGCCGCCGCCGGCCACCACCGCCCGGGCCGTGCGCAGATCATCGATGAAGCCCTTCTCGCTGAACGGCCGGTACATCAGGTTGCCGTCCACCACATCCCCCGTAATGTCCCGGCGCAGGCCGTAGATGCGGCACTCCAGGCCGCTCTGCTTGAGGATGTTGGGCAGCTCCGTGTTCGTCGTGGACGTCTGGTACACCAGCAGGTGCCCGCCCGGCTCGGACTTCGCCTCGAGGATCTCCGGCCGCAGGATGGAGGGCGCCAGCGTGGTGCGCTCCTTGCGGACCGGCGGGTAGAAGAACGTGGTGATGAGGTAGTGGAACGCCCCGGGCAGCTTGGCCTTGACGATGGTGCGCGTGCCCTCGAAGGCATCCTCCCAGCCCGCCAGCAGCTCCGGCTCGTGCTTGCAGCGGTTGATGATCTGCATGTTGTCCACGCTGATCACCGGCAGCCGGTGCACCTTGCCGAACATGTAGCTGAAGGACTCGAAGTCACTCACCACCACGTCCGGCTGGAACTTCTCCACCAGCTCGAAGTACTGGCGGATGTTCTGCGGCCAGCCCGTCACCGCGCCCTGCAGGTTCTGCAGGAGCGTCTGCCACTTGCTCACCGAGTTGCCTTCATAGGCCAGGGTGTAGCCCCAGATGCCGTGCACGTTCTGAAAGCGCTTGGCCAGGTAGTCCCGCGCGCGGCCGGAGACGACGATGTGAACCTCGTGCTCCTTCGTGAGCTCCTCGAGCAGCACCCGCGAGCGCGTCGCATGCCCCATGCCCTCGCCAACAACGCCATAGAGGATTCGCATGGCGCCACAGCATACGCAGGTTGTGGCGCCCGTGCCCGCACGGTGATAGCTCCCAGGGCATGAGCGAGACCCCCGCCAGCTCAACCCCACCTTCCAGCTCCTCCCTCGGCCGCGCCGCCTTCGTCGGGCTCGCCACGGGCATGGTGGTGGGAGGGGCGTGGCTGCTGGTGCTGGGCGTGCGCGGCCTCTTCGCCCCGGCGGACTGCGGCCCCCTCACCCCCAACGAGTGCGAGCTGATCACCGCGGCCAATGCCCACGTCGGCAAGGTGCAGACGCTGTGCGGGGGCGCGCTCATCGCCCTCGCGCTGGCCCTCTACGTCCTGCTGCGCCCCTACCTCACGCCTCGGGCCAAGGACGCCAGCCCCTCCTGAGCGCCGAGCGAGGAACCATCCCCTTCCCTCCTCGGCCGAGTGCCTGACGGCCCTCCCGCTGGAGGCCTTGCCGCATTCGTGGCACGGGGGCTTAAGAAAAGCTAATTACCTCTGGCCTAATGATTCGGCTCCAGGATAGGAGGCGCTCTTATGCAGCTAGAATCCTTGAAGATGTTCTGTGACGTGGTGGAGACGGGCTCCTTCTCCCGCGCCGCGCAGCTCAACCATGTGACGCAGTCGGCGGTGAGCCAGCAGATCCGCGCGCTGGAGAACCGGTACGAGCAGAAGCTGCTGTCGCGCAGCGCTCGGCAGGTGACGCCGACGCCCGCGGGCGAGCGCCTGTTCCGCGGGTGCAAGGAGATCCTCGCCCGCTTCGCCGAGGTGGAGTCGGAGATCCGCGAGCAGTCCACCGAGGTGCAGGGCACCAGCACGGTCTCCACCATCTACTCGGTGGGCCTGCACGAGCTGCAGAGCGTGCAGAAGCAGCTGCTGAAGACGCACCCCAAGGTGAACATGCGCCTGAACTACCGGCGCAATGATCAGGTGTACGACGACGTCATCCTCGGAGCGGCGGAGATCGGCATCGTCGCCTACCCGCAGCCGCGCGCGGGCGTGGACATCCTCCCCTTCCGCGACGACAAGCTGGGGGTGGTGTGCGCGCCCAGCCACTCGTTCGCCAGCAAGGCGAAGGTGAGCCTCACGGCGCTGTCCGGGGTGCCCTTCATCGCGTTCGATCGCGAGGCCCCCACGCGCAAGGCGCTGGACAGGCTGTTCCGGGAGAAGAACCTGGATCTCAACCCCGTGATGGAGATGGACAACGTCGAGACCATCAAGCGCGCGGTGGAGATGGGGCTGGGTGTGGCCATCCTCCCGCTGTCCACCTGCCAGGCCGAGGTGCAGGCCGGCACGGTGGTGGTGAAGCCCTTCGCCGAGGGGCCCGTGTCCCGGCCCATCGGCCTGCTCATCCGCAAGGGCAAGTACCTGGATCGCGCCTCCGCGGCGGTGCTCGAGGCCTTCAAGCTGGCGGTGGCCGCCGAGGAGTAGCCGCCGCCCGGAGCCAGGAGCCGCTCACTCCTGGAAGATGGCCACGTGGGCCGTGCCGTCCTCCCCCATGTACCCGCGGTACATGCCGGCGGAGTTGAACGGCATGGCCACCTGGCCCTGCGAGTCCATGGCGATGACGCCGCCCTCGCCTCCCGCCTTCACCAGCACGTCCATCACCAGCGAGCTCGCGGCCTCCTGCAGCGGCAGGTCCAGGTACTCCAGGCGGGCGCAGATGTCCCGGGCCACGGTGTAGCGGATGAAGTACTCGCCATGCCCCGTGGCCGAGACGGCACAGCGCGCGTTCGCGTAGGTGCCCGCGCCGATGATGGGCGAGTCCCCGACACGGCCGTAGCGCTTGTTCGTCATGCCTCCCGTGGAGGTCCCCGCCGCCAGGTTCCCGGCCTGATCGAGCGCCACCGCGCCCACGGTGCCGAACTTCTCCTCGCCCGTGGCGGGGTCACGGCTCGGCCCCAGCGAGGACGGCGGCTGGCCCTGGGAGGCCTTCTCCTTCTCCAGCGCCTTCTGGAGCTGCTCCCAGCGCTCCTCGGTGCGGAAGTACTCGGCCGGCACCAGCTCGAGGCCCTGCTCCTTGGCGAAGGCCTCCGCGCCGTCTCCCACCATCATGACGTGCGGGGACTTCTCCATCACCTGGCGCGCCAGGGCGATGGGGTTCTTCACGTGGTGGAGTCCCGCGACAGCGCCGGCCTTGAGCGTCCTGCCGTCCATGATGGAGGAGTCCATCTCGTTCTGCCCGTCATGGTTGAAGACCGCGCCCTTGCCGGCGTTGAAGAGCGGCGAGTCCTCCAGGATGCGGATGGCGGCGCCCACGGCATCCAGGCTGGTGCCACCGCGCGCGAGGACGGCATGGCCGGCCTGGAGCGCCTCGGTGAGCTTCGCGCGGTACTCGGCCTCCTTCTCGGGCGTGAGCGACTCGCGGCGGATGGTGCCTGCCCCGCCGTGAATGACGAGGCCCCACTGGGGCTTGCGGGCAGGCGGCGGCTCGGAGGACAGCCTTGCCTCCTCCTTCGCAGCGGCCTGCGGGGAAGCGCAGCCGGACAGCGCCACGAAGACAGAGAGCACAGCCAGGAACGCGCGACAGCGGACAGAGCACCCAGAGAGCATGCGGGAGTTATATCTGGCCTCCCCCCTCTGGGTCGGCACACACGGTTGGCCTGATTCATTGCACCGCTGCCCGAGCCGGGCGACCCTAGGAGGATTGGAGGCGCCCCGTGTCACTCATCCGCCCTGCCACGCCTGAGGATCTCTCCGCGCTGGGGACAGCGCTCGCGCCGCTGCCGCTCTTCCAGGCCTACCAGCTCACCGCCCCCGCGCTGACGCAGCGCTTCGAGGCCGCGCTCCAACGGGGCGAGGGGCTCCTGCTGGCGGAGCTGGACGGAGCCCCGGTGGGGGTGTGCTGGTTCATCACGCGCGGGGCGTTCGGGACGGGGGCCTACCTGCGCACGCTGGCGGTGCAGGAGGGGCTCCAGGGGAAGGGGCTCGGCGTGGAGCTGCTCCGAGGCTACGAGGACGGGAGCGGCGATCCCCCGGGCGGCTGGTTCCTGCTCGCCTCGGACTTCAACACGGGCGCGCACCGCTTCTACGAGCGCCACGGCTACCGGGAGGTCGGCCGGCTGCCGGACTTCGCCGCGAAGGGCGTCACGGAACGGATATACTGGAAACCGCGCCCTCCAGCGGGCTGACGGGCGCAGGGAGCGGGCTGACGCGCAGCGGCTCACTGCAGAGGGGCGGCGGACGCTCGTTCAGGAGCTGGCCCACGGTCACCAGCTCATAGCCCCGCTTGCGCAGACCCTGGATGATCTCCGGCAGGGCGTCCGCGGTGGGGAACTGCCTGTGGTTGATGTGCATGACCACGATGCTGCCCGGCCGGGCCTGCTTCAGCACCCAGTTCACCAGCCGCGGCTTGGTGGCGCGCTCGTCCGGATCGCCCGAGGCCAGGTCGTACTCGATGGTGGTCAGCCCCGCCTTGCCCACCAGGGAGGCCAGGCGCGTGTCGAACTCGCCGAAGGGCGGGCGGAAGTAGGTGGGGACGCGCCCGGTGAGGTTGTAGATCTCCGCCTGCGTCTTGAGCAGCTCCTCCAGCACCTGCTCATCCTTCTTGAGCTGCGGCATGTGCTTGTGCGTGTACGAGTGGTTGGCCAGCTCGAACAGCGGGTTGCCCGCCAGCGCGAGGACGTGCTCGGGGCTGCGCTGCACCCAGGAGCCACTGAGGAAGACGGTCGCGGGCGTCTTCGTCTCGGTGAGCACCTTCGTGATGCGCTCGTCGTACGCGGAGGTGGTCGGACACGCGTCGAACGTCAGCGCGATGCGCATCTCGTCACGAGGGCCGTTGTGCACCACGGGCGCCATGAAGGACGCGACGGGCTGCACCTCCGCCTTCTCTTCCTTCGGGGCGGGCACCTCGTCAGCCGGCAACACCACGGCGCCGCAGCCCGAGGCGAGCCCCGCGAGCGTCACAGCCACCACTGTCCGGAGACAGACATGCATCGATACATGACATAGCGCGGCAAAGGGCTCCGCGAAAAGTCGGTGCATGTGCGCAACCAGCAGGTGGCACCTTTCCCTGGGCAGGGAGCTCTCCCTGCCCCGGGCTTTCTTCTCTTCTCTGCTCTCTGTGCCACCCACCCGGGGCGGCTGCGGCCTTATCAGGCCGCGTCCGTGGCTGGGTCTATCAGCCAGTCTTCGTCCTTGAGCGGTCCGCCGAACTCGTCCTCCACCGAGCGGATGAGCGCCACGTTGCGCTTGTCGTTCTCCGTCAGGCGCGCATCCGTGTAGCTCGGGTCCTCGCGGTACCAGCTCATGGCCTTGAAGTGCGCCTGGAGGATCTTCGACTTGAAGGGCCGTCCGCGCCGCGCGTAGATGGTGTTGCGCAGCAGCCGCAGGTCTCTCAGCGAGAGCTGGCGCAGCTCCTGGACGGAGAGGACACGGTCCAGCGAGGCCTGGGAGCCCTTCTCCAGCTTCCCGGTGTCACTGGCGAAGCCCCCCAGCGCGCGGCTGATGAGCCCCAGCTCGATGCGCGCCTCGGCGGACAGCTTGTCCTCGCTGAACTTCGGGTCCGGCCGGTACCACGGCTCCTCCCGGAAGGAGCAGTCCCGGGACTCCGTGCCCTCGCAGTTGGCTCCCGTGCAGCCCTCCTCGTCCAGCGGCTCCTTGGGCTCCGTGCACGAGCGCACCGTGCGGCCGTCCTTCAGCTTCCACTCGTAGACGTCGTTCCACACCTTCCCGGCCTGCGCGAAGAGGGTGTCCTGCCTGTGCCGCAGCTCGCGCTCGGTGAAGGACTGCTCGCGCACCCCAATGAAGTGCACGTTCTTCCGGTCCGCGTCCGACAGCAGCTTGTAGGAGAAGTTCGGGTTCGGCTTGAACCAGGGCTGCTTCTGGAAGTGCTCACGCAGCCACGGCTTGCGGAAGCCTGCCCAGCCATAGCGGGCGAAGATGGTGTTGCGCAGGATGGCCAGCTCGCGCAGCGACTTGCCCTCCAGCAGCCCCCCCTCGCAGGTGATGCGGGGAGGAATCAGCTCCTGGATGATCTCGCAGGGCATCACCTTCGCCGAGTACCCGGGGATCTGGTCCGCGGGCGGCGGGACATAGGCGCTCGCCGACGGCTTCTTCCCCTGCGCCGCCGCGGGCAGCGCCAGCAGCGTCAGCGCGAGCAGCGCGGCTCGCCCCAGTGAGTGTCTCCTCCAGTGCATCCGTGGGCCTCCCTCTTCAGTACAGCTTACGCAAGCGGGCGGCGAAGAAACCATCCCAACCCTCGGGACCCGGCAGGGTGCGCAGCCACGCCTGGCTCTGAGGCAGCTTCACTCCCGGCAGAACCGGAGGCTCCGCCGTCCACTCGGGGTGGCTGCGCAGGAACATGTCCACCTGGTCCTGCCCCTCCTGAGGCTCCGTGGTGCACACCGCGTACACCAGCAGCCCTCCGGGCGGCACCACCTCCTGGCAGTTCTCCAGGATGCGGCGCTGGAGCGCGGCCAGCCGGCCGATGTCCTCCTCCTTGCGCCGGTAGCGCAGCTCCGGGTGGCGCCTCAACGTCCCCAGCCCGGAGCACGGCGCGTCCACCAGCACCGCGTGGAACTCGCCCAGCTCCTCCGGCAACGGCTGCGTCGCGTCATGCGCCACCGCGCGCAGCCGCCCGGTGAGGCCCAGCCGCCTCGCCTCGGCCTCGATCTTCGGCAGCTTGTTGGCGTGCAGGTCCGTAGCCACCACCTCGTGCCCCTCCGCCAGGTGGCACGCCTTGCCGCCCGGGGCCGCGCATGCGTCCAGCACGCGCGCCGTCTCCGGGAGCGCGGAGTACACCCCCACCAGCTGCGCCGCCTCGTCCTGCACCTGCCAGAGGCCCTCGGCGTAGCCGTACACGTCCTCCAGCCGCCCCATCGAAGGCAGGATGATGCCCACCGGGGACACGGGGGTGGGCTGCACCTCCAGCCCCACCTCGCGGAGCTGGGCCAGGAGCGCCTCGCGCGTCACCTTCGTGGTGTTCACACGCACCACGATGGGGGGCGTCTGGTTGTCCGCCACGAGCATCGCCTCGGCGCGCTCCCGGCCGAAGTGGCGGATCCACCGCTCCACCAGCCACCGGGGGTGGCTCTCGCGGATGGAGAGGTACTCGGCGGCGTCGGTCTCGGGAGGCAGCGGCGGCCCCGGCAGCTCCGCCAGCTTGCGGAGGATGGCGTTCACGAAGCCCGCTGCCCGCGCGATGCCCAGGTCCTTGAGGGCCTGCACCGTCTCCGCCACGGCCGCGCGCGCGGGCACACGGGTGTGGAAGAGCTGGTAGGCCCCGATGCGCAGGGCCGCCAGCACCCGGTCCTCCATCGAGTCCAGCTTCCGGTCCGCGAAGCGGGTAATGGCGTAGTCCAGCGCGAGCTGCCGCCGCGTGGCGCCGTAGGTCAGCTCCGTGGTGAGCGCCGTGTCCCGCGGATCCTTCAGCGGAGACTCGGACAACATCGTGTCGAGCACGACGTTGAGGTATGCGTCGGTGGCGCGCACGCGCGCGAGCACCTGGATGGCGAGGGTGCGCGCGCTCATTCTTCGAGCTGGGTCATCATGTCCACGAGCTGCTCATCCGTCAGGCGGCTCGCAGGCATCGTGGAGAGGGTGAGGGTCTGCAGGCTGTCCTCGAGCATGTCCCGGTAGCCGCTCTCCGCGGGCGCTCCCCGCTGCACCTCCAGCCACTGAGTGCGGGCCCAGCTCGCCAGCGCACCTGGAGTCAGCTTCCCGGAGAGCCGCTCCGCGATCTTCTCCCGCACCAGCGCGCGCGTGAGCAGGTCCGCCGCCGGGGTCGCCTTCGAGCCCCGCCCGAGGGTCTTCTCCTTCTCCGCCTTGGAGGGCTTGTCCGCCTGTCCCTTGCGGCCCAGCGTCTTGCCCCCTCCGCCCGCCTCCGCCGTGCGCGCCAGCGCCTTCGCAGGCGCGGACGCCAGTGCCTCCGTCTTGCGGCCGATCGTCTTCGCCTTCCCAGGCGCCGCGGCCTTCGCACGCTCGCGGCCGGTGAACTCGCCCTGGGCGAAGCGCTCGATGGCCTGCAGGTAGGAGTCGAAGCCCTTGCCGGAGAGCTGCGCCGCGCAGGCCTCCTTCAGCACGGACTGCTTCGCGCGCGCGCCCTCCAGGTGGACCTCCACGGCGGGCACCCCTACCGCCTCCAGCGCATCCCTCAGCGCATGCGAGCCGAACAGGCCCGCGGGGTTCACCACCACGCCGGCGATGTTCCGGCGCTCGGCGTGGAGCGTGTCGATGAGCACGCCCTCGTGGTTGGACTGGACGATCTTCAGCTCGATGCCGTGGCTGGCGGCCCGGGAGCGCAGCGCGCTGTTGAGGTCCTCGAACCGTCCACCCGCAGTGCCCTCCCGCTCTCCCAGGAGGTTCAGGTTCGGCCCGTGCAGCACCAGGAGTTTCATACCCATCCGCGTATCTCCTCTGTTCGCTCCAACAGCGCTCAGCTCTTGCTCTCCACCGGGGCCGAGAACGGCTGACTGCCCGGCGCCAGCTTGTGGCCGGAGAGGAACTCGGCGGCGGTCATGACCCGCTTGCCCTCCAGCTGGACCTCCAACAGGACGAGCGAACCCTCACCGCACGCCACCTCGAGCCCACCCGGGCCCGCCGCGAGCACGGTCCCGGGAGCCCCGCGCCCCATGCCCACCTTCGCCCGGTGCACCTTGAAGCGGGCGCCGTTCAGCCCGGTGAAGGCACCCGGCCAGGGCGTGAAGGCGCGCATCCGGCGCTCCAGCTCCACCGCCGGCTTCGTGAAGTCGAGCAGCCCGTCTTCCTTCTGGATGATGGGCGCGAGCACCACGCCCTCGGTGGGCTGCGGCACGGGCTTCAGCTCCCCGCGCAGGTACGCCGGGAGCGACTCGCGCAGCACCTCGCCGCCGAGCCGGGAGAGCTTCTCGTGCAGGGTGGCGCTCGTGTCGTCCGGGCCAATGGGCAGGCGCTTCATGGCAATCACCGGGCCGGTGTCGAGCCCCTCGTCCATGCGCATGAGGGCCACGCCCGTCTCCGCGTCTCCGTGAGCGATGGCCCACTGGATGGGAGCGGCGCCACGGAAGCGGGGCAGCAGCGAGGCATGCACGTTGACGCTGCCGTGAGGTGCCACCTCCAGCACATCCTTGGGGAGGATCTTCCCGTAGGCCGTCACCACGCACACATCGGGCGCCAGCTTGCGCAGCTCCTCGGAGAACGGCGGGGTGCGCAGCTTCGCGGGCTGGAGCACCGGCACGCCGCGCTCGAGCGCCAGCGCCTTCACGGGAGAGATGGCCAGGACGTTGCCGCGGCCCTTGGGCTTGTCCGGCTGGGTGACGACAGCCACCACCTCGCCAAGGTCGAAGCAGGCCTGGAGCGACGCCACGGCGAACTCGGGCGTGCCCATGAAGACGATGCGGGGTCGGCTCATCGGGAGCTCTTCCTACGCAAGCCCCTGCACCCTCGGGAGGGCGCGGGGGGTAAAGGTGTCGGATGCAGGACCCTCCCCTCGCGGCTCAACTCGCGGGGGGTGGGACGGGGGGGCTCCCACTGGCGGCTTTGTCCACGGCCTCGCGCTTGCGCAGGTGCAGCTCCTCCAGGGTCTTGAGCGCGGCGCGGGCCTCCTCGGAGTGGGCCAGGGGCTGGAAGACCTCCAGGGCCCGGGCCAGCACCTGAGCCTCTTCCGCCTCGCGCGCGCGGATGCGCTCCACCGCGTGGCTGAAGCGGTCGAAGAACTTCTTCAGCTCGTCATACCGGCGCAGCGGGCGCAGCCGAGGGTAGTGCCCCGCCGCGAGCGCCTCCAGGTAGAGGTTCATCACGTACACGGGGCCCGCCACACGGTGGGTGAAGACCAGCCCGAAGAGGCCGAGCGCCACCGCCACGCCCACCACCGCTAACGCGGTGAGCCAGAGGATGGTCATCCCGGCGAACCCCTCGGAGCCCGAGCCCCCCTCGAGCGCCGCGGTGTGGGCCCACCAGGCCAGCCCCCCGAAGAGGCCGATGCTGCCAGCGCCCATGGCGGCCAGCATGAAGATGTACTTGAGCTGGAACTCCCGATCGATGAGGTACGTCCGGCGCTTCCAGGCGCGCTTCTGTGAATCCAGGACAGTGTCCGAGGCCATGTCGTTGACCAGCCTACCCCAACCAACCCGGGGGGTTTGACCGGTTCTTTCAAGGAGCGCTACGACTGCACATCTCACCCGCAGCCCGCCCTCCCAAGGAGGCCCCATGCTCCGCTCCCTCGCCGTGCTGAGCCTTGCGCTCGCTCTTGCTCTCCTCTCGGGGTGCAAGGGCGACCCGAACACCCCCGAGTACTGGGAGAAGAAGCTCAGCAGCGCGAAGAAGGCGGACAACCGTGTGCAGGTGCTGGAGACGCTGCGCACCTCCGGCAACCTGCAGGAGAGCTTCCTGCCCATGCTGCACACCAGGCTGGCCACGGAGAAGCGGCCCGAGGTGAAGGCGGCCCTGGCGCGGGCCCTGGGCGACATGAAGAGCCCCTCCTCCCTGCTGCCGCTGCAGGACGCGCTGGACCCGGGCGCCACGGACACCGACACCGCCCTGGCCAACAAGGAGCTGGTGGCGGCGCTGGGCAAGCTGGGGGACCCGAAGGCAGCGCCCGCGCTGACGGGGATGCTGCGCGTCAAGGACAACTACACCCGCATCGAGGCCATCCAGGCGCTGGGCGTCCTCCGCGCGCCCGAGGCGGTGGAGCCGCTGCTGAAGCTCGCCTCGAATGAGGACACCGAGCCCTTCCTCAACAAGAAGGCCATCGAGGCGCTGGGCCGGATTGGAGATGCGCGGGCGGTGCCCCTGCTGATGCGGATGCTGACGAAGGAGCGCCAGGGCATCTCCTTCTATGTCGAGAGCTCCTTCGCGCTCTACCAGGTGGGCGCGCCCGCGGCGGAGGCGCTGATCGCGGCGATGGAGAACCGGAACGCGGAGCTGGCGAAGTGGGTGAAGGACACCGGGGTGAACCCGGCCAGCTACGCCATGAAGGGCGCGCAGATCCTCGGGGACTTGAGGGATCAGCGGGGGGAGGCAGTGCTGCTCAAGCAGCTCGCGTTCACGAACGAGGATGCGCGCATCCAGGCGCTGGTGAGGATGCAGGCGGCCGAGGCGCTGGGGAGGATGCGCGCGAAGGCGGCGGTGCGTCCGCTCGCCGCCCTGGTCATCGAGGAGGATCCCACGGTGCGCACCTCCTATGTGCGCGCGCTGGTGCTGCTGGGCGGGCGCGACGCGGTGCCGGCGCTGCAGAAGGCCGCGGAGAAGGGGGACTGGTATGCCCGCGAGGTGGCGATGCGGGGCGTGGCGCTGCTGGGAGATGCGCAGGAGCAGCCCCTCTTCACGAAGTGGGCCCAGGCCGAGCCCGCCGTCACCGCCAAGGAGTGCCAGGAGTACGGGGGAGACGGCTGCGAGAACCCGGACGCGCTCGGCATGAAGCGGGCCGAGGTGATCCTCCGCTACGCCAAGGTGCCGGAGGCGGTGAAGACGTGCAGCGCGGATGCGGGCTGCTGGGCGCAGAAGCTGGGGGACAAGGAGGTGCGTGTGGTGGAGCGGGCGGCGCTGGAGCTGGGGCGCTCGGGCAACCCTCAGCACGCCGCGGCACTGGCCGGGCGGCTCTCCGAGAAGGACCTGGATGCGCGCTTCGCCCTCATCCAGTCGCTGGACTGGCTGGTGGGTGACTCGAAGGAGGCCGCAACGAAGGCGCGCGAGGTGTTGCCGAAGATCCAGGCCCAGCTGGCCGAGGAGAAGGGCAACTCCAACTTCATCAAGGTGAACGAGGATCTGCGCCGGCTGGCCTTCCGGCTCGAGCGGGCCTGACAGTCCCCGTCCCCGTCCGCTCGGCCTACCTCGTCGAGCGGGCGCGTGACGCTGGGGCCTTCTTGGCTGAACGCGAGGTGGTTCCCTTCCTGGCCGTGCCTGCCTTGGCGGGCGCGGACTTCTTCGCGGCCGTGGGCTTCTTGGCAGGCGCGGACTTCTTGGCGGGCACGGACTTCTTCGCGCCCTTGGGCGGAAGGGCGGAGGCGTATTCGAGGGAGCGCCGCATCCATCCCTTCAGCTCTTTCGAGCTCTCGATGATGGCTGCAGGCAGGGACACGTACTCCTTCATCAGCCGGCCGGGAAACGGCGCGAAGATCTCCGCCCCCTTCTGGTTCACCAACGTCTGGCGATCCTCCTCGGCGAGGCGGACGATCAGGTTCTCCTGGTGCAGGCCGGTGAACATGTTTCCGTTCACGAACGCGCACGGGTAGCCGAACATCTTCCGCCGCTCGACTCGCGCATCTTCCGGCAGCGACGCCTGGAAGGTGTTCACGAGCTCCTCGGGCGTCTTGCGCCACTTCATCATGGTTCCCCCGGCTGCCTGGAGCAGTTGTCCGCGCCCATGCTGCTCCAGGTGGAGCTGAGTGGGAAGCCAGGAAAGGAGCCGCTCGCCTCCCTGCCCGCCCCCGCCTCCCGTCCGGGAATGCATGCCTAGGTTTCCCCAAAGGACGATTCGAGACCTGGGAGGAACCATGGCACGGCAGGGTTGGAAGGGCTTTGTGATGGCGGGGCTTCTGGGGCTGACGGGGCTCGCCGCAGGCTGCTCCGATACCAGCAAGTCCGATGTGCGCGAGAACATGCGCCAGGCGGGCCAGGAGGTGGGCGAGGCGGCCAAGGACGTGGAGAACGCCGGCAAGGAGGCCGCGGAAGGCATCCGCGAGGGCTACGGCGGCTCCGGGACGGACAAGCAGATCGGCGACGGCAAGATCGGCGAGCACGAGGGCGTCATCAACGACGGCGAGGGGCCCTTCGAGCAGCACGATCAACGCGGCGAGGACAACCCCCTCAAGGACGGCGAGGGCCCGCTGGAGAACAACCACTAGCCCTTGAATCGACGAAGGGGCTCGGGAGCGAAGCCCGAGCCCCCTTGTCGAGGCTCAGTGCTGAGCTCCGCGCGGTGGAGGCCCTGCCTCCTGGAGTGCGCGGTACTCCGCGTCCTCGAAGAGCCGCGAGCGGATGAGGAAGCGGACGCCCTCGGGTGCTTCCACCGAGAAGCCGCTCCCCCGCCCCTTCACCACATCCACCGTCAGGTGGGTGTGCTGCCAGTACTCGAACTGCGGACCGGAGATGTAGAAGGGCGTGTCCACGATCGTCCCCAGGAACACGTCCTGCTGGCCGACCTTGAACTCACCCCTCGGGAAGCACATCGGCGCGCTGCCATCACAGCAGCCCCCCGACTGGTGGAACATCAATGGGCCATGCATCCCCTGCAGCTTGCGCAGCAAGGCCTCGGCTTCAGGGGTCACGTCCACTCGTGCCACGCTCATGGTGCCTCCCTCCGCCACGGCCTAGAAGAAGCCCATCGGCTTCGGGTCGTAGCTCACCAGCATGTTCTTCGTCTGCTGGTAGTGGTTGAGCATCATCTTGTGCGTCTCGCGGCCGATGCCCGACTGCTTGTAGCCGCCGAACGCCGCGTGCGCCGGGTACAGGTGGTAGCAGTTCACCCACACGCGGCCCGCCTGGATCTCCCGGCCCATGCGGTACGCCGTGTTCGTATCACGCGTCCACACGCCGGCGCCCAGCCCGTACAGCGTGTCGTTGGCGACGGAGAGCGCGTCCTGCATGTCCTTGAACTTCGCCACCGACACCACCGGGCCGAAGATCTCCTCCTGGAACACGCGCATCTTGTTGTGGCCCTCGAAGATGGTGGGCTCCACGTAGTAGCCCTCCGCCAGCGCCCCCGACAGGTTCGCGCGGCCGCCACCGGTGAGCACCTTGGCGCCCTCCTTCTTGCCGATGTCGAGATACGAGAGGATCTTCTCCAGCTGATCGTTGCTGGCCTGCGCGCCGATCATCGTCTTGGGGTCCAGCGGGTTGCCCTGGACGATCTTCTTGGTGCGCTCCACCGCCTTCTGCATGAAGGCGTCGTAGAACTTGTCCTGCACCAGCGCGCGCGACGGGCAGGTGCACACCTCACCCTGGTTGAGGGCGAACATCGCGAAGCCCTCGAGCACCTTCTCCGCGAAGTCATCGTTCTTGTCGAACACGTCCGCGAAGAAGACGTTGGGCGACTTGCCGCCCAGCTCCAGCGTCACCGGGATGAGGTTCTCCGAGGCGTACTGCATGATGAGGCGGCCGGTGGTCGTCTCACCGGTGAAGGCCACCTTGGCAACGCGCTTGTTGCTGGCCAGCGGCTTGCCGGCCTCAACGCCAAAGCCGTTCACCACGTTGAGGACACCGGGGGGAATCAGGTCCCCTACCAGCTTCATGAGCTCGAGGATGGTGGCGGGGGTCTGCTCGGCGGGCTTGAGCACCACGCAGTTGCCCGCGGCCAGCGCAGGAGCCAGCTTCCACGCCGCCATCAGCAGCGGGAAGTTCCAGGGGATGATCTGCGCCACCACGCCCAGCGGCTCCTGGAAGTGGTACGAGACGGTGTTCTCATCCAGCTCGCCGAGGCTGCCCTCCTGCGCGCGGATGACGCCGGCGAAGTAGCGGAAGTGATCGATGGCCAGCGGCAGGTCCGCCGCCAGCGTCTCGCGGATGGGCTTGCCGTTGTCCCACGTCTCGGCCACCGCCAGCATCTCGAGGTTGGCCTGCATCCGGTCGGCGATCTTGTTGAGGATGTCCGCGCGGGTGGTGACGGACGTCTTGCCCCAGGCGCCCTTCGCCTTGTGGGCCGCGTCCAGGGCCTTCTCGATGTCCTCGTGGTTGGAGCGGGGAATCTCGCAGAACGCCTTGCCCGTCACCGGGGTGATGTTCTCGAAGTACTGGCCACGCACGGGCGGGACGAACTCGCCGCCGATGTAGTTGCCATAGCGGCTGGCGAACTGGATCTTGCTGCCAGCCTGACCGGGGGCTTCATAGATCTTCGACATCGATGGACCTGCCTTTCGGGTTGCGGGGAGGGGGAGGCTAGAGACCTGGACGGTAGGCCGTCGAACGTGACGACTGCAAACCTGTCGGGACTGTTAACAACCGGAGGAACCCCCCGGACTCCAGCGGAGTCCAATGCCGCTGTGAAGATCGCACTCGTCTGCCTGCTGCTGAGCTCTGCGCTGATGGCCCACGCGAAGGATCGGGTTGCCGCCGCGCGTCAAAACCAGACCGCTGTCCTCTCCAAGCTCTTCGCCACCGCGGGGGTGGCCTACCCGCCGGAGGAGCTGTACCTGCGCGCCTTCAAGCACGAGCGGGAGCTGGAGGTCTGGGCGGGAGCCCGGGGCCAGCCGCTGAAGAAGGTGAAGACGTACCCTTTCTGCGCTGCGTCAGGCGAGCTGGGGCCCAAGCGCCGCGAAGGGGACCTGCAGGTACCCGAGGGCTTCTACACCATTGATCTCTTCAACCCGAACAGCGCCTACCACCTCTCCATCCGGGTGAGCTACCCGAACGAGTCGGATCGGATCCTCGGCCAGCGGCCGCTCGGGGGGGCGATCATGGTGCACGGCAACTGCGTGAGCATTGGCTGCATCGCCATCGAGGATGGCCCCATCGAGGAGCTGTACGTCCTGACGCTGGACTCGCGGGCGAAGATGGGCCGGAACGTGCCCATCCACATCTTCCCGCGCCGGTTGGACGCCGCCGGGCTGGCCGAGCTGGAGAAGCTGCCGCAGGCCACCGAGGCGCTGCTCGCCTTCTGGCGAGGCCTGGAGCCCGGCTGGCGGCACTTCGAGGAGACGCAGCGTCCGCCCCGGGTGTCCGTGGATCCGAAGACGGGGGCCTACCGCGTCCGGCCCGAGCGTCCGCCCTCCGCTACGTCCCGGCCACGGGCGGCTCAGGCGGAGCCAGCGGCAGGCGGATCGTGAAGGTGCTCCCCTTGCCCGGCTGGCTCTCCACCTGGATCCGCCCACCATGGGCGGAGACGATGCCGTGCACCACCGCCAGCCCCATGCCGGTGCCCTCGCCTATCGGCTTGGTGGAGAAGAAGGGCTGAAAGAGCTTCTCCTGCACCTCGGGCGCCATCCCCTGCCCGGTGTCCCGAACCACCAGCACCACCTCTTCCTTCTCCTGCCGGGTGGAGAGGGAGATCTGCCCCTGCTCCGGCGTGGCCTGCGCCGCGTTGATGAGGAGGTTGACCACCACCTGGGCCAGCTGCTGAGGCCTGCCCATCATCCGGGGCAAGGGGCGCAGCTTCAGCACCACCTGACACCTGGCCTGGATCCGGCTGTGGGTGATGCGCAGGGCGGCTTTGATCTCCTCGTTCAGGTCGTACTCGGCCAGGGGCTCGGGGTCTCCTCGGGCGAAGCGGCGCAAGTCCGAGACGATGGTGGCGATGCGCTGGATGCCCTCCAGGGTCGCCGGGAGCACCTCGGTGACGTACTCGCCCAGCACCGGCGGCAGCTCCTTCTGGTCCTGGAGATCCCGGTAGAGGGAGTTCACGTTGCTCTTCACATAGGCGAGCGGGTTGTTGATCTCGTGGGCCACGCCCGCGGCGAGCATTCCGAGGCTGGAGAGCCGATCCTGCTCACGGCCCCGCTCGTGGGCCAGGGCCAGCTCCTCGTGGGCGCGGGCGAGCTCCCGGTGCCGGTGCGCCAGCCGTGACAGCACCTCATGCAGCAGGTGCATCCGCACACCCGAGATGGCATGGACGAGCACCGAGAGGATGATGAAGACCAGCGGCACGAGCGGCGGGCACCCCTCCAGCACGGCGGCGAGCCCCACCACCAGGAAGGGCCCGAACAGCACATAGCGCCCCCGGCGCTCCTTGTGGGTGTCGACCCAGATGGCGTCGAGCGGCAGGTAGAGCCAGACGGGGAGCTGCCAGCCGGTGAAGTGCCCATAGAGGAGGTTGGCCAGCATGTTGCCGATGAGCCGGATGGTCTCGGCGGTGCGCGTCCGCTCCGAGAAGACGGGCTGGGCCAGCACCAGGTTGAGGCACACCACGAGGAGGAAGACCCCCGTGATGATGGCGATGTTCCTCCACTGGCCCCACACGGACGCGACCAGCAGCAGGTGGGTGACGACGACGGCGGCGAGGATGAACCGCAGCAGCCGCGCATGGACGTCTCCCGCCGCGGCGATGGGATCCTGCTCCGGATCCAGAGTGCTCATGAGCCTGCTCCCCGGGGGCTCACTCCTTGTCCTCGAGGTGGAGCTTCTTCAGCAGCTCCTGGATCTTCTCGGGCGGGAGGTTGGCCCGCTCCAGCGACTTCCGGAGGCCCTCGGCCTTCTTGTAGACGGCCTGGTAGCCGCACTCGGGCAGGAACTCCGGGAGCGAGGCGTACAGCAGGTTGTGCGGATAGTCCCGGCACATGCCCGGGCGGCTGTCGTACGAGTCGCACTGCTTCGTGACAGGGTCGTAGTGCGTGCAGCGGAAGGTGAAGAGCTTCTGCCGTCGATCCTCGCCGATGAGCTCGAACCCGTTGATGACCCGGTGCCAGGTCAGCGCCAGCCAGCGCAGCGAGCGCAGGCGGAACACGGGCGTGCTCACCGGGATCATCGGGGACTCACAGCACTTGCCACAGCCGTTGCACGAGCCTGCCAGGCGATAGCGCGGCTCCCCCTGGGCCCGGAGCACCCAGCGAGTGAAGCCGAGATCGATCGTGTAGCGCAGCAGCGCGATCTTCTTGATGAAGCGGCGGAGGGGACCGTCCCGCATGTGAACCTCCACTCAGCGGAAGTAGAGCACGAAGTCCGCGCCGTCCGCCTCTACATCCTCCTCGGAGCAGCCCTCGCTCGCCCGTCAGGGGGGGTGGACTCCGGGCGCTCAGCGCCTGGGCGCGGGCCTGTCATCGGGCATCACCCTCACCGCCCCGATGCGCCCCATGCGCTCGTGGGTGCCGCTGAGCACGGCGGAGAGCACGACGAGATCCCGGCGCAGCATCAGCTTCGGGAGCGCCGCCTCCAGGATGTCCCGGAACGGAGCCGGCAGCCCCCGCTCGGCGAGGAGACCTCGGAGCGCCTTCCGCTGCCCGTCCGTGAGCGGCTCCTTCTCCTGCTCCCCGAGCGGAGCGGAGCCCCCCAACTCGTGGACCGCCAGCGCCAGCGCGTGGACGGAGTCCGGGTGCACCCCCGCCTCGCGCAGCGCATAGGCCAGCTGCAGCGCCGCCTCGACGCGCAGCTCCTCGCGCAACGCCTCGCCCACGAAGAAGCGGGTGCCGAACACGGTGCCAGCCACCTCTCCGACGGACCTTGCCTCCAGCTGGGTGCCCTTCTCCTTCACGGTGACCTCCACTGATTATCCGGAGCCCGTGAGACTCGTTGCGCGCGCACGCACGCTTTGAATGGGCCTGAGGTTCCAAGGGGTTGGCGGAGCACGCACCTCGGGTGCGGTTTCCCGAAATCCGAATCCCGGTGGCCTCCGTACTGTCCGTGTTTCGGTGGCGTGCGCGCCACCCTCCCTGAAGCAAGGAGCGTTGGATGCCTCTGCGTCGATGGCTGATAGGTACCTGTCTCGGCCTCATGGCTGTGACAGGCTGCAACTGCGGTGACGATGACAAACCGCCCACCCAAACACTCGGCAACGGCACCATCGGGAGCGTGAAGCCCGCGGCGCATGATGCCGCGGCCTTTACGGCCCCCCTGGACGCCACGCCGAGCTCCGATGGGAACACCGTCTTCTTCACGGCCCGCAATGCCGATGGCGCGGGCATCTTCAAGTCCGCGTCGGCGGGCGGAGCCACCACGGTCCTGCACGCGGGCGATCCGATCTCCGCCCCCGTGGGCATCTCCGTCTCCACGGACGACCAGATGGTCTTCGTCGCGGATCCGGGCGCCTCGGTGAACGAGCAGGACGAGGGAGCCCTCTGGATGGTCCCCGCCGCGGGGGGCGTGCCCACCCTGGTCTCCGGGACCGCTGGCTACGCGCCGCGCGGCCTCGTCGTGGTGAACGAGGGCGGGTCCGACCAGCTCTACTTCACCGGCAAGACGCCCGGTGACAACCTCCCCGGCGTCTTCAAGGTCTCCGCCTCGGGCGGCACCGTGGAGGCGCTCGTCACGGGCGGCCTGTTCAGCGATCCCAACGGCATCGCCGTCACCCGCGAGGGCGTCATCTACGTCGCCGACAGCGCGGCGAAGGATCTCGAGGCGGGCTCGGCCCGGGTCATCCAGGTCGCCAACAAGCAGGCGACGCTCCTCCAGGACGGCCTGAAGGTCGGCTTCCCGGCCGGCATCGCGCTGGCCCAGGACGACTCGGCCGTCCTCGTGTCGGCGCTCGACCCGGCCACCCGCACCGATCAGGTCGTCCGCATCGAGCTGGCCTCGAAGCAGCTGACGACCGTGAACATGGGCATCGGCACCTTCGAGGAGGCGGCGGGCCTGCACCGGGCCGCCAACGCCGAGGTCTACGCCTGGGCCGACAGCAGCGCGGACGGCTCCGGCACTGTTTTCGTGCTCGCCCCCTGAGCTCTCTCTTTCCAAGGAACCCCACCATGATGAACCTGCGAAATGCATGCATGACCGCGGCCCTCTGCGCCCTGAGCACCCTGGCGCTGCCGCTGACCGCCCACGCCTCGAGCCACCGCGAGGCCCCTGCCATCTCCTTCGATCCCGCGGCGGACAACACCGACCTGTGGGCGTGGGTGAAGGCCGGCACGCACGACACCCTCTACGTGGTCGCGTCGTACTACCCGCTCGAGGAGCCCTCGGGCGGCCCGAACTTCCACTCCTTCTCGGATGACGTCCTCTACGAGATCCACGTCGCCCGGGGCGCCAGCAGCCTGGATGACGTGGTGACGTACCAGATCCAGTTCAAGACCCAGGCGCCCACGCGGGTGGACATCGCCAACCTCAACGCCTCTCCCGGCGGCGGCAAGGAGTTCTTCCTGCAGCTGGCGGCGGGCGCGGGCGGTGGCTTCCCGGTGCAGACCTATACGGTGACGAAGGTGGAGGCGGGCAAGCGGCCCGTCGTCGTCGCCAGGGACGTGAAGGTGGCGCCGCCCAACATCGGCGCGCGGACCTTCGGCCTCGTCTCCAAGGGCCAGTTCCAGTCGTTGGAGAGCTCGTATAACGACGCCTTCGCGGCCTCGTTCACCTCGGCCCTGGGCCAGGGTGGCGCCGAGGGCAAGGTGTGGGCCGGGCCTCGGGATGACGGCTTCTACGTGGACCTGGGCGGGGTGTTCGACCTGGCCGGGCTGCGAGCCAAGGGCGCGGCCCAGGACGGCGTGGCCGGCTACAACTGCCACACCATCGCGCTGGAGATCCCCACCACGAAGCTGACGGTCAACGGCCAGGCTCCGGGCAACACGCCGGGCGACGCCACCACCCTGGGCGTGTGGGCCTCGGCGAGCCGGCGCAAGGTGACGATCCTGCGCGGCAACGGGAAGAACGATGACTACGGCCCGTGGGTGCAGGTGTCGCGCCTGGGGCTGCCGCTGGTGAACGAGGCCGTCATCGGCCTGCAGGACAAGGACAAGTACAACCGGACGCACCCGAGGAACGACCTGACCAACTTCGGCGCGTACTTCCTCAACCCCATCCTCGTGCGTGACGCGGAGTTCGCCGGCTTCTACGCCACGGGTGGTCCGCTGGTGGGCATCGACCCGCCGAAGACGGGCCGCACGGACATCATCGAGGCCATCAACCTCAAGAACATCCCCGCGGCCAACGCCCACAACCTGGCGACCATCGGCGATGTGCTGCGCGTGGACATGGCGGCGGACCCGGGCTTCCCGAACGGCCGGCCCATCCCGGGCGGCAGCGCGGCCAACCGGGAGCAGGCGGACGTCACCGACGTGCTGCTGAGCCTCATCCTCACCAAGCAGCTCTCGGGTGTGTCGGACGGCGTGGACTACAACGACAAGCCGTACCTCACGGGCACCCCGTGGCTCGCCCTGCCCTGGGCGGGTGACACCCAGGGCCACGGCAAGACGACGCCGTAGTCCCCTGAGGCACAGTCTGGCGGCCTCTCGCGATATCCCCGTGAGAGGCCGTCGTGTTTCACGGTCCTGACTCGAAGAGGCCCTCGTGTTCCGTTCCAAGCTCGGTCCCATCGCCGGGGTGCTGCTCGCCGCGCTCGCTGGCTGCAAGGAGAAGCAGGAGGCCACGGCACCCTCCGCGCCCGCCGCGAAGGAGGCGCGGGATGATCACCGGCTCCTCGCCCTGGCGGCCCCTGGCGGGAAGACGCCGGTGGATCAGCAGCTCGAGCAGCTCCAGGAGGCTGCGCGGCGGAGCCCGGAGAAGGTGGAGCTCTGGCTCGCGCTGGGCCAGCAGTGGATCCTCAAGGCGCGTGGCACGGGAGACCCGGGCTACTACCTCAACGCGGGCGCCTGCGCCGAGGTGGCGCTCAAGCTGTCTCCGGATCAGCGCCTGGCCCTGAGCCTGAAGGGCATGGTGCTCCTGAACGGCCACCGCTTCACCGAGGCGCGCATGTTCGCGGAGGCGGCGCTGAAGCAGGATCCCGATGACGTGCTGGCGCTGGGGGTGCTGAGCGACGCGCACCTGGAGCTGGGGAACTTCCAGGCCGCGGCCGATGCGGCGCAGCGGATGGTGGACCTCAAGCCCAACCTCCCCTCCTATGGGCGCGCCGCGCACCTGCGATGGCTGCAGGGCGATGCACCGGCCGCGAAGCAGTTCTACCGGCTGGCCATCGACGCCGGGGGGAACTCGCGAGACGCGGAGCCCCTGGCGTGGGTGCTCGTCCAGACGGCGCTGATCTTCTGGCACGAGGGAGATGCCGAGGGCGCGGATGCGGGCTTCGACACCGCGCTCCAGAAGCTCGAGGGCTACCCACCTGCCCTGGTGGGGAAGGCACGCGTGGCGCTCGCGCGGGGAGAGGCCCGCCGGGCGGTGGAGCTGCTGGAGCGTGCCCAGGAGCAGAGCCCGCTGGCCGAGACGGCCTGGCTGCTGAGCGACGCACGGGAGGCGGCGGGAGACAGCGCGGGCGCGCAGGCGGCCCATGCCGAGGTGGTGCGGCTGGGGCGGCAGGGAGATCACCTCACCCTGGCCCTGTTCCTGGCCACGAAGAACCGCGAGCCCGAGGAGGCGCTGCGGTTGGCCCAGGTGGAGCACGAGGCGCGGCCCAACACGCAGGTGGAGGATGCCTACGCGTGGGCGCTCTACCGCGCTGGCCGGCTCGCGGAGGCTCGCGCCGCGAGTGATCGGGCCCGGGCGCTCGGCACGAAGGAGCCACGGCTGCTGTTCCACGCGGGCGCCATCCGGCTTGCGCAGGGAGAGACCGCCGAGGGGCAGGCGCTCCTGAAGCAGGCCCTGGCCCTCAACCCGGCGTTCGATGCCAGTGCCGCCGCCGACGCCCACAAGCTGCTGGCCGGGCAGCCCCCGCCGCGCACGACGCTCTCGGACATCCGGAAGTGAGGAGGAGGCGCCAGGTCATGCGGCCGAGTGTGACGCTCATGGCTCTGGGGGTGCTGGCGGCCGTGCTCGCGCCCATGGGCGCCTCCGCTCACCAGGTCGGCCTCTCGCGCGGGGAGTACCGCCTGGAAGGCACCTCACTCCAGGCGGAGCTGGTCTTCGCCCGGCAGGAGCTGCTTGGGCTGGTGCCCGCGCTCGACAGGAACCAGGACGGCACCCTGGCCACACCCGAGCTGGAGGCCGGACAGGAAGCGATCCAGGCGTTGGTGCGCTCAGGAGTCTCGGTGCGCGCGGAGGGCGAGCCGTGCCCGGGCGAGCTGCTCGGGACGCGGCTCGTAGAAGACGACGGCGTGGCGCTGGAGACACGGTTCACCTGTGGCCGAGCCCCCTCGCGGGCCTCGGTGGAGCTGAGGCTGATCCAGCACCTGCCCCACGGACACCGCCACCTCGCCCACGTCACCTCGGGAGAGGCTGGCTCGGACGCCGTGCTCCTCCGCGGCTCGAGCACCCTGGAGGTCGGTGCCAGCGCGGCGCGAGGCTCGGCAGTGGGCGCGCTGCTGTGGATGGGGATCATCCACATCCTGAGCGGCCTGGATCACCTCGTCTTCCTCTTCGGGCTCATCCTGGTGGGTGGGCGCCTCCGGGGGCTGCTGCTCACCATCACGGCCTTCACCATGGCGCATTCGATCACGATCGCGCTGGCCGTGCTCGGGGTATGGGCGCCCAGCCCCACCTTCGTCGAGCCCGCGATCGCCCTGTCCGTGGCCTACGTGGGCTGCGAGAACTTCTTCGTGAAGAACGCGGACCGCCGGTGGCTCATCACCTTCCCCTTCGGGTTGGTGCATGGGTTCGGCTTCGCCGGGGCGCTGGGCGAGCTGGCAGTACCCCGGGAGCAGCTCATCCCCGCGCTGGTGTCCTTCAACCTGGGGGTGGAGGCCGGGCAGCTCACCGTGCTCGGGGTGGTGCTCCCGCTGCTGTTCTGGGCCCGCAGGCGCGAGTGGTTCGTCACCTATGGCGTCCGGGCGCTGAGCGCGGTCGTCGTGCTGCTGGGCGCGGGCTGGTTCACGCTCCGGGTGATGGGCGAGGGCTGAGGCCGTCGAGCCCGGCTACAGCGCGTCGCACCGTGGCCCGCAGGTGCCCGCCCGTCCGCCATCGGGCCGGACACAGCCTCCCAGACACTCCCCGTCGCGCTCGCACGCAGCCCCCGTGGGCTTCGGGGTGGCGCAGACGCCCTGGATGCAGCGCGCGCCCTCCTGGCAACCACCGTTCACGCACGGCTGCCCCAGCCCTGCCCGCTCGCCCTCGGCGCACTTGCCCTCGGCGCAGTGGAGACCTGGAGCGCACTGCCCCTCGTGCACGCACGCGCCGCCCCGGGCGACAGGCTCGGCACACAGCCGCTTGGAGCAGTGCCCCTGGCACTCCGGATGCGCCTCGTCCAACGTGTCCTGCCGGGTATACGTGGCGAGCGCATCCACTGAGAGGGCGCAGAGCTGGCCCGGCGCACCGGGAGGGCCACACACGCCCGTGTCGGTAGGGCCTACGCCATGGCAGCGCTGGCCCTCGGCACACTCGAGCGACGAGCGGCACCGGGCCCCCGACGCGAGGGTGCCCCGCAGGATGCCCAGGCAAGCGGAGGGGACAGGCGGGGCCTGGGGGCCGATCCACTCGCAGCCCTGATGGGCTTGCTCCAACGCCTGGACGCATGCGTCGACGGCCGGGGCCTCCAGCTTCACGGCCCCCGAGGAGAGCGCGGCGCCGAGCATGCGGACACACTCGCCTGTGAGCAGCGACCCGGGCGAGCCCCCGCAGCACTCGGCGCGGCGCCGTGCGGGGAGCTCCTGGAGGGCTCCACAGAGGCGCTGCGCGAGCGGCGAGGGCGCGCCAGCCTGGGTGGGGTACACCGGGCGGACCTCATCCTCGGCGCGTTCATTCTGCTCAGGAGAGATAGCGGCACCGGCGTCCGGAGGAGCCTCCCCCTGTCCGCACTTGCACCCGCTCGCCAGCGAGAGCGCGAGCACCGCCACCAGGTAAAGCCCTCGCATCGAGGCTTGAGTCATCGCGGGCTCCTCTTCACCGGCATCACCCCGCCTGACGCTCAGAGCCTTCTGGTACCACGGAGAGCGCTCCCTCCTCATTCCCCTCTCCGAACCCGGAGGAGGGGACAGGGGCGGGCTCATCCTGGAACGCGCTGGGCAGCAGGCTGAAGGGCAGCACCTTGGACAGGGCGATCAGCAGCAGCACTCCGCCGGGCGCGGCGAAGATGGCCAGCGCGGGGATGGCCTTGGCCACGTCGATGAGCTGCGCCCTCATCCGCCGGCGCTCGTCCCGCGACAGGCCCTGGCCTCGCGCCGCCTTGGCCAGCAGCACCGCCAGGTCACCCGTCTCGCGGGCCTCCTGCATCAGCCGGCCGAGGTTCTTCTCCAGCGTCTCCTGGATCCGGCTGACGAAGTCCTCCCCCATCAACCCCGCGGCGGCCGACACCGTGAACACGTCCACCACGGAGCGGTGGCGGGCGTAGAACTCGGCCATCTCCAGTTCCAGCCGGTGCAGCTCGTCATCCGGAACGCGCAGCGCGTGGGCCAGCTCCTGGATGAAGGCCCGCTCGCCCCGGGAGCGCTGCCCGTCCACCAGCGAGGCCAGCAGCGTCTGCTCCAGGATGAAGTGCTGCATGTCCTTGCTGCGCACCTCGGCCACCATGGTGCGCACCGGGAGCCGGTGCTCGAAGGACTTCTTCACCGCGGCCTTCAGATCGGACTCGACGGCGGCGGGGAGGGCCAGATCCTCCACCTGCCGGAGGATGGCCCGGCGCGAGGCGTAGCTGGGCTCGCGATCCGCGCAGGACAGCCCCGCCAGCACCTTCACCAGCAGGGACTTCTGCCGCGCGGCGAAGTCAATGCGGCGCTGGGCGCCCGTGCGATGGAACCGCTCGCGCGAGAAGTAGTCGATGGCCTGCCGCCCGAACATCTGCGCGTCCGCGTACAGCGCCCCATTGTGGAGCACCAGCCCGTAGACCGGATCCCCCGCCAGCGAGATGGCCCGCCTGGCGAGCGCGCCCTCGACCTTCGCCTGGTGCCGCCGGGTGGCCTTGCTGCCCTCCTGGAGCCTGGTGGCGATGGACTCGGCCACATCCAGCTCGCTGGTGAACACCGCGAACAGCAGCAGGAGGTGGTCTTCGCTCGGCGGGGTGGGAGCCCCGGTGAGCCGCGCGATGTCCAGCGCCATGCGTGCCAGGGTGCGCACCACCGCGAGGAAGAGCTGCTCCTCGGGCGCGCGCGACTTGCCGCTGGTTCCGCTGGGGGAGAAGTCTTCCTCCGCGGGTGGGGTTCCCTCCATCGGCGTGCCGTAGAGCAGGCCCGAGGCGCGGAGCGTCCGCCGCAGGTAGTCGCGAGCCCGGGCCCGGCCAGAGGAGCTCGTCTCGGACAGGCCAGGCGTCACCGCGGGAGCGGACACACTGCTGTGCGCCGCCACCGCCTCCTCGAGGATCGAGGAGAACCAACCCGCCTTGCCGAGATCCATGACGTGTCCTACCCGTGACGCCAGACTGCCCGCGACCCCCTGGGAATAACCTACCTGCCGCGCGGATGCCACCCGCCCTCTCTTGGGGCTGCAAGCTTCCCGGCTCAGGGGGGCGGAGTGTTGTAGCCGGCCTCGCCGTAGGGCCTGAGCCGCTCGAGCCAGAGCGCCTCCAGCACCTGGAGCTCCTCTCGGGGGTCGTCGCGGGGCACCTCCGTGGGGGGGAGCTCGTCGAGCACCTCGAAGGAGAAGCTGTCGGCGCCATAGCGCTGCCAGTCCTCCTGGAGTGCGGGGTGTCGGTACACGCCGAGGGTCAGTTGGAAGCGGGCGCTGTTGAGGGCTCCCGGGAGGTTGAGGCTGGTGCCCACCAGCACCTTTCCGTTGGCGCGGTTGCGGATGGCGAACACGCCCATCGGAGGAGGCTTTTCCTTGTAGGTACGCTTCAGCTCGGCGCGGCGGCTGCGGCTGCCACGCGTCTCGGGAGAGTCCGAGGAGGACATGGGGTGATCCTTTTTGGAAGTGAGGGGAAGTAGCGGCTCAGCTCTTGAAGCCAAGCGCGATGAGCTTCTGCTCGAGCCGCGCGTGGGCGGCCGGATCGAGCGGCTCTACCCAGTTGCGTCCGATCCGCTCCCAGTCGGGATCCGCGAGATCCACGCCGAGCGCACGCAGGAAGCCGGCGTCGCACACGAAGAACTGCTCGCGGAAGGGGAAGAGGTAGCCCCCTCCCGCCTGGAGCGAGGCGAGCGCCTCCTCATAGGAGGAGCACCAACGGTTGAGGAAGGGGCTCACGGAGCGGGTGAAGAAGGCCTCGGTGTCGAGCCGGGGCACCTCCTCCTCACCGAGCGCCTGCTTCAGCTCGACCCAGGAGCCATGCCCCTGCTCGCGGGCGATGACGGCCAGCGCGTGCTTGCGGCGCACGGAGTCCCTCCGCGCGAGCAGCTCGGCTGGAGAGAGCCCGGAGAAGGAAGGCAGCACGCGCAGCCGTTCAGCGGCCCGGGTGGCGCGCGAGGTGTCGGAGGAGTGCAGCTCCTTGAGCAGGATGGATGCTCGGACCTTGCACTCGTGGAGGGTGACGGGAGGAGCAGCGTGAGAGACGGTTCCCATGACAAGTCCCTTGGTGCCAGCCCTTACCCGAGTCGTAGGCCGTAGAAGGAACTCAGTGGAAACATGTCGAGCTACGGGGTGAAGCGAGGGTGACGTCGTCTTTTTCGGGTGCAGGCGCCCCTCGGCACCTCGGCTAGAGGTAACGGAAGGCAGGGGCGCACCGCAAGTCCTTTGTAGACCTCTGCCTGAAGCCTGGACGCTTCCCGAGCACACAGAGCACGATGGAATGAACTCTGAACCTGGTGGACATGACCCGCACCCCGTCGACCCCAAGAGATCAGGCCTACCTCGAGCGCGCGGTCGAGCTCGCGCTCCAATCCGAACGCACGGGCAACCTGCCTGTCGGAGCGCTCCTCGTGCTGGACGGTGCCGTCATCGCGGAGGGGATGAGCACAGTGCTCAGTCCCATCTACAACCCTGGCGCACACGCGGAGACGAGTGCGCTCGCGGCGGTGGACAAGGCGCTGTGGCCGCGAGCGCGGGAGATGACCTGCTACTCCACGCTGGAGCCCTGCGTCATGTGCATGGGGGCCCTGCTGCTGCATGGCGTGGGCAGGGTCGTCTTCGGAGCGAACGACGTCGAAGGAGGAGCAGGCCGGCTGCTGCCCCACCTCCCGCCGTACTACGCGGGCAGAGAGGTGATCGAATGGGTCGGCCCGCTCCTGCCCGAGGTGTGTGATCCGCTGTACCGGCGAACGGACGAGGGCTTCGCGAAGCTGCCCTGTGGCCGGGATGGGTTGAGATCCAGGAGCACGTGAAGCCCCGCGTGCCCCTGGAGAGCGTTGGCCGCGTTACTTCAGCGGCAGCGTTACGTAGGACGGATTGACCGACGGCGAGGAGAATTTCACCGACGTGAACAGCGCCGCCTGATCCGCGTAGAGCCCATCCACGGTGTCGATCACGAGTGAGAGACGGTTCCCGCTCGGCACGTCATAGGCAGTGGCCACGAAGTCCGTGTCCACCGTGTAGGCCTGGCCCGCCACGGCCCCGCGGAGCGTGACCGCCACATGCGTCACGAGCCGCCCGTTCCCGGCCCAGTCCGTGTCGTAGAGGTAGGCGATGATCGTCGTCTGCCCCGAGCTACCAGGAGTGACGGTCAGGCGCAGGTGCGGAGCTCCCCGTACGCGCCGGGCGCTCGTCAGCCAGTCCGACTGCCAGATGCCTGCATTCGCCCGGCTGATCCCGGGGATCCAGGCCGAGGGCAGCACGCCCGTGAGCGCCTCGGCGCCGTTCGTCAGCAGCACGGCGCCCCCATTGGCGGGGGTGTCCAGGCCCGCGGCGATCGTCGAGCTCCAGCCGGTCTGCGAGCCCGTCACGAGGTCGCCCTCACTGCTCCACCAGTGCACCTCACCCAGGTTGTAGCGGGCGGTGCCCGTCGAGATCGCACTCCACGACGGATAGGTCTCGTAGCCGCTCTGGTCGCGCGGCTGCAGCTGCACGGGGTTCTCCGTGGCGATGCCCGTGTTCACGCCTCGCAGGTACTGGTCGAACCAGCGGTGCGCGTTGGTCCACGCGTCATTGGGCACGCCGAGCAGGCCCGTCAGCTCCGGGATGGCGTGATCGCCCGGGCGGAGCTCGAGCCGCTTGGGCACCGTCAGCCGGGCGAAGAAGTCGGTCAGCTGGTTCGGCGCGAACAAGCTGTCGCCGTAGGCGTTCGCCATGAGGATCGCGGGGCGGTTGGCGTTGAGCCGGTCGATGTACGTCGCGGCGCTGCGCACCTGCGCGAAGGCCGCGAGCCCCGACAGGTTCCGGTTGCCGAAGTAGTCGGAGAGCACCTGCTGCAGCTCGGGCGAGGGCCGCCCCGTCAGGTCCCCGGCGAGCTTGAGCAACCCCGCGGCCTGCTGGTGACGCGTCTGGTTCGAGAGCAGCGAGTACAGCAGGTCCGTCCAGCAGCTCATGGCGACCACGGCGCGGATGCGCGAGTCGAACGCCGCGCCCAGCAGGCTGATCCCCGAGCCGTAGGAGATGCCCGCCGCGCCAATGCGCGCCGGATCCGAGGGAGTATTGGCGAGCAGCCAGTTGATGACGTCGGTCACGTCACCGATGTCCTTGGGCCCGGCCGTCTCGATGTAGCCCCCGGAGGTGTAGAAGCCGCGAGGGGTGTACGAGAGCGCGACATACCCGGCGTCGGCGAACTGCTGCGCCTGCACGAGGTATTCAATGTTGGGCATGGCCCAGCTGGTGATGAAGATGATCGCCGGGTGGGGGCCTGGAGTGTCGGGGGTGAAGACGTTGGCCTTCAGGACCACTCCGTCGCGAGTCAGGATGTCGGCGGTGCGGAAGGACGAGGCGGCGGAAGCGGCGCTGGCCCCAAGGCACAGCGACAGGACCATGGCCGAGACAGCGACTGCATGCAGCCAGCGCATAGCTCTTCTCCAGGAGTGGGTGGGGGATGCGGCCGGGCAAGCTAGCGAGCGACCACCCGGAAAATCAAGATCTTCGGATTATCCATGGCCAGCACCAAGCTCCTCATCTACCCATCAAGCCACGGCCCTCCTGGTCTCCCCCGCGCGTCCTGTCCAGGGCCCGGAAGCTCCTGCAAGCTCCCATGCATTCGGGGGTACGCATGTTTGAAGGGAAGCGGGTGCCTGGGTGCTGGAGGCTCGCGCTGACATGGGCGTGGATGACCGGCTTCACCCTGGGCTGTGCAGGGAGTGGACACGCTGTCCTCCGTCAGCAAGCGCAGCCTGGCATGAGCTGGGAAGCCACCGGCACACGCACCGCGGAAGGCTCTGTCGGCAACTCGCGGGCGAGCGGAAAGGGCTCCGGCTTCTTTGACTCCTTCGGTGAGAAGAAGGACGACTTCCAGCTCCTGCAGGAGGCCGCAGCACTGGAAGAAGATGACCGGCATGAGGCGGGAGAGGGAACGGATTCACGAGCACCGGCAGAAGATCAACCAATACCGCCAGAATCCTGAAGGGTTCGACAACAAGGGCGTACTGAAGAACGCCCCCTCCCCCGAGATCCGGCAGAGAATCATCGAGGGACGCATCAAGCACTTGGAGAAGGAAATCCAGGCGTTTGAGAAGAACATCCGGGATCTGGGAGGTGAGCCATGAAAATCAGGATCTCCGAACTTCGTGAGGTTGCCAACCTCCTGTTTGATCATCTGGAACGCAGCGGTCACGTCGAGGTCGATGTGGACCAAGATTTCTACTGGAGCATCCCCGACGACAAGCTGTACTCGGTCTACGAAGAACCCTCCGGCTTCACGGTGGGCCAGCTCTCAGACGATTGTCAGGAGTTGCGAAAGATCTCTTCGGGTCAGAAGCAGCCCATCGCCTATGCCCTGGTCTGGCTGTCCTCGGTCCTGCGCTTCCTGGGAACCCGCATCGTTTCTTGAGGAGGCCGCACTGTCGCATAGCACCCGAAGTGTGGGCATGCAGGGGCTCGTGGGCCCGAGCCCCATCTGGTGGAGGGAGCCCGGCTCGCCCACCCTCATCTGACCCGCCAGTCAAGGCGGAGGGTGCGCTACTGTGGCCCGGCACGTGGACCATCGATTCCAGATCAACCTCCGCGGGGTCATCGACCTCCTGTCCCACCATCTGTACAGCTCGCCCGGCGTCTACGTGCGGGAGCTGCTGCAGAACGCCACGGATGCCATCCGCGCGCGGCAGCTCCTGGAGCCCGGCCACACCGGCACCGTCCGCGTGGAGCTCATCGAGAAGCAGGACGGCGGCCCCCCTACCCTCCTCTTCAGCGATGACGGGGTGGGCCTGACGGAGGAGGAGATCCACCGCTTCCTGGCCACCATCGGCGAGAGCTCCAAGCGCGAGGCCCTGGCCGAGCGCCGCAACGACTTCATCGGCCAGTTCGGCATCGGCCTGCTCTCCTGCTTCATGGTGTGCGACGAGCTACTCGTGGTGACGCGCTCGGTGAAGGGCGATGGCCGGACCATGGAGTGGCGAGGCCGGCATGACGGCACCTACTCCGTGCGGCCCTCCGAGCACCCGCTCGAGCACCCGGGCACCCAGGTGTTCCTCGTCGCCCGGCAGGACACGGCCGAGCTCTTCACCGCCGAGCGCGTCCGCCAGCTCGCCCTGCACTACGGCGGGCTGCTGCCCTTCCCCATCCTGCTCACCGTGGCGGGCTCCACGGCGCGCATCAACACGGAGGGCGCGCCCTGGCGCCGCAAGTACGAGAGCTCCAGCGAACGGCGGGCAGCGCTGCTGGCCTACGGGCGCGAGGTGTTCGGCTCGGACTTCATCGACTGCATCCCGCTGAAGTCCTCCTCGGGAGACGTGGAGGGTGTGGCCTTCGTGCTGCCCTTCAGCCCGCACTACAACGCGAAGCAGAAGCACCGCGTGTACCTGAAGAACATGCTCCTGTCCGAGAGCGCGGAGAACCTGCTCCCGGACTGGGCCTTCTTCGTGAAATGCGTGGTGAACGCCAACGACCTGCGTCCCACCGCCAGCCGCGAGTCCTTCTACGAGAACGACACGCTGGCCAAGGCGCGCGAGTCCCTCGGCCAGGCGCTGCGACGCTACCTCACGGAGCTGGCCAAGGATGACCCGCGCGCCCTCCAGCGCCTCATCGCCCTGCACGGCCTCTCGGTGAAGGCCCTCGCGCTGGATGACGATGACTTCTACCGGCTCGTCATCGGCTGGCTGCCCTTCGAGACATCCCTGGGGATGATGACGCTGGTGGACTACCGCAAGCAGAGCCCCACGGTGCGCTACGTCTCCTCGCTGGACGACTTCCGGCAGGTGGCGCGGGTGGCCGCGGCACAGGGCCTGTGCGTGGTGAACGCCGCGTACACCTACGACACGGATCTCATCGAGAAGCTGCCACGCGTCTTCCCGGACGCGCAGGTGGAGCCCTTCTCCGCCGGCGAGCTGCCCCAGAGCTTCGAGGAGCTGACGCTCGACGAGCGCGAGGCCGTCTTCCCGCTCATCAAGGTGGCCGAGCTGGCGCTCCAGCCGTTCCGCTGCGACGTGGCGGTGAAGAAGTTCCTCCCCAAGGAGGTGCCCACGCTCTACAGCTCGGACGCGGAGGGCTCCTTCCGGCGCGATGCCGAGCGGGCCCGCGAGGAGAGCGATGACCTGTACGGCTCCATGATGGACAGCATGCTCGGCGGCGCGCCGGGCAGCGATCGGCCGCTGCTCACCTTCAACTTCCTCAACCCGGTGGTGCGCAAGCTGGCGGGGGTGACGGATCGCGCCCTGATGAAGGTGTCGGTGGAGATGCTGTATGTGCAGGCCCTGCTGCTCGGCCACAGGCCGTTGAGCGCGAAGGAGATGGCACTGCTCAACCAGGGGTTGCTGGGGCTCATCGCGGCGCAGCTGGACGGCGGCGAGGACTCGGGCCGGGGAGGCATGCATTGACCGCGCAGGACTGGCGAGAGCAGGTGGAGGAGCTCCTGGAGCGCGCCGGCCGCCTGCGGCACGGCGAGGCCAAGGTCATGGCACTCGAGGAGGCGGTGCGGCTGGCCGACACCCACGGCGATCTGGAGCGGGCCTTCGAGGTGCGCGACGAGCTGATCGACGCGGCCACCTTCGGCGGCTTCCCGGACAAGGCGCTGGTGGCCTTCGCCTGGTGCCGCGCGCAGGCGAAGAAGGACCCGGAGCGGTTCGAGTCGGACATGCTGCTGTGGAAGCAGAAGTGGGTGGTGGGCCGGCTGGACGACTTCCCGCATATCTCCCGCAAGCAGATCCAGGAGGCACTGGACGACATCGAGCAGACGTACGCGCGGGCGGATGCAGGCAAGCGGGCCATCCTCAAGCTGCGCTACCAGACGGCGCGCGACATGGGCGAGGAGGCCGAGGCGCAGCGGTACTGGGATCAGTGGATCGCCGCCCCGAGGGACCACCTCACCGACTGCCGCGCGTGTGACCTGGACGATGAGATCGACCACCACATCGACCTGGGCGAGTACGCGAAGGCGCTGGAGAAGGCGCGCCCCATCCTCGAGGGCCGCAGCAGCTGCGCGGAGATCCCTCACCTGACGTATGGCAGCGTGCTCTACCCGCTCCTCAAGCTCGAGCGGCTGGAGGAGGCCCGGGACTGCCACCTGCACGGCTACCCGATGATCTCGCGCAACCGGGACTTCCTCGCCACGGTGGGCGAGCACATCGAGTTCCTCGCGCTGACGGACAACGTGGCGCGAGGGTTGACGCTCTTCGAGAAGCACCTCGGGTGGGCGTTGGACCACGCGAGCTGGCGCGATCGGTTCACCTTCCACGCGGCGGCCAGCTTCCTGCTCTCCCGGGTCATGGCCGAGGACCGAGACACGGTGAGCCTGCGGCTGCCCAAGGCGTTCCCCCTCTACCAGGCCCAGGGCACCTACGCGGCGCGGGAGCTGCACGGCTGGGTGGAGACGCAGGCGCGGGAGATCGCCGCGCGGTTCGACACGCGCAACGGCACAGCCCGGTTCCAGAAGCTGCTGGAGCGCACGCGCGAGCTGAGCCGGGACGTGTACCCCTTCGTCATCGACGCGGCTCCCGGTCCGAAGTAGCAGGGTGCCGTCCAGGTTCTGGCATCTCCCCCCCGGGCTCTGCTCACCGGCCGACCTTCATGACGATGCCCCTCTGTGCGCCTGAACTCCCCGCCCATACTGAAGGGTGCGTGCCGCACGGAGGGAATGGACATGATTGGACACATCCTCGTCGCTATCGACGGTTCGGATCACTCGCGCAGGGCTGCGCTCTTTGCCCATGACCTGGCGCAGCAGCTCGGCGCGCGCATCACCCTCCTCACGGTGCTCGAGCCCCCCCGGATGCTGCCCATCGGCTTCATGGACTCGGCCGCCATCACCCGGCCCCACCCGGATCCGAAGGAGCTCGAGTACGTGCAGCGCCTGCTCGACCAGGTGGCAGCGGATCTCCCCAAGGCCCAGGTGGACAAGCGGGTGGAGACCGGCCATGCCGCGGAGACCATCCTGGCCGTGGCTCAGAAGCTGGGCGCGGATCTCCTCATCGTCGGCGCACGGGGCCTCGGCCTGGGACGCCAGTGGTTGCTGGGCTCGGTGAGTGAGCGAGTGCTGCGGCACGCCGACCGCCCCGTCACCGTGGTGCACTGAGGCTCGCCGGCCTCTCGCTCCGTGAAGTCCTGCCCCCCAGAGTCGGCTAGACTGCGCCCACACTCCGGGAGGCAAGATGACGAAGAGATGGGCAAGGGCCTGGCTCATGGCGCTGGCGCTGGTGGTGACGGCGTGCGTGGCCCACGAGAAGGTCGGAGACAAGGCCGCGGCCGTAGGCGACTGGGAGACCGCGATGAACGCCTATGGCCAGGCGCTCGCGGATGATCCGAGCAAGCCTGAGCTGAAGGAGAAGTTCGAGCGCGCCAAGCACGAGGCCGTGGCCGACGCCTACAGGAAGGCCCAGGCCTGCGCCGCCGCCGGTGACTGGAAGTGCGCGGTGGGCGAGGCGGACTTCGCCCTCAAGGTGGACGGGGGCAACTCGGAGATCGCCGCGTTCCGGGCCACCGCCGCCCGCTCGCTCGCGCTGCAGCAGATCGCCAAGTCCCACGAGGTAGCCACCCAGGGCCAGTTCCGGACCGCGCTCGAGATGATCGATCAGGCAAAGGTCCTCTCCAGCGATCCCAGCGTGGTCCAGGAGGCAGGCACCGCTCGCACGGGTCTGGCCGCCATGGCGGACACCGCCGCGGAGCGCCTGCGCCAGGGCAAGAACTACGCTCAGGCGGTGGAGGCCCTCACCGTGGCCGTGTCAATCGACGCCTCCAAGCGGGGCAAGCTCGACGCGCTGCAGGCCGAGTACGAGTCCTTCCGCATGGCCGAGTACGAGCGGTTCGCCCAGGAGGGAGATCAGGCCCTGGCCCGCAAGGACTGGAGCACGGCGGAGGCCAGCTACGTGGCTGCCCTGAAGATGAAGCCGGGCGGACGGGCCGAGCCGCTCGTGCGCTACGCGGGCGGGATGAACGGCGCGGAGGCCTCCCTGGCCCGCCGGGACTACTTCAACGCGGCCAACGGCTACCGACAGGCCGTCGAGTCCGGTCAGGACACGAACGGCTATGCCGCCGCACAGCTCGAGCTGGTAGAGGTACGCCCCTACGCCGTGCGGATCCGCTCGGTGCTGGCCCGGCCCATGCGCCCCGATGGCCGGCCCTGGGTCGGCAACATGAACCCCTACATCAGCCGAATGGTGGCCATGTTCTCGAACATGGGCCGAGGCAACAGCCGGAGGCTGATCGAGGCCGCGATGAGCATTCCCCCGGAGAACCGCCCGAGCCTCTCCGTTCGGGTCGCCCTGCCGGATGGGACGCTGCTGACGACCCCCGCCGTCGTGGGCCTGTACGTGGCGTATGACTCGGAGTTCGTCGTGGCGACGAACGCCTTCGATGAGCGGCGGCTGAGCCTGCGCGTCGTCCACGGAAACGCTGAGTTCTCCGAGGAGGTTGGGGTGGTGGAGTTCCCCCTGGGAGAGATCGTCCGGCGCCGGGAGGCCCAGCTCAGCGGGCAGTCGGTCGCGGGACTGGACCTGACCATCGCGCCCGCCATGGGCCGGTACGACGGCATGTTCGCCAACATGTACCCGCTGTATGAGGGCAGCAACCTGGCGCAGGACTACTCGATGCCCACCGCCCGCTCCACGGGCTACCGGCTGAGGGGAATCCGCTCCGTGATCCAGCCGATGGACCTCGCGGCGGAGCCGGACGAGGGCGCCGGCGAGCTGGAGGTGGAGATCCTCCAGGGCGGGCGCGTCGTCTACCGCAGCCCGCGGCTCGACAACCTCTATGAGGCCCAGTGGGCCATCTCGAACATCACCCTCTACGTGCAGCCCAACGAGGCGCTCCGGATCATCGTCTGGGACGTGGACCCCGACGGCCGGGACGTGGTGCTGGACGCCATGGCCTCCGCGGACCAGTTCTCCCAGGGGCGGGTGGCGGTGTCCTCGCCGAACGGCAGCACCACCTTCCTCCAGCTCGAGCCCCGGCAGGTCTGGGCGGGCGGCATCACCCCGTAGCGTGGAGTGCTCGCCCGGGCCGGGGAGGTGACCTGCGGCCCGGGTGAACGCGCGGATGCCATGCGCTGCAGCCCCAGCGCCTCGAGCGCTCGCGCGGCCGGCTCCCGCTCCCTCGCTCCGGCGCGACGCCTCGCCCACACCCGCCAGCGCCAGGGAGGTGCATATCTTCTTCTCTGAGGATCCCTCCCATGCGTGCGCGCGGACGACTTGGACTTCTTGGAGCGGTGCTGGTGCTGGCCTTCGCCGGGTGCATTCCAGAGGCCCAGCTCCAACCCCGGCCGGATGCCCGCTCTCTCGCTGAGGATCCGAGCGCCGCCGTGGCCGAGGCCGAGGGGGTGCGGCTCATCGCGGACGGCGCCGCCTGGAAGGGGCACCCCGGCAACCTCGAGCGCCGCCTGACGCCCGTGGAGCTCCGAGTGGAGAACCACAGCGGCCGGACGCTGAGCATCCGCTACACGCTCTTCGAGCTCGTGGGCGAGTCGCGCTTCCACTACGCCGCGCTCTCTCCCCTGCTCATGGAGGAGGCGAATGAGGCGGGCCCCACCTGCATCGCCGGGTACGTGCCCAGGCCTTACTGGAGCCTGGGCGCCACCTGGGGTCATCGCCGGGGCTGGCGCTACCCACAGCGCTCCTGGTGGCCGAACCCCTACTACGATCCGTTCTACGATCCGTTCTACGGGCCTCAGCCCTACGTGCGGTGCGAGGAGCCGCTGCCCACGCAGGACATGCTGGATCGCGCGCTGCCCGAGGGGAGCCTGGAGAATGGCGGGACGGTGGCCGGCTTCCTCTACTTCCAGGGCGTCGGCGACCGCGAGCGCCAGGTCCTCCTCCAGGCCCGGCTGGTGGACGCGAGCACAGGCGAGCCATTCGGCGAGCTGAGCATTCCCTTCCAGGTGCGCCGCGACTGAGCGCGCCCAGCCCGCCGGGGGCCTGCGGACTACTGCTTGCCGAACTCGGCCTCGAGCGTGGCCTTGATCGCGGGCCGGGCGGCGAGGCGCTCCTGGTAGGACTTCAGGGCGGCGGGCAGCTGCAGCTTGTGGTGGTTGCTCCACTGGAGCATCACGAACAGGTACGCGTCCGCCGCGGTGAAGTGATCGCCCATGAGGAACTGCTTGCCCTCGAGGCTCTTGGCGGCGAACTCGAAGCGCTTGCCGAGCCTGTCGTGGATGGGCTTCTTCTCCGCGTCGGGGAGGTTCGGGTTCCAGAGCGGGGAGAACGCCTTGTGGATCTCCGTGCCGATGAAGCCGAGCCACTCCTGCAGGCGGTAGCGCTCGAGCGTTCCGTTCGCGGGCGCCAGCTTCGTCTCCGGCTTCTGGTCCGCGATGTACTGCACGATCGCCGGGTTCTCGGTGAGGACCTGGCCGTTGTCGAGCTCCAGCGCCGGCACATAGCCCTTGGGGTTGATACCGTAGAAGTCCGCGCCCTTCTCGGTCTTGTGCGAGCTCAGATCCACCTTCACGAGATCGAACTTCAGCCCCGCCTCACGCAGCATGATGTGCGGGTTCATCGAGCAAGCGCCGGGAGCGTAGTAGAGCTTCATGACAGGAGCCTCCAACAGAAGGGTGAATGGGGGCCTCTCTATAAGAGTTGGCGCGCGGAAGTGCAGTAAAACCGTACGCCGCTTCCCTGAGTTAACGCTTGAGGTTGCGGAACGGGTTGTTGAAAGGCTCGGGACCCTTCTTCTCCGAGGGAGCCGGCTTGCCGCCGGGAGCACGGCCCGGTGCTGTCTCCTTCCCGCCCGAGGGCCGCTCCGTCATGCGCCCGGTGTTCCCTGTGGGAGCCCGGCCCTGGGACGGCTGAGGAGCCCCCCCCTCCTGCACCGCGCGCACCGAGAGCGCCAGCCGCTTGCGCGCCAGATCCACGGAGAGGACCTTCACCGTGAGCCGGTCGCCCACCTTCACCACCTCGGAGGGATCCTTCACGAAGCGCGCGGCGAGCTGGGACACGTGGACGAGCCCATCCTGGTGCACGCCCACGTCCACGAAGGCGCCGAACGCGGTGACGTTGGTCACCACGCCCTGGAGCACCATGCCCTCCTTCACGTCCTCCAGCGTCTTCAGATCCTCTCGCATCGAGGGCGCGGAGAAGTCTCCACGGGGATCTCTGCTCGGCTTCTCCAGCTCGGCGAGGATGTCCTGGAGCGTCAGCTCCCCCAGGTCCGGCCCCAGGTAGCGCTTCGGATCGATCTTCCGCACCAGCGCCGCGTTGCCCACCAGCGCGCCCACCTCCACGCCCAGATCCTTCGCCATGCGCTCGACGACGGAGTAGCGCTCGGGGTGGACGGCGCTCGCGTCCAGCGGCTCCGGGCCCCGCACGCGCAAGAAGCCCGCCGCCTGCTCGAACGTCTTGGGCCCCAGGCCGCTCACCTTGAGCAGCTCGCGCCGTGTGGAGAAGGCGCCCTTCTTGCTGCGGTGGGCCACCAGCTTCTTCGCCAGCGAGGGCCCCACGCCGGACACGTGCTCCAGCAGCTGCGGCGACGCGGTGTTCACGTCCACGCCCACCGCGTTCACGCACGAGTCCACCACCTCGCCCAGCTTCTTCTTGAGCAGCCCCTGATCCACGTCGTGCTGGTACTGGCCTACACCGATGCTCTTGGGGTCGAGCTTCACCAGCTCCGCCAGGGGATCCTGCAGACGGCGGCCAATGGACACCGCCCCGCGCAGGGACACGTCCAGCTCGGGGAACTCCTCGCGGGCCACCTCGGAGGCCGAGTAGATGGAGGCGCCCTGCTCGCTCACGGAGACAACGGGGACCTTCGTATCGAGCTTCTCGAGCACCTCGCGCACGAAGCCCTCCGCCTCGCGGCTGCCGGTGCCGTTGCCCACGGCGATCAGCTCGGGCTTGTGCTTCTGCACCACCGCGGCGAGCTGCCGGGCGGCGCGGGCCCGCTCATCCGGAGAGCGCTCGGTGTAGAGGGTGGCCGTCTCCGCCACGCTGCCGGTGGCATCCAGCATCACCAGCTTCACGCCGGTGCGCAGGCCGGGGTCGAGCGCCACCACGGGCCGCGTGCCTGCCGGGGGCGCCAGCAGCAGGTGGCGCAGGTTCTCGCCGAACACGCCGATGGCCTGCCGGTCCGCGCGCTCCTTCAGCTCCGCGCGCAGCTCCGACTCCAGCGATGGGCCCAGCAGCCGCTCCCACGCATCCTCCGCCGCCGCGCGCAGCTCGGAGGCAAAGAGCGCCTGGGGCTTCGTCACCACGCGCGAGGTCAGCTGGCCCTTGGCCTCGTCATCCGGGAAGAGGACCTTCACCCGCAGCACCTGCTCGGCCTCGCCGCGCAGCAGCGCCAGCACGCGGTGGGAGGGAGCCTGGGCGAGCGGCTCCTCGTGCTCGTAGTAGGACTCGAACTTGGTGGGCTCGCTCTTCTTCGCGGGGATGACCTCCGAGCGCAGGCGCCCCTTCTGCACGCACAGCTCGCGCGCGGTGCGGCGCAGGCCCGCATCCTCGGAGACACGCTCGGCGCAGATGTCCCGCGCGCCCGCGAGCGCCGCCTCCACGTCGGGCACCTCCTTCTCCGCGTTCACGAAGGGACGCACCCGCGCGGCCTTGTCCTCACCGCGGGGCACCTCCTGCTTCCAGATGAGGTCCGCGAGCGGCTCCAGCCCACGCTCCCGGGCGATGGCGGCGCGGGTGCGGCGCTTGGGCTTGTAGGGGAGGTAGAGGTCCTCCAGCTCGGTGCGAGTCTTGGCGCGGTCAATCGCCTTGGCCAGCTCCGGCGTCAGCTTCCCCTGGCCCTCGATGGTGCGGAGGATCGTCTCTCGCCGGGCATCGAACTCGGAGCGCTCGGCGGCGCGGTCCAGGATTGTCTGGATCTGGACCTCGTCCAGGCCACCGGTGGCCTCCTTGCGGTAGCGGGCGATGAAGGGGACGGTGGCGCCCTCGGCATTGAGCGCGAGGGTCTTGTCCACCTGCTCGGGCTTGAGGCCCAGCTCCTGGGACAGCTCGACGGCGTAGGCGTGCATGGCAGGCGGCACCCTATCATCCACCGCCCGCCCTGCCTGCTCTCCTCCAGGGGTACAAGGTCGAGCTTCAGACCTTCAGGCCACAGAGCTCGGCGCTCACCTTCCACAGGCGGGCGGCCAGCTCCTGGTCATGGGAGCGCGCCGAGGACTTCGCCTCCTTGCGCTTGACGAAGTACTTGCCGGAGACGGCCGCCAGCTCCGGAGCGGAGGCGAGCCACACCAGCGTGTCGGCCCCCTGCTCCGGCGTGGAGAAGAGGGGGCGCGCCATCCGCAGCATGAAGCCGAAGAACCCACCCTGGCCCTTGCCCAGCTCCGTCTTCACGCCGCCCGGCTGCATGATGTTGACGGTGACGCCCGTCCCCTCCAGCCGCCGCGCCATCTCATAGGTGAAGAGGAAGTTGCCCAGCTTGGACTGCGCCAGCGCCTTGAACGAGCTGAACTTCTTCTCTCCCTGCAGATCGTCGAAGTCGATCTTCCCCGCGGCCTCGATGCCGCCCGAGCCGTTGACGATGCGCGAGGGCGCGCCAGCCTTCAGCGCGGGCAGGAGCAGGTTCGACAGGAGGCAGTAGGACAGGTGGTTGACGACGAACACCGTCTCCAGCCCGTCCGGGGTGAGGGTGCGCTGGCTCAGGTAGAGGCCCGCCTGGTTCACCAGCACGTCGAGCTTCGGGTAGCGCGCCAGGAAGTCCGCGGCCCCCTTCTTGGTGGACTCGATGGAGGCCAGATCCGCCACCATCAAATCGAGGGAGGTGTTGCCGGTGGCACGGGCGATCTCCTGCTTCACCGCCTCGCCCTTCTCGCGGTTGCGGCAGCCGATGACGACGGTGGCGCCCTGCGCGGCGAGCGCGGTGGCGGTGGCCTTGCCAATTCCGGACGTGGCGCCGGTGACCAGACAGACCTTGCCCTTCATTGCTTCAGTGGACGGCGGCATGGGGAACCTCCGAGGCGCCCGGGGAGGGAGCACCCCATGAACATCCACCGCCACCTCACGCTCCGTCCAGTCCCCTGCCCCTTCACCCTCTCCCTCCCCGGGCCTTCGCACTGCTAGCGCGGGTGATCGCGTCACCCGCGCCCTGTGCCGCGTGCCGTGGGACTAGCGCAGGCGGAAAGAGCCCTCGGCGATGAACAGCACCTCCACCGCCGGAGTCGCCTTCGTGCCGAACGCCGCGAGCGCCGTGGACTGGGCCTTCACCGCGGTGGCATAGGCGGCGTACGCATCGGCGATACCGGTGGCCAGCTGGGTGACGTCCGTCTGGCTGCTGGTGACGGCCGCGCTCACCGCCGCATCCAGCGCCGCATCGAGCGTGGCCGCGGCGCTCGTCGTGGCCGAGACCGCCCCGGAGGCGACGAGCTGATTGCTCAGGTTGAGCCCCAGGTAGGAGCCCAGCACGGTGGCCTTCACGTCCGCGCCGGTAGCCACGCTGGCCGAGAAGCTCACGAACGCCTGCGTCGCAGCCGACACCGTCGTCGAGGCACTCACGCTGGAGCGCAGCGCCGTCACCACCGTGCCCGCCTGCTTGGATGCCTCATCCGCAGCTGCCGCGGCCTGGAGGATCGCCGTGAGCGCCGCCCCCGAGGTCCTCGCCTCGGCCGCCGCGGCCGCCCGGAGGGACGCATCGAGCAGCGGCTGCACGTCCTGAGCGGACAGGCGCGCCTTCACCGTGGCTCGGAAGGCCACGCTCGCCGAGCTCTCCGCCTGCGCCTGCTCCTGCGCCTTGGCGCCTACCTTCTCGGCCGCCGCGGTCAGCGAGGCGTAGAACTCCTGGTAGGCCGTCTCGGCGGCGGTGCCCGCATCGAGCGCCGCGTTGAGCTTCGCGGACGCCTCCAGCTCCGCCTGGAAGAGGGCCGACTGGCTCGTCTGCACGCCCGCCTTCGCATAGGCGCGGATCTCCGCCTCCTGCGCGGCGCGCATGGCCTCCGCCAGCGCCTTCACCCGGGCCTGGATCGCCTCGCGGGTGCTGGCGCCCTGCCGGGCCGCGGCCGCCATCTTCGCGTTGATGCGGGCGCGCAGATCCACCGTGTCGGTCTGCGCGGCCTGGGCTCCTTGCGCCACCATCTGGGCGAAGACCTCGGCCTCCAGCGAGCTCTCACTGTCCATCGGCGGGGCGACGGCGGTGTCTCCCGCCTCTCCGCTCGCATCGAGCAGCGCCGAGGCCACCACGGCACCGGAGGCATCCACCGCCTGGATCACCAGCCGCTCCTGCCCCGCCGGCACCTCCACGGTGTAGCTGCCCTGCGCGGAGAGCTCCGCCTCGCCCACGACAGTGAGCGCGCCGCCCGAGCCCACCGAGCTCACCTGAACCTTCGAAGCCGAGGACACCGAGCCCGAACCGCCCAGCCCCTCTCCCGCGAAAGCCCGCACGCCCAGCTCCTGGCCCTGCGTGCCCTCCTGGTCGGTCACCCGGCCACGGACCTCGACAGTGTTGCCATCACCACAAGCCGCGAGAACCAGCGTCGCGACAGCCACCCACAGATGTCTCTTCATAGCGACCACGTCACACCTCTCTGGAGTCACGTGGGCGTCCCCGGCCAGGATGCCCGCGTGTACCGGTTCTTTGAGAGTGGCGTGGCGAGCTGGATCGCCGAGCTGGGGGCTGTCTCCTACTGAACCTTCACGGTGTGCGTGCCGGTACGCGCCTCCCACTCAGGTCGCAGGAGACCCCAGAGCTGCTGATCCCTCCGGGGTGCTCATGGGAGGCGCAGCGTACCGCCTGCGCCTCCCTGGCGGGAACGGCCCTACGCTTCGGTGATGGCGCCGTTCTGGACGCGGAAGCTCTGGGTGGTGAACTTCCGCTGCAGCTCCTCCGCCGTCCGCTTCGAGTAGTCCTTGTCGACCTCGGTGCTGGGGATGAGGTGGTAGGTCGCCACCGCCTTGTCCGCCTGGATGTCCACGACGAGGAAGCCGTGCTCCGTCGAGTCGGAGAAGGCCAGGTTCGGGTTGCCGGCCTGCAGCGTCTCATCCAGCTTGGCGACGACGTAGTTGTAGATGGCGCTGCCCGCGTAGTAGCCCGCGCCCAGCACCGCGTTGCCCGCCAGCTGCTGCACCGTGCCGGACGAGATGGCCGGGCCCGTCAGCGAGGGGATGCCCTCCTCCACCGACGCATACGAGGCGTGGATGTCCCCGGACAGCACCAGCGCGTTGACGTTGCTGGCCTTCAGGGTCGTCAGCAGCTCCTTGCGCTTCGTCGGGAACCCGTCCCACTGGTCCACGTTGAAGTAGAAGCGCTGGCGCAGCGTCGGATCGGGAATGTCCGTCTTCTGGCGCAGGTCCCACACGAGCGAGGTGAAGGAGACGGAGCTGACCACCACCTTCCAGGTGTTGGTGGCCTGCACCTGCTGCTTGAACCAGGCCTCCTGGGTGGCGCCCCACACGTTCTCGCTGGCCTTCGCCGTGGCGGCGTAGCGGTACGCCGCATAGAGATCGAAGGTGTCCTTCACCACGACGTAGCGCGCGCCGCGGATGTCGAAGAGGCCCACCTTGCCCATGTGCACGTAGGCCAGGCCCCGCGGCTTGCCCGTCGGAGAGATGGGCTGCTGGCCGATCGCGGCCAGCGCCTGGTTGACGTAGGCCAGCGCCAGCTTGCCCTTCACCCAGGTGCCCGCCTTCGCCGTGGCCTCCTGCTGGGTCAGCCCCGCCTTCACGGCCTGCGCCACGTACACCTGCGTGAGGGCGCCCTTCACCGCCGCCAGCTCCGCCACGTCCACGTCCACGTAGGCGAACAAGTCGTTGGCGAAGGCCGGCGCCGCGCCGATCGCCGTCAGCACCGCCTCGTCCATCACCACCGTGGCCGGGTAGCCGTCCTCGGGGATGAGGTGGTCCGGCCGGTAGGTGCGGTAGTCGGTGACGATGAGCTTCACGTGCTTGCCGAACTCGAAGTCCCGGTAGATGCGCGTGTCCGGGTACTTGGGCTCGGCGTCCACGTCGATGGCGCCCTGGCCAGCCGTGGCCGCGGTGTCGATGGGCAGGAACTCGAAGAAGGCCTGCTCCGCCACGCGCCGCCGGTCATCCTGCTTCTCGGGCCGGCGCCCGTCCTCGTAGGTGGCGTTCGAGCCCCAGCAGTCGTCCGAGAACTCGTGGTCATCCCACACGTTGATGAAGGCGTAGCGCTCGTGGACCTTCTGGATGATGGGGTCCGAGCGCAGGGTCTTGTAGATGTCGCGGTAGTTGGAGAGCGACTGCGCGGCCAGGTACTGGAAGACGCCGCTCTTCTGCACGAGGGCTTCCTCGGGCTTGCTGAAGGTGACGCCGCGCAGGGTGTTGGTGGACTGGAAGGCCGGGTCGCCCGTCGTCTCGTAGATGTAGTCGCCCAGGAAGATGATGGCGTCCACGTCCGCGTCCAGCTGCAGCAGGCGCTGCCAGGCGTTGTAGTAGCGGCCCACGTAGTCCTGGCAGTTGCCGACCACGAACTTGATCGGGACAGCGTCGCCGGGGGCGGGCGCCGTCTTGGTGCGGCCCACGGGAGAGACGAAGCGCTCGCCGTCGTGCTCGTAGACGAAGCGGTAGTAGTAGGTGGTGCGCGGCGACAGGTTCGTCACCTTCACCTTGAGGGCGTTGTCGTGCGTGGTCAGGGCCTTGAGGTCCTTCGGGTTGGCCACCAGCGTGCCGAAGCCCGCCTCGGTGGAGACCTCGAGCGACAGCGTGGTGTCACCGCCGTGCTCCTCGTCCACGGCGCGCGTCCACAGCACCACACTGTCGGGGCGCGGATCGCCGGAGGCCACGGATTGCGGGAAGTAGGCGCGCGACTTCTCTGCCTGCTGCTCGGTTGTCTCTTCTTCGCTGCATCCGAACGCAGTCGTCGCCGCGACCGCGACGATGGACTGCAGGATGGTGCGGCGGTGCAGTTTCTGGGACAAAGGACCCCTCCAAATAAGCCGGGCCAGCGGGCCTGCGGCGGGCGCGGAGTCTAAGGCGCTTTCCCCTGCCTCGGGCAACCATCCTGTAGAGGGGTCTTGACGCAGCGCGCCTGAACCGGAGCAGCAATGAGGCCCCTTTTATCCACTACCGATGGGCCATCCCTCGAAGGACTCCCATCCTCCTGGCGGTGCCTCGAACCCGAGAGCCTCAAGGCACTCGCGGGCCTGGGTCTCCCATCTTAATTCCGAGAGGTTCTCGGGGGGAGCGCTCGCGACTGCCTGGGCGAGCGCTTGCACCTTGGGGGCTGCCTCCCGGAAACGCTTCGCATCCGGGCTCCCCTTTGCATCTGCGCAGAAGGCCGCGAGCATGGCCACGCGAGCGTCGAGTGCCGCGCGCAGCTCGGGCTCTGGGGCTTGCATGCACCATTGCGCGTAAAGGCGGGGCACGGCGAGCACGACCAGAAGGTTGAGCGCCTCGGCGACCAGGGCTGCCCTTTGCTCCCAAGAGGACTCAGCCACAGAAAGGCCCTATACGAGTATCGAACGGCAGCGTGCGGAACATCAGCGCCTTGCCCGTCACGGACTCACCGCTCATGCACGTGTAGACGGCCCATCCCTTGATAACGAGGTTCTTCATCTCCTCGATGAAGCAGTACGGGCACTTTCCCTCACCGCAGCTCGAAACAAAGCACTGCGCGCTTCCACAGGACACTGTCGGAGACCATCCTCGCTTGGCGCAAGCGGGGGCTGGCGTTAGCGGTGGCTCAGCGCGTGCGACCATCGGCAGCAGACTCCCTAACGCAACGACTACCGCCAGCAGGCACGTGAGCGCCCGCGCTGCTCGCCGTCCCATGCAGGTCTCCTTCCGTTGGTGCGTACCTCAAGAGACTACGATTCGCTCAGCGGCAGCCGCAAGGCACCCAGTACCGGCCATGCGCCACCACAGCATTGCAGCCGCCGCCCTTTTGGTAGCCTGACCTTGAAGAAAAAGGGGCTGCCCACCTCGCGGCGAGCAGCCCCTGTCACTGCAGCCAGCTGGACCGGCGCGCTCCTACTTCACGCCGCTGGGCTGGCTCGGCGCCTGAAGCAGAAGCGGGCCACCGCGCCGAGCGCCAGGAGCAGTCCCAGCCCTCCCAGGGAACCACCGGAGGTAGAGCACCCGGCGGCCGCGTTGGCCTCACCCGCGTCCACGACCCCCGGAGTCCCCAGGCCCGGAGACGGCTGCACCTCGGGTGCTGGCGCCTGCGGAGCGGGAGCGGGAGTGGGAGCAGCGAGCACGGGGGCGTCACTCACGGGGGCGTCACCCACGGGGGCTTCGTCCGCGGCAGGCGGCGTCACCGGTGCCGCCACCGGAGGCGGCTGAACCGGGGGAAGCACATCCTCGAGTGCCGTCGCCTGGATCATCGCGTCATGGTAGACGACGCCGACCTGTCCAATGCTCTCGTCCCGGTACAGGCCCTGCTTCAGGTAGTTCTGCATACCCTTGAACAGCGTGGCCGAGCCCTGCCGCGGCAGCACCAGCTCTCCATTGTAATACAGCTCGACAAAGCCGATGCGAGGGTTCGCGGACCACTTCACGTGGAGGATGAAGTCCAGCCACTGGCCCCTCACGAGCGGCGCGCTCCAGACGATCCTGTCGTCCCGGCCCTCCAGGCGGAGGTAGAGCTTCTCCCCCCTGACATAGAACTCCAGCGGCGGCGAGCCGTTGAGGCCGTCATGGTGCCACTGCGTGAAGAGCTGCCAGGTGTCCGCGCTCGGGTAGTCCGCCGCGAACTGGGTGCTCCACTTGTAGTAGTACTCCTCGCCTTCGCTCTCCTTGCCAAAGTGGAAGAGCTCGTTGCGGTTGCCGCTGGCGTTGATGGGATCATCTCCCTTCCGCACGGTCACCTTGAGGGCATACCTGCCCTCGCGTGCCGGATCGGCCACCACCTGAAGACGGTCCGAGGCCACCGCGTCTTTGCCACTCCATTGGGAGAGATCCCCGGTCTCGAAATTCCCTCTCCACACGGGAGTAGCCAGGGCTGTCATGGGCAGCATCATCAGGAGGACAGCCGTGCTGGGAAGCTTCATGCGGGTCCTTTCAGCAAGAAGTGAAGTGCTCAAGACAGCTCTCGCTGGAGGACTCTTCCCAAAGCGAGGGAGCAGTCAGGGAAGCACCGGTCTGCAAGGCGGGCCTCTGACCGCTCCTTCACTTCCGCGTGACGGCATCACCTCCGACAGCGAGCGGAGTCAGGCCGGAGCCAGAAATGAAGAGGGGCTGCCCACCTCGCGGCGAGCAGCCCCTGACACTCCACTCAGCTGAACCGGCTCCGGCCTACTTCACGGCCTTCACGCGGGGCCGCTTCTCCGTCTCGGTCGGAGCCTCCGCCTCGGCCGGAGCCGCGGGAGCCGCCGGCCCCTTCGTCACGCCGTACTTCTCCAGCACCAGCGCCTCGATCTCCTTGTAGGTGTCCGGGTGCTCGCGCAGGTAGTCCTTCGCGTTCTCCCGGCCCTGGCCGATGCGCTCACCCTTGAAGGCGAACCAGCTGCCGCTCTTCTCGATGATGCCATCGGTGGACGCCAGATCGATCAGGTCGCCCTCACGGGAGATCCCCGTGCCGTACATGATGTCGAACTCCACCTCCTTGAACGGAGGCGCCACCTTGTTCTTCACCACCTTCACGCGCGTGCGGCTGCCCACCACGTTCTCGCCGTTCTTGATGGCGCCGATGCGGCGGATGTCCAGGCGCTGAGACGCGTAGAACTTCAGCGCGTTACCGCCCGTCGTCGTCTCCGGGTTGCCGAACATCACGCCGATCTTCATGCGGATCTGGTTGATGAAGATGACGCACGTCTGGCTCTTGGAGATGGTGCCCGTGAGCTTGCGCAGCGCCTGGCTCATCAGTCGCGCCTGCACGCCCATGTGCGCGTCGCCCATCTCGCCCTCGAGCTCGGCCTTCGGCACCAGCGCCGCCACCGAGTCCACCACCAGCACGTCGATGGCCCCGGAGCGCACCAGCATCTCCGCGATCTCCAACCCCTGCTCACCCGTGTCCGGCTGGCTCAGGAGCAGATCATCCGTGCGCACGCCCAGCTTGCGGGCGTAGCCCACGTCCATCGCGTGCTCCGCGTCGATGTAGCCGCAGATGCCGCCGCGCTTCTGCGCCTCGGCGACGATGTGGAGGCACAGCGTCGTCTTACCGGAGGACTCCGGCCCGAAGATCTCGACGATGCGCCCCTTCGGCACGCCGCCCACGCCCAGCGCGATGTCCAACGAGATAGACCCCGTCGAAATGGCCTGGATGTCTCGGACCATCGGCTCGTCGTTGCCGAGCCGCATGATCGATCCCTTACCGAACTGGCGCTCGACCGCGGTCATCGCCAACTCGATCGCCTTCTCCTTCTCCTGATTCACGGCCATCTCTCTACTCCTTCAGTCGTATGCGGTGAGCCACCCCGGCCCACCTGAACCCGCGTTCAGAACGCGAGGCCTATTACTACGCGACGGGTAGACCGTAGTCCACCCCTCTGACACACCCTTGTAGCCCAGGCTCCTCAGCTCCGATGGAGAGCGAACAGGAGAGTGGCCACCAGCCCCGCCAGCCCGGACACCAGACCGGCGTAACCCCCCAGGAGTCCTAGGGAAATGGAGAGGGCGGAGACCACGAGCAGCACCGCCAGCCCCATGTTGCGCAGCGGGGTGCGCGGCCCGCTGAACAGCAGCGCCACCATGGCCAGCAGCGCGAGGCCTACCTCCACCGTGAGGAGCCCGGTCGCCGGCCTGTCACGCACCAGGTTCAGGACGAGCTCCGTGATGGACCCTCCCACCAGGACGCCCGCGGCCCCTCCTTTCAGATCGCGATCGCGCTTCTTGCTCCGCTGCTGCAGCTCCCGGGGCTTGATGCGCTCCAGGTCCTCCGGGCGGACCTCCAGGGCGTAGGGGAAGCCCATGCCGAGCAGCCCCCGCACGGCGGTCTCATGGCAGGAGTGGCCGGCGGCGTCCGCGAGGCCGTCCAGCCGTCCACTCTCGATGAGGTGGTGGAACCAGTCCGCCACGTGCCGTGAGCCTCCTTCGCGCACCATCTGGTCCAACCAACGGTTGATGCGCCGGGAGAGTTCCTGCCGCTCCGTCCCCGAGGCGTTTTGGGCCTGGTCCACCAGCAGCAGCACCGGCAGCGGGGTCTCCGGGGGCGGCGTCTTCGTCCCCGGCAGCGAGGGGGCGCTGGAATGGGCGGTGATCTGCGCCGGATCGACCATGACGGACGGGCCGTAGTCCTCCTCCGCCTCCGATGGGGCGGCGGCCTTCAGCTGAGGAGGCGCCAGGGACGGAGCGCGCGTCTCCACCGCGGGAGCCAGCGTTATTGGATGCTCGTCTACCGGGAGCACGGCCGAGGGAGGGCTGGCCTGGACCGGAGCGGCGGGAGCGGCCGGCTCAGGGGGGGCCTCGGGGATGGCCTGCCCCCAATCCGCCATGTCCGCGATCGGAACGTCGCTACTCCCCTCGCCTTCTGTGGCGCTGGAGGCTTCACCCAAGGTGGGTGGACGTGTGATGGAGACAGTCGCCACGCTGAAAACTGTACCCAGGAGTGCCCCTGCGGTTCAAAGCGCATGAGGCCCGCAACTTCTTTAAGGCAACGGGGTTGGTGGAATTCGTGGAGCCGGAATCGGACGCACAGGTCATGCAGCGGGTAGCGGCGGGCGACCGAAAGGCCTTTGCCCTGCTGTTCGACCGCTACCACGCCAGCGTGGCGCGGTTCGCCTTCCGCTTCGTGGGGGATCCGGCGCGGGCGGAGGAGCTGACGCAGGACATCTTCGTGAAGCTGTACCGGAACGCGAAGGCCTACAAGCCCACGGCGCAGTTCAAGACGTTCCTGTTCCGGGTGGCGACCAACCACTGCCTCAACGAGAAGCGACGCGGAGAGTACCGGGTGACCTACACGAGCACTTCGCCCCGGGAGGAGACAGAGGAGAGCGGAGTGGAGGTTGCGGGTCCCGAGGGCGATCGGCCGGACGAAGCGGTGGCGGGGCGGGAGCTGGAGCGGGCCGTGGGCGAGGCCCTGAAGGGGATGAGCGAGCGGGAGCGGGCGGCCTTCACCATGTGCCGCTTCGAGGGCATGGCCTACCGGGACATCGCGGAGGCGCTGGAGGCGAGCGAGGCGGCGGTGAAGAGCCTCATCCACCGGGCCACGCTGGCGGTGGCGAAGAAGATAGAAGAGTTGCAGGCGGGCACCTCGCCCGCGAGGAGCAGGGCATGAGCTGTACGTTCGAGGAAGACCTGACGGCCTATGTCGACGGGGAGCTGTCCCCGGCGCGCCGGGCGGAAGTGGAGGCGCACCTGGGCACGTGCGCGGAGTGCCACAGCACCGAGGCGCTGCTGCGGCGCACGATGACGAGCCTGGCGGCACTGCCGGAGTTCAAGCCCTCCGCCGACACACGCCGGGCGGTGCTGGCGAAGGTGGACGCGCTGCCGCTCCCCCTCTGGGAGCGGCTGAAGGCGCTGCTGAGGCCCTCGGTGCTGGTGCCCTCGCTGGGGCTGGCGGCGGCGCTGGGAGGGGTCCTCCTCTTTGCCGGCCAGGAGTCGCAGAGCCTGGACGTGACGGACGCGGGGGCGCTGGAGCTGGCGGCCAACCTGGAGCTGGTCGAGGACTACGACATCGTAGGCCTGGACAGCTCCGAGGACCTGGAGGTCATCGAGAACCTCCACGAGCTGGAGGTGCAGTGATGGGACGCAACCTGGCGATCATCGGCGTGGTGGTGGCGCTGCTCCTGGGCATGCCCTCGCGGGCGCAGGAGGCAGGGCAGGGCCAGACGGCGGCCGAGCGCTTCGAGAAGCTCTCGCCGGAGCAGAAGGAGGCGCTGCGCGCGAAGCTGCGCGAGTTCAAGGCGCTGCCCAAGGCGGAGCAGGAGCGCATCCGGGGCAACCTGGAGCGCTTCAAGCGCCTGCCTCCCGAGGAGCGCGAGCGGCTCCGCGGCAACCTGCGGGAGTTCCAGCGGCTGTCTCCGGAGGAGCGGCAGCTGCTGCGCGAGCGCTTCCGCGAGTTCCGGAACATGGCTCCCGAGCGCAAGGCGGAGCTGCGGAAGCGCATGCGGGAGTACCTGCGCGCGCACCCGGAGCGGCGCGAGCAGATGATGGAGAACATGCGGCGCTGGCGGCAGATGACGCCCGAGCAGCGCCAGGATCTGCGCGAGCGCATGCGTGAGAGGCGGCGCCGGTGAGCCGCTTCCTCGTCATCCTGCTGGCCGCCGGCCTCTACGCTGGGACGGCCTCGGCGGCGGAGGCCCCCCCTCCGGCGCCTCCCCCTCCCCCACGCACCTCCGAGCCGGCCCCGCCCAAGCCCGCCGAGCCCAAGCTCTCCGCGGAGGACCGGGAGGTGGTGGAGAACCTCGAGCTGCTCGAGGGGATGGACACGGCGGAGGACCTGGACTTGCTGCTGGAGCTCTCCAAGGAGGAGGACTGAGCCTCAAACGGACGGGTGGGTATGACCCTGCACGGTTCGTAGCGTAGACTGGGACCGTGGAAGTCGGGTCCACCAGAACCGTTGAGTTCCCCTCACGGCGCTATGGCCGCTACATCGTCCGCTCGCGCCTCGGCGAGGGCGGGATGGCGGAGGTGTTCCTCGCGGACGCCCTTCCTCCCCGGGGCGACAAGTTCCCGGTGGCCCTGAAGCTGATGCGCAAGGGGGCTCCCCTCGAGGCGTTCGCCGACGAGGTGGACCTGATGGGGCTGCTGGACCACCCCAACCTGGTGCGCATGCTGGAGTCGGGGCAGGCCTTCGGGCGGCCCTTCATCGCCATGGAGTTCCTCGTCGGAGGGGATCTCAAGCGGCTGATGGAGGCCCACGAGACGCTGAAGCGGCGCATCCCCCTGGGCACGGCCGTCTACGTGTGCATCGAGGTACTTCGGGCGCTGGCCTACTTCCACCAGCTTCGCACGCGCAGCGGACGGTCCCTGGAGCTGGTGCACGGGGACGTGAACCCCTCCAACATCTTCTTCTCGGGGGACGCGGACGTGAAGCTGGGCGACTTCGGGGTGGCGAAGGCGCGCGGGGCGGACATCGGGCCCCAGGACGGCGTCGCCGCGGGGAAGCTGCACTACCTCTCGCCCGAGCAGACGATGGGGGAGCCGCTCACGCCCGCGTCGGACCTGTTCTCCCTGGGCATCGTGCTGCACGAGCTGGTGGCGGGCACCCACCCGTTCCTCCGCGAAGAGACGGATGACGAGCGGGTGATGGCGGCCATCCGCGCGGGGAAGCTGAGCCTGCCGGACACGGTGGACCGGGGGATGGCCCAGATCATCCGCAAGGCGCTCACGCCGGACCCGGACAGCCGCTACCGCACGGCCGGTGAGTTCGCCGGGGCGCTGCTGACCTGGGCGCTGGACTCGGGCAACAGCCCCTCGCGAGAGAACGTGCAGTCCTGGCTGCTCAAGACCCTGAGCTACGCCGGCCTGTAGCGCGCCCTCGCGGGAGCTCTCGCTCCACGCGGCCTCCCCGTGACACCTCTCCCGGGCTGCTCACTCCAGCAGCTGCACCACGACCTTGCCGCGGGCCTTGCCACCCTCGGCGTACGCCAGCGCCTCCCGCGTCTGGGAGAACGGAAACACGCGGTCCACGTGGGGCCGGAGCACGCCCTGCTCCACCAGCGGGGTGAGCTGCCGGAGCTGGGCGCCGTCCGGACGCATGAACCAGTAGCGGTACCGTGCGCCGTGGCGCCGCGCAGCCCGGTTCGGCTTCGCTCCCATCAGCCAGAACACCGGCCAGAGCACCGGTGACACACCATACTCACGGGCGAACGCCAGGTCCGGCCCATCCGAGATGGAGATGACGATGCCTCCCGGGCGGACACACTGGAAGCTGCGCAGCACGTTCTCCTTCCCCACCCCATCGAGGACGGCGTCCACGTCCCGCACCACCTCCTCGAAGCGCTGGGCGTGGTAGTCCACCACCGTGTCCGCGCCGAAGCTCCGGACGAGCTCGACATTCTTCGCGCTCGCGGTGGAGATCACCTTCAGGCCCAGGTGCTTCGCGAGCTGCACCGCGGCGCTCCCCACCCCACCCGCACCCGCGTGCACGAGCACCGTCTGCCCGGGCTTCAGCTGGGCCACGTCCGTGAGCGCCTGCCACGCGGTGAGCGCCACCAGCGGCAGCGAGGCGGCCTCGGCATGGGAGAGCCGCGCGGGCTTGGGCGCCACGAGCGCCTCGGCCGCCACCACCTCCTCCGCGAAGGCGCCGATGCGGTCCTTCCCGAGCCGCACATACACCGCGTCGCCAGGCTTGAACGCCTTCACCTCGGCCCCCACCTCCCGCACCACGCCCGAGCAGTCGTTGCCGAGCACGAGCGGGAAGCGGTAGGGCAGCAGCACCCGCGCTACCCCCTGGCGGATCTTCCAATCCACCGGGTTGATGCTGGCCGCGTGCACGGTGATGCGCACGTCCCGAGGCCCGAGCGGAGGCGCAGGCAGCTCCCCCTCCTCGAGGACCTCGGGCCCACCATAGCGACGGATGAAGAAGGCTCTCACCGGGACTCCCGCGTCGAAGCGCTACCCCGGCGACTATCTCACGGCTCGTACGCGGTACCCGACGCTTTGTGCGCGTTCACCTCCGCATCGGTGAAGTAGAGGGGCGGCGCCCTGTTCCTTCGCCAGTGCTCCGCCTCATCCGCGTGGTGCGGGCTGCGCGGATCGAAGACCTGTCCGCCGGGCAGCGCGTTCCAGGCCCGCGGTCCGGTGGGCGTCATCTCCACCACCAGCCGCTGCACGGGGCCATTCTCGTAGGAGAACTTCTCCGGGTTCGTCAGCCCGGACATCGCGGCGTCCACGCCGAAGTTGTCGCCCGGACGCGGGAACCCAGTCGGGAACTTCGCGTTGCCGGGCGCGGGGATCGTCACCGGGCTCTCGCCCACCGTGGCAGGCACCAGCGAGGCCATCGTCAGCGTGTGCAGCTTCCCCCACCGCCACTGAGTCTGGTCCGCTCCGAGGCGCTCCCGCAGGTAGAACGCTCCCAGGAGCATCGAGGCCGCGATCCGCTCGTCCCGCGTCTCGATGACATCCGTCGTCGCGAGGTTGTCCCACAGCACCGTGTCACCCCGCGCGGCGCTGTACGTCGCGAGCCGGCTCGGCTCCAGGATGGCGACCTGCACCAGCCGCCCCAGCCCCTTGGTGCCTGGGCTCTGCCCCAGGGCGCCGAGCTCGTCATCGAACGCGAGCTTCACCAGCCGCAGCATCGAGGCATTGAACAGCGAGGTCGCGATGGAGTCGGAGATCTCCGAGGCAGACGGCTCACCGTCTCCGATGTCCACCCCCGGCGGCGTCTCATACGTCCAGGCCGCCAGCCGATCCGCCACCTGCGCGAGCAGCTCCAGGTCCGCCGCGGTGCTCCTCTGAACCAGGCCCGAGAGCTCGGGGTGCGTCCCCGGCTGCAGCCGCTCCTCCTGCACCCGCCGCGCCGCCTCCACGAACTTCGGTGCCAGCAGCGCGCCCAGCGGCGAGCGGTGATCCGCCTGGACCATCCCCATCTCCTCCGCCTTCACCCCGCCCTTTTCCACGAGCCCCTGGAGCCGCTCCGTGATGCGCGCGATGCGGTGGCCGATGTCATAGTCCCACCCGATGTAGACCGCATCGTTGAACGGGTTGCCGTCCCGTGTCGTGCCCACCAGGTCATTGTTGGCCGTGGCGATGAAGCCCTTGGCCGGGTTGAGGTCCTGCGGGAGCAAGCGGCTCTCCACATCCCCGATCCACTCGCAGCTCCCGTCACCCGGCAGCACCATCGCGGGCGACAGCCCCGTCTGCGTCACCGGGTCGTACGTCAACGCCCGGGGGTCCCGCACCGGCAGCCGGGACTGCGTGGACCAGAAGATGTCCCCCTCGCGCGTCGTCACCACGAAGCTCTGGGCCCCGACCTTGAAGCTCGTCAGCGCCGCCTGCGCCTCCGCCAGGTTCGTCGCGACGTTCAGCCCCAGGAACGCCGCGAACTCGTTCGACACCTCGTTGCCCGTCCACCGCACGGAGAACGCCTTGCTCCCGGTCCGCGGCACCACCGTACCGCCCTGGATCGTGGGGATGATGAGCCCGTGGTGCGGGACGTTCTCCAACTGGAGCACCACATCCGGCCGCCCCGAGACCTTGATGGTCTCCGTCACGAGCTCGATCGGCACCTGCTGCCCCTTGAAGAGCACCGTGTCCGGAGCCCCATTCTCGCCCTTCGTGATCGTCTCCTCGTAGACGTCCGTCACGTCATGGTTCGCCGTCGTGGAGCCCCACGCGATGCGATCGTTGAACCCCAGGATGATGCCGGGCAGGCCAATCAGCGAGAGCCCCTCCGCGTCCAGGTTCCCCCCGGCCCGCTTCGTGTTCAGGTGCGAGTACCAGAAGAGCGGCGGGCTCGGCAGCGACAGGTGCGGATCGTTCGCCAGGAGCGGCGCCCCCGAGGCCGTCTTCGCCCCGGCCACCACCCAGTTGTTCGAGCCGCGGCTCTCGTCGCCGAACAGCTCCCGCAGCCTCCGGGCCCCGTCGAGGAACCCCTGCGCCTGCGAGAGCGTCTCCAGGTCCGGCAACCTCGCCTCGCTCAGGCTCGCCGCCGTGAGGCGCTCCGGCTCCTGCCCCTCCATCGACAGGCCCTCGCGCGAGAACACGTCGCGCGCCGGGGCAAACGACCAGAAGTCGCGGAAGAGGCCCGCGCGCGGGTTGCCGGCCGGGAACGCCGCCGCGGCAGCCGCCCTCGCCTTCGTCAGCGCCACCTCCTGCTCGGCCGCGTACGACAGCGAGTAGGACAGGAACCGTCCGAGCGCGAGCGAGTCCTGCGGCGTCCAGTCGGTGAACGCCGAGGGCTGGGCCAGCAGGAACCCGAGCAGCTCCGCGCCCGGGGGCAGCTTCGCCTTCCCGGTGCGCAGCTCCCCGAGGTACACGTTCACGCCCGCGGCGAACCCATCCAGCGCGGCCTTCTCCGGAGAGTTCGGGGCCAGCGACGCGTAGATCCGGTCCGCCACCCGCTTGAAGCCAATCACCCGCGCGCTGACATCGTTCTCCACCACCGTGGGGGACAGCGTGCCGAGGAACTCGGCCAGCCGCCCGGTCACGTTCCGCTTGAGCATCTCCATCTGCGGGAACCGGTCGCGTGCCATCAGGTAGCCCTGCACCAGCGCGGCGTCGTGCAGCGACGTCGCATAGATGTGCGGCATCGCCCGGTCATCCACCACGATCTCCACCGGCCCCTCGAGCCCGGGCAGCTTCTCTCCCGGTGTCGATGGAGGCTCAATGGGCGGAAGGGGGATGGGCGAGTCTCCACAGCTACAGCCGCTCGCGCCTCCCATCAGGACGAACACCATCACACCCAACGCGGGGAGAAGCGGAGAGCGGCGCACGAGATCCTCCAGGCTCAAAGGGAGCGCGAAGGTACCATGGGGGCCCCACAAGCCGCTCCAGCCCTGCCTGCCCGGCCGCTACAGCAGCGCGCGGACCTTGGCGGGATCAAAGGGCTTGTCGATGCGCCGGACGACGACCCGCTCGAGGAATGACACAGCGCGTGGCGTGAACGCCCCGGCGGACATGAAGACGATGCGGGAGAGGATCTCCGGGCGCTGCATCGCGATGGACTCGTGCAGGTCCATGCCGGTGAGATCGGGCATCATCAAGTCACAGAAGATGATGTCGTAGTCTTCCTTCTTGATGAGCAGCCGCTGCTGGGCATCCCGCGCCGTCTCGGCCAGCTCCACCCGGTGGGGCGCGCCGATGATGCGCGCGAGCGCCAGGCGAACCTCGGGATCGTCATCGATCACCAGCACGCGCCGCGGGGTGAGCGCCCGCAGCAGAGGAGCGTTGCTCTTGGGAACATCCTCGTAGAACTGCGCCGCGGAGCGCAGGCTGATGCGGAACGTCGTCCCCCGCCCCAGCTGGCTCTCCACCTCGATCGTGCCTCCCAGCCCCGTCACGATGCCGTGGCACACCGAGAGCCCCAGCCCCGTGCCCACTCCCACCGGCTTGGTGGTGAAGAACGGCTCGAAGATGCGCGGCAGGTGCTCGGCGGCGATCCCGCTGCCCGTGTCGCTCACCTCGACGATGACCCTCCCCTGCTCCCCCTCGCGCACGGCGACCGTCACCGTGTTGTTGCCCACGGCCCCTTCCGGGATGGCCTGCGCGGCGTTCACCAGGAGGTTGAGGAACACCTGGCCCAGCCGGGACTCGTTGCCCTGCGCGAAGGGCGCGGCCTCGTACTTGCGCACCAGCCGGGCCCGCTGGCGAAGCTGGGGCGCCGCCATGGAGAGCGAGAACTCCAGGGTGGCCTGCACGTCCACCGGCCCCATCGTGTCCGGATCGCCGCGGGCGAAGGTGCGCAGATCCCGGACGATGTCGCGGATGCGCTCGGCGCCGAGCTGCGCCTGCACCAGCGCCTTCTGGACCTCCTCCAGGTCCACCCCCGGCGTGGGGATCTTCAGCCGGGCCAGCTCCTCGATGGCGAACGTCTGGTTGGCCAGCACGTAGGACAGCGGGTTGTTGATCTCGTGGCCCACGCCCGCCGCCAGCTGGCCCGCGGTGGCCAGGCGCTCGGCCTGCACCAGCGCGCTGCGCGCCGCCTCGAGCTCGGCCGAGCGGCGCTTCACCAGCTCCTCCGCCTCTGTCCGGGCCTGCTGCTCGCGCGCCAGCAGCGCGTCACGCTCCAGCTCCGCGCGCCGGCGCCGGGAGATGTCCTCGATGACGCTGATGAAGTAGTCCGGCGCCCCGTCCAGCTTGCGCACCAGGGACACCGTGAGGTTGCACCAGATCACTTCGCCGGACCGCGTCAGGTAGCGCTTCTCCAGCGAATACGTGGAGATGACCCCCTGGAGGACCTTCAGGGCCAGCTCCAGGTCCGGGCCAAAGTCCTCCGGGTGGGTGAGATCCGAGAACCCATGGATGATGAGCTCTTGGGGTGTGTAGCCAAAGATCTCACCCAGCTTCGAGTTGGCGCGCAGCACCTGCCCGCTCACGCTGACGTGGGCGATGCCGACGGCGGCCTGCTCGAAGGTGGACTTGAAGCGCCGCTCGCTCTCCTCCAGGCGAGTGAGCGCCAGCTCGCGCTCGGTGACATCCAGCGCCTGGGTGAGGAGGCAGAGCAGCTCCCCCGAGGTGTCACGGACGGCGGTGAAGTACCACACGCAGTGGGCCAGCGAGCGGTCCTTGCGGTACGTCCTGCACTGGAGGACTCCCCAGGGCAGCTCCCCCGCCAGGAGCCGATCCACCAGGTCCGTGACGCGGGCCTGGTCCTCCTCGTGGAGGAAGGCCAGCTCGCGGGCAGTCTTCCCGCGGCTCTCCTCCTGGGCCCACCCGAAGAGCTCCGCGGCACGCTGGCTCCACAGGGAGACCCTGCGGTGGGCATCCCACTCGATGATGGCAAGGGGAGAGTTATCCGCGAGGTCGCTCGCAGAGAACGTCCCATGGGGACGATCAGGCGTGGGGACGGTCAAAGGACGTGCGGACATGGAGGGGCTGAGCCCCAACACAGTCTACGCCCCAGATTTTTTCAGTGCCACCGCCCCCTACCCAGTGCGTGCTCCTGCAGGGCTGGCCGCAGCCGATTGGGGCCCCGCCAGGCTGGCCTCCGCGGCGATCTCTCGCAGCAGGGCGCCGTTGAAGTGATCTCGTGCCTGCATGTAGACACAAGTGCGCTGCGCGACTGAACCGAAGCGAATCTTCTCCATGTCTGCGGTCATCCCCAGGTGGACGGACTTCATGCCCAGCTCCATGGCGCGCCGGATGAGCTGATACAGCAGCTGCCGGTAGGCTCCATGGTGATACACGTACTCATAGTCCACCCCACACAAGAACCCTCCGTAATGTCCGTCCTGCTTGTGGGCGGCGCAGAAGGCGACGGGGCGCCCGTCCTGGGGCCCTCCGTGGGCAGGATCCAGCCGGAGGGTCATCAGCTCCCAGGCCGGAGACTCATGCATGGCCGCCAGCAGGCGGATGGGGAGGTGGAAGACGTTCAGGCGCATGCTCTTGCGCGCCACGTTGAGGTAGAGCGAGTGGAGGTACTCGAGCTCCTCGAGGGACAGCGTCTCCCCCACGCCCACGCCGTGCATGCGGCGCTCGTAGTGGCGGGACTGCTTGATGCGATCCTTCAGGTGCTCGCGCTTGGAGCGCTTCAGGTGGTTGAGGTACTCGTCCTCCGTCCACCACGTGATGTTCAGCATGTGCGAGTCCAGCATGGGCACCTTCACCAGCCCGTGGTGGAGCATCTCCTGGTCCATCTCCCCGTCATCCGCGGGCAGGTCGCGCAGCGTCATCACCGTGCAGCGGTGCTTGTCGTACTCCTCGCGTGCCACCTCCAGGAGCCGGGCCAGCGCGGCGCGCCAGGGGCCCGAGCGGTCCAGGTACAGGTGGTTGCCCTCGGAGAGCAGGGTGCCCAGCAGCAGCGCCTTGGAGGATAGGAAGTAGGGGTCGTTCTTGCGCCGCTCCTCGACGCGCTGGGACACCTCCTCGCGCATGAGCATGTCGTCCTTGCACAGCGCCACCGTGAAGGGCGCCGCGGCGATGATGCGGCCCGCCGGATCCCGGATGAGCACGTAGAGGAACTGCCAGGCGTTCTCGGGCTCGTCCGTGTCGGTGAAGACCTGCTCCTGCATCATCAGCGAGTCCCAGCTGATGAAGCCCACGGTGCCCAGCATCGAGTTCCACAGCTCCTTGTCCACCTGCCAGATGGAGGTGTAGCGGTCGACGGTGAGGACCTCCGGCGCCTCCACGGGCCGCGCGGTGGGGAGCACCAGATCCGGCTCGGGGGACTCCTGCTCGACGATGAGCCGCTGGATGAGCTCCTGGAGCGGCGCCCGGGCCCGCGCGGCGAACCGGCCCTTGCCCGGCAGCGCGTGCCGGAACTCGTCGTCCAGGTTGTCGACGGTGAGCCCCTCCTCCGCCAGCACGGCGGGGATGTGGACGGCCAGCCGTCGGATGACGCGCTCGACGTCCTCGGCGGTGTGGTACGCCGTGATTGACAGGCGGATGCCTCCGCGGCGCATGGGCACGGTGGGGTACACGGAGGGCGTGACGTAGAGGCCCTCGTCCATCATCCGGCGCGCCACCTTGAAGCCCAGCCGCGGCAGCCCCAGGCGCAGGAAGAAGATGGGCGACTCGTTCTCCACGAGCAGCGGCAGGCCCTCCTCCCGGATCAGCCGGTTGGCCAGCCGGACGCGCTCCTGGAGGATCTCCTGGTGCTGGTAGATCTCCGGGGAGAGGTGCAGCCGCGCGGAGGCCATCGCCGCGCCGAGCATGGGCGGCTGCAGCGGGCCAGAGAAGAAGAGCGGGCCGCCCGTCTTGCGGACGTACTGGCGCTCCTTGTCGGTGGCGAACAGCAGGCACCCGCCGCCGGCCGCGAACGCCTTGTTCATCGAGGTGGCCAGGACGATGCGCTCGTTGAAGCCCATGCGCGTCAGGAAGCTGCCCCGGCCGTGCCGGCCCACCCAGCTCATGCCGTGCGCGTCATCCACGTACAGCCGCACGTTGGGGGCGATCTTCAGCGCCTCGCGCAGCAGCTCCACGGGCACCAGATCGCCGTACATGCTGTAGACGCCGTCCACGGCGAACCAGACCGTCTTGCGCACCGCCGACAGCCGCTGGATGGCCTCCAGGGCGCGCTCCAGCTCGCCGTGCTTGACGATCTCCACGTGGCACCCGGCGGTGCGCGTCAGCTGCGCGGCCTGCTGGATGCTGAAGTGGGCCTGGTGATCCAGGACGATGGCGTCCTTCTCCGTGGCCAGCACGCCCAGCGCGGACTGGTGCCCCAGCGAGGTGGAGGAGCAGACGATCGCGTAGCCCCCCAGCACCTCGGACATGAGCGCCTCCAGCTCCGCGTACGGGGGCGCCGAGACGAAGCCGCGCGTGGCCGAGAACTGGGTGCCGTATTTCCTGGCCGCGTGGATCACGCCCTCGACGAGCTGGGGGTGCTGCTCCAGCCCCAGATACGAGCATGAGGCGAAGGACAGCAGCTCCTGCCCCTTCAGCGAGAAGGTTCGCCCGTGCAGCTCCTGGTCATCCGGATTGAGGAAGTAGATCCCATGCTGAATGGCCTCCTGATGAATGGAGTCCACCGTCGCGTTTCGTTCTGAAGCTTCCATGAGAGGACCTGGAGTGCGTGAGTACTTACCTATTCTATAGGTAACGTATTTTTCCCATGCTAGCAATACCCATCAGGTCGCTTTCAATTCATGTTTTGAGACAAAAAGAAGCCCGGGTCCTCGCTGGGGAGGCGCCCGGGCTTCGGAATTCCAGGTTTTATGAGCGAACCGGCTACTCGACGGTGACGCTCTTGGCGAGGTTGCGCGGCTGATCCACGTCGTTCCCGCGCATCTCGGCCACGTGGTAGGCCAGCAATTGCAGCGGGATGGTGGCCACCACCGGCGCCAGCAGCGCGCAGGCGGGCGGGATGCGGATCACGTGGTCCGCCAGCGAGCCCACGTGCTCGTCATCCTCGTCGATGATGGCGATGACCTTGCCGCCGCGGGCGCGCACCTCCTCGATGTTGCCGATGATCTTCTCGTACGCCACGTGGGGCTGCTTGGGCGCGATCACCACCACGGGCATCTTCTCGTCGATGAGCGCGATGGGGCCGTGCTTCATCTCGCCGCCGGCGTAGCCCTCCGCGTGGATGTAGGAGATCTCCTTGAGCTTCAGCGCGCCCTCGAGCGCCACCGGGTGCATGGGGCCGCGGCCGAGGAAGAGGAAGTCCTGCGAGTTCATGAACTCGCGGGCCACGCGCTTCACGGCCGTCTCGCACTTGAGCACGTCCTCGATCATCTTCGGGATCTCGGACAGGTGCGTCAGGTGCTCCTGGGCCTGCTTCATGGTGAGGGTGCCGCGCATGCGGCCCAGCTTCACCGCCAGCATGTAGAGCGTGACGAGCTGCGTGGTGAAGGCCTTGGTGGAGGCCACGCCGATCTCCGGGCCGGCGTTGGTCAGCACGGAGATGTCCGCCTCGCGCGTCATCGCGCTGCCCATCACGTTGCAGATGGCCATGGCGGTGGCGCCGCGGCTCTTGGCCTCCTTGAAGGCCGCCAGCGTGTCCGCCGTCTCGCCCGACTGGCTGATCGCGATGGCCAGGTGCCCGGAGTCGACGATCGGATCGCGGTAGCGGAACTCGCTGGCCAGCTCCACCTCGACGGGGAGGCGCGCCAGCGACTCGATCATGTGCTTGCCGGCCACGCCCGAGTGCCACGAGGTGCCGCACGCGAGGATGGTCACCTTGGTGAGCGCGCGCACCTTCTCCGGGGACAGGTTCCAGCCCTCGAAGTGGACGTCGCCCTCGGACAGGAGCATCCGGCCGCGCAGCGTGTCCGCGACGGCGCGGGGCTGCTCCCAGATCTCCTTGTGCATGAAGTGCTTGTGGCCGCCCTTCTCCGCCATCATCGGCGTCCAGTCGATGCGGCGGGTGGGCCGGTTCACGATCTGGCCCTGGCGGTTGAAGATGTCCACGCGCTCGGCGGTGACGACGGCCAGGTCCCCCTCCTCCATGTAGACGAAGTCGCGGGTGTGCTCGAGCAGCGCCGGCACGTCACTGGCCACGAAGTTCTGCCCCTGGCCCAGGCCCAGCACCATGGGCGAGGAGTCCTTGGTGCAGACGATGCGGTTCTGATCCGTGGAGCTCACCACCGCCAGGGCGTAGGTGCCCCTCACCTGCTTGATGGCCAGGCGGACGGCCTCGACGAGATCCCGGCCCCGCTCCAGCTCGTCGGAGATGAGGTGGGCGAACACCTCGGTATCCGTCTCCGAGGAGAAGACGTGGCCCTTGGCCCGCAGCTCCTCCTTGAGGGCCAGGTGGTTCTCGATGATGCCGTTGTGGACCACCGCCACGCCCTTGTACGAGTGCGGGTGGGCGTTCTCGTCCGAGGGGCGGCCGTGCGTGGCCCACCGCGTGTGGCCGATGCCGATGGTGCCCTTGGGCACCTCCTGGGACACGCGGTTCTCCAGGTTCTTCAGCTTGCCCGTGGCGCGCACCACGTTGAGCTGGTTGCGGCTCACCACCGCCACGCCCGCCGAGTCGTACCCCCGGTACTCCAGCTTCTTCAGGCCGGACACCAGGATGGGAGCCGACTCCTTGTCACCCACGTAACCAACAATGCCGCACATGTTTCAGACCCCTCTCTCACTCACCCGAGCCCGCCGGAGGCACTCCGCGAACTCCCGAGCCACTGTGTCTCGCCGTCTTCCGGTTTCTCACCGAGCAAGAGCCGCGCCATTCTAGCGCGGCGGGGGCGGCTCTCGGAAACCGCCCGATCTTCCATGGGTTAGCCCTGCCTGGCCTTCTTCCGAGCCACCCAACCTTCCTTGTTCACCTGCGGCACCCTGGACACGGCGAGGCTCCCAGGCGGTACATTTTTCGTCACGGTTGTGCCCGCACCGACATAGGCGCCATCGCCCACACTCACCGGCGCCACCAGCTGGGTGTCCGAGCCGATGAAGACGCCATCCCCCAGCTCGGTGACGTGCTTGTTCACCCCGTCATAGTTGCAGGTGATGGTGCCCGCCCCCACGTTGACGCCGGAGCCGATCTTCGCGTCGCCCAGGTACGCCAGGTGGTTGGCCTTGGAGCCCTTGCCGATCCGGGCCTTCTTCGTCTCCACGAAGTTGCCCAGGTGCACCTCCTCGGCCAGCTCGGTGCCCGGACGCAGGCGAGCGAACGGGCCGATGATGCACCGCTCGCCCACCTTGGCCTCCTCGAAGACTGAGTAGGGCTTGAGGGTGGTGCCGTCCGCCACGGTGGAGGCCGTCAGCACGCACCCCTGCCCGATGGTGACGTTGCGCCCCACCACCGTGCCGGCCGCCAGCATCACCTGCGGGCCCAGCTCCGTGTCCGCGCCCAGGGTGACGTCCTCCTCGATGAAGGTGCTGGCCGGATCCACCAGGGTGACGCCCGCGCGCATGTGGCGCTCGTTGATCCGCTGCTGCAGCACGCGGGCGCGCGCCGCCAGCTCCACGCGATCATTCACGCCCGCCGTCTCCGTGGCGTCCGCCTCCACCGAGGCCACAGGCCCCAGCCGCGCCGCCATCTCCACCAGATCCGTCAGGTAGTACTCGCCCTGGGCGTTCTGCGGTTTGATCTCCGCCAGCGCCCTCCAGAGGAACGAGGACTCCACCAGGTAGATGCCGGCGTTGCACTCGCGCACGGCGCGCTGCTCCGGGGTGCAGTCCTTGTGCTCGACGATGCGCGCCACCTTGCCACCCTCGCGGAGGACGCGGCCGTAGCCGGTGGGATCCTCCAGCACGGTGGTGACCATGGAGAGCGTGGCCTTGCCCGCCTCGTGCGCGGCCGCCAGCGCCTCCAGCGTCTCACGGCGCAGCAGCGGCACGTCTCCATAGAGGATGAGGACGCGCCCCGAGAAGTCCTTCAGGGAGCCCTCCGCCGAGCGCACGGCGTCCGCGGTGCCGCGCTGCTCTTTCTGGAGCGCGAAGCGCAGCGAGGCGGAGGGGAACTGCGCCCGGACGGCCTTCTCCACTTCAGCGGCCTGGTGGCCCACCACCGGCACCAGCGGAGAGGCGCCCAGCTCGAGCGCGCGCTTCAAGGGATATGCACACAGGGGCTTGCCCAGGATGGCGTGAAGGACCTTGGCCTTCTCGGACTTCATCCGGGTGCCTTTGCCGGCACACAACACCACCGCCGCGAGGGGAGAGGACATGCGGCGGAGAAATAGGGACACCGTATCTGATCGTCAACCGCGCTTCGGGTCGTCCTTGTCCTTCTCCTGGAGAGCACAGACGTCCACGCACAGGCCGCCGCTCTCGGCGCGGATCCCGAAGCGCGGACGGAGGAACACCTTCACCTCCTGTGGGTGGGAGGGTGGTTGCTGCATGGGCTTCGCGGCGGTGCTCATCAAGACCCCCGGTTGGCAACTCATGGCATTTTCCATCATGTACGGATTCTTACACCCGTACAAGTAAAATTCTCTGACCATGTTGAAACCCCGTGCCGGGTACCCCCCAAGCTTTGCGGGGGGAAAGAGCCTGAAATCAACGCGGCGCGCAAGGGGCAAGGAGCCCAGTGCCCTCTACCGAGCGTTACGGAGCCCATGAGTTTTGGGAAAGCGACGGCACCGTGTCGTCCTCGGGGTATAGGTTGCTGTCCTCAGCACCGAGAGAACGCCCCCCGTGCCCGAGCTGCCCTCCCTCTTCGACGCGCACCTGCACCCTGAGGCCCTGAGCGACCAGGACCTCGAGTCCATGCGCTTCTTCGGGGTGGAGCGGGTGCTGGTGGTGGCGCACCACTTCGCGGAGCCCACGGCCAAGTCGCTGCTGAGCCACTTCGATGATCTGGTGGGGCGGCAGCTGCCGCGGCTGGAGCGGCTGGGCATCCGGGCGTATGCGGCGCTGGGGGTGCACCCGCGCTGCATCCCCCGGCGAGGGCTGTCCGAGGTGCTCGCGCGCCTGCCGGACTACTTCCAGGGTGGGCGCGTGGTGGCGCTGGGAGAGACAGGGCTGCACGCGGGCGGCGAGGAGGAGGAGGAGGCCTTCCTGGAGCAGCTGGCGCTGGCGCGGCGGCTGAAGCTGCGGGTGCTGGTTCACACGCCCCTGCAGGACAAAGAGCGGCACACGCGGCGGATCCTCGCGCTGCTGCGCACCTCGGGGGTGCTGCCCTCGCGGGTGCTGGTGGACCACGCCACGGGGCGAACGGTGGGCGTCATCCTGGGATGCGGGCACTGGGCGGGGCTCACGCTGCACCCGGAGGCGCTGAAGGCCGAGCGCGCGGTGGCGCTGGTGCGCAAGCTGGGCAGCGAGCGGCTGGTGCTCAACTCCGATGCGGGAGACGGCGCGGGAGACATCCTCGGGCTGGCGCGCCTGGCCCGCCTGCTGGCCAAGGCCAACCTCTCCGACCGCATCGTCCGGCGCGTGGCCTACGAGAACGCCGAGCGCTTCCTCCAGCTCAAGGACTGAGGCGCCAGCGGCAGGGCTCAGAAGAAGATGTGGAAGGTGGCCGTGCCGAGCACCTCGTCCTGCTCCACCAGCTCCATGCGGACTCCCTTCGCGCCGGCCGCCTCCAGGTCTCGGGAGAGCGCTCCCCGCAGGAAGTGGGGCGGATCCATCCGGAGCCGCCTCGACAGGGCGAACTGCGCGAGGGGCTTCGTGGCGAGCTCCCAGCCCTTCCCGCCCGGCAGCGCCCGCACCGTGGCATCGACGAAGTTGTTGGCCATGCGCAGGTTGCGCGCCGTGCGCATCAGCGTCCGCTCCGGGCCCACCACCCGGGCATGGGCGTTCATGGCCGAGCCGATCCGCGAGCGCAGGGCCCGCTCGGAGTAGCGCTGGCCCAGCAGGAACTCCGCCGCGGCCGTGCCCACATCCGCCGAGAGCGCCTGGACGAGGATCCGCTGCGCCTCCGACCACACCTCCACCGGGTAGGCGACCTCCAATGGGTGCAGGGGCCACAGGCCCAGCCGGGCCAGCTCATCCAACGTGTGCGGCGCCAGCACTTCTGCCTCGGCCAGCAAGGTCTCCAGCGCGTGTCCGAACACCACGGGCTCGCGTCCGATCTCCTGGCTCATCTCCACCAACATGAGGGCTCCCCTGTCGAGGGCGCCGGCCGCGCCCGTTCATCAGTAGCCGCCATCAGATACGAGGCCCTTTGGCCTGCGATTGCCGTTCCATGAAGAAATGTTTCGGAACTCGCCTGCCAGGCGTCCGGGCCGGGAATGGCGCCCTCCGTTCTGGGTTAAAACCTCCCGGCCCAATCACCTGGAGGGGACCTACCCCGTGCGTCGTCTCACACTCGCTCTCGTCGCCGCCTCTGCACTCGCAGGGTGCGCCAGTTCCACCGCCAACGCTCCTGACTCCCAGGCCACCTCCCAGGCGGCCCCCGCTCCGGCGGCAGCCCCCCGCCCGGCCCCGCTGGTGCCAGACGCGGCGCGTCATCTCACAGGCACCGCCCCTCAGTTCCAGGAGTCCTGCCGCCAGGACATCCAGAAGGCCCGGGAGGCCATCGCCCGCTTCAAGGCGCTGCCGGCGCCTCGGGACACCGGCGCGGCGCTCGAAGTCTTCGACGAGGCCGTGGCCCTGCTCGCCAACACCGGCGGGCGCGCGGCCATCGCCACCAACTCCCACCCGGACGAGGCTGTGCGCACCGCCTCCCAGGAGTGCGAGACCGAGGTGGAGAAGGCCTCCACCGAGATCGGCCTGGATCGCGGCGTCTATGACGTGCTCTCCAGCCTGGATCTCAGCCAGCAGGATGGGGCCACGAAGCAGTATGTGAGCCACCAGCTGCGGGACTTCCGCCGCGTCGGCGTGGACAAGGACGAGGCCACGCGCACGAAGGTGCTCGCGCTCAAGGAGGAGCTCACCAAGATCGGCCAGGAGTTCGGCCGCAACATCCGCGAGGACGTGCGCAGCGTGGAGCTGGACCCGAAGGAGCTCGCGGGCCTGCCCGAGGACTACGTGCGCTCCCACCCGCCCGGCGCCAACGGCAAGGTGCGCATCACCACCGACTACCCGGACTACACGCCCTTCATGTCGTACGCGAAGAGCGCCAAGGCGCGCGAGGCCCTCTGGCGCGTCTACCGTCAGCGCGGCTACCCGAAGAACCTGGCCACCCTCTCGCGCCTGCTCTCCAAGCGCTACGAGCTGGCCACGCTGCTCGGCTACCCCAACTGGGCCGCGTACACCACCGAGGACAAGATGATCCGCACGGAGAAGGCCGCCGCGGACTTCATCGAGAAGATCACCACCGTCTCCGCCGCCCGCGCCAAGAGCGACTACGACACGCTGCTGGCCCGCAAGCGCAAGGACGAGCCGAAGGCCACCGTCGTCAACCCGTGGGATCAGGCTTACCTCGAGGACCGGGTGAAGGCCGAGCAGTACAGCTACGACTCGCAGGCCGTGCGCCCCTACTTCGAGTACACCCGCGTGCGCGACGGCGTGTTGGACCTCACCTCGCGCATGTTCGGCATCTCCTACAAGCGCGTGGCGGACGCGAAGGTGTGGGCGCCCGACATCGAGACGTATGACGTCTACGAGGGCTCCACGCTGCTGGGCCGCATCTTCCTGGACATGCACCCGCGCGAGAACAAGTACAAGCACGCGGCGCAGTGGGACCTGGCCAGCGGCAGGGCCGGCAAGACGCTCCCCGAGGGCGTGCTGATGTGCAACTTCCCCAAGCCCGGCGCCGAGCCCGCGCTCATGCAGCACACCGACGTGGAGACCTTCCTCCACGAGTTTGGCCACCTGCTGCACCACATCCTCGGCGGCCGCGCGCGCTGGGCGGGCCTGTCCGGCACGCGCACGGAGATGGACTTCGTCGAGGCGCCCTCGCAGATGCTCGAGGAGTGGGCCTGGGCCCCCGAGTCGCTCCAGACGTTCGCCAGGCACTACCAGTCCAACGAGCCGCTGCCCACGGACCTCATCCAGCGCATGAAGAAGGCGGACGAGTTCGGCAAGGGGCTCGGGGTGCGCCAGCAGATGTTCTACGCGTCCATCAGCCTGGGCTTCTACAACCGCGACCCCAAGGGCCTGGACACCACCGCCATGGTGAAGCAGCTGCAGGAGCGCTACACGCCCTTCAAGTACGCCCAGGACACGTACTTCCACCTGTCCTTCGGCCACCTCGATGGGTACTCCGCCGCCTACTACACCTATATGTGGTCGCTCGTGATCGCGAAGGACCTCTTCACGCCCTTCCAGTCCGAGGGCCTCATGAACCCGGCGCCCGCCCTGCGCTACCGCCGCGCCGTGCTCGAGCCTGGGGGTGCCAAGGACGCCGCACTGCTGGTGAAGGACTTCCTGGGCCGCGAGTATGGCTTCGAGGCCTATGAGCGCTGGCTGAACGGCACCTGAGCTCAGCCGCGGCGCGTCGTAAAAAGCAGAGGCCCCGTGCCGTTAACGGCGCGGGGCCTCGGGTCTGTCAAAGGGTGAACATGGACTCGCCCTGGGGGACGAGCCGCTCCGTGTCAGTGAACGAGGGCCTGGGACAGCTCGGGCTGCAGCGTGACGCCCTGCGCGTCATCCATGCGCACCTGCACCGGGATGCCCTGCAGCCGGTACTGGGCCAGCGAGTCCGCCACGGCCTCCAGCATGCGCTGGTAGCGGTCCTCGAGCTCCACCGCGATCAGCATCATCGTCTCGCCCGCATCTTCCATGCCCGGCCGATACATCCGGCACCGCTGGAACCGCGCCCAGCGACCGTTCTCCATCTTCACCAGCTCGCCGTCGTAAGCCATCGCAGCCCCCAGGGGTAGAATGGGTTTCAGTGGGGACCACTGTAAGCACGAATTAACTCCGCGTCATCCCCCCTCTTGAAAATTCGTTAAAGACTTGAAGTTCCGAGGGGTTGAGATCACCAAGAGGCCTTCCCGCAGGGCTCACCCCGGACAGAAGGGAACTTTTGTAAATTTGCCGGGCTGTAAACCTGTTGATGCTGACCGCTCGCGTCAACAGGGCAGGCGGCCGATCAGGCACTCTTCATCACGCCCCGGCGCTGCAGGACGGTCGCACCGGGGCGGCACTTCCCCTAGATTGGGCGGGATGAAGTTGCCACTGCCCTTCCGCCGTGACAGGACCATCCTCAAGCGGCCGGACGCCCAGGATCAGGTGGAGAAGATCCTCGCGGACTCGCTGCGGGTGCTGGGGCAGGTCTGCTCGAAGGTGGCGGACCTCATCGAGGCCCAGCGCCTGGAGCGCCAGGGCTACCGGCAGCAGCAGGACTTCCTGCGGCGGCTGGACCAAGAGCAGGGCGCGAAGAAGGAGTAGCGGAAGTCCGCTCTGGCATGTCCCCCGACGACGCTCCGACCTGTCTTGGCGCCATGTCCTCCTGGCTGGATCCGGGCCGCACCCTGCCCCTGCCGGCGCTGAATGACGAGGAGGGGCCGCGGCTGCCCGAGGGACTGCCTCCGGTGGTGGATGCCCACGTCCACCTCTTCCCGGATCCCGTCTTCGACGCCATCTGGCGCTGGTTCGAGCAGTACGGCTGGCCCATCCGCTACAAGCTGCACACGCCCGAGGTGGTGGCCTTCCTGTTGTCGCGCGGGGTGAGCCGGGTGGTGGCGCTGGCCTACTCGCACAGGCCGGGCATGGCGCGGATGCTCAACCAGTACATGGCCGAGGTGGTGAAGGCCGAGCCGCGCGTGGTGGGGCTGGCCACGGTGCTGCCTGGCGAGGAGGGCGCGGCGGACATCCTCGCCGAGGCCTTCGCCGCGGGGCTCTCGGGCGTGAAGCTGCACTGCCATGTGCAGTGCTTCGCTCCGGACGCCCCCGCGCTGCACGAGGTGTACGCCGCCTGTGCCGCGGCGGGCCGTCCGCTCGTCATGCACGCCGGACGCGAGCCCGCGAGCCCGCACTACAAGTGTGATCCCCACGCCCTGTGCTCGGTGGAGCGGGTGGAGCGCGTGCTACAGGATCACCCCACGCTGAAGCTCTGCATCCCCCACCTGGGGGCGGACGAGTTCGACGGCTACGCGCGCCTGCTGGAGCGCTACGACACCCTCTGGCTGGACACCACCATGGCCATGGCGGACTTCTTCCCCATCGCCCTGCCGCGCCGCGCCTTGGATGTCCGCCCCGAGCGCATCCTCTATGGGACGGACTTCCCCCACCTGCCCTACGCATGGGACCGGGAGCTGAAGCAGCTAATGGGCCTGAAGCTGGGAGCTGAGGTGGAGGCGGGGCTGCTGGGACAGAACGCACTGCGCCTCTTCGGGGTGGCTTCCCCTTGAAGGGAACCCATCCCCGGAACGATCAGGTGTTGAAAATTGGATCCCCCACTTCCGCTATGGAGGGATCGATCCCATCTTGCCCACCATAGAATCACCCCACCCCCGTTTATTGTCTTACCGAGGCCTCACCATGTCCCACATCCTGGTCGTCGACGACGACGCGAGCCACCGCACGCTCATCTGCGATGCTCTCGAGGAACTGGGTTACCGCACTGTCCAGGCCTCCAACGGCCGGGAGGCGCTGGACCTGTTGGAGGGTGACATGCCCGCCGCAGTGCTGTTGGACCTGCGGATGCCCGTCATGAGCGGGTGGGGCTTGCTGGATGCGCTGAAGAAGATGCCGCGCGCACGCAACCTGCCCATCATCATCATCTCGGGCTACGGCTTCGAGTGGGAGGCGGAGCTGGTCGGCGCCGCTGGCTACATCTCCAAGCCCGTGGATCTCGACAAGGTGCGGATGACGGTGCAGCAGATCGTCGGCCCGCCCGAGATGTCCCTGATGCACTGAGGTCCAAAGGTGCGAGGATGCGACCTCCCCGGTAGGGAGGGAGGCTCGCACCCGTGCACTCCAGTGTCCTGACGACCGTTCTGCTGATGCTGGGGCTCTCGCTCCCCGCTCAGTCCCTCGCCCAGTCCTCCCAGCCCGCGCCCGAGATCCCCGCGCGCCGGCTCGTCCTCAACAGCCTGCTCGTGACGCGCATCAACCCGCTGGGGATGGAGCTCCAGACGCGGGGGGGCTACCAGGCGCGGCTCTTCCGAGACCAGCGGCCGCTCTTCCGCGACAACTTCTTGTTCGTGGGGGCCTACCCCAAGCTCAGCCCCGCGGGCCTCAAGGTGGGGCCCGTCGTGGAGTTCCAGCCCCTCTCCATCTTCAACCTGCGCCTGTCGGCCGAGTACGTGGGCTTCTTCTCCACGTCGGGCTTCCTGCAGTCGTATCCCTCGCCCAACGCTGAGGCCTCGGACACGGCGCGGGAGGTGGGCAAGGACGGGGGGCAGAACTACGCGGCCTCGGGCGCACGCATCGCGCTCGAGCCTTTCGTGCAGATGAAGATGGGGCCCGTCGTGGTGCGCAACCGCTTCGCGCTCGAGTACTGGCGCATGGGCCTGCGGGACGAGGACCGCGTCTGGTACGACGCCACGCTCGACACGCTGGTGCCCGGCAAGGGCTTCACCTACGCGGACGACCTGGATGTCCTCTTCCTCGGCCTTCCCCCCCTCGTGGTGGGGGCGCGCTACTCCTGGGTGAAGCCCCGCTACTCGTCACGCCAGCTTGCTGCAGACGAGACGTCGACCGTCGACAACAGCCACCACCGGGTGGGGCTGCTGGCCGCGTACGTCTTCTATGACGAGGGCTACACAGCCTTCAACAAGCCCGCCGTCATCCTCAATGTCTCGTGGTACCTCCAGCACCGGTTCCGCACCGGCGCCGATGTGAACCGGGCCATGCCCTATCTGCTCCTGGGCTTTGCCTTCCAGTCGGACCTGCTGGACGGCTGAAGCGATGGGCGCGGGCTGCCTGGCTCCTGACGGGACGCGGCTGGCGCGCTACCTTTCACGACTGACGCAGAGCAGAGTCCCGAGAGGAGAAAAACCCATGGTGGACAAGCTGACGCTGAGCGATGCCGAGTGGCGCAAGCGCCTGACGCCCGAGGAGTATGACGTGCTGCGCGCGCACGGCACGGAGTACCCGGGGACGGGGTGCTTCCTGGGCACGAAGGATCCGGGCACGTATGTCTGTGCCGGCTGCGGCAACCCGCTCTTCAAGGCGGGCGTGAAGTTCGAGTCCGGCACGGGGTGGCCCTCCTTCACCCAGACCCTCGGCCCGGACTCAGTGACGGAGATCCGGGATGTCTCGCATGGGATGGTGCGCACCGAGGTGCGCTGCGCCCGGTGTGACGGCCACCTGGGGCATGTCTTCCCGGATGGCCCACCCCCCACCGGGCTGCGCTACTGCATGAACTCGGTGGCGATGAAGCACGTGCCGGAGGGCCAGCCCATCGAGCTGGTGAAGGAATAGCGCGATCAGGCGGGCGCTACTCCTCGCGATGGGAGATCGGCTCCTCGCCTCGCTTGCGCGCCTCCTCGTCCTCGTCTGGATCGCGGAGCTCCGGCTCAGGCTCCAGGCGAGCCTGACGCTCACTCGCCTTCCACGACTCCTCGGCGTCCTGGGCGTGCACCTGCGCGGCAGCTGCGTCGTCCTGCTGGCCAGTCCACGTGGTGTGCCCACCCGCGAAGCCCTCCAGCGGGCGTGACTCCCGCCGGGACTCCACCTCCAGGTCCTTCTCCTCCTGCTCGCGCAGCCGCTGCCGCTCCTGCTCCCGCTCGCGCTGGTGCTGCTTCTCGATGGGACTGTCCGCCATGCTCGGCACCTCCTGGTCCAAGGTGCGAACCGCCGCCGCCCGCGTCACCCCGCAGGGCCCCTCGCGCGGCTGCAGGTCAGGCGAGAGGGCGGGTGAGCAGCGCTTGCCTCCTGGCCCCTCGTGAGCGTCCCATGGAGAACGGGCCGCTTTCCGGTCTCGGCGTCCTCGGGTGCGGTATACAGCCCCGAGAACCTCGCGTCGGCCCGCCAGCGCCGCACCCGCCGTCGAACGGAGCCCCTCATGGACCAGAGCACCTGCGATCTCTCGGACACGTACGGCGAGCAGGCCCGCGTCGTGCCACCGGTCTTCCGGAGCTTCGGTGGCAAGCGCCGCTTCCAGGGCCCCGTGGTGACGGTCAAGTGCTACGAGGACAACTCGCGGGTGAAGGAGCTTGTCGGCACCCTCGGCGAGGGCCGGGTGCTCGTGGTCGACGGCGGCGGCAGCCAGCGCTACGCCTTGATGGGTGACATGCTCGCCCAGCAGGCGCTCGGCCACGGCTGGGCGGGCGTGGTCATCTTCGGCTGCGTGCGAGACACCGCGGTGCTCGAGACGCTCGCCCTCGGTATCCAGGCGCTCGGAGCCACCCCGCGGCGCTCCCTGAAGAACGGCGAGGGCCAGGTGAACGTCCCGGTCGAGCTCGCCGGCACGCGCTGCAACCCCGGCGACATGCTGTTCGCCGACGAGGACGGCATCCTCCTCATCGACCCGGCGGTGCTCGCCGCCAAGAAGGCCTGAGGCCGAAGTCAGCCGCCGCGTCCCATCGCCGTGGTGGGAAACGCCAACGCGAGGCAGCCCCCATCCACGACGAAGTCCTGGCCCGTGACAAACGAGGCCTTGTCGCTGAAGAGGAAGGCGATGAGCTCGGCGACCTCCTCCGGCTTGCCCACGCGGTTCATCGCGTGGAGCGAGGCGGCGAAGGCGCGGCCCTGAGGGTCATCCAGGCGCCAGCCCGCTGTGGCCAGCTCCGACTCGACGACACCGGGACTCACCGCGTTGACGCGGATGGACTTCTGCGCGTACTCGACGGCCGCCCCTCGTGTGAGCGCGACGACCGCAGCCTTGGTAGCGCCATAGATGGAGGCACCGGGCAGCCCGCGATAAGCCCCCACTGAGGCGCAGTTGACGATGGAGCCGCCGCCCGCCGCGAGCATGGCCTTGAGCTCGTACTTCATGCACCAGAACACGCCGCGGAGGTTGACGTTCATCATCAGGTCGTACTCGGCGTTGCTCACGTCGGCCAGGAGGTTCATGGCGCCCGTGCCGGCATTGTTGAAGGCGCAGTCCAGGCGGCCGTAGGTGGCAATCGTGGCCTGCACGAGCGCCTCGATGTCCTGCTCGGACTGCATGTCGGCGGTGACCCAGGTGGCCTCGCCGCCCCGGTTCTTGATGGCCGTGATGAGCTCACGTCCCTTGTCTTCGCGCCGAGCCGCCGCGACGACCTTGACCCCCGCGGCCGCGAGCACCAGCGCCGTGGCCCAGCCAATGCCCGAGCTCGCCCCCGTCACCAGCGCTACCTTTCCGTCCAGCATTCCCATGTCGTTCTCCTTCTTGGCGTGTTCCCTTGGAAGCAAAGCGCCGCTCGCGCCAGCTCCACCAGAGCCGGACGGCCACGAACCCCACGAAGCCCGCCAGCAGGTCGATGGCATAGTGGTAGCGCAGGTACACCGTCGACAGGACGAGCCCCACTGCCACGGGCAGCATCCCCTGAAAGCGGAGCGGATGCTCTCGCCGATCGTGCTCGAGCAGGACGCAGGTCATCAGCACGTGCAGACTGGGGAAGACGTCGTAGACCGCGCTCCCGTGCTGCACGACCCAATCGTTTAGAGTGGTGAGGGGCCCGCCTGTGAGGGGCATCCCGAAGCTCCCCTGCAGGGCCTTCAACGGACCCACTGCGGGCACGAGCAGGTAACCGGCGATCCCCACCGGCAGGGCGGTGAACATCCACTCGAAGAGCCGCCTCCCCTTCTCCAGGGACTGCCACAGCGCGTAGGCGAGCGCGCCGTGGAAGTAGAGGTGGTAGGAGAGGTAGCACGCGCTCATGAGCTCGGTAAGCCAGGGCCGCGCGAAGGGGGCGAGCAGCACCGCGGGGGTCTCTCCCCACAGCGCGCGATCCCACTCCAGCAAGAGCCCGTCACGGCTCGGGAGTCCCAGCGCGGGCACCACCATCCGGGGCGCACTGAACAGCGCCAGGCCCACGACGTAGGCGCTCGCGAGCCGAAGCTTCTGGAGGAGCGTCGAGGCAGAGCTCCGGAGCGCCACGATCACCACGGCCTGGAAGGCCGCCACGCCCGCGATCATCCCCGTCGCCGGATGCGACAGCCCCGCCCCCGCCCCGAGCCACACGAGCAGGCTCAGGGTGAGGAGCCCTTGAGCGGCCTCATGCGCCCAGAGCCGCGGCGCCTCAGCCATGGGCCGACAGGTCCAGTTCAGGCGGCCGGCGTCCCAACGAGTGCAGCACCCACTGCCGCACGAAGGCGAAGTACGAGGGGATGAACGGAGCGCCCTGGGCGGTCAGCTCCTCCTTCAGCAGCGCGTGGAGCCGCGGCAGGTTGTACCAGGGCACCCGGGGGAAGAGGTGGTGCTCGAGGTGATAGTTCTCGTTGCACATGAAGAAGGTGGTCACCGGATTCGTGAGGATCGTGCGGCTGCCACGGATCGGGTGAGCGGGCTCTGGCAGCAGCGTGTGCTGGCTCATGCCGCGGATGTTCACCAGGGTGTTGATGATGATCATCGGGATGACCCAGCCATGGAGGAGCGCCCCACGCGGCAGCGGCAGGGCGATCACGAGCCCTCCGAGCACGCAGACCGCGGCGACCTCGAAGGCGATCCACCTCCGCTCCGAGGAGGTGCCCTGCCGCCACCCCAGGATGGGGATCATCGTGATGTAGGCGGGATAGCCGAGCAGGAGGCGTCCCCAGTTCATCAAGAAGACGAGCCACGGACGCGGCGTGTAGTTCGTGTAGTGATCCGGATCGTAGCCGCCGCCCAGATCGGCGTGGTGCCGCAGGTGCAGCACCTTGTACGCGGCGAAGTTCTGCAGCACCGGCCACGCACAGACCGCGCTGAGCGCTCGGTTCCACCCAGGATGGCGGGAGAGCGCTCCGTGGACCCCCTCGTGGGTGAAGAGGCTGATGCCGTGCAGCGAGGCCGCCGCGAGCAGATAGAGCGGAGCGCGCGCGAACCACCCGAGGGCCCCCGCCAGCTGCTCCGCCAGCAGTGTCAGCGCGGCGGCTGCCCCCAAATAGAGGACGGCGAACACTGCCAGCCGAGCGAGGTGCCGATACTCGATCCGCTGCAGCTCATTCAGCTTTTCCGCCGGCAGTGAAATGGCACGCATGGAGGAGCTCTCGCGGCGAGCGTGACACGCGCTCCCTCTTTCGTCGAGTGTCCCCCATGTTATAGCGAGGCGTCAGCTCGATGCGGTGGGAGGAACGGAAGTTGAGTCGGCTCAAGTTCGCGGTCGTCCGCGAGGATCCCGAGCTGGAAGCGCAGCTCGTGCGCGCGACCGGAGCCCGCTCCGTGCTGCTCGTCGCCTCGGGCGGCTGTACCGCGCTCTCGTTGAAGCACGAGTTCCCGCAGCTCGACGTGGTCGCCTTCGACTTCAACCCCGCCCAGCTCGCACACCTGCAGGACAAAGCGGCGGCCGTGGAGCGGGGCGAGCTGAGCCGGCTCAACGTCGGTGATACCTCCCGCTCCGGGCTGAACCAGTGCGGTGCCTTCGAGGGACTCTTCCGCACGCTCCGCGGCTTCCTGCTCGAGTTCGTGCTGACGGAAGAGGAGCTCGAGGCCTTCTTTGCGCCCGGCACTCCGCCTGCGGCTCGACGCTCACTCCTGGAGCGCTGGCGTGCTTCGCCCTACTGGCCGGCGGCGTTTGCCGTCACCTTCGTCGATGGCTTCCTCCACGCGATGTTCGGCCCCGCGGCCACCCAGCATGCGAAGCCGGGTTCCTATCCCGGCTACTTCCAGCAGGCCTTCGAGCGCGGGCTGGCGCGGACCGATGGCGCCCACAACCCCTTCCTCCAGCACGTCCTGCTCGGATGCTATCGGCCCGAGGATGCCCCCGCCTATGTCCACGCGAGGCGGGCGCTGCCGGTAACCCTGCTCGAAGGCACGCTGCTGGATGTGCCGGACCTCGATCGCTTCGAGCTCATCCACCTCTCGAACATCTTCGACTGGTCGGACGACACCCTCGTCTCGGCCTGGGCGGAGCGGCTGGTGCGCAAAGCGAAGCCGGGAGCGCGCATCCTCCTCCGGCAGCTGAACAATCAACGCGCGCTGCGCCGCTTCTTCGAGCCCGCCTTCGTGTTCGACGACGCGCTGAGCGCTGGCTTCCTGGAGCGGGATCGCAGCCTCTTCTACGAGCGCTTCGACATCGGCACCAAGGTAGACCCACGATGAGCCGCGTCCGCTTCGTGCTCACCGACGCGAATGGGATCGCTCCCTATGTGCCGGAGCTGCGGCGCCTGGAGCAGTCGATCCTCTATCCGATCGGCGATGGAGCGGATCACTTCTTCATCGATCACGGCCCGGAGTACCACCCGTTCTTCTCGGGCCTGGGCGAAGCCCGGTTCCTCCTGGCACTGCGTGGCGAGCGCGTCATCGGCTCCATCGCGGGAGTGATGCGGCCCGTCTCCGTGAGTGGCCGGGAGTTCCGCGCCCTCTACCTCTGCGACCTCAAGGTGGCAGCCGAGGAGCGCGGCCAGGGGATCTCGCGCCGGCTCATCCAGACCGGCCTCGGGGAGGTCATTCGCGATCGCGGCCTGCGGCAGACGCGCCTCTTCTATGGAGCCGCGATGCGCGGAGCCGAAGGCGACGTGATGCGCACGGCCCAAGGCGCGCACCCCTTCAAGCTGAGCAACGCGGGCGTCCGGCTGCAGCTCTACTTCGCCGCACCGGAGGCCCTGGCACGCCTCGAACTCGACAGGGCGCCCCCGCCCCCTCGCTCTCCGGGTGCGGTGCTGGGCCCCGCGGGGCGCGTGGACGAGCCGGGGCTCTGCTCGACCGCGGGCCGCAAGGAGCTCCGGCTCGTCTCCTCGGGGCAGCCCTGGCCGCTCATCCACCTGCCGCTGGGCCCCGAGGCGTGGCAGCCCTCGTGGGGCGCCTACCTCCGGCGGTGCGGGGAAGAGATCGTGCGCCGCGGCCTCCCCGGCAGCGCCTGCTTCGCGATCGATGAGCGCTTGAGCGACCACGTCTCCTGGCTCTCCTCACAGGGGGTCACCCCGGGTGCCGTCTGCACGGTCTACTCGCTCCGGCTCTCGCTGCGGCCGGCCGCCGTCACGTGGGTCCACATGCCCACCTCCGAGATCTGAAGCATGCGCGACTACCTCCAGAGGCTGAAGGTGCGGCTGGCACCCTTCGAGAGTCCCTATCTGCGTGCCCTGGGCGATGGCTCCTTCGAGCGAGAGGACTTCGTCGAGACGCAGATCCAGTTCCTCCACGCGGTCGTCTACTTCTCCCGCCCCATGGCGGTGCTGGCGGCGCGGCTCCCTCGCGCCGAGCAGAGGCTCAGCCTCCTCGAGAACGTGCACGATGAGCACGGCGGAGGGGACCTGTCCGGCAGCCACGAGCGCACGTTCCTGACCCTGCTCGAGCGGCTGGGTGTCGGCCTCGCCGAGATCGATCGACGCGCGCAGTGGCCCGAGGTGCGCGCGTTCAACTCGACGCTCCTCGGGGTCTGCGCGCACGATGATGTGCCGACGGCGCTCGCCATGCTCGGCGTCATCGAGGAGCTCTTCTCAGGAATCTCGGCGCGAATTGGCCGGGCGATCGTGGAGCGCGGCTGGCTGCGCGCGGAGGAGCTGACGCACTACCCCACGCACGAGGTGCTCGATCTGAGCCACGCGGAGGGGTTCTACCGGTGCATCGAGCCGCTCGCCGCGACGGATCCCCGCGCGGCATACCAGGTGGAGCAGGGGCTCGAGCTCGGCGCATACATCTTCCTGCGGCTCTACGAGGATCTCTTCCGCGCACGGAAGCGGCGCGTGACCCGTGAGCTCTCCGGGCCGCACAGCCTCGCGGATGGATGGGCGCTGCCCCGGGACTCGAAGTAGCAGCGGGCTTGGGATCTCGACCTGGGAGAAGAGATGGGGCGCTCCTGCTGCGCCCGCTCCTCCTATCCCACCTCAGAGGTCCTCCAGGCCCCTCCTCCCTGCTTCCTCCGCGAGCGCCCTCCCGGGTGGCCGTTCGGGAGGATGGCTGGGGCGAGCCAGAAGCACCCCATCCGTGGTAGACTGATGCGAGATGCAGTTCGTCTCTTTCGAAGAGGGCATTGAGGTCAATGGCCAGACTGTCTGGGCCATTGTGGATGGCTTCAAGGCGTTCTCAGTGCTCGCGAGCACCTACCTGCTCAAGGAGGGGATCGGCACTGCAGACAAGCATGGCGTCGCGGTCATCGACCCAAAGGCGTGGTACTCGCAGCAAGCCTGGCTCAGGGCCTTCGAGCAGATTGCCTCGGAGCTCGGGGACTCGGTGCTGCTCGAGATCGGCAAGGCGATCCCTCGCAACGCCATCTTTCCGGACAGCATCAAGGACATCCACTCCGCCATCCAGTCCATCGACATCGCGTACCACCTCAACCACCGCAAGCAGGGCCGGCCGCTGTTCGATCCCGCCACTGGGCGCATGAGGGAGGGCATTGGCCACTACGGCTACGCTCCGGTGCCGGGGGAGAAGAAGATCCTCTCCGTCTGCGAGAACCCGTACCCCTGCGCGTTCGATAGCGGCATCATCCAGGCTATGAGCAAGCGGTTCGAGCCGCTCGCGCGCATGGAGCACGACGACACCCAGCCGTGCCGCAAGCAAGGCGGCAACAGCTGTACCTACGTCGTCACCTGGCCCTGAGCAGTGGGCTTGCCCCTGCGGAGCTTGCAGCCTTGGCCGGCGGGTTGACCGGGGGGCCGTAGCACACCGCCTTGGGGGGATTGTCGGCGGGGGCTCCGAGGACCGAGACTTGGCCTCACATGTCGCACTCCCCCCCCGACCTGGCCGTTGACGCCCGTGGGCTCGTCAAACGCTTCGGCAACTTCACCGCGCTCAATGGGCTCGACCTCCAGATCCCCCGAGGCGCCTTCTACGCCTACCTGGGGCCCAACGGCGCCGGCAAGTCCACCTCGCTGACGATCCTTACCGGGGTGTATGGCCCGGACGCCGGCTCCATCCAGCTGCTGGGGATGGATGCCGTGAAGCACCCCATGGAGGTGAAGCGCCGGATCGGCATGGTGCCCGAGGAGCTCAGCCTCTTCGAGCGGCTCACCGGCCGGCAGTACCTCACCTTCTGCGGCCGCATGTACGGCCTGTCCGGAGACGAGGCCTCCGCCCGCGCCGCCGAGCTGCTGGAGCTCACCGAGCTCACCTACAAGGCCGGCGCGCTCGTGGCCGAGTACTCCAAGGGCATGCGCCGGCGCCTGGCCATCGCCGCGGCGCTCATCCACGCGCCGGAGCTCGTCTTCCTGGACGAGCCCTTCGAGGGCATCGACGTGCTGGCCGCCGGCGTCATCCGCGAGCTGCTGCGCGAGCTGAGCCGGCGCGGCGTCACCCTGCTGCTCACCACGCACGTGCTGGAGATCGCCGAGCGTCTCGCCAGCCATGCGGGCATCATCCGCGGCGGCCGCATGCTGGATCAGGGCCCCGTGCAGGACCTCATCCAGCGTTATGACGTGCCCTCGCTCGAGGCCGTCTTCGAGAAGCTCATCTCAGTGCCTGCCGCGCGCAACGCCGCCCTCTCCTTCTATGGAGAGGCCGCCGCCCCGGTCGTGCCCCTGCGCCGGGAGTCCGCGTGAGCCCGCCCCCCGCCCCTGGCTTCCTGCGCCACCTCTGGCTGCTGTGGGGCCTGCGCCTGCAGATCGGCCTCAACCGCGGCTCTGGACGCCCCAGCAAGCTGCTGGCGGTGGCCACCTTCGCGGCCTCCAGCGCCCCGGCGCTCTTCTTCGGCCTGATCTTCTTCGGGCTCATGCGGCTGCGCCCCGTGGCCCAGAGCAACGTGTGGCCCTACTTCATCCTCAACCTGCTGTGCTTCGTCACCGCCGCCGTGTGGGTCACCTGGCCGCTGCTCTCCGCGGGCGTGGATGACCACTCGGAGCTGAGCCGCTACGCGCCCTTCCCCATCTCGCCTCTCCGGCTGCTGATCTCCTCCACCGTGGCCAGCCTCTTCGAGCCGCGCGCCCTCGTCTTCTACGCGCCCCTCACCGGCGCCGCGCTGGGCTACGCCTCGGTGCACCCCCTGCGCGCACCTGGGGTCGCCCTCTTCAACTACGTCCTCTTCGCCCTGCTCTGCGCCGCCTGGAGCCGCGTGGGCCTGCACGCCGTCATCAACGTGCTGCGAGAGAAGCGCAGCGCCGAGATCATCGGCGGCGGCATGTTCGTCTTCCTCTTCGCCGCGTCCTTCATCCCCCCGGTCGACACCTCGTGGCTCACCGCCGTGGGTGAGGCGGGCGTGGGCGCGCTGGACATGGACATCATCATCAACGCCGCCATCGCGCTCGGCCGCGTGCCCCCGGGCTTCTTCGGAGACTCGCTGGGACAGCTCGCCTACGGGCGCCTGCGCCTGGCCCTCCTGGAGTCCTTCGGGCTGGCGCTCTTCGTCCTCATCGGCCTGGTGGTGGCCTATGTGCTGCTCATGCGCTTCCACCGCCAGGCGGGGCGCGCCGGGGCGTCGATGAAGGAGTCCGGGGACCGGGACCCGTTCGCCCGCACGTCCACCCGGTTCCGCACCCTCGTCGCCCGCGAGGTGCTGGACCTGTGGCGCAACCCTCGCGCCCGGCTGCTCACCTCCGTGCCCTTCATCCTCGCCATCCTCCTGAAGCTGCTGTCCGGGAGGGATCTCTTCGTGTACCTGCTCGGGCAGTCCGCGGATGTGTCGCTCATGGGCGGGCTGGCCGTCTACGCCGCCGTCGTCATCGCCTCCACCTTCTCGCAGAACACCTTCGCCTATGACGGGCAGGGCTTCGCCATCTTCCTGGCCGCGCCCATGGAGCTGGCGGATGTGCTGCGCGCCAAGAACCTGGTGCAGGGCGTGGCCGGCCTGGGCATGGCGCTGCTGGTGGGCCTCTTCTACCGGGTCTACTTCGGCTTCGGCACGTGGGTGGACTTCCTGTGCGCCATGGCCTCCGTGGCCGCCGTGGTGCCCGTGCTGCTCGCCGCCGGCAACTTCCTGTCCCTGTACTTCCCGGTGAAGTTCCACGCCAGCCTCAAGCGCCGCGACAAGCTGCCCCTCACCGCCTCCATGCTCGGCATCCTCGCAGCCTGCGCCGGGTGCATGCCCTTCGGCTGGGCCCTGAAGCTGGCGGGCCGAGAGGGGCCCACGCTCCAGACGGCGGCGATGATCGCGCTGTGCGCCGCGCTCTACGCCGTGCTCTACCGCGCCGTCCTGCCGCTGGCCCTGCGCCTGCTGGATCAGCGCAGGGAGATCATTCTGCGAGCGGTGACACGCGAGTAGGATGTTCCCGATGAGCGCTCCTTCCGCCGAAGGCCCCGTCACCGTCATCGTCAACCGGCGCGTGAAGCCGGGCACCGAGGCATGGTTCGAGGAGTGGCTGCACGGCATCATCGCCGAGGTCATGCGCTTTCCCGGCCACCTCGGCGTCAACGTCATCCGTCCGCCGAGCGCAGCCACCGGGGACTACGTCCTCATCTTCCGCTTCGACACGTACGAGCACCTCCAGGCGTGGGAGGAGTCGCCCGTCCGCGCCGAGTGGCTGAAGCGCGCCGAGGAGTTCACCATCGGAGCGCCGCACATCCGCAGGGTCACCGGGCTCGAGTACTGGTTCAACGCTCCCGGCCAGGCCGGGCCTCCCCCGCGCCACAAGATGGCCCTGGTGACGGTGCTCGGCATCTACCCGCTGCTCATCCTCGTCGTGCCCACACTGCGCTCCCTGCTCCATGGGCTGCCCGAGCTGATCGCCGCGCTCCTGTCGGCGCTGATCCTGGTGTCCCTGATGACGTACGCCGTGATGCCCCTGCTCACCCGGCTGATGTCGCCCTGGCTGTTCCCGAAGCCGCCGCAGTAGCTGGAAACAGCAGGGGCCCAGCGCCACGCAGCGCTGAGCCCCTGGGCTCACCTCGGAGGAAGCGTGCGGCTCAGTACTTCAGCCCGGGGATGAGGGCGCCCGACGTCCAGCCGCGGCCCTGCGCGCTGAAGATGTTCACGCCGTAGGCCGAGCCGCGCGCCTCGATGGTGCGCCCGTCGCCCAGGCTGATGGCCACGTGGCCCGGCCGGAAGAGCAGCGCGCCGCGCGTCTTCAGCGCCTGGTCCACGGAGATCTGCGTGCCCTTCTGCTTGAAGAACGGCACCTGGTTCATCGTCCCGTCCGGCACGGTCACGCCCGCCTGGTGCGCCGCCCACTGCACCAGCTCCGAGCAGTCGAAGGTGTCCGGGTTCTTGTCGTTCAGGTTGGTCTCCGCGCCGAACACATAGCGGTCGCCACGCTGCGCCAGCGCCTTCTGCACGAAGTCCTCGGCGGTGCCCTTCGCGGCGGGGCCCGGAGAGGGGCTCGGAGAAGGAGCCGGACCGCCGGCGCCCTTCAGCTTGCCCCACGTCTGGGGACCGACCACGCCGTCCACGGCAATCCCGCGCGAGCGCTGGAAGGCCAGCACCGCCGCCTTGGTCTTGGGCCCGAAGGCGCCATCCACAGGGCCGGGGTTGAAGCCCTTGGCCTTCAGCAGGGTCTGGAGCTCACGCACCGCGGGGCCCTTGGAGCCCTCGCGCACGGTCGGCAGCGAGGTCGCGCTGGCCGTCAGCGCCGCCGTCCGGGAAGAAGAGATAGGGGCAACCATCGCAATAACCTCAGGTAGGAAGTGACTTACATGGATTATCGGCCGCGAATTCTCAAAGTTGCGGAAAGAGCGCGGATCAGCCCCCGCCCGCGAGCCAGCGCAGGCCCCAGGCCGTCAGCAGCCCCAGGTAGTTGCCCAGGGCAATCCCCGCGAGCCCCAGCGTCAGCCCGGGGCCCACCAGGGCTCGATTCTTCAGGGCCGCCGCGACAGGGCCGATCTGCGCGGGGCCATAGATGGTGGCGGTGGAGCAGATGAGGGTGCTGTCCGCATCGATACGCAGGAGCGCCGAGGCGGTGACGTGGAGGACGATGGCCACGCCCATCACCACCCACACATAGAGGATCAGCACCACGCTGCCTCCGCTGAGCAGCCGCACGTCGGCCAGCGAGCCCATGGCCACGCAGAAGATCAGCAGCAGGTACTCGCCCAACTCGTAGGCCCCCTTGAGCCTGCGCACCCTCTGGAACAGAGAGGCGGCAATGCCCAGGCTGGTGATGCCCAGCAGCGCCGGGCTCGCCTCCAGCTTCCCGAACACGAGCAGCGTCCCGCCAACCGCCACCGCCGCGATGGCCACCGCGAGCCCGAAGCCCAGCCCCATGTCCCGGAGGTGGTGCCGCGTCCACGCGCCGAGCCCCTCGCCCGGGTGCTCGAAGGCCTCGTGGTGCGGCGCGGCGGTGAAGGGAGGCATGAAGCGCAGCAGCAGCCGCTGCGCGAAGGTGAGGAGGAAGATGAGGTAGAGGCCGCCCGCGGCCAGATCCGCCGCGTTGAGCAGGACGAAGGTCTCGTTCTGCACCTCCAGCACCCGCCCGATGGCGGCCATGTTGGCCGTGCCGCCGACGTACACGCCCACGAGCATGCCGGCGATCTTCCACCACTCGGCGGTCTGCCCCCGGAAGAACCAGCCGACAAGCCCCGCGGACACCACCGCCGCGACGCACGCCAACACGAAGGAGGTGAGCAGTGAGCGCGCGAGCCTCGGCCACTGGCGCACGTCCGTGGAGAAGAGCAGCAGGGGGATGGCCAGCGGCACCGCCACCTCGCTCACGCGCATGGAGGGCTCCGAAGCCAGCCGCACCCCCGGGAGGTTCGCCACGAGGATGCCCGCCAGGTAGCAGAGCGTCACCGGGCCGAGGAACCGTGCCACACGGAAGCGCTCGCCCGCCCAGATGGCCGCAGCCGGGAAGAGGACGCACCACAACACCTGGATGACCGTCATCGGCGCACTCCTCACCCGCGGTCGAACACCCCGTCGAGGAAGTCCAGGAGGAAGCCGTCCACCTGCTTGCGATCAGGAATGGCCCCGACCATGCCGTACATCGCCGCGCTGCCCTCGGGCGCCGGCTCGCCCGCCGCGAGCTTCGAGGCGCACTCCCGCAGGTCCGCCAGCAGCGTGTCCGCGATGCGCTCGTGCGCGGGGGTGATCATGCAGTGCAGCGCCGGCGGGTTCTGCTGCCGGTCCAGCTTCCAGCCGCGCGCCTCCATCGCGTCCCCCAGCTCGTACACGTTGAGCGAGTCCGAGGTGAACGCGAACACCCCCGCATGCGGCGCGCCGAGCACGCGCAGGCCGGGGATGGCGTGGATGCCGGCGATCAGCTTGTCCGTCGTGGCGAGGATGCGCCGCGCATGGTCGAGGTAGCCCTCCTCGCCCAGGTAGTGCATCACCGCCCACGCCGCGGCGATGGCGCCGCCCGGCCGAGTGCCCGTCATGGAGGGCGAGGCGTACAGCCCCCCGGGCCACTCCGAGTACGTGTAGAACTGGTGCCGCCGCAGCTCCCGGCTCCGGTACAGCACCACGGAGGCCCCCTTCGCCGCGTAGCCGTACTTGTGGAGGTCCGCGGACAGCGACGTGACGCCGGGCACCGCGAAGTCGAACGGGGGGATGTCGCGGCCGAGCTGCTTCGCGAACGGGAGGAAGAAGCCCCCCAGGCACGCGTCCACGTGGCACAGCAGCCCGCGGGACTGCGCCAGCGCGGCCAGCTCGGTGATGGGATCCACCACGCCATGCGGGTACGGCGGAGCGCTGCCGACGAGGAGCGCCGTGTTCGGGGTGATGAGCCGCTCCACCTCTCGCAGGTCCACCCGGAAGTCCGGCCCCGTGGCCGCGTGGCGGATCTCGACGTCGAAGTAGTGCGCGGCCTTCTCGAAGGCGGGGTGGACCGAGAGAGGAGCGATGAGCTCCGGACGGGCGATGCCCTTCTCCTTACGGACCCACTCACGCGCGGCCTTCACCGCCATCATGATGCTCTCGGTGCCGCCCGTGGTCATCGTGCCGACCACGTCGTCATCGCCGTGGAAGAGCCCCGCGGCCATGGACACCACGTCAGCCTCCATGCGGCGCAGCGAGGGGAAGGCGATGGGCGACAGGCCGTTCTCGGCCATGAACTCGCCGTAGGCCTCCTTGAGCAGCCGGGAGTGCTCGTCGTCCACGTAGTACACGAGGCTGAACGTGCGGCCTTCCTTCCACCGCGCATCTTCGGAGCGAAGCTCGCGCAACTCCGCGAGCACGTCATCCTTCGTTCGCTTCGTCTTCGGCAGCGACTTCGGCATCCGGTCCTCCCGCGCGGCCCGTGCCGCACGAGAGCCGAATACCACTAGCTCTCCGGAGGCGTCTCCCCTGTTTTCAGCTCCCGCGTCCCGAGGTCATCCCGCATGAACCCCATCAGGGTATCGACCACCTCGCGCAGGAACTCCTCCGGGGAGAACTCGCCCTGCCAGACCCCTTCAGGCCAGGCCTGGCCGCGCTGGGCCTGCGCCGCCATCGCGGAGGAGGGCTTCATGAAGTAATGGACCTTGATCCGTTGCGTCCTCATCGCTCGTACACCGGCGCGCGGGCGCGGGGGGCGCGCGATGCGGCTCCCACGGAGGACTCGAGCAGGGCCTGGGTGCGAGGCTTCGCCCGCGCGGAGGACGGCTGCCGCACCGGCCTCCCCGTGCTGGTGACGACGGAGGCGGCGGCCCGGCGGTGCCTGCGCCGCAGTGCGCGGATGATGACCCCCGCCAGCAGGGTGGCCCCCAGGCTCATCAAGAGGACGGGCGGCTTGGAGTCGGGGACGATCAGGGAGTGGGGGACGCGCATGAGGCCTCCTGCGAGGGGGGACACCCCTCCCCTTGCACTCCGGATGCCTGGGAAAGACTCCAGGAAATCCGCGGCTCTTCGGGGCTGGCAGGGCGCGGATCGCACCGAAATGGAGCGCCCAGAATGACCCTGACCCAAAGTGGAACATCCGGGAAGGTGCACTCGGCTCGAAGTGGGGCATACCATTACCTCCATGAGCATCAATGGATGGCTCCAAGAGTTCCGGGCACTCCACAAGCGGGCCCGGCAGAAGCAGCTGAAGGAAGAGGAGAAGCAGCTCTATCTCCAGGCGCGTGAGCAGTTCGCGCGCGCGCTGACGGCGGCGCAGGGGATGACGCTCAAGCCGGGCGAGATGGCGCGCCAGACGTTCCGCGTCGCGCAGGCGATGCAGATCGAGCTGAGCCTCAGCGTCGGCATCGTGCGAGCCATGACGCTGGACGTCTCCAAGGGAGGCTTCTCGGTGGTGCTCGGCAAGCCGCCCGCGGACAAGGAGATGGTGGGCTACACGCTGAGGATGCCGGACGGGGCGGACCCCATCATCGGCCGGGCCCAGGTCGTCGCCTCGCGGAAGCAGATTGGCAACTACCGGCTCTCGTTCGCGTTCCAGGGCATGTCCGAGTACGACCAGGATCGGCTGGAGACGGTGCTGTTCGACGCGGCCCTCTCCCGCATCCCAGGCTGAGCAGGCAGCCAGGGGCACCCTGGGCAGGAGGGGGCGTTGACTCGCGGCCGCTCTGGACCGCTAGAGTTGCGGCCTTCCCTCACGACTGTCCGCACCCCAGGAGTAGCCTTTGCGTGCCGTCAAACGCCTGCTGGTGGGTCTGTCACTCTGCCTCGGCGTGACAGCCGTCTCCGTCCCCACCGGGGTGAGCGCCTACAAGCGGTGGCGGGATGCCAGCCGCCGCGCCACCCTGCGCGACTTCTTGCGCACCTCCCACTCGGAGATGCCGTGGCGCCAGCGCCCCGAGGCCCAGCAGGCCGCGGAGCTCCGCACCGCCCACGGCCCCCGGGAGCGGCAGTGGGACGACCCGCTCGAGCGCGCCCTCGCCCTGCGCAACCGGCAGGGCCCGCGAGACCCGGAGCTGACGGCCCGCGGGCTGGCCATCGCCCAGGAGGAGGCGAGGAAGTGGGCCCACTTGATGCCCCGCAGCGAGGCGCCTGTCCCCGGGACGAAGGATCCTGGCCGGCTCTCCACGATCCAGGGGTTGGACTGGGTGAACCTCGGGCCCAGCAACGCGCGCTTCCAGTACAACGGCGGCCTGTATCCCCAGGTGGACTCCGGACGTGTCACGGACCTTGCGGTCGACCCGGCGCGTCCCGACACCGTCTATGTGGCCACGGCGGGCGGCGGCATCTGGAAGACGTTCGACTTCAGCGCGAGCCAGCCGCGCTGGTTCCCCATCACCGAGACCCTGGGGAGCCTGGCCATCGGCGCGCTGGCCATGTCCCCGCAGCTCCCGGACACGCTCTATGCCGGCCTGGGGGACCCCTTTGATCTGCCGGGAGGCCAGGTCGTCAAGACCGTCAACGGGGGCGCCTCCTGGTCCGCTCCGGTGGTGCTCTCGGGCACCTATGATCAGGCCGGCGCGCCCCTCGCGGTGAAGGCTTCGGGCTTCCGTTCGCTGGCGGTGGATCCCGTCAACCCGAACATCGTCCTCGCGGGCACCGACGTGGGCCTCTTCCGCTCCACCAACGCCGGGCAGAGCTTCACGCTGGTGGACCTGCCCAACGCGGGCCTCCCGGTGGCCGAGGCCCTCTGGAGCATCGTTCCGCTGGGGAACGGCGGCGGCGTGAGCCGGTGGGCGGTGAGCGGCGTCCAGGCACCGGCTCCGGGCGCGCTGCCCCCGAGTGCAGGAATGGGAGACACCTCGACGCCGGGGGATATCTGGATCAGCACCGACGCGGGAGCCACCTGGAGCTCGCGCAAGGCCGCGGGCCAGCTGCCGGAGGTGCCCGCGGGCCGCATCACGCTGGCGGCGGGGACCCCCTCCTCGGACCCGGTGCCTCGCACCGTCATCTATGCCCAGGTCGCCTCGGCTACCGAGTACTCCAGCGCGGGCTACTGGCGCTCGACGGACTCCGGGGGCTCCTTCGTGGACATCAGCGGCACGCTGGGCAACCCCACCCTGCCGCCGGATCCCCTGCAGTCGGACTGCGTGGACGTCTACGTCGCCGGGGGACAGGCCTGGTACAACGGCGCTATCGCCGTGGATCCAGACAACGAGGCCCATGTCCTCGTGGGCGGCCTGTCCTGCGGCCTGCGGACGCTCGATGGCCTCGCGGCAAGCCCGGTCTGGGAGAACGTCTCCCACGCGCTGCCTCCCAGCGGCGACGGCGATACCGCCCACGGGCGGCTCCCCTACGTCCACGCGGGCTGGCACCGGGTGGCCCTCGTGAAGGCAGCGGGCAGCGTCATTGCCATCGCCGGGACGAACGGTGGCCTCTTCGTCTCGCGGGACGTGTTCAACCCGAGCCCCGTCTCCGACCAGACCGTCACCTGGAGCGATCCCAACCGGGGCATCGTCTCGCACCTGGTCTACTCGGTGGCCTCGGGCGACCCGGCGACGGGGGATCCGTTCGTGGCGTACGCCGGCCTGCAGGACAATGGGACGCGCTTCCGCGACACGGCCCCGGGCGCCACGCCCACCACCTTCAATCAGGTCATCGGCGGGGATGGACTGGCGGCGACCATCTCTCGAGCACCTTCGGACACCGTGTACTGGGCGTCGTCACCCTACGTCCCCCGCTTCTGCGACCCGGACACGAGCGACTGCAACCTGGGCGAGAGCTGGTCGTTCGACAGCCCGCTGTTGGACGGACCGCTGGCGTGCCCGGTGGATTTCCCGCCCTACTTCACCTCGCTGGCGAGCCTGCGGACATCCTCCACGGAGCCGGCCGTGCTGCATGCCACCGAGCAAGGCATCTACCGCCTCATCGGCGATCCCTCCCAGAGTGGGGGCACGGTCTGGCAGTTGCTGGGCGATCCCTCCGTCGCGGGTGGCTCGGGCGCCTGCAGCGGAGAGCTGCTCCACCGGGCCGTGGTGGCCGCATGGAACGTCGATGGGCTCTACGGAGCGGCCCTCAGCGACGGCCGGTTCCGCGTCACGGCCAACTGTCCCCTGGCCGCGGCCCCCGCCACGTGCACGTGGCAGCTCAGCTCGCTCCTGGGGGTGGATCTCGACAGCAGCGGGAGCGTCACGCTCGACGAGAGCGTGGCATTCACCTCCAGCCTGGACTTCCCTCCCGGTGCCACTGGGAGCCCGGCAGGCGCCGTCTATGTGGCCGCGAGCGCCGCGCCGGTGACCCAGGCGGGCGCGCCGGTACCGGAGGCGCTCGGACACCTCTTCCTCACCGTGGATGGAGGAGCGACGTGGCAGCGCTTGAAGGGCAACGGCACGGGGCTGGATCTGCCCAACGTCCCCATCCACGTCGTGCGCTACGATCCGGGAGACACCACGAACGCCACCCTCTACGTGGGTACGGACCTGGGCATCTACCGCACCACGGACGGCGGCAACACCTGGGAGCGCTTTGGCCGCGGAATGCCCATGGTGAGGGTGACGGACCTCTTCATCAGCCAGTCGGGCTCGCTGATGCGCGTGGCCACCTTCGGCCGGGGTGTCTGGGAGATCTACCCGACCGCCACGGCGCCCAAGGGAGTGCCCGGCACCGGGGACTGGGACCGCAACCAGCAGATCGACTTCGTGGACCTGCTGTCCACCGCCAACCGCCTGGGAACCACGCCGGCCACCCCCTCGGCGCCTTTCTATGACTGGAACCAGGACCTGACGGGCCCGGTGAATGCCATCGGTGACGAGGATCTGACGCAGCTCCTCTCGCGCTTCGGAGGCCGCCCGTGAGCCGCTCTGCTCTCACGTCGCAGGGGTACGCGTTGAGCCCGCGGCTCCTCCTCACGCTGGCGCTGGTGGCTGCCCTCTCCTCCATCGGGTGCGGCGGCGAGGATCCCCCGAAGCCTCCGCCCCAGCCTCCCGCGAACGTCCAGCAGCTCGTCTTCACCCAGCAGCCGGTCGACACCGTCGCGGGTACGGCGCTGCCGGACCTCCAGGTCACCCTGCGGGACACGACCGGTGCCCCCGTGGACGAGCCCGGCGCCACTGTCACGCTGGCGCTCGCGAGCGGTCCCCAGGGCGCCACCTTCAGCGAGGTGCAGGCACCGCTGGAGGCCGGCGTCGCCACCTTCAAGGGAATCCTCTTCACCCGGGCTGGGGCAGGCTATGCCCTCGAGGCGCGCAAGGGCGCTCTCCGGCGAATCAGCACTTCCTTCAGCGTCTCCGCCGCTGCCGCCAGCAGGCTGGGGCTCCTCAGTGAGCCGGGAGCCTCCACCATCGACGATCCCATCGGCCCGCCGGTGAAGGTGGCCGTCCAGGATGCCTTCGGAAATCCTCGAAGCGCAGCAGAGGGCGAGGTCACCGCGTCACTCATCGGCGGGACAGGCGCCACGCTGGCCGGCACGACGACCGTGCGGCTCAGCGCGGGCGTGGCCACCTTCTCCGAGCTGCGCGTGGACACGGTGGGCGAGTACAGCCTCGCCTTCAGCGCCACCGGCTTCGCCACCGTGGAGAGCCGGAAGTTCCAGGTGAAGCCCGGTGCCCCCGTGGCGCTGGCCTTCTCCGCGCAGCCCTCGGACGTGACGGCCGGTCAGCCGGTGGCTCCCGCCATCACCGTGGCGCTGCTCGACCGCAAGGGCAACGTGAGCCCCGAGGGGGTGGGCACTGTCGCTCTCGAGCTCGAGTCGAACCCTGGCAATGCCACCCTGACGGGCACGCTCCTGGGGAGCCCGATCGCAGGCGTGGTCACCTTTGAGAACGTGAAGCTCGACAAGGCGGGCGCCGGCTACACGCTGCGGGCCACCTCCGGCAGCCTGCAGTCCGCCACCAGCACGGCGTTCGAGGTGAGCCCCAGCACCCCTGTCCGGTTGGCCTTCCTCCGCCAGCCCGTGGCGACCACCGCGGGCGTGACGTTGGCTCCCCTGGAGGTCGCCGTGCAGGACGCGTTCGGCAACACCACTCCGTCGACGGCCCGCATCGACGTGGCGCTCGGCGCCAACCCGGGAGGCGCTTCCCTGAGTGGCACCTTGTCCGTGGACGCTGTGGCCGGCCTGGCGAGCTTCGACACGCTCTCCGTGCAGAAGGCAGGCAGCGGCTACACCCTCGTTGCCACGGCGCAGGCGCTGGGGAGCGCCACCTCCACCGCGTTCGACATCATCCCCGCCGCGCCGGCCCAGCTCGTCTTCAGCGTCCAGCCGTCCGACGCCACCGCCGGGGTGCTCCTAGCGCCGGCCGTCCGGGTGCGGCTGCTGGATGCGTTCGACAACCTGACCTCCTCGACGGCCAACGTCACCGTGGCGCTGGGGATCAACCCGGGCAATGGGACGCTGTCCGGCGTCACGACCGTGGCAGCGGTGGCGGGCGTGGCCTCCTTCAGCACCCTCTCCGTGAATAAGGCCGCCAGCGGCTACACCCTGCGAGCCACCACTGGAACGCTGAGCGCGGCGAGCTCGACTTTCACCATTACCCCCGCGAGTCCCGCAGCCGCGGTGTTCAAGGTGCAGCCGCCCCTCGGCACGGCGGGCGTGCCGCTCAGCCCCCCGGTGCAGGTGGAGATCCGGGATGCCTTCGGCAATCCCACCGAGGGCACTGTCACGCTCGCCCTGCAGAGCAACCCGGGTGGCGACACCCTCCGGGGCACGCTCACCGCGAGCACCGTGGCGGGCGTGGCCTCCTTCACGAACCTCACCCTCCTCAAGGCCGCTGCCGGCTACACCCTGCTCGCCTCCGCACCGGGGACTCCCGGCGCCATCAGCCAGCGCTTCACCCTCCAGGCCGCCGCCGCGAGCCGGATCCAGTTCATTCTCCAGCCGGCGACCCCCTCCGCCCTCAACGCATCGCTGAGCCCCGAGCCCCAGGTGCAGGCGGTGGATGTCTACGACAACCCGGCCACTTCCTTCACGGGTGCGTTGAGCGTGGCGCTCGGCAACAACCCCTCCGCGGCCACGCTGAGTGGCACCCTGACGGTGAATGCTTCGAACGGTGTGGCGACCTTCCTCGATCTCAGGCTCGACCGGGCGGGCTCGGGCTACACCCTCGTGGCCTCCAGCCCCGGGCTCCTCAACACCCAGACAGGCCCGTTCTCCGTCGCTCCGGCGAGGCTCGTCTATACCGATCCCACCAGCGGGAAGATCCGCCTGGTGCGCAATGCCGCCTCCACGGACACGCTGCTGGTGCTCGATCTGGTGACTGCCCAGGACGTCACCGGCTACGGCGTGGGCTTCAACCTCCCGGTGAACCCCCTCGCCGTGCGGCTCAACTCCCTGGTGCCGGGCACCTCGCTGTCTGCCGGGAGCAACCCCGCCGCCGTCAAGGCGGCCCTGCCGGGTTCTGGGCCCATGCGAGGCATCCTCACCTCGGTGCAGAGCCAGAAGGCCTCCGGCACCGGGGCCGTGCCCACCGACACCCTCGTCCCGGCGGGCTCCGTGCTCTACACGCTGCGGCTCGACCTGACCGCCGCCGTTCCCGGCGTCGTCTTCGATGGGGCGACCCTGAGCCCCGCCTTCAACGCGGCCATGCGGGACAAGCTCGGCAATGACGTGGTGCGCCGCAGCGAGTTTGGCATCGGCCGGCTGGAGATCGCCTCGCCCTAGCCGGAGGAGCCCACCGTCCCCGTGCTGCGTTCACGCATCCCGCGCTCGGAGGCCATCAGCCAGGCCGCGGGCTGAGCGGGCGGTGTCGCTGGGTGGGCAGGGAAATTATGCTCGCGGCCTTATGGTCAGACCCTCTGGGCGGTGGCTGTGGCTCTGGGTGAGCTGTGCGCTGGTGGCGTGCGCGACGGCTCAACCTTTTGGGAGTGAGAGCGCGGGCGCCGGAGACGAGGGGGCGGCCGTCTCGTTCCAAGAGGCGTGCGAGGAAGAGAGCAGCCTGCTGGCACTGTGCGATGGGAGCCAGTGTGGGCTGTACCGGTGCCGGGAGGTGATGGAGAGCCTGGCGCTGGGGCAGGTGGTGCTCGCTCGGGGCGGGGCGTTGGTACAGCCCAGTCCGCAAGCAGGAGCCCAGCGCTATTGGGGGAGCGCGCAGGAGTTACCGCAGGACACGCGGCCTGTGTTCATCATCCCGTGGAGGCACAAGCCGCCGCTGCTGCCCAGTCAGCAGCAGATGCTGGAGGAGGTGGCGAAGGAACGGGCCAAGCCGCACGAGAAGCACCACATCTTCCCGCGGATGTTCAAGCTCTGGTTCAACCGGAAAGGCATCGACATCGACGAGTACGTAATCCTACTGGAGGTGGAGAAGCACCGGAGCATCCACCGGGGCGCGAACGGGGGGCCATGGAATGCGGCGTGGGACAAGTTCATTAACGAGCGCCTCGTGAGACCTGTCTCAAAGGAGGAGATCTACCGGTATGCCGGACAGCTCATCTACGAGTTCCAGCTGTTCGGCCCAGTGATACCCTATTGGAAACAGCCGCCACCGCTGCCTCCTGTGTATTGAGAAGTCATGAGATTTTACTTGTTAGAGCGCGTCCCTCAGCCGCGCTATTCGGGCTATTACTTTTACGGGCACAAGTGGGGCCTGCCCGGAGTGCACTGTCCGGTGTGCCAAATGACAGGGGCCCGGACTGGTCACGCCTACCCTTCGGTGGACCTGTCTCACCTGCCGGCCCAAGAGCAGAAGAAGTATTCAGCGCGTTTGGAGGAGGACTATGCGGAATTCGAGCGGTTGCGCGAGCAGGTGCGCCCGTTGGTGCCCGCGGGAGCCCACCTCTGGCCAGGGACCGATTTCGGCCCCTTGATTGGCTCAGCCCAGGGGGAGTTCGGCCCGCTGGTCTTGGCGTTCTCGTGGGAACTGCTGATGAGGCCCGAGCCTTTGGCGCGCTTGCAGGCCGAAGGGCTGCGAGGCCTGAAGGGATGCCGTACGGCGTTGCGCTTCCGCAAGAAGAACCCGCCGGAGTTGCTGGAGATGGAACTGCAGCCCCGGGCCAAGCTCCACCCGGATTGCCTGCCAGAACGTCCCCCTCCTTGCCCAAAGTGTGAGAGCGAATCCTTTAACATGCCGGAGCAGTTCATCCTGGACGCGGCCACGCTCCCGCAAGACCTGGACCTGTTCCGGCTGGAAGGGGCGCTGATCATTGGCACCGAGCGCTTCGTAGAGGCGGTGAAGCGGCTGGGCTACGAGCACGATATCGCCTTTCGCGAGTTGCCCGTGCGCGGTGCGTGACGCTCCGGTATAGGGTCGGGACGCCATGCCGATGATCGCGTTCTCCACCATCAAGGGCGGGGTCGGGAAGACCACCCTCTGTGTCCATGTCGCGGCCGCCCTCGCGGACGCCGGGCACCGGGTGCTGCTGCTGGACCTCGATCCTCAAGCCCACGCCTCACTGGTGCTGGGCCTGGACCCCGTGGAGGCGCCCTGCGTGGGCGACGCGCTCGGTCCCCGCCCCCGCCACAAGCTGGATGAGGTGGTGGTGGCCTCGCCCAAGCGTCCCAACCTCTTCATCGCGCGAGCCCAGCCACGCATGGCCGCCATGGAGCGCGAGCTGTTCCAGTGGGGCCACCGCCTCCAGGCCATTCCCCGGGCGCTCAAGACCCTGAGCTGGACGCCGGACGTCATCATCGCCGACACGCCTCCGAACCTCGGCGCCTATACCGAGGCGGTGCTCCACTCCGCCGATGTGGTGGTAGCCCCCGTCCCCACCGGCGCCTTCGCCCTGCAAGGCCTCGGAGAGATCGAGACCGCCTGGCGCGACACCCGCGAGGAGGGCGGCCAGCTCGTCGCGGTGGTCAACCTCTGGGACCGCCGCACCACCGCCACCAATGACGCGATGGACGCCGCGCTCAAGGAGTCCACCGTCCCGGTGCTGCGCGCACGCATCCCCCGCTCGGAGGCCATCAACCAGGCCGGGCTTGGCTACGAGGTGGTCTTCGACACCAGCCCCAGCGCGCCCGGTGTGGAGGAGCTGCGCGAGCTGGCCAAAGAGCTGGGCCGCCGCGCCGGACTGCGCTGAGCGGATGACTGCTCGCACCGGTGCCATGCGGGGAGCCTGACGGTCTCGCCTCGAGCGCGACACGCCATCACATTCTGGACGAGGGCACTCCGTATGGGAGCAAGCCCCTCAGCCGAACTGTGCCGGCAGGGGGACAGGTTGCGGACAGCACGGCTGGCAGAGACGCTGTGTGCCCTCACCTAGGGAGCGTGGACCGTCATGCAAACCGAGCCAGCCACTCCTTCTCGCTACACCGAGCACGTCGTGCCGTTCCTGGCGGGTGACGGCCGCCCGCTCAACCTCCACCACATCCGTGGAGAGCAGGAGCCGACCCAGGGACCGGTGATGCTCGTCCACGGTGCGGGGGTGCGTGCCAACATCTTCCGGGCGCCGGTGAAGGAGACGCTCGTCGACACGCTCGTCGCCGCGGGCTACGACGTGTGGCTGGAGAACTGGCGCGCGAGCATCGACGTCGAACCGAGCGAGTGGACGCTCGACCAGGCAGCCGTTCACGATCACCCGAAGGCCATCCAGACGATCGTCCGGGAGACAGGCCGGGACGAGGTGAAGGCCATCATCCACTGCCAGGGCTCGACGAGCTTCATGCTGTCAGCCATGGCGGGGCTCGTCCCGCAGGTGAAGGTGATCCTCAGCAACGCCGTCTCGCTGCACCCGGTGGTGTCGCGTTCGGCGCGGATGAAGTCCCGCTACGCCGTGCCCGTGGTATCGCGGCTGACACACTACCTGGATCCTCAGTGGGGCCTGCACGCGGAGGGCTTCATGGCCCGGGCCATCACCCTGCTGGTGAAGGCGACCCACCACGAGTGCGACAACATGGTGTGCCGGCTGGCGAGCTTCACCTACGGCACAGGGTTCCCCACGCTGTGGCGGCACGAGAACCTCAACCCCGAGACGCACGAGTGGCTGAAGCACGAGTTCGCCAAGGTGCCGCTCACCTTCTTCGAGCAGATGGCCGAGTGCATCCAGGCGGGGCACCTGGTGCCGGTGGAGGGCTACCGGGAGCTGCCCGAGGACGTGGCCGATCGCCCACCGGAGACGGATGCCCGCTTCGTCTTCCTGGCCGGGGAGCTCAACCAGTGCTTCCTGCCCGAGAGCCAGCGGCGCACCTATGAGCGGCTCTCCCAGCACCGGCCCGGCTACCACGCCCTGCACGTGATCCCGGACTACGGCCACCTCGATGTCTTCATGGGCCAGGACGCGGCCCGCGATGTCTTCCCCCTCATCCTCGACGAGCTCAACAAGCCAGCGTGAAGGAGCGCAGCCATGTGGATGGTACCCAGACGACTCAAGCAGCAGACGGGGCGCTTCTCGAGGGTGGATGGCATCCCCTACGAGCTGCCCATCAACTCCCGGGCATCCCCCGCGCTGATGGCGGCGTTCACGATCGACGCGAGGGAGGCCGCCGCGCTGATGCCCGGCAACGAGGTGCACCCGCTGCGGCTGTGGGGAAACAAGGGCGTGCTGTTCGTCACGGTCATCGACTACCGGGACACGGACATCGGGCCCTACATCGAGTTCAGCGTCGCCATCGCGTGTACCCACGGCCCGAGGCCCGCGCCCGCGGGGCTGCCCCTGCTGTTCCAGAAGCACTACGGGGTGGGCCAGTACGTGGTGGACCTGCCCGTGAGCACGGAGGTCTCCGTGAAGGGCGGCAAGGGCATCTGGGGCATGCCCAAGCACCAGGCGAACCTGGACTTCCGCATCGGGGACCAGACCGTCAGCAGCCAGTACGACAAGGACGGGAAGCTGGCGGTGCGCATCGAGATCGATCGGCCCGGGAAGGCCTGGCTGCCCCTGCGCGCGAGCGGCGCCAACTACTGCCAGTTCCGCGGGATGCTGATGAAGTCCCTCATCTACTTCCGGGGGAAGTTCGCGTTCCGGCTGGGACGGAAGGCCTCGGCCCGGCTCACCCTCGGGGACCACCCGCGCGTGCAGCCGCTCAAGAAGCTCGGCGTTGCCTCCAAGCCGTTCTTCGTAGGCTTCCTCCCGTCCTCGAGCGGCGAGCTGGATGACCACTTCGAGTGCTGGTTCCTCAGCTACCCCGAGCTCCCGGCCGGACAGCCCGAGGGCCTGGAGAGCGTGGCCGATCTCGGTCAGAGCCAGAAGTGGCTGACGCCCCCGACCGCCGGAGGCAGGCAGCCCACGCTCGCCCCGGTGCCTGACGCCACGGCAGGCCTCTTGGAGCGAGCACCGGGGACGGAGGGTCCCCAGGGCACCGAGCCCCGCCGGCCCGACAGCGTCGCGGATGACGCGGGGATGGGTGTGCACCCATGAGGCGCCCGGTCCTTCATACGCTCAACGCGTGCCTGCTGTTCCTGTGTACCTCCATGTACCTGGGGACGGGCTGGTCTCTGCTGCTGTTCTCGTTCCCCATCGCTCCGCAGCTCACGGTGGACACGTACTACCTCCAGTTCGTCCCCCAGGTGACGGCCGCCACCCGGTTCTTCACCTGGATGACCCTGGTGATGCTCGTGTCCGCCGTGGTGCTCTTCATCGCCGAGCGCAAGAGCCCGATGCGCTGGTACCCCGCCATCGTGTTCCTGGCCGTGGTGGCCGCCACGCTGCTCACCCGGTTCCTCATCTTCCGGTACAACGCGGAGATGGCCTCGGGGATCCGTGATCCCGCGCGCCTCCGTGAAGTGCTCGCCGCGTGGATGACCACCAACCGCATCCGCGTGGGGCTGTGGACCGTGCAGTGGCTGGCGATGATGGGCTACTTCGCCCACAAGCTGCTGCGGGCGGAGCGGCCTGCCCCCGTCCAGGTGGAGAGGCCCGCTTCCGAGGGACCGAGCGCCCGGCGGTGGGTGGAGGTCCGGCCATGAGGGGCCGTGGAGAGCGCTGGCTGCGCTGGATCCTCGTCGCCATCTCTCTCGCCACGGTGGTGAGCGGCGCCGTGCAGCTCCTCGTCCCTGGCTTCGAGCTCGGGTTCCTCCGCGCCGAGTCCACCCCCACGAGCCGCCACTTCTTCGGCATCGTCGGCATGTTCATGGTCCTCTTCGGGGGCCTGCTGCTCCACGCGCTGGTCCGCCCCAAGGAGAACCCTGCCGCCTTCGTGTGGGCGGGGCTCCAGAAGCTGGGCGCGTGCGCGGCGGTGGGCCTGGGCGTGGCGCGGGGGATCTTCTCGCCGCTCGCGCTGGGGGTCGCCGGCTTCGACTTCCTCTCCGGGCTGCTCATCCTTGGCTACCTCGGTCTGCAGCGCCGCTCCGAACGCGCGGCGCTGTCCCCTCCGCTCAAGTCCGCGCCCGTGGCCTCTCCCCGGGCCGAGCCGCGCCCCGTGATTGCTCCCATCGCCTCCTCACCGGTGGAGGACGGGCGCAAGCGGGCCGTCATCCTGGCAGGCGGTGGCATGCGCGTGGCCTGGCAGGCGGGAGTGCTGCGGGCGCTCCAGGACGAGGGGCTCCGCTTCACGCACGGAGACGGCACCTCGGGCGGCATCATCAACCTGGCGATGCTGCTCTCCGGCCTGTCCCCGGCGGAGATGTGTGATCGCTGGCGGACCCTGCGCGTGAAGGACTTCGTCTCCTTCGTCTCGCCCGAGAAGTACCTGAAGGCCTGGGACCTGGAGGCCATGGGCGACGCGGACGGCATCCGCGAGCACGTCTTCCCCCACCTCGGCATCAACGTGGACGCCATCCGCGCCAACACCGCGATGGAGGGCACCTTCAACGTCTGCGACTTCACCCGCAAGACGAACGAGGCCATCCTCCACACCCGCGTGGACCAGGACCTGCTCGTCGCGGGCATCTCGCTGCCCATCTTCATGCCCCCTGTCCGCAAGGATGGCGCGCTCTACCTGGACTCCGTGTGGATCCAGGACGCCAACCTCCTCGAGGCCGTGCGGCGCGGGGCCGACGAGCTCTGGGTGCTGTGGTGCATCGGCAACACGCCCACCTATCAGCGCGGGGCGTTCCACCAGTACGTCCACATGATCGAGCTGAGCGCCAACGGCGCCCTCTTCGAGCAGCTCGAGCGCATCCAGGAGCTCAACGAGCGCATCCGGGCCGGCGAGGTGGTGCACGGCCACCGCCAGCCCATCGTGGTCCACCTCATCAAGCCCGAGCGGCCCCTGCCGCTCGATCCGGACTTCTACGCCGGGCACATCACCGCCAGCACCCTCATCGACCTGGGGTACGCGGACGCGCGCCGCTACCTCGAGACACGCAGCAACCAAGGCCTCCCGCTCACTCCGGAGATCACGCAGATGAACGCACCCGCACCCGACCTCACCTTCCGCGAGACCATGTCTGGCCCGCTGTCCCTCAACGAGACCGATCCCTCGGCCGGGGCCGGCAAGGGCCGCCACACGCCCTTCACCTTCCACGCCACCATCAGCGTGGACGACATGGAGGCGTTCATCCGGGACCCGCAGCACGCGGCGCGGCTCGTGGCCCACGTCTCCTATCCGCCCTTCGGGGACAACCTCCCCGTGAAGCGCGGGAGCTTCAACCTCTTCAAGTCCGGCGACGACCCGAACACCCGCCTGATGACCTATGGCATGGCCTTCGAGCACCAGGGCCGCGAGTACTACCTGTCCGGCACGAAGACGATCCGCGACGACAAGGGACCGGACCTGTGGCGCGACACCACGCGGCTCTACTGCCGGCTCCATGAAGGAGCGGACGAGCGCGGCCCGGTGGTGGGCGCGGGCGTCCTCAAGCTGGGCATGGGAGATGTGCTCAAGCTCGTCTCCAGCATGCGCTCGGCTCGCCCGGGGTTCGAGGGCACCCAGGCGGTGATGCACTTCGGCCGGTTCTTCCTCGGCACCCTCTGGGACGTCTACGCCCCCATGGCCCGCGAGCCCGAAGCCGTGGAGCGCGAGGCCATCTCCCCTCCGTGAACGAGCCAGGAGCCCCACCATGAACCCACGACGTGAACACTTCGACGCCATCATCGTTGGCTCGGGCTTTGGCGGCTCGGTGATGGCCTGGCGGCTGGCCGAGGCGGGCCTGCGCGTCTGCGTCCTGGAGCGCGGCAAGGCCTATCCGCCCGGCTCCTTCCCTCGCAGCCCCTACAACATGCGCCGCAACTTCTGGGATCCGAGCCAGGGGCTCCATGGGCTCCTCAACCTGTGGTCCTTCAAGGGGCTGGGCGGCGTGGTGGCGAGCGGGCTCGGCGGTGGCTCGCTCATCTACGCCAACGTGCTGCTGCGCAAGGAAGAGAAGACCTTCGTCCACGAGAACCTCCAGGACGGTGGGTACGAGGACTGGCCCGTCACCCGCGAGGACCTGGAGCCGCACTACGACGCCGTGGAGAAGATGATGGGGACGCAGCGCTACCCCTTCGAGCACGAGCCCTACAGCCACACCGCGAAGACGATCGCGATGAAGCTTGCCGCCGAGCGGATGGGCCTGAAGGACGACTGGCAGCTCCCCCCACTGGCGGTCACCTTCGCCAACCCGGGCCAGCCCCCCGTGCCGGGCGAGCCCATCCAGGAGCGCTACCCGAACCTGCACGGGCGGACCCGCCTGACGTGCCGGCTGTGTGGCGAGTGTGACATCGGCTGCAACTACGGCAGCAAGAACACGCTCGACTACACGTACCTGTCGGCCGCGAAGCGGCTCGGGGCGGAGCTGCGCGTGCGGTGCGAGGTGAAGTCCTTCTGGTCCGAAGACGGAGAGTACGTCGTCGAGTACGTGGACCACTCGGAGGCCCGGGAGGGCGAGCGGCCCGAGGCGCCCACCTCGATGCTGCCGCGCACGGTCATCTCCGCGGACAAGCTCGTCCTGGCGGCGGGGACGTTCGGGTCGACGTACCTGCTGCTCAAGAACCGGGAGGCGTTCCCGGGGCTCAGCGGCCAGCTCGGGACGCGGTTCTGCGGCAATGGCGACCTGCTGGGCTTCCTCTTCAAGTGCGTGGACCGAAGCAAGGGCAAGCGCGAGCCGCGCATCCTCGACGGAGGCCATGGCCCGGTCATCACCAGCGCCCTCCACATCCGGGACGCCACCGAAGGTGGCACCGGGCGCGGGTACTACGTGGAGGACGCGGGCTACCCAGAGTTCGTCAACTGGCTCTACGAGAGCAGCGACCAGTTCGCTGTCCTGCGCCGCTTCGCGCGGCTGGGCCACCGGATCGTGAAGGGGTGGCTTGGCCTCAGCCGGGATACTGACGTGAGCGCGGAGATCGCCGATGTCCTCGGAGACTGCGTGGGCTCGGCCAGCTCGCTGCCGCTGCTCGCCATGGGCCGCGACATCCCGGACGGGCGGATGACGCTGAACCGCGATGGGCTGTTGGAGGTCGACTGGACCATGCGCCGCTCGTCCAGCTACTTCCGGCGCGTCCGCCAGACCATGGCGGAGATCGCCGACGTGCTCGAAGGGAAGCTGCTCCCGAACCCGCTCAGCTACCTCAGCCGCGTCATCACCGTGCACCCGCTCGGCGGCTGCCCCATGGGCCACACCGCCGGGGAGGGAGTGGTGGATGCCAACGGCGAGGTCTTCAACCACCCCGGGCTCTACGTGGCGGATGGCGCGGTGATGCCGGGCCCGACCGGCCCCAACCCCAGCCTCACCATCGCCGCCCTGGCGGACCGCTTCGCCGATCACCTCATCGATCGAACCCGCCGCCCCACGCCTCAACCCTCTCCTCCCTCGCCCATGAAGGAGGCGCCATGGCCTCAACCACCGGCGTAATCACCGCTCCACCGCCCTCTCCCACCACGCCGCCCAGGCGCCGGCCCGGCCGGAGGATGGTGTCCTGGCTCGATCCCCTCACGCTCGCGAAGACGGGCATGAGGGCCGCCATCTCCGCCACGATTGGGAAGCAGGCCGATCGCCGGCTGCTCGACGCGCTGGCATCCCCCGAGGTGGAGCCCTGTGACTTCTCCGTGGACCCAGCGGGCCAGCCTCGGGAGGAGCTGTGGTTCGACTACGTGTCGGACCTGGGAGACGGCTGGGATTCCACCTACGCGGTGGCCCAGGTGGTGGCACGGCCCACCCTCACGGTGCGGGACGAGACGGGCGCCACCTACGACACGCGGGGCGGCGAGGTGCTCGTGTTCGGCGGAGACGAGGTGTACCCGACCGCGAGCGTGAAGGCGTACGAGGAGCGGACCCTCCATCCGTGGACCTGCGCCATCCGTGGACAGCGGCCGCCGCCCCACGTGTTCGCCATCCCAGGGAACCATGACTGGTATGACGGGCTCGTCTCCTTCATGCGCCTGTTCTGCCAGGGCCGCACGCTCTCCGGGTTCGAGACGCACCAGCGGCGCAGCTACTTCGCCGTGAAGCTGCCGCAGGGGTGGTGGCTGATCGGCACGGACATGCAGCTCGAGTCGGACCTCGACCAGCCCCAGGTCGCCTATTTCCAGGAGATCGCCAAGCTCATGCGGGAGGAGGACCGCGTCATCCTCTGCCTGGCAGAGCCCGCGTGGCTGATGTCCCAGGTTCGCCCACTGGATGGCCGCTCCTACCTGGAGAACAACCTCGACTTCCTCGAGGAGCAGGTGCTCGGGAAGAAGGTCAGCGTCTTCCTCGCGGGAGATCTCCACCACTACCGGCGTCACGCCAACCCCGAGGGCCGGCAGAAGATCATCGCTGGCGGAGGCGGCGCCTTCCTGCACCCGACGCACCTGCCTCGGAAGGAGGCCGCGCTCGACGAGGGCTTCACCCCGCGCAAGAGCTTCCCCAGCCCCAAGGAGTCGCGGCGGCTGTGCTGGCGGAACCTCGGGCTCGCGATAAGCAGCCCCCGGTTCGGCGTCCTCACCGGCCTGCTCTACATGCTGCTGGCGTGGGCGCTCGCGGTGAACGTGGGCGACGCGAACGTGCCGCAGGCGCTGGGGCTCGTGGTCCGCAGGGCACTCTCCAGCCCGGGCGTCGTGCTCATCGCCGTGCTCGTCACCCTGGGGTTGATCGGCTTCGCGGACAAGCGCTTCGGGCGCTGGCGCTGGCTCGCGGGGGTGCTGCACGGGCTGACGCACCTGACCGCGGCGTTCCTGATCGCCTGGGGCGTGGCGCACCTCATGGGCTCCGTGGAGCTCCCCTTCCGGAGCCTGGGGAGGGACCTGCTCAGCGCCGTGCTCATCTTCGCCGGTGGGTTCCTGGCAGGCCCGACGATCATGGGCCTCTACCTGCTGCTCTCGCTCAATGTCTTCGGGGCCCACCCGAACGAGGCGTTCTCCTCCCTGGCGATCCCGGACTGGAAGAACTTCATCCGGCTGCACATCGACAAGGAGGGGCACCTGCGGCTCTTCCCCATTGGCATCCGGCGCGTGCCTCGGTCCTGGAAGCCAGGAGAGACGGCGCGCGAGCCGGCGTGGGTGGCAGACCCAAAGGACCGGCGGGCCACGCCTCCCGCGCTCATCGAGCCTCCCGTCGTCCTGTGAGAAGGTGTTGCATCAGGTGCGTGCCGGCGTGAGCGCCCGCCGATGCATGACTCAAGGTGCGGAGCACCCGCCGATCTCAGGAAAGCGTTCATACGTACGCAGGAGCACATCCAGGTGATCGGGTTTGTCGAGATCGAGCGGCTCTTCCGTGAGGCGGGAGTCCGCCGTCGACCACGCAATCACCACCCACGAGAGAGCCGCCCCGTCGTGGTAGGCTGGACGGACTTATTCCCGAAACGAGTCCCTCCATGAACCCGCGCTCGGGGGCGCTGCTCGCTCTCTTGCTGGTGGCCACCGCCTGCGCCACGGATGGCGTCACGCCACCCAAGACGAACCCTTCGGACACCGGCTCGCGCCTCACCCTGATCGCCGAGCGCATGCCGGCCCAGGTCACCCGCAGCCCCATAGGCCGGGCCCCTGTGGAGGTGCCCCAAGAGGAGTACTACGCCGCCATGGTGCAGTTGGCCAGGCAGCTGCGCCACACGCTCCCTCCCCGTGCCACCACGCAGCTGTCCATCAGCTCCTGGAACAGCCCTGGGCATCCGGACGAGCGAACGGAGCTGGTCCGCGAGTATCACCAGTGGTGCCTGCAACGCGGGACTCCCGGTGACTGCCTCGCCTTGCTCCAAGACGGGCTCTACCTCACCGAGCAGGCCAAGCAGTCCCTGGCCTTCGCGCTGGCCACACGCGGCGTCTGGGACGGTACAGCCGCCGTCATCGGCGAGGTGTTGGATCCCGTCCAGCTTGAGATCGCGCTGGTGAGCACCATCACCATGACGCTGGCGCTGTTGGCCATACCCGAGCCCGTCTCGAAGGTGATCGTCCTCGTGCTCACCGCCTCCCTGGTGGGCTATGTGGGCTGGGACACTCTTGTGGGCCTCATTGGGGGGTGGCGGCGGCTGGTCGAGGAGTGTCAGCAGGCGCGCACCTTCTCCGAGCTGCGCGAAGCGGGCGAGCGCTACGGCAGGATCATGGGCGAGAAGGTAACCCGGCTGCTCATTCTCGCGGCCACGGCAGCGTTGGCCTCTGGAGGTTCCAAGGGTATCCACGGAGGGCTGCCGGGCCTGCCCCAGGCCGCGCGGATGGCCACGGCCGAGGGCCTCTCGTTCGAAGTGCTGGGCGCTGTCCGCACCGTGAAGGTGACGGGCCGCATTCTGACTGTCTCCCTGGAGTCCAACGCCTTGTTCATGGCCAACCAGGGCATGAGTAGCGGCAATGGCGAGGCGCCCAGCGCCTCTCCGGCCGCGCCGGCGGCCCCCAGTTCGAAGTACCGGCTGACCTCTATTGAGTCCTGGCGCAAACCCCGTCTCACCGAGGACGGTCGGATTGTCCCCTTCAGGAACACCCGCCAGCCCGCAGAGCCGATTCCGAATCTGGGTAAGAACCGCGCCGGGCAGACCGTCTCTGACGGCAAGGCCTCCCTCCGCTTTGATGAGAACGGTTTCCCCCAGTTCAACACTCGGTTCGAGACCCTGCTCGATGAGGTGAACCTCGGGAGCGGGAAGCCCAGGGCACACATCCGCGATGCCAATCACAAACTCCATCAAGCCATCTCCAAGGATCCCGCCCTCGCACAGGAGCTTGGGCTCACCCGCGGCGACGTTGACGCTCTTTTGACGATAGATAAGCCTCCCCCAGGGTTCAGGTGGCACCACCACCAAGATGTGGGGAGGATGCAGCTCATTACGGCGCAAGAACATGAGCTCGCCTTACCCCATACGGGAGGAATGGCGATATGGGGTGGAGGCTACCCATAAATGACTGTGACCTGGGACAAGTATGTCTGGGACTCACCACGTCCGGCCACTCTCCATGAGGTCGAGGCCCTGGAGAAAGAGTGGGGGATCACGTTTCCTGATGACTACAAGAGCATTGTCATGCGCTACCAGGGAATGACTCCCATTCCCTATGTGCTTGACATTGGCAGCAGGGACAACGTGATCTGCGAATTATTGACGGTCAGCGTGGACGAGCAGCGGCGCAGTTCCGCCCTGTCCCATGTCTACCAGCGCATCAAACACTTGGTACCGGCCGGTATCTATCCCCTCGCCGGGACAGGAACTGGCGATTACATCTGCTTCGACTATCGAACCTCAGCCAAAGCCCCCAAGGTGGTCTTCTACTTCACGGACGCTCTCGGAGAAGAGGCCATCCACCCGGTCGCTGGCTCCTTCACGGACTTCCTCTCCATGCTCCACGAATAAGGAGAATGCGCGCATGCCTTGTTGTCCTGTGACTCTGAGGCCGAGTCACACGGGGGCCGGAGGCATCAGGTCCTCGAGCAGCGTCCATGCCTTGCTCCAGTCCGGCACCCGCTGGGCGATCATCTGGTGGAGCCACGGCAGGCGCTGCCAGAGTTCCTTGCGCGTCCTGTTATCGTGGGTGTCCGGCCGCCCGGCGCGGCTGGCCTGCCGGAGGAAGCGGAGCAGGCGCTCGGGCTGGAGCAGCAGCGGAGTCGACGCGGAGGGCGGAGCGAGCGGGCCCAGCTTGTCCAGCAAGCTGCTCCTCGCCTCCTCCGGAGTCATCTCCAGGATCTCGGCGAGCGCCTGGAGTGCCCCCGGGCGCTGCTCGAGCCACTCCAAGGCCTCGCCCGCATCGAACTTCCCCAGGTAGGTGGCCAGGGAGGACTCCTTGATCTGCTCGGCGCGAGGCCAGGACCTGGCCTTGCGTACACGCTGCGCCAGCTCGATCAAGCTCTGCACTGGGTTCACACCTCAACCCCTGGGGCAGTAGCGCCGGGGCTCAGGTCGCGGAGCTGTTGAGGCCTGCGCGGAAGGCCGCCTTCATCGCCAGCAAGAGCCGGTTCGAGAGCTCCTGGTATTCCTTGGCGTCCGAGCCGTCGAAGCTCAGGTCATTCCAGGAGCCCATCCCGCCAAACACGTCGGCGGCCATGGCGGCGTTCACGAGCTGGACGGCCGGCACGGGCAGCCCGTTGAGCAGGAGCAGCTCAAGGACGTCTTCGAGGGGTTGGGGCTCGAGTGATAGCCGCAGCAGGCAGCGGCGGAAGTGCTTGCTCCAGTACTTCAGGCCCTGCCGCTCGGCGAAGGCTTGCACGGCCTCCAGCGCCCCGGCGAGTGCAGCGCGGCAGGCGCTCAGCCCCTGCTCGGTCGAGGCTGCATCCCCAGCACCTACGGGGAGGTACTCGAAGGAGAGGCTGGAGGATCCGGGCGCGGGCGAGAAGAAGGTGTTCCATTTCACTGTCTCGTCGGTGTCCACCTCGTGCCCATCGCCCACCGGCTCCACGTCGACGACCAGCGACATGAAGCGCGGGATGAGCTCCTGCATGTCGTCGAGGCTGCGTGACTCGAGGAAGGCCCGGACGCTGCGGCCCTGCAGCTCCGGCCCGAGCTCGCGCTTCAACGCCTCTTCCCAGGCATCCGCCTGCTTGCGGCTCCGATAGAACTCGTGGAGCTGGCGGCCGGTGATCTCATAGAGGCGCGGGCGCACCTCGCGCGGCATGAACCGCTCGGAGCGCCGTCCATCCGTGAAGAGGAGGATGCCCAGTCCACCCCCGCCCTCGAACGCCTCGCGGATATGGGCTGGTAGCTCCTCCGAGGCTCCTGCCAGGTCCGTCTCCCAGGGCCCCGGCGCGAACCACAGGCGCGCCTGCGGGGAAGCCCGGGACAAGAGCCACTCCTGGAAGGACCGCCGCCTGCCCTGCTCATCCAGCATCGTCACCCGCGAGTACGCTCGGCTCTCCGCACGGAGGCCGATGCTCATGAAGTCCTCAATGTCCTCCCAGTGGACCCGCTGGGGCTCACGCAGCGCGCGGTTGCCGGTGGTGACGAGGAGGGTGGTGCAGACATCCAGAGGGCGCATGGGGACATAGGTTACCCCGAGCCCGCTGCCTCACTGCCATGAGCCCCTTACTTCGTACGGTCCGGCAGACCGAGCGCCTCGCGGACCTGGGCCGTGGTGCGCCCCGCCCAGTAGCGGCGGTGGTTCTCGGCCGTGGTGAGGCTGCGCGTCTCCATCCGGTCCAGGTAGAGCGTGCCCTCCAGGTGATCCACCTCGTGCTGGAGGATGCGCGCGTACCAGCCCCGGGCCGAGACGGTGACGGGCGCTCCCTTCTCGTCCAGTGCCTCCACGCGCACGCCACGCGCACGCTGGACCAGAGCCGCGTAGCCGCTCGCGCTCAGGCACCCCTCGTAGAACTCCACGGGCGTCGGGTCCTCCACCACCAACCGCGGGTTGATGAGGACGTGGAAGTCCACCGGCTTGCGCTCACGCGCGGCCAGCTCCTCGGGCGAGAGCCCTGCCTGGTACTCAGCCCGATCCTCCACCACCACCAGTCGCAGCCCCACCCCCACCTGCGGCGCCGCCAGCCCCACGCCTGGCGTGTCCCGCATCGTGTCGCGCATGCGCTCGATCAGCGCCTTCACCTCGGGGCTGGAGATCTCCTCGGGAGTCAGCTCCCGGGCCCGCTGCCGCAGCACCGGGTCTCCCGCCTGAACGATCTTGAGCACTGTGCCCTTCATCTCAACGCCTCCATGTATGCGCCCAGCCTCCCAAACAATGGGCTGGCAAGGGCTTGCGCCGTAGTCGACCTTCAGCGAGCGTGCAATGCCCGACGCTCCCGCGCGCTCCTGTCGCCTCCTGGACGGCCCATATGTCCTCGGCTGATCGGCTTCCATGACTCAACGCGGGAGCGGGCTGACAAGCAGGGACAGGAGGATCACCGTGCCGCGCGGGAATGGTCCCTCGGTAAAGGAGAATGCATGCCCCCTCGTGGTGTGAAGAGCTCGAAGCGCACGCGCCAGTATGAGCACGTCAAGGACTCCGAGGCAGCTCGCGGAGTGAGCCCCCGGCGCGCCAAGGAGATCGCCGCCCGCACCGTCAACAAGCAGCGGCGCAAGGCCGGCGAGACGAAGACAGCGCCCCGCCGCGGCACCGCAGGCAAGACCTCGCGCGGCAAGAGCAGCACCTCGCGCGGCAAGAGCACGTCGGGCAGCAGCCGGGGCACCTCGAGCCGGGGCCGGAGCACCTCGGGCCGGAGCCGGAGCACCTCCAGCCGGAGCACCTCCAGCCGGAGCACCTCGGGCCGGAGCCGCAGCACCTCCAGCCGCAGCAAGCGGTAGGTTCTGCCGCAGCGAGGGACGCGAGGTCCACGGCCTCGCGTCCTCACGAGCTTCACCGGCACCCACGGCTCGCGAGGGGATACTCCCTGGGTGGTATCCCCTGGCAGGAGCAGCCCGGGCATCGTCGCCGTACGTCATGTCCCTCGTCGAGCTGCACGGCCAGATCATCCACTTCGAAGACTCGGGCGGTCCCGGGCAGCCCCTCATCCTGGGGCACGACTTCCTCCTGGACAGCCGGATGTTCGATCCCCAGGCGCTCGTGCTGTCTCCCGAGTTCCGCGTCATCCGTTGGGACGCGCGCGCGCAGGGCCGCACGCAATGGGACGGGAAGCCCTTCTCGCTCTGGGACTCGGCGGATGATTGCATCGCCCTGCTCGACTACCTCGGCATCGAGCAGGCCGTGGTAGGGGGCCTGAGCCTGGGCGGCCACTGCGCCCTGCGCGCCGCGCTGCGCTACCCCGACCGCGTCAAGGCCCTGGTGCTCATGGGCACTCGGGCCACCCGGGAGGACCCTCAGCAGCGGGACATCTACCTGGACATGGCGAAGCTCTGGTCCTCCGAGGGCCCCATCGACCCCGTCCTCCACATCCTCGCCAGCTACCTGTTCGGAGAGCCCACCCGCTTCAAGCACTGGTTCGATCGCTGGCGCGTGCTGTCCGGCGCCCACTTCCTGGCCTCCACCCGCTGCCTCATGGAGCGCGATGACATCTGCAGGCAGCTCAAGGACATCCGCTGCCCCGCCATCATCTTCCATGGCTCGGAGGATCTCAGCGTTCCCCCGGCGCAAGGGGAGCTGCTCCACCTGATGCTGCCTGGCAGCGCCGGCTTCGTCCCCATCCCCGGCGCCGCCCACGCCGCCAACCTCACCCACCCCAACGTCGTCAATCCGCCGCTGCTCGAGTTCCTCCGCACTCACGCCTGACAGGCAGTGCCGCAGGAGGGAGCGCGGAGAATGAGCAGACCTCGGGGCACGCGCTCGCCCTCCTGGCCTCCGGTGACGTGGCGAGGCTGAGGGAGCGCAGAGGAGCTCAGTAGGCCACGCCGTACTCGGCCGCCTGCGTCCGGACGCTCTTCATCACGTTGTCGTCGAAGCTGTCCGCCTTCTCCGCCACGTTCTTCTCGCGCCACGAGTCCCGGTCCGCCGCCAGCTTCGCCGCCTTCGCCTCCAGCGTCTTGCGCTCCTCCGCGAGCTGCTTCACCTTCACCGCCTGCTCCTCCTTCTTGAGCCCCTTGAGCTCCGCGGGCAGCTCGGCATCCTTCACGGCCGCCAGCGCCTCCGGCTTCTCCACCAGGTCCACCGCCCCGCCCACCGCCACCGGCGCGCTGCTCGCTGCCGGAGCAGACATGCCGGAGCCCGCCGACCGCGCCTTCTTCATGTAGCTGATGCGCTCGGCCGCGGCCTCGGGAGCCAGCGCGGCCATCTGCGCCGCACGCCCCCGGTTCTCCGCCTGCACCGCCGTCGAGCCCGTGTACATCGTCTTCGCCGCGATCTCCGCGTTCACCTTCGCCAGCTCGGTGTCATACGGCGTCGCCACCGCCAGCATGCCGCCCTCCTGGCCGATCGTGTCGAACGTGCCATCCGTCAGCTTCGCCGCGTACTTCCACGAGGTGGCCGTCTCGGCATCCCCACCGCAGCGCACCGTGTTCACCACGATGTGACGCTCCTTGGCCTGCTTCGCCCAGTGCTTGAAGTTCCACTGATCCCCGCGCTCGGCCGGCGGCGCGTCGCCCACCAGGAAGATGACCTTCATGGTCTCGCGGTTGTCGCTCCAGGACATCTTCGACACGGCCTCGCCCAGCCCGCGGCCCACGTGCTCGGGGGAGTCACCGCCGCCATCCGCTTGGAACTGGCGCAGGTGGGTGAACACCGTGTCCAGATCCTCGCTGAGCTCGAAGCGCTTCGTCACGTACTCGTCGCCCACGTCCCGGTAGCCCACCAGGCCCACCTTGAGCCGCGGCGTCGGCTTGCCCGTGGCGATGCGCGAGGCGATGGAGAAGATCTTCTGCTTGGCGCCCTCGAGCAGCCCGCTCATGGAGCCCGTCGTGTCGAGCACGAAGACCACCTCGATCTGCGGCCGCTCCTGCTTCTGCTGGGCCACCTGCGGGGTGGGAGCCTCGGCAAAGGCCAGGGGAGCGGCGAGCGTGACGGTGGCGAGCGCGGCGGCCAGGACAGGCCGCGCGAGGAATTTCAGGGACATGGACGGGCTCCAGGGGGGCGAAAAGAGAGTGGGTTTCGCGCGCGTGTTCCCCTGTAACGGGCGGGCCTGCGGAAAGATCTAACCGCGTCAGCGCGAGGTGTCCGCGCGCAGCGCCGCGAGCAGCCCCTGCACCATGCGGCGCACCGCATAGCCCTCGAAGTCCTCGACCGGATCGACCGAGCTGGGGAACACCTCCAGGGTGCTCTCCAGGTAGTCCACGGCGGCCTTCAGGCCACTGGGAGGGGCTCCACCCCCGGCGCCCCGGAGCTGCTCCTCGAGGAGGAACGCCCTGGACACGAGGTTCTGCCAGCGATCATTCCGCGTCTGCTCGTCCATTCCCCGCTCGCCTCGGCGCATGAGCCCACCATGGCTTCAGCGCGATGGGCTTCGCCCAGCATGATCGAGAGGGGGCTCCTCCGCCACCACTGCCCGGGAGTGCGGGTGGGAGCACAGGGGGCCATGGATGCCCCCTGTGCGGTGCGTCACGCCAAATCAAACAGCAGCGCCTCCAGCGGCTCGTTGGCCGTGAGCACCAGCGGGCCCTCGTCGGAGACAGCCGCGCCGTCGCCCGCCTTCAGCGCCACGCCATTCAGCGTGCCCGAGCCCCGGGCGAGCTGCACCCACGCATGCCGGCCCGGCTTCAGCGTGTACTCGGCCTTCTCGCCCTGACCCAGCAGCGTGCCGTGCAGCGTCATGTCCTGGTGAACCACGACCGAGCCGTCACGCCCGTCTGGCGAGGCCACCACCCGGAACCGTCCCTGGCGCTCCTTCTCCGGGAAGGCCTTCTGCTCGTAGCTGGGCTGCAGGCCCTGGCGCTCGGGCAGGATCCAGATCTGCAGCAAGTGCAGCGGCTGGTTGGAGCCGTTCCTCTCGCTGTGCAGCACGCCGGTGCCCGCGCTCATCCGCTGCACCTCACCCGGACGGATGATGCCGGCGTTGCCCATGCTGTCCTTGTGCTCCACCTGCCCGCCCAGCACGTAGGTGATGATCTCCATGTCCCGGTGCGGGTGGGTGCCGAAGCCCATGTGCGGCGCCACATGGTCCTCGTTGATGACACGCAGGCTGCGGAAGCCCATGTGCTCCAGGTCGTAGTAATCCGCGAACGAGAACGAGTGGTACGTATCGAGCCACCCATGGTTGGCGTGGCCGCGAGCTTCAGAGGGTCGAAGGGTGATCATATGGTGCTCCTTTCTGCTACCTGAGTGAGATGCCCCTGCCACTGCCGGCGTTGCGGGCCCCCCAGGTCTCCATCGTGACACCGGGTCCTAAAGCAAGCCCTTTGCCACCTCATAACTGGCTGAAATCAGGCCCTGAATTACTGAGTCAATCCCAGGGCACTCTCATATTGAGAGATAGACCCTCTCGAAGTCGAAGTGCCTGCTCCTCTTCCGGCAGCTACCGGGGAGCCTGAGAGCGCCCGCTTGCCCGGCGGCTTCTGGAGGCGAGGAGGTGTTCGTCCATCGACACCCCAAGCTCAGCCCCCCGGTCGCCGGGAGAGAGGCTCGCAGACGTGGCCTCTCGCATCCGTGATGCTTGGGGATTCCGCTCTCCGGAGCGGCATGCGCGCCAACCCAGGCCGCAGGGGGACGATCGATGAAGACAAAAGCCTATCAGTTGGTCGAGTGGCAGCAGCCTCCGGAGCTGCGCGAGGTGGACGTGCACGAGCCCGGCCCGGGGGAAGTGCTGCTCAAGGTGGGAGGTGCCGGGGCGTGCCACTCGGACCTGACGTTGATGGGGATGGCTCCAGGGTTCATGCCGTACACGCTGCCCTTCACGCTGGGCCACGAGGCGGCAGGGTGGGTCGAGGCCCTCGGGCCCGGGGTGACGGGCTTCGAGCGGGGAGAGCCCGTGCTCGTCTACGGCTGCTGGGGCTGCGGGCGCTGCAAGCCGTGCCGGATGGGGAGCGAGAACCACTGCGAGCGCGTGTCCGAGCTGCGCTACCACGGCGGCGGCCTGGGACGGAACGGGAGCCTGGCGCACTATCTGCTCGTGCCGTCCTCGCGGCTGCTGGTGCCGCTGGGCTCATTGGATCCGCGCGACTGGGCGCCCCTGGTGGATGCGGCGCTGACCCCGTACCACGCCATCAAGCGGGCACTGCCGCTGCTGGTCCCGGGCTCGACAGCCGTCGTCATCGGCGTGGGAGGCCTGGGGCAGATGGCGGTGCAGCTGCTGCGCGCGGTGAGCCCCGCGCGAGTCATCGCGGTGGACATGTCCGCGGAGAAGCTGGCCCGGGCGAAAGAGCTTGGAGCGGATGAGGCAGTCCTCTCGGATGACCGCGCGGTGGAGCACCTCCGCGAGCTGACGCGAGGCCTGGGCGCGGAGCTGGTGCTGGACGTGGTGGGGGTGGACTCGACGCTGAAGCTGGCGGCAGGCGTGGCGCGGCAGTGCGGGCAGCTCATGCTGCTGGGGATCGGCGGCGGCGTGCTGCCCTTCCACTTCTTCGGCGTGCCGCTGGAGTGTCAGCTGGTGGCGCCCTACTGGGGAACCCTGCCCGAGCTGATGGAGGTGCTCGCCCTGGCCCAGGCCGGCCGCCTGCGCCTGACGGTGGAGCGCTTCCCGCTGGAGCGGATCACCGAGGCCTATCAGCGCATGCGTGAGGGGACCTTGAAGGGGAGAGCGGTCATCACTCCCCACGGGTAGGCCCCGCAGCGCGCAAGGCGAGTGGACGGATGGCAGCGCCCTGCTCAGTGCACCTTCGCCCGGGACTTCTCCATCATCACGTCCCAGGTCTCCATGCGCTCCTTCCAGGTGGCGGGAGGCGGTCCGCCCACCTGCCCCTGGAGGGTGGTCAGTTGCTGAAGGATGGCGCCGGTCAGGGCGGTAAAGGCGGTGGGCTGCTTGAGGAAGAAGGGCCAGATGAGGTCCAGCGCCTCGTGCAGCGAGGCCAGCGCCTCGGCTCCCTGGCCCAGCAACTTCTGAACCTGGCCCAAGGTGGCGACGCTCACCGCCAGCTCCGGGCGGAACGCCTCGGGGTGCTCCTCGGCGAGCTGGCGGCGGAGCTCCACCGCCTCCCGCACCGAGGCCAGCGCCTCCTCTCCCCGGCCCTGCGTGCCCTGCAGGGTGCTCAGGTTGTTCAAGCTGATGGCCAGGTCCGCGCGGAAGGCTTGCGGGTGCTCCGCGGCCAGCCGGCGGCGGATGTCCACCGCCTCCCGCACCGAGGCCAGCGCCTCCTCTCCCCGGTCCTGCGCGCTCAGCAACGCGCCCAGGTTGCTCAAGCTCAGCGCCAGCTCCGGGAGGCCCGCCTGGGGCTGCTCCTCGGCGAGCTTGCGGCGGAGCTCTACAGCCTCCTGCACGGAGGCCAGGGCCTCCTTCCACTGCTCCAGCCCGCTCTGCACGCTGCCCAGGGTGCTCAAGCTCACGGCGAGCTTCGGGAGGAACATGGCCGGCATCACCTTCGCCAGCCTGCGGTAGTACTCCACGGACTCCTGGACCGAGGCCAGGGCCTCCGCGTTCCGGCCCAGGGAGCTCTGCGCGGCGGCCAGGTTGCTCAGGCAGATCGCCAGCGCGGGGAGGTACGCCGCCGAGTACGCCTGCGCCAGCTTGCGGTAGCGCTCCGCCGCCTCCTCCACCGTGGCCAGGGACTCCTGCCTCCTGCCCAGCTCGCTCTGGAAGACGCTCAGGTTGACCAGGCTCATCGCCAGATCCGCGAGGAAGGCCTGGGGGCGCTCCTCCGCCAGCTTGCGGCGGATCGCCACGGACTCCAGGCTCAGGGCGAGCGCCTCCTCTCTCCGGCCCAGCGCGCTCAGGGCGCTCGCGAGGCTGGTCAGGCTCGCCGCGAACTGAGGGCGGTGCTCCTCCAGGCGGGCCCCCATCAGCTGGCGGAAGAGGGCCACGGACTCATGCGCCAGCGCCAGGGCCTCCTGCCGCTGCCCCAGCTCGCCCTGCACGATGGCGAGGTTCGTCAGACTTCCGGCCAGCTCCGGGAGGAACCACTCCGGGTGCTTCTTCGCCAGCGTGCGGTAGTGGCCCACCGCCTCCTGGATGGAGGCCTGGGACTCCGCTCTGCGGCCCAGCGCGCTCTGCATGGAGCTCAGGTTGTTGAGGCTCGCGGCCAGCTCCGGGAGGAAGGACTCCGACTCCGGGCGCCTCTTCGCCAGCGTGCGGTAGTGGCCCACCGCCTCCTGCATGGAAGCCAGGGCCTCCTCTCTTCGGCCCAAGGCGCTCTGGGCGCCCGCCAGGCCATTCAGGTTCACCGCGAGGATCGGCAGGAACTCCTCCGGTGATTCCTCCGCCAGCCCGCGGCGGATTGCCACCGCTTCCTGCATGGCAGCCAGGGCCTCCTCCCGCTGGCCCAGCTCGCCCTGCACCACGCCCAGATCAGTCAGGCCCAAGGCCAGATCCACCCGGAAGACCTCCGGGTACGCCCCCGCCAGCTTGCGGTAGTGCTCCACCGCCTCCTTCACGAAGACCAGGGCCTCCTGCCGCCGGCCCAGCGTTCCCAGCAGGAACCCCAGGCCGCCGCGAAACCTCGCCTGTTCGATCAGGGCTCGCGGACTCTCCCCGGGGGCCAGGTGGTTCAACAGGGTGGTCTTCACCCAGACGGACACCTCTCGCAGGGGAGCCACGAAGTCCGGAAGCCCGGCCGCCTCGAGCCGCTCCGCCACTTCGGGTGTGCCCTCGCGCTCCAGGGCCTTGGCGAGCTCACGGCCTGCCGCGGCGTAGGCCGGGCGTGGACCGATGGCCTTCGCCGCTTCGAGCGCAGCGGTGGCCCGAGAGCTGACAGCGCCTGCGAGCAGGGACGCCATCCACTCCCCCGCCTCAGGGGCCTCGGCGGACAAGCGTCCCAGCACCTCGAAGGCAGTACGTACCGCCCGCGTGTCTGCTCCTTCCACCACCTGCCGCAACCACTGCCCAGCCGCTTCCCCTTCTCCCCGCAATGCCCGCAGCACCAGCGCCTCGCCTGACAGGTCCGGCTCCCAGCTCCCCATCCTCTCCTGCCCTGCCTCCGAGACGAGCCCTGGGTACAAGTCCCGCAGAAGGAGCCACAGCGTCTCGTCCCGCGCTCCACATGCGCGCTGGAGCAGGGCCCGGGCGTCCTCCAGCCTCGGAGCGCCTCCGGTGAGGATCCACGCCGCCACGGCACGCAGGACCTGCTCCTGGGAGGGACGCTCGCCTCCGTCCGCTGCTCCTGGTGCCTTCCTGGACTCGAGCCAGGAGCCCCAGAGCGCCCCCTCGGCGTCCAGAAGTCCCTCCATCAGGGTCTCTGGAGTGGAGGTCAGCCCGAGGACCGCGGCCAGTGCCTCCATGTGGAGGGAGAGCACCCGATCGAAGCGAGGGTCGGCGAGAGCCACCGAAGGCGCTGGAGGTGTCCGTCCGAGGAGGGTGGCGAACCGCTGAGCCGCGTGCCCGAACACCGCCTCTCGGTCCACGGGAGCGATGGAAGCCACCTCGGTCGGCAGCCTGTCCTTCAAGAGCTTCCGCAGCTCGAGGCTGCGCTTCTGGAGCAGCTCCCACCAGCCCCCTGCCTCACGAGAGAGCAGCACCAGCCGGAAGCGGCCCTGACCTCCCGCCTTGCGGCGGTGAGCCACGGCCAGGAGCAGCGCACCCAATCGTGGAAGGCTCTCCGCGCGATCGATGACGACCAGCGTGGGACGCGCAGAAGCTGCGGCCACCAGCTCCTCGAAGCGGTCCGGCTCCCCCGCTTCATGCAGGAAGCCCGCTCGCCAGCCCTGGCTGCGCAACCGCTGGGTCCACTCGATGAACAGGCGCGTCTTGCCAGTGCCAGCCGCTCCATGGAAGAGCCGGACACTGACGGGCTCGTCCTCCTCGCACCAGGTCCGGAGGTCCTGCAGAAGCTCAGCGCGGATCGGCTCGAAGAAGTCCACGGCCTGATGACGCGCGTTCAGCAGCGCCACTGGCCCCCGCTCACTGGGAGGCTCCCAGGTGCCAGGTCCGAGAAGCCCCTCGAGGTCCCCCTCGCTGGCCTGGACACGGCCACCCAGGCGCTGCATCGAGGGCAGCTGCGCCCGCAGGAAGGCCAACAGGCACCCGGCGGCAGCCCAGGCTGCAACGGGTTTGACTCGAGCGGCCTGGGACGGCTCGGCCCCTTCCACCGCCCCCTTGATCACGAGCAGGTAGGGAATGTCTTGCCGGTACACGAGGGAGGGAAGCACTGAGCCCTCCACCTCCCAGCCAAGAACCATGTCCCTCTCCCCCGAGTTCGGCTCGGGGAGTGCCAGCTCCAGCCCCGCCCTGCTGGCCATCGCAATGGCCCCGAGACGCGCCGTGGGCGAGAACACCCTGGCCGCCTGCTTCCACCGCGCACTGAGCTGATACGGAAGCAGCGCCCCCGGAACGCGAGGCTGCTCGGAGTCATGGGCCCACAGCCGGTCCGCGACAATGACGTCACCGGGCTCGACGGCTCCCTTGCGCCCTGCGCACACGCCGCAGACGGCCAGGCACCGAGGCGAATAGACCCGCACGAGCGTCGCAGCGGCATACGCGGTGGCCACCCCACCCTTCTCGAGGACCCGCGTGACTGCCACACGGAGCGTCCCGCCGTCTTGCGCTTGAAAGGTGCGGAGCGCGACCTCCAGGCCCAGCGGCCCCATCCGCCGCTCCCAAGGGCTGGCTGGCAGCGCGCCTGCGTCGACCTCGAGCACGGCGTCGTACTCGTCCTGGATGGCGGTGAGGATGAGCACATCCACCATCTCCCACGGCATGCGACCGGCTCCGTGCTGACTCAAGGGCCCTCCTTTGGAGCCCTGCAGGCACAGTCGCACTGGCTCGGGCGGCGAGCCTAGCCTTGTCGACGAGCCCTCCCAAAACCTGTCTGACAAGCAGACCGTCGAATTAGCGGCCCGTGGCAGGGGTGGGGGAATGGCACGCGAATCCCCTGCAGTGGGGAGCAGAGGGGTGGTGCGCCTAGCAGAAGAGCAGAGTGGACAGGCGC